>Ga0207703_10000404_pt1 | contig 46297 bp, 41 predicted proteins | sample KBSSwiS12_FD_184304 | JGI IMG/M metagenome (GOLD analysis project Ga0207703, IMG submission 184304) | Switchgrass rhizosphere microbial communities from Kellogg Biological Station, Michigan, USA - KBS Switchgrass S1-2 (SPAdes) (version 2) | ecosystem: Host-associated > Plants > Roots >... | reverse complement strand
TTTCCGTATCTGCGGAAGCGTCGGGAACACAAAAAAGGGCACATTCTTCCCCTTGCGCCCGATGTGCGCGCGCATCGGACCACAGGGTGACATTCGACTGGAAGACCCGCAGTTACTAGATCCCGCAGATGCTGACGATCCTGGCCTGCTGTCATTTGATTTTGAGGGGAATGCGATAGTGGCGCCCGGGGTCACGGACGAATGGGAAACTGCTCGCGTCCTCTATTCGATTGAAAAGCTCAAGCTCGATTTCGGACCGCTGGCGGATAAGAGGAAGACCGTTTGGGCCGAATGCTGGGCAAGAATTTTGGAATACCTGCGTGAGCTCCACTTATACCACGCGGATAAGCAAAACCCTGTCGCCAGAGCGAGCTATAAGCAAGCAGCCAGTAGCCTGAGGTCGATGATTCGCGAAGAAAGTGAACTGTCTTCGGTAGCTCGAGCATGTATCTATGCTAGCGGTGATCAGAGAGTTATTAGCGTTTTACAGACTGCCTGACCACATTTGATCCAGCAGGCCTGTGTACGATGTCGGCCTTATAGCCCGCCGCACTCCTTCAACAGGCTCACCACTGTTTCCAAACGATCAGGCGTAGCCTCCGGAGCGCTCCCCAACACGGCCCCCGGCGTCTGCGTCCAGCCGCCTTCATCCATGACAATCCGCAGGCGCAAGATCGTCTTCCCTCGGCTACGCGCGTCCGCGAGGCCGCGGCCGACGCTCCAATATGTGTGCTGCGCCATGATCCAGTTTTCCAGCACCCGGATCAGAAACTCTCGCGGCGTGAGGCTCGCCCAGCCGCGCGCATCCCTGGCGGCCCAGGCGAGCGGCAGGCGATCGGGCGCCTCGAACTCCGCGGCCTTGTCAGGGGCTTCTCGCAGGCTGTGCCGCAGGGCACTGATAATGGCATCAGCAACGCCGGATTTCGCTCGCAGCGCGGTTTGCAGGCGGTTGAGATGCACCGTGGGGTTATCTCGCTCAACCTCTCTGAGGAGCCATTCGCCCGAGGTCTCCGGCAGGTTCGCAGGCCCCAGATCCTCCAGAAAGCGATCGGCGAGCGGCCCGCTGTGGAGTGGCCTGTCGGTCAGGGTATCCACGGTCCAGTAAAACAAGGCTTCGAGCGCGAGACGAAAAGCCTGCCTGACCTGCACTGTACGCCATTCCGCCGCAGCGGCGGGAGCTTCCCCGGCCGCCCATACCTCCGGCAAATCGGCCATCCTGGCGCGAACCGCGCCTAGCTCGGCCTGTTCATTCCCCCGATCAGCAATGGCCGCACGAACAAGCTCGACACCCGCGCGCCGCTCCTTTGGCGCCAGATCACCACCAAGACGAGCGAGCATCCCAACACGTTCGCTTTCGAGCGGTTCAGATAGCTCCCACAGCTTACCCCAACGCTGGGCATCCGAGCGCGCGACCATGACGGGGTCGAAGCTGCAAAATACGGGGTGCTCCAGTTCATCCGCCATCAGCGCCTCGAACTCGTCAAGCAGGGGATCGAGCGTCGTCGGCGTCCGGAATACGCCGACGCCCTGATCTGCGCGGGCCAGCCATCCCATTGTTTGCAATGTCGGGCCGTAATTCAGCGGGGAGATCAGACCGGTGGAATAGCGCCGGACATCTCGGCGGATGAGCCAATCGGGCCCGCCAAATTCATATCCGTCTGCGTCCAGCAATTCCCGCATCGCCTGACCACCTGGCAGATCCGTGTTCCGATCGTTGAGAAACTGGGACCAGGCGTAAAGCGCTTCAATCCGGTCGACAAAGTCCCGCATCGCCTGATCAGTGGCGCCGGTATGCTTTCCTCGTTCAAGGATATGCCGAACCCGACGCCATGCCCATGCCATGAGGACATAAGGCCTCGCGTGCCGGGCGACATTGTTGATGCTGGGAAAGACCCGATCCATGAGGCCGAAGTTGATCTGTCGTAGCCCGAGGGGATCGACCCCGCCCATCCGGACCGACAGCGCAGCCACCACCCGCGGACCATCGGCGGCCAAGGATCCTTCGACCATCTCTTCCAGCATTGCCATCAGAGCTCCGTGTTCAGCAAGAACCGGCCGCAACAGCTGGCCACCGACTGACGCCGAAGGTCTTCCAGGACGGCCAGCGGAAACCTCATATGACATTTGGGGCAGGCGGTTGGCATTCTCTCGTAAACAACAAGTCGCTGTCTTTTGTCCTTATCCGACAGCGCCTTCGCCAGTCGCAGCCAATGGGGTGATTTTTCGAGGGTCGGAAAGGAGGACTGATGAGCATCTCCGTCCGCGGTGGCGAGAAAGGCGCGAACTTGTTCCCCCGGCGTCTGAACATGACGCACATGTTCAAGGAAGTCGGCCAGATCCAGGCCATCGCCCAGGATCTCGACGAACGCGGAGAAATCAACCTCGGCGAACACTACCGTTGCCAGGTCGCATTGTCGCTGCAGCAAGAAGCGCCGGGCATGAATAGCCGCGTCATCTGACCCATCGGTAGCGAAATAGATTAAAACGGCGCAGACCGGGGATGGTGGATCGAAGCCTTCGAAAGATGCGAACTGGCCCAGGATATGACTTAGCCATAGCCTGACTTTTGAAGGCGCCGGCCGTATCCTGTCCGCCAGAAAATGGGCGATCGACAACGCCATGTCCGCGTTTTTCCCATTGTGGGCGGGATGGAGCATGGCTTCGAGCAGGTCATCAAAATGTCTGAGGGCAGCCGCATTGAAGCGCTCCTCCTCGCGGGCACGCTTCTCGCGAGCGGGCAGGTCATCATCATCATCGTCGTCATTGTCGGTGCCTGACCTCCACGGCCCGCGTGGTCGGGCGAAGGCTCCGCGCAACATCTGCATCGCATGACGCCAGGCTCGGTCGGGATTGGCCGGATCATGGTTGCCAATGCCCTTGGCCCATTGTCCAGGCTGCAGGGCGGTGAGCGGGACGAAGGAGGGCTGCTGGTCGATTTCATCGCCGCCACCTCCACCGCTCTGAATGCTCGCCTTGGCGAGCCGATCGGGATTATCGCGCATCCATGCCATGATGGCCGCGACATCCTCGGGTGTTTCTGTTCCGGCTAGGATCGCGAATATGCGATTTGCGATGGGACCAGAGCGACGGATCAACTCTGACGCGAAGGCAATCGAAACAAAGCCCTCAGCCGCGACATCGGCGCGCGACAGCCTGAGCGTCAAGCGACCCAGCGCCCACACTCCGGCGTCCAGCTCATGGGATGCGACAATAAAGCGGCCGTCCGGATCGATCTCGCATGAGCCCAATTCAATTTCGGCGCGCGCGGTCTTCACGACCGCCTGTACCTCTCCCGTGAGTTTGGCGCCAAAGATCCGGCCGCTGATGATTTCGCCATTGAGAACCGCGCGAAGCACGGCGGCCCTGGGCTCATCATCTTCCTGCTCGTCATCGGCATCGGTGATTTCACGGGCAGGAATCAGGCCGGGAGTCGAGGTCCACCCAAGTAACGTGCCGCGTTGCACCCGGAGTATCGAAGCTTCCACGTTCCGGCCGAGAAGACCCGCCCCCGTCGCGTTGGCGCTGCCGGACAGCAGGAGGCGTCCCTTCCGGCACAGGACTTCGAACGCCTTTGCATGGAGCGGCCTCTTATCGGCGCCGATTTGCTCGAGGGAGACCGGTTCCAGTCGAATGGATGCGCCAAAGGGCCAGGGGAACGAACCGTTGCCGCGAACCGCTCCTGTCGGATGGGTATGAACCCGGACGTCGTCACAGCCCAGGTCTCGGGCCATCCTGGCCATGCCGCTGCCGTTCAGATCGAAGAAGGGCGAGATTGCCGTTAGACGCGTGGCTCCTCCCAGATCGTCGGCATATTCCCGAACCGCGCTAAGAATGGGCACATTCAAGCTATGGAGGAGTCGAATATCGCCATGCCGGTTTGCCGTCCCGGCTCGAGCGTGCAGGAACTCCGCCAGCATCGTGCACTGAGCCCCGACCTCACCCACTACATTGTCGGCGATCGTCATCAGCTCGAAAAAGTCGGCAGCATCATCAAACACGTCAGGGGCGAAGCTTGGATGGAGATGCTCCACGAACTCGAGGTTGCCACCCCAACCCCCGAAGGTGAGATTGCCCGAACCGACCAGCAGATGGGCATCGTCCGCTGCCAGGAAGACGCTGAGTTTCGGGTGAAACATCCCGGAGGTGCAGGATACCGGTTCGACGTCATACTCTCGCCCTGCACGACGGGCACCATGCTCGCTCAACGCGGCCCTGACACCTTCCGGATCAGCAAGGATCGAAACGTCGCGTCCGCCACCACGAACCAAACGATCAAGCAATACGGCTTCAAAGAAAGAGAGGCTCAAGGCATAAGTGGTGAAAACCACTTTCGTCCACGGCGCGGCAGCTACCAGATCCAGTGGATTCATTGCCCCTCCCATTGCAGCCCTAAACCTTTTTCGGGAGTATACAGACTCCTACTTGCTCGATTTCGGATGAATTGCCCCTGCTCGCATCAAAGCAACGGCCCGCCCCCTTCCGTAATTCATCGAGATAATCACTCCACCACTGCCCCATCTTGATGCGCTCGGCCCAATGCTGGCCCCGATGATAAGCCCCGCGGACGACGTCGCTCTCGCCATGTGCGAGCGCCCGCTCAATAGCGTCGGGATTCCACAGGCCGCTTTCGTTGAGAAACGTGGAGGCGGTTGCGCGAAGGCCATGCGCCGTAATCTCGTCTGAGCGATAGCCGAGCCGGCGGAAAGCCGCATTGATCGTGTTTTCCGACATGGGACGCAGGCGCGTACGGATGGAAGGGAAGACATAGCCTTCCGGACCTGTGAGACCATGGAGCTCCCGGAACAACGCAAGCACCTGCCGCGACAGAGGGACGGCATGCGGCCTTCGCGCTTTCATCCGGATGGCCGGGATCCGCCAGACCGCTTCGCCGAAATCGAACTCGGCCCAGACAGCATGTCGCAACTCTCCCGGCCGCACATAAACGTGCGGGGCAATCTGCATCGCCAGGCGGATCACCTCGCTCCCTGAAAAGCCATCAATCGCGCGCAGGAGTTCGCCGAACTTACCGGGTTCGAGAATCGCTGCATGGTGTTGCACTTTAGGCGAGATCAGCGCGCCGCCGAGTAAGGCCGCGGGGTCCGCCGACGCCCGTGCAGTCGCCACAGCGTAACGGAACACCCGGCTGGCGAAACTTCGTGCCCGGCTGGCTGTCTCATGATGACCACGGGACTCGATCTTCTTGAGCGCACTGAGAAGCATATGAGGATCGACAGCGCTAACCGGCTCCCTCCCGATGATCGGCCTGAGGAGACCGCGAAACCATTCCGCCTTGGCGAGCGTGGCTGCTGCCATACCCTCGCGCCGACGCTTCTCGATGAACTCGCCCGCGACCGAGTCAAAGCTGTGGCCCATGGCCTCAGCATTGCGCACCTTCTCTCGCTGTTTCTCGGTGGCCGGGTCACCGCCGGCCGCAATCAATTCCCGGGCCGAGTCCCGAGCCTTGCGTGCGGCGTTCAGGCTCACCTCGGGGTAACTGCCGATCGAGAGCAGCTTCTCCTTACCCCTGGCGCGATATTTGAGTCGCCAGAGCTTACCTCCGGCAGGGGTCACCTGGAGATAGAGCCCCTTCCCGTCTGTCACCTTATAGGGTTTATCCGTCGGTTTCAGGGCTCGAATGGCGAGATCGCTGAGAGCCATCTTGGGGGTATCTCCCTCGCGAAGATTTCCACATACCCCCAGAGTTACCCCAACATACCCCCGGCTTGAGGCGAACGTTGGCATCCTCTGGCGGACGTTAATCTACCAAATACCCTTATTTTCCGGGATTTTCAAGGACGCCGGTGAACCTCGGCGAACGTTCCGGTGGTGCCGCCTACAGGACTCGAACCTGTGACCCCCGCATTACGAATGCGATGCTCTACCAACTGAGCTAAGGCGGCCCGATGGTGGGCGGCCATTACCAGCGGCCGCGACGTTGTTCAAGCGGCGTATATGGCTCCGTTCCTTTACCAATCGTCAACCGAATTGGGTGCATTATCCGGCCAAGGACGACTCCCGTCGATGCGGAGTTGGCCATGCATTTTTCGGGGACTGAGCATGGAAGACTATCGTTCGTTCACGGCCGAGGAAGTGGCGGACTGGGATTTTCCTGAGGTCGACGAACCGTGCATGGATGTTCCCCCGATGATCGGCACCGACGAACGCCGTATGCATGTCCGCGCCTATGAATTGTGGCTGTCCCTCCTCGCCGACCGCGACTATCCGTCGATCGACGATCTTGATGTCGAGGCGCTTGGCGAATTCGCGCCCTTCTCAGCGCTGCTCGATTTCACCGGCGATCGGAACAATCCGTCGATAGCCTATCTGGGTCGCGCGCTGCGCGAGGAAGGCGAGCTCGACGGCGATGTGAAGACCGTGGCCGACGTTCCGGCGCGTGCGCTTCTGTCGCGCCTCACCGGCCATTATGAAGAGATATTGCAGAATCGCGCGCCAGTGGGCTTCGAGGCGGAGTTCATCAGCCGGCAGGGCCGCCCGATGCTGTATCGCGGCATCCTGATGCCCTATTCATCCGATGGCGCCGAGATTGACCTTATCCACGGCGTCATCACCTGGAAGGAAACCGCTGACGGCGCGCTTGGCGCCGACATCGTCCAGGCCGTCACCACAGCCTTCTCCGGCCCGGCCCAGCCGGTGTCCGACGAAGCGGAGGCGCTGGACCTTGCACAGTTCGAGACGGTCCATGCGGAGGCGCCCGATCTGTTCGAGCTCGTCGCCAGCGCGCGCGCGCAAGCCGCTGCCGCGCTCGACAGCGAAGGCCGCAGCCGCCAGGCCCTCTACCGCGCAATCTCTACCGCCTATGACGTCGCCCTCGCCGCCGATGCCGATCAGGCGGGCTTCGCCGCTCTCATCGAAGAGGCCGGGATAACGGCCCAGGCGCGGGCGCCGATGACGCCGGTCGTCAAGCTGGTCTTCGGCCGCGATTATGATCGGAAGCGACTGACCGAATTTGCGGCGGTCCTCACCCACGCCCGCCGCCTGTGTCTGGCCGCCGGCATGGTCGAGCCGTGGCTGCCGCAGGTCGCAGGCGGTATCAAGGCGATCGTTGCGGCCGAACGTGGCGAGCGCCGCCCTGCGCTCAGGGTTGACCGGGTGCAATCGGCCCGCATGTTGGCGGGCAGCGTTCCGCCGCGCGCGGTGATAGATATTGGCGAGGTCGACGGCGATATCATGCTGCTCGTCGGCCGTCGCGAGGCTGACGGCAGGGTCGCGATCATCTCGAAGCCGATCGTCGAGCGATCCCTGGTCAACAAGGCGCTGGAGCGTTTCTCGGTCTGAAGATCCAGATCGCCGGCCCTTCGCCAGGAGGGGTTCAGCGCCGCCCCTTCGCCCTCATCTTGCTATACTTCGTCGTACGGGTACCCGGCCGCCCGCCGGTCGCATGAGCCTTGACAGGCGCGCGGTGATCCTGAACCGGAAGGCCCAGTTCCTCCTGTTCGAGCTTGCGGATCTCGTCCCGTAACCGTCCGGCCTCCTCGAATTCCAGATCCGCCGCCGCCGCGCGCATCTTGCGCTCGAGCTCCTCGATATAGGCGCGCAGATTATGGCCGACCATGTGCGGTCGATCCTCGATACCGGTGTCGATAGTGACCTGGTCCTTCGACGCCAGATGCCCGACAATGTCGGTGATACTGCGCCGGATCGTCTCCGGCGTGATGCCATGGGCCGCATTATAGGCTTCCTGCTTTTCGCGGCGGCGCGCGGTTTCGGCCAGGGCGCGTTCCATCGAGCCCGTAATCGAGTCGGCATACAGGATGACACGCCCGTCGACATTACGCGCGGCGCGCCCGATCGTCTGGATCAGCGATGTCTCAGACCGCAAAAACCCCTCCTTGTCGGCATCCAAAATCGCGACCAGCCCGCATTCGGGAATATCAAGCCCCTCGCGCAGCAGGTTGATGCCCACCAGAATGTCGTACACGCCGAGCCTGAGGTCGCGGATAAGCTCGATGCGCTCCAGCGTCTCCACGTCCGAATGCATGTAGCGCACCTTGAGCCCCGCCTCGTGCAGATATTCGGTAAGGTCCTCGGCCATGCGCTTGGTCAGCGTCGTCACAAGCGTCCGATAGCCCTTCCCGGCGGTCTCGCGAGCTTCGTGAACCAAATCGTCCACCTGGCTCTCGATCGGCCGGATCTCCACCGGTGGGTCGATCAGCCCGGTCGGGCGGATCACCTGCTCGGTAAAGACACCCCCGGTCTGCTGCATCTCCCAGTCGCCCGGGGTCGCGGAGACATAGACGGTCTGGGGGCGCATGACGTTCCATTCGGCGAAGCGCAGCGGACGGTTGTCGATGCAGGACGGCAGCCGGAACCCATATTCGGCGAGCGTGATCTTCCGCCGATGATCTCCCCGCGCCATGCCGTTGACCTGGCCGATTGTCTGGTGGCTCTCATCGACGAACAACAACGCGTTTTCAGGCAGATATTCGAACAGGGTCGGCGGCGGCTCGCCGGGAAGCCGGCCGGTCAGGAAGCGGGAATAATTCTCGATGCCGGCGCAGCTGCCCGTGGCCGCGATCATCTCCAGATCAAAATTGGTGCGCTGCTCAAGCCGCTGCGCCTCCAGCAGCTTACCCTCCTGCTGCAATTCCTTCAGCCGTTCGCCAAGTTCGAAGCGGATCGCCTCCATCGCCTGCTTCATCGTCGGCCCCGGCGTCACATAGTGTGAGTTGGCGAAGACGCGGACAGAATCGAGGCTGGCCGCCTTGCGTCCGGTCAGCGGATCGAACTCGGCAATCTCTTCGATCTCGTCGCCGAAAAAGACGATGCGCCATGCGCTGTCCTCGTAATGCGACGGGAAGATCTCCAGATTATCGCCGCGCACGCGGAAATTACCCCGCGAGAAAGCCTGATCGTTGCGCTTATATTGCAGGGCCACAAGCTTGCGGATGATCTCCCGCTGATCGACGGTCGTTCCCTTCTTGAGATCGAAGATCATCGCGGAATAGGTTTCGACCGAACCGATGCCGTACAGGCACGAGACAGAGGCGACGATCAGGACGTCGTCGCGCTCCAGCAGCGAGCGGGTCGCTGAATGGCGCATCCGGTCGATCGCCTCGTTTATCGAGCTTTCCTTCTCGATATAGGTGTCGGAGCGCGGCACATAGGCTTCGGGCTGGTAATAGTCGTAGTAGCTGACGAAGAACTCTACCGCATTCTCGGGGAAGAACTGCTTGAACTCCCCATAGAGCTGCGCCGCAAGAATCTTGTTCGGCGCCAGCACCAATGCAGGCCGCTGCAACTGCTCGACGACCTTCGCCATCGTGAACGTCTTTCCCGAGCCGGTGACGCCCAGCAGCACCTGGTCGCGCTCTCCGGCCTCGGCTTGTGCAACCAGTTCGGCGATGGCGCCGGGCTGATCGCCGGACGGCTGATAGTCGGATACTAGCTTGAACGGCTTGCCGCCTTCGCTCTTTGGCGGCCGATCCGGCCGGTGTGGTATGAAGGTCTGGCCGAGATCGACATCGTCGAGGCTGGTACGGATCTGGATCGTCATGATCCTCATGTAGGACGGGCGCCGACCATGTTCACCTTTTATCTTCCAACGCGGCATTGCGGATAGCGCGCGCGCGCCCTAAGGATCGCGAGCACATGGCGAGAGGAATTTCGATGGTGCACGTGCGGAAGATCCTGAAAAAGCTGATGCTTGCCGCTCTAGCGCTTCCCTCCCCGCTCCTCGCCGAAAGCTTCAATCCGGGCAGGTGGCAACATCAGACCCAGACGACCAGCGCCGATGTTCCAGGCGTGCCCCAGTGGGTGATCAAGATGTTCGCCGGCAACCAGTCGCGCAAGAGCTGCCACTCGGCTGCGCAGCTTGCCGCCCGGCCTGAGGCGCTTCTGACGCAAGACGATGCGGCGACGTGCCGGCTCCGCCGTTTCACCATGGAACATGGCACGCTGGTCTACGATACCTTCTGCACGAACAAGCGCTTTCCCGAAGGATTGCTGGTCGCCTCCAGGGGCAGCTACACCCCCGACAGCTATGAGATTTCAACCATCTCGACCGGGACCAAGGACGGCAAGCCGGTGCGGATCGTGACCACCGGAACGGGCCGCCGCGTCGCGCCGTCGTGCAAATAGGTCCACACATCGAGCTCGACGCCTATCTGGCGAGAATTGGTCTCGGCCTCATTCCCGAGGCGGACGCCGAGGGGCTAACGGCCGTTCAGCGCGCGCACCGCCTGGCAATCCCGTTCGAAAATCTGGATATCCGGCTGGGGCGCGGGATTAGCCTCGATCCCGGTCATGTTTTCGAGAAGCTCGTTCATAGGCGCCGCGGCGGATATTGTTTCGAACAGAATCAGCTGTTTCTGCGGGCGCTTACCGCCATCGGCTTCGACGCCCGTCCCTTGCTCGCCCGCGTATGGCTCATGGCCGACGGCGTTCCGCCCCGCACGCACACGCTCAACCTCGTCCACATCGATGGCGAACCCTGGATTGCAGATGCCGGCTTCGGCGGCAGCTATTCACCGCCGATGCGGCTCGTCGAAGCCTCGGAGGCAGTCGCGCCCGACGGCGCGCATTTTCGGCTTTCGCTGACCGATGATCATGGCTGGCTGCTCGAACGCCGAACCGGGACTGACGCCTGGCAGGCACAATATAGCTTCACGCTGGACAATGTGGCGTCAGCAGATTTGGAAATGGCAAATCACTGGACGGCGACGCGAGCCGATACCCGCTTCACGACATTTTCAATCGTCAGCCTCGTCCTCCCGTCGGGCTTCGCTTCTCTTACCGACCGTCACTATACGCGCCGCAATGGCGATCAGCATGTCGAGGCGGACATCGAAAGCGCAACCGCCTATCGGTTGCGGCTCAACTTCGTCTTTGGCATCGTCCTCGACGAGGTCGAAGTGATGGGATTGGGCCTCTATCCGGCCGAGTGACGGGGCTCTTCGGGCCCGGCGCGCGGTGGAGAGATCATGACGGCAGGGCGAGAAGAACTTCATGCGCAATCTGTACGGCAGCGCCTCCCAATGATGCCGGATCGGCGAACCGATCGGCCGGCGCACACCATATGGTGATCGCTGCGGGCGTGCCCCGGCGTGCTGTCCGTTCGGTCGTGGGCGGCTCGCTGGGCAATCTCGTCGAATGGTATGACTGGTATATCTACTCCGCCTTTTCGCTGTACTTCGCGCCAAGTTTCTTTCCGAAAGAGGACCAGACGGCCCAGCTGCTGAGTGCCAGCATCGTCTTCGCGATCGGATTCCTGATGCGGCCGATCGGTGGCTGGCTGCTCGGCGTGCTTGCCGACCGATATGGCCGGAAAAACGCGTTGACCTGGTCGATCACGCTGATGTGCGCGGGTTCGCTGATGATCACCCTGACGCCGACCTATGCTTCGATCGGCATTTGGGCGCCGATCCTCCTCGTTGTCGCGCGCATGGCACAGGGACTCAGCCTGGGCGGCGAGTTCGGCACCGCCGCCACCTATTTGACCGAAATCGCCCCGCCTGACCGGCGCGGCTTCTGGTCCAGCTTCCAATATGTAACGCTGATCGCCGGCCAGCTTCTGGCCCTCGGGCTGCTCGTGACCCTCCAGGTCTTCTTTCTCACCGAGGCTCAACTCGAGAGCTGGGGCTGGCGCATCGCCTTTGCCACTGGCGCACTATTGGCGATAGGCGTCTTCTGGCTGCGGCGCGGCATCGACGAAACACCCGACTTCATCGAGGATGTTCGCGGTGGGCGGCGTAAAGGCGGTGTCCTGACGCTCCTCCGCGAACGGCCTCGCCAGGTTGCGCTGGTGTTCGGCCTCTCTATCGGTAGCAATGTAAGCTTCTACGCCTTCACGACCTATATGCAGAAATATCTCGTCGCCAGCGCCGGCTTCCCGAAAAGCGACGCTTCACTGATCTGCTCGGCGGCTTTGCTGTTCTATGTCGTGATACAGCCCCTGCTCGGCGCCCTCTCGGACAAGATCGGCCGCAAACCGCTCCTCTATTGGTGCTGGATCGGCGGTATCCTCGCCACGGTTCCGCTGTTCACCGCCATCGGCTCGGCGCGTAGCGGCTTCGACGCCTTCGTGCTGATCTGCATTGCCTACGCGATCATCTCGGGATCGAGCGCGACGAGCGCGGTGGTCAAGGCCGAATTGTTCCCGCCGCACATCCGCGCGCTGGGCGTTGGACTGCCCTACGCTGTCAGCCAGGCGCTCTTCGGTGGAACGGCTGAATCAGTGGCGCTCTCTTTCAAACAGGCGGGAATCGAGGCCGCCTTCTTCTATTATGTGACAGGCTGCATGGTGATCGCATTGATCACCACCATGCTTCTGCCCGAAACCCGCTGGTCTGGTCGCGAAAAGGCCCCCTGATGCGACGAACCCTGTCGGGTCGTGCCTTCCGGCACGAGGGGCCCGATCGCCGGCCAACAGCCTAATCGGCCGCTCTCCCGTTCGAAACGCGTCAGCAGATGTTCCTTCGCAGCGTAAACTCCCGCCATACGCCAGACAAGCATGTCAAGTCATTGGCCGCCTCCGCCGCGGAGGAACCGGGCAACTGATTGCGGCCTCGCCGCGGGATAATTTGACACATTCGTCAAATTCAATATCGTGGGTGCGGTAATGGCCATGCGAGCCGGGGAGAAGGACATTGAACAGGCTAGCAGGACGCGCGGCCATTGTGACGGGTTCCAGTCGTGGCATCGGGCGTGCGATCGCGATCGCGATGGCCGCGGAGGGCGCCGCAGTTGCGGTTACAGCGCGGACCGAGCGGGTCTGGGACGAGCGGCTGCCAGGCACGATCGACGAGGCGGTGGCCGAGATCGAAGCGGCCGGCGGGCGGGCGATCGCCATTCGCGCGGACCTGTCCGACGAGGCCGACCGTGTCCGTCTCGTCGCCGAGGCCCGCGCGGCCCTCGGTCCGATCACGATCCTGGTCAACAACGCGGCCTTCACCGTGCCCGGCACCCCGTCGCGGCCGCGGCCTGCCCAGGCCGCTCCCTCGGCGAGCGCCGCCCCCGCGGAAAAGCCCTCGTGGCCCAGCGTCGCGACCACCCCGCTGCGCGCCTACCGCCGCCATTTCGAGATGCTGTTCGCGGCCTACGAGCTGATGCAGTTCGTCATGCCAGACATGCGTCAGGCGGGCGGTGGACACATTGTCAACATCACTTCCGGTGCCTCGCGGATGCCGGGGGAAGGGCCGTATCCGCCGCGCGCGCCGAAGATCCTGGGTGGCTACGGCGGATCGAAGGCGGCACTCGAGCACCTCACGCTCACCGCCGCATACGAAGCGGTGGACCCCCCGATCGCGGTCAACGCGCTCGCGCCCTCCACGGCGATCCCCACGCCGGGTTCAAACTACTACAGCCGCGAATGGGGGGAATACGATTCGGATGCCAACTTTGCCGAGGCCGTCGTCCGTCTCGCGCAGGTCGATCCGCAACAGGTCAACGGTAGGATTCTGGGGCATCGCGACGTTCTCGACGGAAGTTTCCGGTCCTATGTGTTCGGGCTGCTCGATTCGTTTCACAATAGCAATGCGCCTGTAGGAGGGTAGGTTGCGGCGCAGCGCGCCCGGGGCGGACCACCCTTGCGAGAACCGTTCGGGCGCAGCAATGTTCGAGAAAAACACCACCCCGCGTGGGGGGGTACCGAAGAGGGTATCTCGATGCGAATAGTCAATGTTCACGGGCCCGATGACGTCCGTCTGGATCCCAGCAGTCCCCCAGTCCCGGGCGATCGCGACGCGGTCGTTCGCATCGAGGCTTGCGGGGTTTGCGGCACCGATCTCACCTTCATCCGAAATGGCGGCTTGCCCTGGGTCACTGGCCCGATGCCGCTCGGGCACGAAGCTTCGGGCCGCATCGTTGCGGTCGGCAAGGACGTCGAGGGCGTCGAGATCGGGCAACACGTCATCGTCAACCCGATGGGCTCGAGCTCGGTCATCGGCAACGGGGGGACGGAAGGCGCGTTCACCGAAGAGCTGCTGGTGCGCGATGCCGCCTGGGGCCGGTCGCTGCTGAAAGTGCCGCCGGGGCTGCGCTCTGACTATGCCGCGCTGGCTGAACCGCTCGGCGTGGCGATGCACGGCGTCAACCGCTCGGGCGCCAAGACGGGCGACAATGTCGCGGTCTTCGGTTGCGGCCCGATCGGCCTCGGCGTCGTCCTGTGGCTGCGTCATTTCGGCGTCGAGAACGTCGTGGCGATCGACGTGTTCGAGCAGCGGCTCGAGCTCGCTCGGGCGATGGGGGCGACCGCGGTCATACGCGCGGGTGTCGACGATGTCGCCGCCCGCCTGACGGAACTCCACGGATCAACCGACGTCATGGGGCGGTCCGCGCCGGGCACCCACGTCTATATCGATGCCGCCGGCGCGCCCAACATCGTGCCCGACGTCATTCGCATGGCGCGCACCCACGCGCGGCTCACGGTGATCGCCGCCTACACCAAACCCGTCCAAATCGATCTGCAGGACATGCTGCTCAATGAAATGACCATGTGCACCTCGATAGGCTACCCCGACGAACTCGAGACGGTGCTCAATCTGCTGCCGTCACTGACTGACAAGCTTGATCTGCTGATCACGCACCGCCTTCCGTTCGACCGCGTGCTCGACGCATTCGGCATCGCCGGCAAGGCGGACGTCGGGAAGGTGATGATCGAATTCACCACCGGCGCATGATCCCCCGCGTTCGGGAGAGGGACCGACGATAATCCAGCGAGGCGCAAATGCCTCGGCAAGAACGGGAGATTACAGACCGTGAAAACGACGACCAGCGCCGATGAGCTGATCGATCAGGCAAGGGCGATGACGGGGCTCGACCGCTTCGATTCCGAATCCTACCGCGAAGGGCTGGAGGTATTGCTCGCCGATATGTCCCGTCCCGATTATCCGGGCCCGTCGGACATCTCCAAGGGCATGATGGTCGGCGCGATGGCCAATCGCCTCAAGGCCACGGCCTATCTCGACCAGCGGCCCGAACTGCTCGAGCGGCCGATCAAGCGGCCGGTCTTCGTGTTCGGTATCCCGCGCACCGGCACGACCCTGCTGAACAACCTCCTCGCAGCCGATCCGAGCCGCCGCTCGGCGCTGACCTGGGAAATCGACGATCCGGTGCCGCCCCCGAAGGCCGATGCCCTTTACACCGATCCTCGCGCGCTGGCCCGGCTCGAACAGGGCGTCGGCGGCCACGGCGATCCCTCGACGCTGCGCTATTACCGCAGCTCGCCGATCTATCCGAACGAGTGCGTGTTCTTTATGTACAGCGATTTCAAGTGCCTGATCTGGGAATCCATGGGGCGCCTCCCAGCCTATCGCGAATGGATACTGCAAGTCGACATGACCTCGGCCTATCAGTACCACAAGCGGTTCCTCCAGCTCCTTCAGGCCGATGCGCCGGGGGTCTGGAACTTGAAGATGCCGTCGCACGCGCTCTGGCTCGATACGCTGATCAAGATCTATCCGGACGCGCGCCTGGTGTGGACTCACCGTGATCCGCTGCGCGCCACGGGCTCGTTCTGCAGCATGCTCGATTTCGCCGAGCGCCTCTACCTCGGTAAGTCCGACAAGGAATGGATCGCATTCGACATGCCTGACCAGGCGGTCGAACACGCCCGGCGCGCGATGGACTTCTCGCAGCGCCATCCCGGCCGCGTAATCGACGTGCACTACGCCGATATCATGCGCGAGCCGATCGAGACGATGCGCTCGCTCTATGCTGCGCTTGGCGACCAGTTCACTCCCGAAGCCGAGCACGGCATGCGCAGCTGGCTGGCCGACAACCCCCAGGGCAAGTTCGGCGCTCACGATTACAACCTCGACGAATTCGGCCTCGACGCAGCAGAACTGAGGGGGCGCTTCGGCGAATACCTCGACCGCTATGGCGTCGAGCCAGAAGGCTACTAACCCGCACCCGCAGCGCGGCGAGGGAATGGCGCGGCCGGGGTGCTGCGAGACAACCGGAGCGTAGATCACATCTCCGGCATAACGGGACTCCTAAATCCCCCCGAGCCGTAGGGCATTGTCATCACCAACGGACCAACATAAAAGTGATGGGCTATCAATTCCGGGAATCGGCGTTGAGGTCACGGAGAGATGACCATGAAAATGAACGATATGGTGATTTGCAGCGTCGACGATCATGCAATTGAGCCGCCTGAGGCCTATTTCCCGCACTATTCAGCCGACAAGAAGGACGAGGCGCCGCGCGTCATCGAAAAGGACGGCAAGGACGCCTGGCTCTGGAACGACACGGTTTATCCGACCATCGGGCTGAACGCCGTGGTGGGCCGCCCACGTTCCGAATACGGCATGGAGCCGGACCGCTTCACGCAGATGCGGCCGGGCTGCTATGATGCCAAGACGCGCATCGACGACATGAACGTCAACGGCCTGCTCGCTTCGTTGAACTTCCAGACGATGTCGGGCTATACCGGGCAGACTTGGATTCAAGCCGCCCAGGCCGGCCACGCGGACAAGGCGCTTCGCGCCCTTCGCGCGACCAACGACTGGCAAGTCCTGGAGTGGTGCGCGGCCGGGCCGGGCCGCTTCATCCCGATGATCCAGTTGCCGCTGTGGGACATGAACGAGACGCTGGCCGAGATGAAGCGCTGGCACGCACATGACGTCCATGCGATCGCCTTCCCGGACAATCCGGCCCCCAACAAGCTGCCCAGCATCCACAACGAATATTGGGAACCGCTGTGGAAGGCGGCCTGCGACTATAAGATGGTGCTGAACTGCCACATCGGTACCGGCTCCTATGCCGCCCACGCCTCGGACGAATCGCCGATCGACGCCTGGATCACGTCCATGCCGATTTCGATTGCCAGCTCGGCGGCGGACTGGCTGTTCGCCAAGTTCTGGAGCCGTTATCCCGATCTGCGCATGGCCCTTTCGGAAGGAGGCATCGGCTGGGTGCCCTATCTGCTGGAGCGGGCCGACTACACCTACGAGCACCATCACGAGTGGACCTTCAGCGACTTCGGCAAGGAGCGTCCCTCCGACGTGTTCAAGCGGCACATCATCACCTGCTTCATCGACGATCAGTTCGGTCTCAAGAATCTCGACTACCTGAACACCGACATGGTCACCTATGAAGTCGACTACCCGCATTCCGACACGCAGTGGCCAAACTGCCCCGAATTAATCTGGGCCGCTGTCCAGGGACTCTCGGACGAAGTGATCGACGCCATCACGCACAAGAACGTGCTGCGCGAATACAACTTCGATCCGTTCAGCATCCTGGGCGGGCGGGAAAACTGCACGGTCGGCCATCTGCGCGAACTCGGCAAGGATGTCGACGTTTCCCCGCGCGCCAACCTGGGCGGTCTCAAGACCGAAAGCATGGACCTGGTCGGCAACGCCCGCCGGCCGGTCACTTCGGGCGAAATCAAGAAGATGTTCGCTCCGGCCTGAACCAGCCCCGCCACCGGCGAGCAGAGCCAGGCATCACTGATCTGCTCGGCGGCTTTGCTGTTCTTTGTCGTGATACAGCCCCTGCTCGGCGCCCTCTCGGACAAGATCGGCCGCAAACCGCTCCTCCATTGGTGGTGGAGCGGCGGGTGACGCCAGTGGGATCTCGACTCAGCTTCCGCGCCGCAACGACAATTTTGGGACCTGTCCGCTCTGGCGCAGCGCAGCGCCTCGCCCCGAAAGTGAAGGATTCGTCATGAAATAGCGGTGCAGGTTGAAAGGCCGCCGGCCAACCTTCACCCGCTCATAGCTCCCGTCGGGCAGCAGCCCCCAACTCTGCTCCTCGTCGATCAGGTTGGCGACCATCACCTGATCCAGGATCTGCGCGTGGACGGTAGGATTCTCGATCGGCAGCAGATATTCGACGCGGCGATCGAAATTGCGCGGCATCCAGTCCGCCGAGCTGATCAAGACCCTGGCACCCCGGTTCGGCAGCGCAGCGCCATTTCCGAAGCAGACGATACGGCTGTGCTCGAGGAAGCGGCCGACGATCGACTTCACCCGGATATTCTCGGACAGGCCGGGCACCCCGGGGCGCAGGCAGCAAATCCCGCGGACGACGAGATCGATCTGCACGCCCGCCGCGCTGGCCCGGTAAAGCTTCTCGATGAGCGCGGGGTCCACCAGCGAGTTCATCTTGGCCCAGATCGCCGCGTCGCGCCCGGCGCGGGCATGATCGATCTCCGCGTCGATCAGCGCTCCGAGCGTCTCGCGCATGCCGATCGGCGAGATCGACAGCGCGCTGAGATCGGTCGGTTCGACATAGCCGGTGATATAGTTGAAGAGCTGAGCCGCGTCGCGGCCGAGCCGCGGATCGGCGGTGAAAAAGCTCAGGTCGGTATAGATGCGCGCGGTGATCGGGTGATAGTTCCCCGTCCCGAAATGGCAGTAGGTGCGATGCCCGTCCCCCTCGCGGCGGACCACCATCGAGACCTTGGCATGCGTCTTCCAGTCGATGAAGCCGTAGACCACCTGAACGCCCGCCCTTTCGAGCTGCGACGCCCACATCAGATTTTGCTCCTCGTCGAAGCGGGCCTTGAGCTCGACGACGGCGGTTACCGACTTGCCCGCCTCGGCGGCGTCGACCAGTGCGCGGATCACCGCCGATTGCTTGCCCGCGCGATAGAGGGTCTGTTTGATCGCAACGACGTCGGGGTCCTGCGCAGCCTGGCGCAAAAAGGCCAGGACGACGTCGAACGTCTCGTACGGATGGTGGACGACGATGTCCTTCGATCGGATCGCCGCGAAACAATCGCCGCCATGTTCGCGGACCCGTTCGGGAAAGCGCGGGCTGAAGGCGGAGAATTTGAGATCGGGCCGCTCCTCATCCACCAGCTGGGCGAGGTCGGCGATGCCCAGGAAATTGCCCGATTCGGTGATGAAGGCGCCGGCGCCGCCGATCTGATCCTTCCAAAGTGGTTCGAGCGATGCCGACATGCCGCCTTCGAGCTCGATGCGGATCACCCTGCCGCGACGGCGGCGCTTGATCGCACTGCGGAAGTAGAGGACCAGATCCTCGGCTTCCTCCTCGATCTCGATGTCGCTGTCGCGGATGATGCGGAGCGCACCATGACCGCCCACCTTGTACCCGGGGAAAAGAAGGTCGGTAAAGCGGCGAACCAGCGTCTCGATCGCGACGTAGCGGGCGGCCTCGCCCGGCAAGCGGGTGAAGCGCTGGAAGGTGGGGGGCACCATCAGCAGCTCGAAAATCTGCTCGCCGTCCGACAGCCGCGTCAGATCGAACAGCAGGCTAAACCCCTTGTTCGGAATGAACGGGAAAGGATGGGCCGGATCGAGCGCCTGCGGCGTCAGCACCGAGAAGACCTGCTCGCGAAAATAGGCCTCGAGCCATTCGGCGTCGCGGCCCTGGATTTCCGCTTCCTCCAGCACGACGATCCCGGCACTTTCGAGTTCCTCGCGCAGGCCGTCCCAGACACGCTGCTGGTCGTTCATCAGCGCATCGGCGCGCTGGCTGGCCCCCTCGACCTGCTGAGCCACGGTCAGGCCGTCCGGCGAGAGCGTTTCGACGCCCTCCAGCTGCTGACCCTTGAGGCCGGCGAGTCGGACCATGAAGAATTCGTCGAGATTGTTTCCGGAGATCGAGAGGAAGCGCAGTCGTTCGAGCAAGGGATGAGCGCGGTTGCTCGCCTCTTCCAGCACGCGCTGGTTGAAAGCCAGCCAGCTCAGCTCCCGGTTGAAATAACGGTCTTTGAGCGCGATCGGGTCGCCTTGCTCGGCGCCGACCATTTCGTCATCCCTGGGTGTCTCGATCGATTCCATCCGTTTCCGCCTATGAACATCCTCCTCTATCCTCGCTAACGCCCATCGTCGCAAGCGCTTCGCGAGCGACTTTGATGGTCACCGCGCGGCGCCGCGCCAGCGCCGCCGCGTCGAGGGCGTCGACAATGCGACCAACACCGACATAGCTTCGCTCGATCCTCGGCACGACGAGGCGGAGAACGTCCGCCGGCGCCGCCAGGCCACGCGCGGCGAGAAGCTTCTCGACGAGCGCCGCCATCAGCGGAGCATCGGGCTCTCCAATCGCGATATGGGGTGTCGCCATAAGCCGCGAGCGCAGGTCGGGCAGCCCGATAGACCACTGCGGCGGGAGCAGATCGGCAACGAGCAGCAGCGGCTTGCGGTCCGTCTGGGCGGTGTTCCAGGCATGAAACAGGAGCTCCTCGTCCTGGTCGGCCGCATTGTCGATCAGCCGGCCACCACTCTTGGCTGCGAATATCCGCCCGAGCAGGCTGCGGCCCGACTTACGCGGCCCGGTCAACACGGTCGCCATCACCGGCCAGAGCGACCAGTGTTCGAGATGGCGGACAGCGGCCTGATTGGCTTCGCTGATGATGAAATCGCGCTCATCGTCGTCGGCAGGCCATTGGAACGGCAGCGCGATCTGCTCGGTCATGGGGGTCAGGGTGCCGGAGGGCCGCCACGGCGGACGCGCACGCCGCCCAGGACCTCCTCCACCTGGAGCCCGCGCGAGGCCAGCGCCTCACGGAAGGCGCCCGGCGGGCCCGAGAAGCTGACCCTATAGGTGGAAACGCCGCCGAGCGCGATACTGCTGGTCTGAACGGCGGTGACGCCGGTCATGCCCCGCAGCAGCGCTTCGCTCGCGCGCAATGCGGCCGCATCGGGCGTGTCGATCTGGACCTGGACGATCGTGGTCGCCGCCTGCGCGATCTGATCCAGCACATCTTCTATGGGCACTTCCTCCGCCGGCGTTTCGACTATCAGCGATTTGTCTGGACGCAACGCGCCCTCCTGAAGCGCCCGGACATAAGCGGCATCGATCCGGTTGACCGCCTTGTCGAGCATGGCGGGCAGCGCCTCGCCGCTCTCGGCGGTTAGCGTGAAGCTGTCGAGCACTGCCCCGTCGGGCCCGTGTCGCGCGACGAACCTGCCGATCGTCGGACCTCCCGGCCATTGTCGGAACAGCGTCACTTCGGGAACGACGATATCGGCCGCGCCATATTGGTCGAGCAGCATACGCCACCAGCCACGGCCCGGCCGCCGTGTCTGGGCCGCGTTGAGCAGGACCGGGTCCGCGCCGGTACCGGAAACCCGGACATAATCCACCGGACTGTTGCCCGAACGGAAGCGCGCCCATGCCCGCTGCCATTCATTCTTCGTCTCGAAGCTGACCGGCGTGGCGCCGCTCCACTGGATCGGGATCACCAGCATCGGCGCCGACCGCCGCATCGCTCCCTTCACGCCGAGCAGTTCACCGGCGCGGGCGCGATCGAACAACACGCCGACGCTCGCGATATAGCGGTTGGGGCTGATCTGCTCATGCTCGATGATGATACCGCCGCTGATCGAATCGAGCGTCGAATCGGGAAGACCCGGCGCATTCTCGACTGGCTTGCCGTTCACGCGTGCCCACAGCATCTTCCATGCGATCCGCTGCGCCTGGCGCCAGCCGCCGCTGCGCGCCTGGTCCGCGGTGCGCGCTGCGATGTCGACCTTGACGCCCGATACCTCGTAGCTGCCCGATCCGTCGATCGGAGGGACGCCGCGGTCCTCTGGTCGTTCGAGCTGCGCGAAAGCGAGCGCCGCCGCGCAGAACGTCGCGAGGAGGATCGTCAGCGGAAGCGGCTTGAAAAAAGGCTCAGCGAGGGTCACGGCTGCCTTTTGGCGACTTGCCCATGGAAATCCAAGCGCGATGTGGCTAGGGGCGACAACTCCAGACATTGAGCCACCCCTCAGCTCATCCTGAGGAGGGGCTGAGCTTGGCGAAGACCCGTCTCTCGAAGGACCCTTCGATACGCCACTTCGCCAAGCTCAGTGGCCACTCAGGATGAGCGGATTTAGAAGAATGACCAAGGACGAGTCCTACACCTATGCCAAGGCCGGCGTCTCGATCGCCGCAGGCAACGCGCTGGTGAAAGCCATCGCCCCGCTCGCCAGGGCGACCCGCCGGCCGGGCGCCGACGCCGATCTCGGCGGGTTTGGCGGCTTCTTCGACCTCAAGGCGGCGGGATATAGGGATCCTCTTTTAGTGGCGGCGAATGACGGCGTCGGCACCAAGCTCAAGCTCGCCATCGACAGCGGCCGGCATGACGGCGTCGGGATCGACCTGGTCGCGATGTGCGCGAACGACCTTGTCGTGCAGGGTGCGGAGCCGCTGTTCTTCCTCGACTATTTCGCGACCGGAAGGCTCGACAATGGCGTAGCCGAACGCGTGATCGCCGGCATAGCCGAGGGTTGTAAGCTCGCCGGCTGCGCGCTGATCGGCGGCGAGACCGCCGAGATGCCCGGCATGTACGCCGATGGCGATTATGACCTGGCGGGATTTTGCGTCGGCGCGGTCGAGCGCGATCAGGCCCTGACCGGCAGCCGCGTCTCGGTCGGCGACGTCATTCTGGGCCTCGCCGCCTCGGGCGTGCATTCGAACGGCTATTCGCTGGTCCGTCGGCTCGCCGCCGACAAGGAATGGAAGCTCGGCCGCCCAGCCCTCTTCGATCAGGAGACACTGTTGATCGACGCGCTGATGGCGCCGACGCGCATCTATGTGGAATCGCTATTGCCCCAGATTCGCTCCGGCAGCGTGAAGGCGCTGGCGCATATCACCGGCGGCGGCCTGCTCGAAAATATCCCCCGCGTGCTGCCCGAGGGTCTCCACGCCGAGGTCGAAGCCGATGGTTGGGAACAGCCGCGGCTGATGGCGTTCCTCCAGGCACAGGGCAATATCGAACCCGGCGAGATGGCGCGCACGTTCAACTGCGGTGTCGGAATGGCGGTCATCGTGGCCGAGGACGTTGTCCCCCGCGTCAGCACCGCGCTCGAGGAAGCCGGCGAGACGGTGCTTCGGATCGGCCGGATCGTCGCCGGCCGGAAGGGTTGCACGGTAAGCGGCTCGGCGGAGAGCTGGAGCGCGCGGGAGCCCTGGTCGGCCACGCATCTCGGGTGATTGCGCGCGCCCTCGCTTTTCCCGCGGATGCGATGATCCACCAACGAGGCCGACAGGGGGCGAATGACGGGCAGCGGAGCATGAAAAGAAGCAGGACGCCCCTAGCAATTCTGATCTCGGGTCGCGGCAGCAACATGGCGGCGCTGATCGACGCCGCATGTGAGCCGGACTGCCCCTATGAGGTCGTTCTGGTCGCTTCGAACAACCCGAACGCGCCCGGCCTGCAATTGGCCCGCGAGCGGGGTATCGCCACCTTCGCCCATAGCCACAAAGGCCTTGTCCGCGAGCAATTCGACGCGATTGTCGACACCGCGCTGCGCGACGCCGGCGCGCGCTATGTCGCACTCGCCGGCTATATGCGCATCCTCGGCGAGGCGTTCGTCGCTGGCTGGGCGGGGCGGATGCTCAACATCCACCCCTCGCTGCTGCCGCTCTACAAGGGGTTGGACACCCATGGCCGCGCGATCGCGGCCGGGGATTCCGAGGCGGGCTGCTCGGTCCATCTCGTCACCGCGGAAATCGACGATGGCGCGGTGCTGGCGCAGGCGCGGATTCCGATCCTGCCGGGCGAAACCCCCGCCGAACTCGCCGAGCGCGTGCTGGCGGAGGAGCACCGTCTTTATCCAGCCGCCGTCGCCGCCTATATCCGGGAGCATGGTTGACGAGCCGATCGACGTGGGCCGGCCGCCGCTACGCTGCCCGTGCCGAGGAGAATGCCGTTTGAGCGCAGCCGATAAGCCCCCCCCCCTGACGGGGAGGAAATAGGCCGTAATCAACGCAAGGTGATATTAGCCAACGATCTCTTCGGGCTTGAAGAAATAGTCGATCTCGATCTGCGCATTTTCGGGGCTGTCCGAACCATGGACCGAATTGGCCTCGATTGATTCGGCAAAGGTCTTGCGGATCGTTCCTTCGTCGGCGTTCGCGGGGTTGGTGGCGCCCATGACTTCGCGGTTGCGCAACACGGCGTTCTCGCCTTCGAGCACCTGCACCACCACCGGACCCGAGGTCATGAAGCTGACGAGATCGTTGAAGAAGGGGCGGTCGCGGTGGACGCCGTAGAAGCCTTCAGCCTGCTCTCTCGTCATCCGGATGCGCCGCGAAGCGACGACGCGGAGGCCCGCCTCCTCCAGCTTTGCGGTGATTGCGCCGGTCAGATTGCGCCGCGTCGCATCGGGCTTGATGATCGAGAAGGTACGTTCGGTCGCCATGCCGAGCGGCTCCATTTCTATAGTTCGTTGGAAGATGGCGCGCCTTTAGAGCGTGGCGCAGGGGAAGGCAAGCGGTGTGCAGCCTCGCCGGAAAGGGCCATATCGAACATGCAGAAACGGCACGATTATTCGCCGCATCAACCTTTGCGCAAGGAACGGGGGCTAGGACCAGGCACACCCCGTGACTTGGCGTTGAGAACATATGCTGCAACTCGCTTACATCAGCTCGTCCCGCCCTGGCCTGACCCTGGCGGATGTCGAAGACATCTTGACCGGGTCGCGCCGACGCAATGAGGCTGACCGGGTCACCGGCCTGTTGATTTTCGACGGCAGGCGCTTTCTCCAGGTTCTCGAGGGGAACGCCGAAACGGTCGAACGCACCTATGGGCGCATCGTCGCCGACCCGCGTCATCGCGCGATCGTCAAGCTTTCCAGCCGCGACGTCGCCGAGCGGGCCTTCGGCCCCTGGGCGATGGCGTCGCACATCGTCAGCCCGGTGGTCGGCACCGGCGACTTGGCTGCCAAGGTCGACGCGATGACCACCGGCATCGCGGACGCGAATATGCGCGAAATGCTGCGCGGCTTTGCCAGGGTCCGACACGCGGCCTGACCACGTCGACGGCACTGACGCGCGCCGCGCGTGGCGAGCCGGGCCAGGATATTGCCGGCGATCTGTCGGGCCCGGCTGTTAGGGCGGGGAAAAGGCTTTGACTCGTCCGAAAAGTCTTGCCCGCAATCGGCCACTCTGCTTTGACAGGATGGACGAATTTCACGAAAAGCGGCGGCCGGCGCCCGTCGGAGATTGGGTCCCCGCCCACGTGCGGGCAGGAGAGGTTGCAGAATGACACGTGTCGATGTGGGCGTTCCCGATCACCTTCATCAGGTGATCGATTGCCAATGGGCTTGTCCCGCCCACACCCCGGTTCCCGAATATCTCCGGCTGATCGCGCAGGGCCGCTACGCGGACAGCTACCAGATCAACTGGTGGTCCAACGTCTTTCCCGGCATTCTCGGCCGCGTTTGCGACCGGCCATGCGAGCCCGCCTGCCGGCGCGGCCGGGTCGACGAGGAGCCGGTCGCGATCTGCCGGATGAAGCGCGTCGCCGCCGATCTCAAGGGCGATGTGTCGTCTCGCATGCCCAAGGCCCCGACGGTCGGGAACGGCAAGCGCATCGCCTGTGTCGGCGCCGGCCCCGCGTCGCTCACCGTGGCGCGCGACCTCGTGCTCGAGGGCTATGCCGTCACCGTCTTCGACAATGGCAAGCAGTCGGGCGGGATGATGCGCAGCCAGATTCCGAAATTCCGCCTTCCCGATGTCGTGATCGACGAGGAGTGCGGCTATGTCGAGGCTCTCGGGGTCGAGGTCGTGCTCGACCGCTATGTAGACAGCCTCCGGGACATTGTCGCCGAAGGCTGGGACGCCGTCTTCGTCGGTACCGGCGCGCCGCGCGGTCGCGACGCCGATCTGCCCGGTCGCACCGAGGCACAAGGCAATATACATATCGGCATAGACTGGCTGTCGAACCTCGCCTTTGGCCATATCGACAGCGTTGGCAAACGCGTAATCGTGCTCGGCGGCGGCAACACTGCAATGGACTGCTGCCGCTCGGCCCGCCGCCTGGGCGCCGAGGAAGTCCGCGTCATCGTCCGCTCCGGCTTCGACGAGATGAAGGCCTCGCCCTGGGAAAAGGAAGACGCACTCCACGAATCGATCGTCATCCAGAACTGCATGGTCCCCGTCGCGTTCGAGCATGACAATGGCAAGCTAACCGGCGTCACCTTCGAACATGTCGAGCCGAAGTTCGATGAGAAGGGCCGCCGCTCGCTCGTTCCGACCGGCAAGGTCGAGACGGTGCCGTGCGATCAGGTGCTGATCGCGATCGGCCAGGAGAACAGCTTCCCCTGGATCGAGCGGGATATCGGGCTCGACTTCGACCAGTGGGACATGCCCGTCCTCAACGAGAAAACGCTGCAGTCGACCATCCCGAACGTCTTCTTCGGCGGCGATGCCGCGCTTGGCCCGAAGAACATCATCTGGGCAGTGGCGCAGGGCCATGAGGCTGCGATCTCGATCGATCTCTTCCTGAAGGGCCAGGATGTGGCCGCCGATCGGCCTGGTGACCGCATCACGCTCGCCAGCCAGAAGATGGGCATCCACGAATGGGCCTATGAGAACGACATTTCGAACGAAGATCGCCAGAAGGTGCCGATCCGTGACCTCGGGGTGGCACTCAAGGACATCAAGCTCGAGCTTGAGCTGGGCTTCGACGTTCAGAAGGCCTGTGCCGAGGCCGAACGCTGTCTCAATTGCGACATGGCTACGGTCTTCCAGCCGAAGACCTGCATCGAGTGCGACAGCTGCGTCGACATTTGCCCAACCGAATGCATTACCTTCACTGATGACGGGACCGAGGACGACCTGCGTGGCCGGCTGTTGGCCCCCGCCCCGAATATCGAGCAGCCGCTCTACGTTTCGGGCGGGCTGAGCACGGGACGGGTGATGGTCAAGGACGAGAATATCTGCCTGCATTGCGGCCTGTGCTCGGAGCGCTGCCCGACCAATGCCTGGGACATGCAGAAGGTCGACTGGGCGGTTGCCCATGCGGGAGCTTGAGTGTGGTTGAGCCTATTTCCGGTGTGCCTATTTCCGGCGTAAATGACTTCGTCATCAAGTTCGCGAACGTCAATGGATCGGGGTCCGCCTCGGCCAACGAGATGTTCGCGCGCTCGGTGCTGCGAATGGGTGTGCCCGTCGCCCCGCGCAATATCTTTCCGTCGAACATCCAGGGCCTGCCGACCTGGTACGAGCTGCGCGTCTCCGAGGAAGGCTGGCTCGGCCGGCGTGGCGGCTGCGACCTGATGGTCGCGCTCAACGCCCAGACCTGGGATCGCGACATCGCCGAGCTCGATGCCGGCGGCTATCTCGTCTATGACTCGACGCGCGAGCTGCCGACGTCGAAGTTTCGCGACGACATCAACGTCATCGGCATCCCACTGACCGCAATCTGCGCGCAGGAGTTCGCCGACCCGAACCAACGCAAGCTGTTCAAGAACATCATGTATGTCGGCGCGCTTGCCGCGCTCGTCGACATCGAGCTTGCGGTGGTCGAGCAGCTGATCGCGGAACAATATCGCGGCAAGGACAAGCTGATCGACGGCAATCGCAAGGCGGCGCGGATCGGCCATGCCTATGCCATCGAGCATTTTAAATGCCCGCTCGGGATCCGCGTCACCCGCTCGGACAAGGTCGGTGATCGCATCTTCATCGACGGCAACAGCGCCTGTGCGCTCGGCGCGGTCTATGGCGGCGCCACCGTCGCCGCATGGTATCCGATCACGCCGTCAACCTCGGTGATCGAAGCGTTCAGCGGCTATTGCCGCAAGTTCCGCACCGATCCCGAAAGCGGCGCCGCGCGCTACGCGATCGTCCAGGCCGAGGACGAGCTTGCATCGATCGGCATGGTGATCGGCGCCGGGTGGAACGGCGCCCGCGCCTTCACCGCCACCTCGGGCCCCGGTATATCGCTTATGCAGGAATTTGTTGGCCTGTCCTATTTCGCCGAGATCCCGTCGGTGATCGTCGACGTTCAGCGCGGTGGCCCGTCGACCGGCATGCCGACCCGCACCCAGCAGTCGGATCTCCTGATCTGCGCCTATGCCTCGCATGGCGACACGCGCCACATCCTCCTTTTCCCCGAGGATCCTAACGAGTGCTTCGTACTGATGGCGCAGGCCTTCGACCTCGCCGAGCGCCTGCAAACACCGGTCTTCTTCATGACCGACCTCGACATCGGCATGAATGAGCGGCTGACCGCGCCGTTCGAGTGGGACGACAGCCGCCGCTACGATCGCGGCAAGGTGATGACGGCGGACGAGCTCGAGGCCGGCCGCGATTTCGGCCGCTATTTGGACGTCGATGGCGACGGCATCCCGTTCCGCACCATTCCGGGCACTCATCCCACAAAGGGCGCCTATTTCACCCGCGGCTCCACCCGTAACGCTTATGCGCGCTACAGTGAGATCGGGACCGACTATGTCTATAATATGGAGCGGCTGAAGCGGAAGTTTGATACCGCCAAGGCGCTGGTCCCCCAGCCGATCCTCCGGCCCGCATCCGAGCCGACCCGCCACGGCGTGATCTATTATGGTTCGACCGGTCCGGCGATGGACGAAGCGCTGAAGCTGATGGACGGCGAGGGGACCCATGTCGACGCATTGCGGATCCGCGCTTTCCCCTTCCCGAAGGCTGTCGAGGAGTTCATCGACAGCCATGACACGGTGTTCGTCGTCGAACAGAATGAGAGCGCCCAGCTCCGCACGATGCTGATCACCGAACTCGAGACCAATCCGAAGAAGCTGGTCAAGGTGCTCCACTATGATGGCACCCCGATCACCGCGCGTTTCATCGCGGGCCGGATCACCGATGCGGTCGGCAGCCGCAATGTCCACCCGCTGCAGAAATCGCTGAACAGGTAACCCAATGACCTATATCGCCAAGCCCCGCCTGCTCGCCGACACTCAGCCGCGCAACGCGGTCGGCTATACGCGCCGCGACTATGAAGGCTCGATATCGACGCTCTGCGCCGGCTGCGGCCATGACTCGATCAGCGCCGCGATCGTCCGCGCCTGCTTCGAACTCGATATCGAGCCGCACCGGGTCGCCAAGATGTCCGGAATCGGCTGCTCGTCGAAGACACCCGATTATTTCCTCGGGGCGAGCCACGGCTTCAACAGCGTCCACGGCCGGATGCCCTCGGTGGCGACCGGCGCCGTTCTCGGAAATCGCGACCTGCTCTATCTCGGCGTATCGGGCGACGGCGACAGCGCCTCGATCGGTCTCGGCCAATTCGCCCATGCGATGCGTCGCGGCATCAACATGACCTATATCGTCGAGAATAATGGCGTTTACGGCCTTACCAAGGGCCAGTTCTCGGCGACAGCCGACAAGGGGTCGAAAAGCAAGAAAGGGGTGCTCAACGCGGACAGCCCGATCGATCTGGTCGCGCTCGCCCTCCAGATCGGCGCGACCTATGTCGCGCGCAGCTTCTCCGGCGACAAGGATCAGCTCGTCCCGCTGATCAAGGGCGCGATGCGCCACCATGGCGCCGCCTTCATCGACGTGATCAGCCCGTGCGTCACGTTCAACAATCATGCCGGATCGACCAAAAGCTACGATTATGTGCGCGAACATAATGAGGCGGTGAACAAGGTCGAGCTGATTATGTCGCGCAGCCCGATCGAAACGAGCTACGAGCCCGGCTCGCTGCGTCGCGTCGTCCAGCATGACGGCTCGGTGCTGATGCTCCGCAAGCTCGGTCTCGACTATGATCCGACAGATCGCATCGCCGCGATGAACCACCTCCACGAGCGCGCGGCGCTCGGCGAGGTCGTCACCGGCCTGCTCTATGTCGAGGAAGGCGCCGAGGACCTCCACCGTCACCTCAATACCGTCGAAACCCCGCTCAACCAGCTGGCCGAGGCTGAGCTCTGCCCCGGCAACAGGGCGCTGGAAGCGCTGAACGCATCTTTACGGTGATTGCCGCCACGCAATAGCGCGAGGTCAATTGGAAATGCTCGGCGGTCTGAAGGCCGTCGCCCGGCGGCTTGCCTGCCGGGACGGTTGTCGACTTTCCATGACTTCGGCCATAAGGTCGTTATCTGCCCGCTTAGGATCGATGCCTGGGCGGCACGACTTCAAACCTGGTGGCTCATGGATGCACGCAAGACCGTCCGCCTCGAATGGATACAAGTTGGCCGCGCGATCGCCGCTCTGGTGGTCGTCGCCTCCCACATGCGGCCATTTTCGCGCACCGCTCTCAACTCCTCGCTCCAGTTCGGCGCCATGGGCGTCGAATTCTTCTTCTTACTGAGTGGTTTCATCATCTACCATGCGCATCGGGCCGATATCGGTTCGCCAAAGTCACTGACCAACTTCCTCTGGAAACGCGCTACCCGCATATTCCCAACCTACTGGATCGCCTTCTTCACCGTCCTGCTGATAACATTTCTGTTCGTTTCCGACGTCTGGCGGCCGCAATTGAGTGCGTCATTTTTCCTGCACGAGCTATTTCTGCTCCCGGGCCACTCGATGTTCGTCGGACCGGCTTGGACATTGCGTCACGAGTTGCTCTTCTATGTTTTTTTTGCCCTGCTCATAAGATTTGGCGCGGCCGGATGGGCATTGTTCGGCGGCTGGATGGTGGCGGCTGCGATCAATTCCGCCTTGGCTCCGCCCGACATGCACCCGACTGGGACAGGGTGGCAGATATTGTTACATCACTATAATCTCGACTTCGCACTGGGCCTCGGCGCCGCCATGATCGAAAAGCGCGAGCATAGATCACGGCTCTTCTTTGCTTCGCTCTGCATCGCGGTACCGTTTCTCGTTGCTTGGCAGCTGCTCGGTGGGACGGCAGCTTCATGGTGCCAGATCGTCGGCTATAAATTTGCCTTTCTTACGGTTCTGATCGGCGCGGTGCTCCTTTCTTTGCGGGGCATACCCGCGCCGTCATTCATGGTTTTCCTGGGCGCAGCATCCTACGCGATTTACCTTTTGAATCGCGATGTCGGTTTCACGATGGACCGCGTGTTCAATCATATTAGCCCCGGCTTGGGCGATTCCTGGCTCGGTTTCATCTTCAGCTTCGCCGCGGCTGCGCTAGCGGGCGTGATGCTCTACGTGCTGTTCGAGCGCCCTGTCTTGCGGCACCTGGGCAGGATAGGAGCTCGCCTCAGACCCTGAGCGGCAGCAACAGGCTCGCATCGCCATAGCTGTAGAAGCGATATCCGCTGGCGATCGCGTGCGCGTAGGCCGTCCGCATCGCCTCCAGCCCCATCAGCGCCGAGACCAGCATGAACAGCGTCGAGCGCGGCAGGTGGAAATTGGTCATCAGCCCGTCGATCGCGCGGAAACGATAGCCGGGGGTGATGAAGATCGCGGTATCGCCTTCGAAGGGGTGGATCGTGCCGTCCCCTGCGGTTGCGCTTTCGAGCAGGCGAAGACTGGTCGTGCCCACGGCGATCAGCCGCCCGCCCCGCGCACGGACCGCGTTCAGCCGATCGGCGGCGGCCATGTCGATCCGGCCCCATTCGGCGTGCATGCGATGGTTGTCGGTATCCTCGGCCTTGACCGGCAGGAAGGTGCCGGCCCCGACATGCAGCGTCAGCGTCTCGCTCAGCACCCCCGCCTCGCCCAGCGCGGCCATCAGCGCGGGGGTGAAATGGAGCGCGGCGGTCGGCGCCGCTACCGCGCCCTTCTCGCGCGCGAACATCGTCTGATAATCGTCGAGGTCGCGGGCGTCGGCGGGCCGCTTGCTTGCGATATAGGGCGGCAACGGCATCCGCCCCGCTCTTTCGAGCAGCAGTTCGACCGGCTCCTCGCCCGCGAAGTCGAGCAGGACCGCGCCGTCCTCGCATCGCTCGACGGCCACCGCCATGACATCCGCGCCGAAATCGATCCGATCGCCGGGCTTCAGCCGCTTGGCGTTGCGCACGAACGCCCGCCAGCGCCGCAGCCCCTCCCGCTTGTGCAGGGTCGCCCCGATCCGCGCCTCGCCGCGCTGTCCCTCGAGCTGGGCGGGGATGACGCGCGTGTCGTTGAAGACGAGGCAGTCGCCTGGTGACAGCAATTGGGGAAGATCGGCGACGCGATGGTCCGACAGCTGGCCCGCTTTTCGCACGCGTAGCAGCCGGGCACTGTCCCGGGGCTCGGCCGGACGCAGCGCGATGCGCTCCGGCGGCAGATCGAAATCGAACAGATCGACGCGCATCGCGGTCGCTTAGGGTCGAAAGCCGGCCACCGCAATGCTGCTGTCAAGTTGCGGGGGAATGCCAACCGCTGGAGGAAGCGATGCGGAGACGGGTCGCCCGCGCGCCCCGTCCCGCCGCGGCGTTCGAATTTTATACAAAAGTGTGACAGGAGCCGGTGAAAGGCTTGGCCGTCCAAACAGACAATATTAGAGATGCTTGCTATCGTTCGGCAGTGCCGCTCGCGGGGTCGGGTCGGGGGGAAGAAACAGTGAAAGCAGCCGGTGATGGGCGTGCGGGCAGATTGCCACAGACCCTTATCGTCGAGGACGAACCTGTCATCCGTCAGCTCACGCGGGAGGCAATGGAGACGTTGGGGCACCGCACGCTCGAAGCGAGCTGTGCTGCAGAGGCGATGGACCTCCTTCTCGCGCAGCATGACGATATAGATTTGATGCTGACCGATGTCCGCATGCCCGGAGACATGGACGGCGCCGAACTCGCCTTTACGGTCCGCAGCCGCTGGCCGACGATTGCCGTGATCGTTATCTCCGGGCATTTCGATCCGCAGCTGTCGCGGCTGCCGCTCGACTGCGGCTTTCTCGCCAAGCCCTATCGCTTCGTCGATCTCAGCGCGCTGATCGACGGGAGGATCGGACGGCGCGACTTGGCCGAGACCCGCCGGTACTCGAACCGCTGACGATCCGGCCGCTCCTCCGGAAGCCGCGCTCCGCCTGCAGGGACTGTGACTTGATCAGTTGTGCGGTGGCGTAGCCGCAGCGTCGGCGACCGCATCGACCGCAGCAGCGGTGCTCGGGCCTGCCTCGGCCCCGCTTGCCTCGGGCGATGGAACCGCGGCCGCTTCAGGCTTGGGAGCAGCCGGAACGGGCTTGGTCGCGGCGCCGCTTTCCTTCGCGGCCTTGGCCGTGTCCTTCGCGCGCTCCTCCTCCTCCTTCCTGCGTTCCTTCTCCTGGCGGCGCGCCGCCTTGGCGTCGCGCTTCGCTTCCATCTCCTTGGCTTTGCGCTGCGCCTTGGTCAGTGGGGCAGGAGGCGTCGGCTGGGCATCGGGGATCGGTGTCGCCACCGGCGCCAGGCCCAGTTCATCGGACTCGATCGTGGCGCGCAGTATCTTCGACGGATGTTCGGGCGGCTCGCCCTTTTCGATCGCATCGACATATTGCATGCCGTCGAACACTCGGCCGACAGGGGCATAGTTCCCGTCCAGCGCGAGATTGGGCTGGAGCATGATGAAGAACTGGCTGTTCGCCGTATCGGGCCCTTCGGCGCGCGCCATCGCCATGACGCCGCGCACATGCGGCATGTCGTTGAACTCGCCCTTGATGTCGGGAAGGTCCGAGCCACCCTCTCCGGTACCCTTCGGATCGCCGCCCTGCGCCATGAAGCCCTCGATGACGCGGTGGAAGGTCAGCCCGTCATAGAAATGACGGCGAACCAATGTCTTAATCCGATCCACCGAGATGGGCGCCTTGTCCGGGCGCAGCAGTACCTTGACCCTGCCCCCGGTCGAAAGGTCGAGATTGAGGACATTCTGCGGATCGGGCGGGGAAGCAGCCGGTGCTGCGGGTGCCTGGGCGAGCGCCATGCCGGCCATGAAGAGTCCCGAAAGGCCGGCAACAACCAACTTGAAGCGCATCAGCTCACATCTCCCACCCGCAGGAATCACCCGGCCTTACGCCGGACCGGCTTGCCCGCCGCTGAACCGCTAGAGTATCCGTGGTGATCAGGCCAGAGTTTATGACCAGCATCGATCGGCCTCGGTCCGGTTCGGTCGAAGCGCATCGGGCCTGGCGCTCAGCTGCCCTGCTTGCCGATCTTTTCGACACGTGCGACGACTTCCTTCACCACCGTTGCCGGGGCGAAGCGATCGATGCGGCCGCCGTAGATCGCGATCTCCTTGACGAGACGCGAAGCGATTGGCTGAAGCGCAACGTCCGCCATGAGGAAAACGGTTTCCACGCGGTTGTTGAGCTGCTGGTTCATGCCCGCCATCTGATATTCATATTCGAAATCCGCCACCGCGCGCAGGCCGCGGATGATGATCGAGGCGCCTTCACGCTCGGCGAAGTCCATCAGCAGTGAATCGAACGCCACGACCTCGATCCCCTCGCCCAATTCGGCCGTCTCGCGACGCACCATCGTGAGACGCTCCTCGACCGAGAACATCGGAGACTTGGAGGCGTTGGTGGTGACACCAATGACAAGCTTGTCGACAAGCTTGGCGCCGCGTCTGATGATGTCCATATGGCCGAGCGTGATCGGATCGAACGTGCCCGGATAGACCCCGATGCGCATATATTCCCCCCTCTTTTTAACGGTCCCGATCCACCGCAAAGTCTGCAATGTCGCGAAGCAGATCGGCTTCGCGGCCCACACCGGCAAGATGCTCCTTGGCCTGCTCGGCCAGCAGGCGCGCCTGCATCCGCGCCCGATCGACCCCGAGCAGCCCGACGAAGGTCGCCTTGCCGGCGGCGGCATCCTTGCTCGTCGCCTTGCCGATCGATTGCGGATCGCCTTCCGCGTCGAGCAGATCGTCGGCTATCTGGAAGGCGAGCCCCAGATCATGCGCATAGGCGCGCAGCCTTGTCCGCCCATCCGGAGCGACACGGCCGAGGATCGCTCCGGCTTCGACCGAGAAGGCGATCAGCGCGCCGGTCTTGAGCTGCTGGAGCCGTGTGACCATGCCCAGATCCTGGGCGAGTTGTTGCGCCGCCATGTCCATCGCCTGGCCGCCGACCATGCCGGCCGGTCCGACCGCCGCCGCGAGCGCGCCGGTTAACTCGGCGCGGACGAACGGATCCGGATGGGTCGCTTCGGCCGAGACGATCTCGAAGGCCAGCGCCTGCAGCGCGTCGCCCGCGAGAATCGCGGTGGCCTCGTCATAAGCCCTGTGAAGCGTGGGGCGGCCGCGCCGTACATCGTCGTCGTCCATCGCGGGCAGGTCATCATGGATCAGGCTGTAGACATGGATCGCCTCTACGGCGAGACCGACCCGCAGCGCGCATTCCGGCTCGACCGCGAAGAGCCGAGCCGATCCCGTCACCAGCAGCGGGCGCAGCCGCTTGCCGCCGCCGATCGCGGCGTGACGCATCGCCTCGTATAATGTCCGGCGGCTATCCTGCGGCGGCGTTAGCAACAAGTCGAAGCGGCTGTCGATCTCCTGCGCCATCCGCGCGAGCTCGAAGGACAGGCTGTCGGGCATGTCAGGCGGCGTCGAAGGGCTCGGTCCCCCGCGGCGCGCCGTCGGCACCGAAGCTGATCTTCTCTATCTTGGCACGCGCCGCCTCGAGACGGGCCTGGCATTGCCGTTTGAGAGCATCGCCCTGCGCGTAGAGCGCGATCGACTGGTCGAGCGGGACATCGCCCGATTCAAGCTGCCGGACAATCGTCTCAAGCTGCTTCAACGCGTCCTCGAAGCTGAGATCGGCGAAGGCGGTGCTGTCATCCATGGTAGCGCTTTTGGGCGCGACAAACGGGCGGGTCAAGGCTGCGGTGGCGGAGCGGGCGGCGGCTCGTTGAGCAGCGGCACGAGGATCGCGTTGAGCTCGTCGAGGCTCAGCGCGTCCGCCTTTGCGTAGCGAAGCACGCCCTGCCGATCGATGATATAATTGGTCGGCACCCCTTCCAATATCTTGTAGCCCGGTCCGTCCAGCCGGGTCACGACCGACAGGGTGAGCTGGTCGGTAAGCTTCGTCAGGCGCCGGAGCGGCACCGAGTCCCTGGTCAGAACAGCCAGGATGCGCAGACCATGACCCCCGTTGATGCGATAATAGCCCTCCAGCAGCGGCAGCTCCTCGCGGCACGGCGGGCACCATGTCGCCCAGAAGTTCAGGATCACGACCTGCCCGCGCAGATCGGCCAGCTTGATCCTGTCGCCGCCGAGCAGCTCGGCCGTGAAGGGAGGGGCCGGCACGCCCACCGCCGGGCGCGCTGCCCCGCATGGCGACGCGGCGGCGAGCAGCGTCGCCAGCGCAGCGGCGCGGAGCCCCCTCGATCGCATTAGCTCTTGAAGAGATCGTCCGCCGTGCGGTTGCCGAACAGCGCCGCTTCCTCCTCGGCATGAGTCATCTCGACGGTACGACTGGCGGCATCCCGCTCGGCGCGAAGCTGCTCGATTAGCGCCTCGCGATCGCCTTCGAGACGCGTATCCGTCGGCGCCTCGATGCCCGCGGCCTTGGCCGCCTTGGAGACGACAGCGTCCAACTCGCGCTGCGAGCAGAGCCCGAGCGTCACCGGATCCTTGGGCACGATGTTCGCGATGTTCCAATGGGTGCGGTCACGGATTGCCGCGATCGTCGTACGCGTCGTTCCGATCAGCTTGGAAATCTGCCCGTCGGAAACCTCGGGATGGTTGCGTACGATCCAGGCGATGCCATCGGGCTTGTCCTGCCGCTTGGAGACCGGCGTATAGCGCGGCCCCTTGGTGCGACGCATCTGATCCGGTCCCTTCTGCATGAGCAGCCGGTAGTTGCTGTCCTTCTGGCCCTTTTCGATCTCGGCCATCGTCAGCTCGCCGGCGCGGACCGGATCGCGGCCGGTCAGCTTCGTCGCCGCGGTGTCGTCGGCGATGGCCTGTACTTCCAGGATGTGAAGGCCGCAGAACTCGGCGATCTGCTGAAAGCTGAGCGCCGTATTGTCCACCATCCACGAGGCGGTGGCGTGCGGCATGAGCGGCTGGGCCATGCGGTTCTCCAAAATAAAAGGGCCGCTCCGTCACGGAGCGGCCGAAGCATGGCCGACGGTGTACTGAAAGCGCGCAACAAGGGCAAGAACTCTTAGCTGTCCGACATGTTGGCCGCCGGTTCGCCGCCCTCCTAGGCCGCCAGCTGCTCGCCGACGGCGACGAGCGGGACCAGCGCGTCGAGGAACTGCTCGGCGCTTTGCCGCCAACCGAAGCTAGCACCATGCGCGGCAGCCTTCGCCCGATCGCGGCCGAGCGCGCCGAGGATGGCAACCCGCAGATCGTCGTCCATCGCCGCGCTGCCGGGGTCGAGTATATCGATGGGCCCCGTGACCGGATATGCGGCGACGGGCGTGCCGGATGCCAGCGCCTCGATCATGACAAGCCCGAACGTATCGGTGCGGCTGGGGAAGACGAGGACGTCGGCTCCCGCATAGGCTCCGGCGAGCGCCTCGCCATGGAGCGCGCCCAGAAAGCGCGCGTCCGGATAGGCGCGTCTGAGGGCCGACAGCGCCGGCCCGTCGCCAACGATCACCTTGGTGCCGGCCGTATCGCAGGCGAGAAACGCCTCGACATTCTTCTCGACCGCGACCCGGCCGACATAGAGTTGGATCGGGCGCTTCATCCCGACAAAAGCGGGATGCGCCGGCCCGCCGGGACGGAAGAGGGCGAGGTCCACCCCCCTTCCCCACCGCCGCACCGGGCCGATGCCGCGCGCCGCGAGGATCGCCTCCACCGACGGGGTCGAAGCGAGCACAGCCGAAGAAGGGCCGTGAAACCAGCGGATATAGCGCCAGAACCATTCGGCCGGCATGCCGGTTCGCTCGGCGACATAGTCGGGAAACTGGGTATGATAGGCGGTCGTGAAGGCGGCCTTGCGGCCCAGGCAGTGTCGACGCGCGGCGAGGCCGATCGGCCCTTCGGTCGCGATATGGATCGCATCGGCGCCGAAGGCAGCGATCTTGCGGCCGACGCCGGCATGGGTCGTGAGCGCAAGCCTGATCTCCGGATAGGTCGGGCAGGCAATCGTACGAAACTGATCGGGCGCGACGATGCAGACCTCATGCCCCATCGCCCCGAGCTCGCCGCTCACCGCCTGGAGCGTGCGGACCACGCCGTTGATCTGGGGTGCCCATGCATCGGTGGCGATCACGATCCGCATGCCGGGTCCGCCTTCAGGCCGCCAGCGGCGTTGCTTCGGCACGGCGGCGTGCCGCTATCTCGTCGGCCCAGTGCAGCACCTCCATCGTGCCGTCCAGATGCTCGACAAGCGCGGTGCAACCCTCGACCCAATCGCCGTCATTATAATAGACCGTGTCGCCGAACGCCCGCACCTCGGCGGTGTGGATATGGCCGCAGACGACGCCGTTCACGCCGCGCGCGCTCGCCTCGTGCGCCACCGCCTCCTCGAAGCGCGAAATGAACTCCACCGCGTTCTTGACCTTGTGCTTGGCGTGCTTGGACAGCGACCAGTAAGGGAGATCCAGTCGCTGGCGCACCGCGTTGATCACGACGTTCAACCGCATCAGCAGCGAATAGGCAGCGTCGCCGGCGAAGGCGAGCCAGCGGTGACACATCACCACCGTATCAAACTCGTCGCCATGGGTGACCATCAGCCGCCGGCCGTCGGCTGTCTCGTGAATCGCGCTACGGCGAATCTCGATTCCGCCGAAGGTCATGCCCGTGAACTGACGGAACATCTCGTCGTGATTGCCGGGGATATAGACGACGCGCGTACCGCGCTTGGCTCTCTTCATCACCCGCCAGACGATATCGTTGTGGGCCGAAGGCCAGTACCAGCTCCGCTTGAGCCGCCACCCGTCGATGATGTCGCCGACCAGGTACATCGTCTCGCTGTCGGTGGAATCGAGGAAGTCGATCAGCATCTGCGCGTTGCAACCGCGCGTGCCGAGATGGATGTCCGAAATCCAGATGGTGCGATAGCGGCGGCGCACGCGCCGGGCTTCCGGCTGCACGGGGTTGCTGTCGTCAAACGCCGTGATCCGGCTGATGGCATTCATGGCACGCTCCCTCGATCGAGGATGGCCTGCCTATGATTTCAGAATGTTACAGCGTTCGTGGCTGAACGCTTACGGCTTTGTGACAGTCGCCGGAGCGCCCGTCGGCACCGTCTCTGCCGGAACAAAAAGGTCCCGTTATCGCAAGTCGATAGGCCTGCTTTATGACAAGTGCCGGTAAATTGTTTCCGAGCCGGGCGGGAGTGATTATTTGCCGAAAAACCGGCCGAGGAGCGCAAGTCATCGAAATTTACGGCGATTCGATCTCGGGCAACTGCCTGAAGGTGCCGCGGCGATTTCCTGGCGGGAGCCACATTGAGCCTCGCCGATATCGTGCTGGTCGCCTATAGCCGGGTCGCCAATGCGGCCGGCTTCGCGCTGGACGACTATCCGGCGCTCCCGCCGCTGGATCGCCCGGCCGAGCGGGCCGCGAAGATCAGGGATTAGGAGCCGAGATGCCGACGACCGTTGAGAAGCGCGCGACCTTCCGTCAGCTGCACGAAAGCGGCTTCTTCATCCTCCCCAACGCGTGGGACGCGGGCAGCGCCGCGCGCCTCACCAGTCTCGGTTTCAAGGCGATCGCCTCGACCAGCGCCGGCATGGCCTGGTCGCTCGGCAAGGAAGACGGCGAAGTCGGCCTTGGGGAGGCGCTCGCCCATCTGCGCATGCTGGTCGCGGCGACCGGGCTGCCGGTCAACGCTGACTTCGAGAAGGGCTTCGCTGACGATCCCGACGCGACCGCTCGGAATGCCGTGCTGGCCGCCGAGACCGGGATTGCCGGACTTTCGATCGAGGACTGGTCGGGCACCGCCCATTATGACCGCAGCCTTGCCGTGGAGAGGATCGCGGCGGTGCGCGCCGCGCTCGACGCCGTCGACCCGGCGGTGCTGCTGGTCGGCCGGCACGAACAGTTTCGCGATCCCAGCCTTTCGGTCGCCGAATGCATCGCCCGCGCGGTCGCCTATGCCGATGCCGGGGCCGACTGCCTGTTCGTGCCTGGCCTCGCCGACATGGGCGCTATCGCCGAGCTTGTCGCCGCGGTGGCGCCCAAGCCCGTCAATGTCGTGGTGCAGAGCTTCGACGAACAGATCACCCAACTCGCCGCCCTCGGCGTCCGGCGCTGCAGCGTCGGCGGCGGCCTGGCGCACATCGCCTGGACGGCCTTCGACGCGGCCGCCCGGACATTGCGCGATTATGGGCCGTAGCGTGCCATGTTCCGTCCGGAGCCTGCACGCCTGCGTGGACCGGGGTGTGAGGGCTGGTCGGTGACGAGAGAGGCATCAGGGCCGCCACGGCGATGGTGTCGGACGGGTCGTGGTGCCTCCGATAGCAAGGCACGATCCGCGAATCTGAGCGGATCGGTGCCCCTGCGCTACGGAAAGGAACTGCCTCGGCTTAGGCGTCGGCAAACTGTTTCGTGGGATGTTCCTCGAGCCATTTCAGCACATTCTCCGGCGCGCTGACGCCATAGGGATCGTCGTCGCTGCCGTCGTCGTTGATTCCCGGTTCCTCGAACCAGGCGACGATCTTGCCGTCGTCGACAACCATCGAGTAGCGCCACGAGCGATCACCGAAGCCGAGATGATCCTTGTTGATCAGCATGCCCATGCGGCGGGTGAAGTCACCCGAGCCGTCGGGAAGCATCTTCACATTCTTGATGCCCAGCATCTTGGCCCATTGGTACATCACGAAGGCGTCGTTGACCGACAGGCAGTAGACTTCGTCCGCGCCGGCGGCCTTGATGTCGTCGTAGCTCCGTTCATAGGCGGGGCATTGTTCGGTGGTGCAGGTCGGTGTGAACGCGCCGGGCAGCGCGAAGACGACGACCCGGCGGCCCGCGAAAAGATCGCCGGTCTGGACATCTTGCCAGCGGAAGGGATTGGGCCCGCCCACGCTTTCGTCGCGCACGCGGGTCTTCAGGGTAACGTTGGGGACGGTACGTCCGATCATGACATCGCCTTTCTCAATTGGGGTCTTCGCTCGATTAGCCGGCGGCCAGTTATCAATCCAATGAGAAACTATTCTTGCAGTTATCGATTTTTTCGCTGACGATCAGCAGATCGGGCCCTCGGCACGTCCCTGAACGAACTGGTCCACATAAGGGTTTCCGCTGTCGTACAGGCGATCGCGCGGTCCCCGCCAGATGATCTTGCCTTGATAGAGCATCGCCACTCGATGGGCGACCTTGCGCGCCGACGCCATGTCGTGCGTGATCGTCAACGCCGTGACGCCGAGATCCTCGACCAGCTCGACGATCAGGTCGTTGATCACGTCGGCACGGATCGGATCGAGGCCGGTCGTCGGCTCGTCGAAGAAGATGATCTCGGGACGGGGCGCGATCGCGCGCGCCAGCGCCACGCGCTTCTGCATGCCGCCGGAAAGCTCGCTGGGCTTGAGGTCCAGCACCTGGCTGTCAAGCCCCACCCGCTCGAGATTCTCGGCGGCGATCCTGCGCATTCGCGCCGAATGGATCATCCGCCCCTCGGTCAGGGCGAAGGTGACGTTGCGCCAGATGGGCAGCGAATCGAACAGCGCCGAGCCCTGGAACAGCATGCCGAACTTCGCACGCACCCGACCGAGCGCCCGCGCGCCCGATCCCACCACATCCTCGCCGTCAACGAGGATCTGGCCGCGATCGGGGCGGAGCAGCCCGAGAATCATCTTGAGCATCACCGACTTGCCGCTGCCCGACTGGCCGATGATCGCCATCGATTCGCCGCGTTCGACCTCGAGGTTGACACCGTCGAGCACGCGGTTCGGGCCGAATGCCTTGGCCACGTCCCGGAGGACGATCTTGTAATCCTCCGCCATCAGCCGAACGCCATCAGCGTGATCAGCATGTTGGAGAGCAAGATGAGGATGAAAGCCGAGACCACCGCGTCGGTCGTCGCCCTGCCAACGCCGGCGGCGCCACCCTGCGCGCGGAAACCATGATAACAGCCCATCAACGCAATGAAGAAACCGAAGAAGGCCGACTTCACCAGCGCCATCTGCAGATCGGTCCCGGTCAGATATTGCCGCGAGGTCTGCAGATAGCCCACGGCATTGAAATCGAGCTTGTAGACCGAGACGAAATAGCCGCCGAAAATGCCGATCACATTGGCGATCAGCACCAGGATCGGGATCGCGATCAGCGCCGCGATCAGCCGCGGAGCGATGAGGTAGCGATAGGGATCGGTGCGCAGCGTCGTCAGCGCGTCCAGCTGCTCGGTGACGCGCATCGTGCCGATCTCGGCCGCCATCGCCGAGGACACCCGCCCCGCCACCATCAGGCCGACGAGAACCGGACCGAGTTCCCGCACGATGGCGAGCACGACGATCGCCGGCACCGTCGAAGTCGCGTTGAACCGCGATCCCGCCGTGAAGGTCTGCTGGGCCAGCGCCGCGCCCGAGAAGATCGCGGTCATGCCGACGACCGGGAGCGAGTACCAGCCGATCTGCATCAGCTGCTCGAACACGCGCCCCGGATAATAAGGCGGGCGCGCCGCGCGCGAGACGGTGGTGGCGCCGAAGATCGCAACGCGCCCGACGCCCTGGAGCGCGCCGACGAGGAGCCTGCCGATCGATGCGAAAAATGCGACAATCAAGCGGAAAATCGTGATCACCCTCAGTCGGTCCAGCGGCGCTGATAGCGGCTGCCAAGGCCGGTCAGCAACTCATATTGCGAGAGACCGGTCGCCATCGACGCCGGTTCCAGCGCATAATCCACCTGCAGCCAGTCGCCTTCGTGCAAATCGGCGGGGCCGATATCGATCGCGATCAGATCCATCGAGACGCGGCCCACCAGTGGCAGGCGACGACCGTCCATCCATGCGCCGCCCTTGCCGGCAAAAGCGCGCAGGTAGCCGTCGGCATAGCCGAGATTGAGGATGGCGACGCGCATCGGCGCGGCTGCGGTGAAGGTCGCACCATAGCCGATCGTCCGGCCAACCGCGACGTCGCGGACCTGCAATATCTGTGCTTCGATTTCGATCACGGGCGCGATATGCCCCACCGCCTCCAGGCGCGGGATGCCACCGTAGAGCGCGAGACCGGGACGCGTCAGATCGAAGCCGTAACCCGCCCCCATGCAGATAGCCGCCGAGTTGGCGAGGCTGTGGCGAGCCGCCGGTAGCCGCGCGGCGAGCGCGGTGAATTCGCGACGCTGCCGTTCGTTCATCGGGTTGCCCGGCTCGTCGCCGCAGGCGAGATGACTCATCAGCAGATCGATCGTCAGCCCGTCGAGCAGTCCCGAGACGGCTTCCGCCGGCGCCAGGCCGAGCCGGTTCATGCCGGTGTCGATCATCACGTCGCACGGCCGGCCCGGCGCCGCCGCCTTCCACCGGGCGACCATCGCCGCCGTGTTGAGCACCGGCCTGGCGCGGGAACCGAGCGCGGCCGCTATGTCCTCCTCGCGCACACCGTGCAGCACCGAAAAGCTCGTGTCGCGCACCAGCGGGCCAAGTGCTTCGGCTTCGGCCCATGTGGCGACGAAGAAGTCGCGGCAGCCCGCCTCGGCGAGCCGGCGGCCGACCTCCGACGCGCCCAGGCCATAGCCGTCGGCCTTGATCGCGGCCCCCGCCGGGGCGCCCCCATGCGCCGCCAGCCAACGCCAGTTCGCCACCAGCGCGGTGCCGTCGAGAGTCAATCTCAGGGGAAGATCGGCGGGCGTCACGCGAGCGGCGATAGCGTCTGATGGAAGGCGGTGGAAGAGTCATGCGAGGTCGCCAGCCCGCTCTACAATACAGGTCATCCCGGACTTGATCCGGGATCCAGCTTCATCCCGCAACCTGGCCAGGAAAGCGGGATCCCGGGTCAAGCCCGGGATGACGATAAAGGCGTTGGTCGTTTCGCGCCCGCTATTCCAGTTTCTTGCCCGCCGTTTCGGGCAGCCACAGCACGGTGACGACCAGCGATACCACGACGACCGTGAACATATACCACAGCCCGGCGAAGGGATCGCCGGTGCGTGCGACGATATATTGGCTGATAAACGGCAGGAAGCCGCCGAAATAGCCGGTCCCGACATGATAGGGCACCGACATCGAGGTGTAGCGCACCCGCGCCGGGAAAAGCTCGACGAGCAGCGCGGCCATCGGGCCATAGCTCATCCCCGACAACATGCCGACCAGCATCAGCAGCGCTGCGATCCTGATGCTGGAAGACGGCGATGGCGTGATCTTGGTCAGATCATAGCCGGCGGCCGCGAGCGCGGTTTCAAGACCGTCGGCATCGACCGCGCTGACCGGCGCGCCGCCGATCGTCACGGCCGGCGCCGCGCCCGGCGCGCCCGCGACCTTGCTGTAGGAGATGCCTTTCTTCGACAATATGTCGAGGATCTTGCCACAGGCGGTCGCCTGCTCCTTGGCGAACGGATCATAGCTGCAGTCGCTGCCGGTGACGACGATCGGCGCGCGCGCCATCGCGTCCGCCAGACCGGGATTGGCGGCGTCGGCGATCCAGTGGAACAGCGGGAAGATCATGACCAGGGTCAGCGCATAGCCGATCACGATCGGTTTCTTGCGGCCGACCCTGTCGGACAGCCAGCCGAACAGGATGAACCAGGCAAGGCTGAAGAAGGCCGAGGTGCCGACGATCACGCGGGCGGCATTATCCTCGATATGAAGGCTGTTCTGCAGGAAGTAGAGCGCCTGGAACTGCGCGGTGTAAAAAATCACGGTCAACCCCGCGGCGAGGCCGAACAGCGCCACCAGGAACAGCTTCACCTTCGCCCAGCTGTCGAAGCTCTCTCGCAACGGGTTCCGCGCGACCTCGCCCGCCTCCTTCATCGCCTCAAAGACCGGGCTTTCCTTGAGCTTGAGCCGCACCCATAGCGAGATAGCGAGCAGCAGCACCGAGAACAGAAACGGAATGCGCCAGCCCCATTCCGCGAATGCCGCCTTGTCGATGAACAGGTTGCAGGCGAGCACCACGGCGAGGCTCAGCATGAAGCCGCCCCCGACCCCCGACTGAATGAAGCTCGTATAGAGGCCGCGGCGGTTGGCCGGCGCATGCTCGGCGACATAGATCGCAGCACCGCCATATTCGCCGCCGAGCGCAAGACCCTGGAGGATGCGGCAGAGGACGAGCAGGATCGGCGCCGCGACACCGATCGTCTCATAGGTCGGCAGCAGCCCGACCGCCGCGGTCGCGACGCCCATCATCGCGATCGTGACGAGGAAGGTATATTTGCGCCCCAGCCGATCGCCGAGCACACCGAACAGCACCGCGCCCAGGGGCCGCATGCCGAAGCCCACGCCGAAGCTGGCGAGGAAGATCAGGAAGCTGACGGTCGGGTTGTCCGACGGGAAGAAATGGCCCGCGACGATCGTCGCCAGCGTCCCGTAGACGAAGAAATCATACCATTCGAAGACGGTGCCGAGGGTCGACGCGATGATGACGAGCCTGTCGCGCTTCGCGACCGCATCACGCTCCATCGCACCAGCCGCCATGCCCATCCCCCCGCAAGCCTTGTGATCGTGGCGCATGCCCTATGGCAGAGCGAAGCGGCGGGCAAGCGCGCTCCCGCCCCGGCGCGCCTCCACCCGGCCCGACGCGGACGCCATGAACCGCCCCGACGCCCCTCCCCCCGGCCCGAGCCGGACGATGGAAGCGCGGCGATATCCGGGTGCATGGGGTTGATGGGCGAAATTTTCTGTTTGTCGCGGATCGTAAATGTCCCGGCCGGAAACACGCTCCCCCTGCCGCTCACCCTGAGGAGGGGTTGGGCGAAGACGAAACCCCGTCTCCAAGGGCGGGCTCAGCGGCTCGCGAGGATGAGCGGTGGAGGGCGATGCGCGATGCGGTGACAGCGCCGCATTCACCATGCGCCGGATCGCCGACGGGCTGGTCGCGCGCAGATAGCGGGCGATCTCGCGGATGCGCGCCGATTTCAGCCCATGTTTCCAGGCATTGCGATTGCCGCGCGGCGCGCCGCTGCCGCGCCCGCCATGCATCCGGCAGCGCCGGTTGCCGCGCACCGCCGGCGATCGGCACGCCGCGCCGCAGCGGGTGCGCGCGCCGCAGCGCGGGGCATTGCCAAGGATTTCGGGCTGGGCGGAGAAGGCTTTTCGTTCGTGCATGGCGGGCTCCGGCGCGGTGGCCCGGCACCGCATCGCGCGATCGCCGGCCAACCGCCTCCTTTAGCTCAAACCACCCAAAAACGCAAGAACATTTCGGGAACACCCCCCGCGCCGCGCGGCACTCAGGCCGCCTCGATCGCCTTGATCAGCGCGGCATTGAAGGCGGGGATATCATCGGGCTTGCGGCTGGTGATCAGATTGCCGTCGACGACGACCTCCTGATCGACGACATCGCCGCCGGCATTGGCGAGATCGGTGCGGATCGAGGGCCAGCTGGTCAGCCTGCGCCCCTTGATCACATCGGCCTCCGCCAGCAGCCAGGGGCCGTGGCAGATCGCGGCGACCGGCTTACCACTGGCGAAGAAATCGCGGACGATGCGCAGCGCCTCCTCCTCCATCCGCAGCGCATCGGGATTGGCGACGCCGCCGGGGATGACGAGCGCATCATAGCCATCAGCGCCGACATCGGCGAGCGCGGCATCGGGGGTGATCGTACCGCCCTTCTCATGATGCTGCATGCCCTGGATCGGGCCGCTCTTGTTCGACGCGAGTATGACCTGCGCCCCCGCATCGAGCAGCGCCTCACGCGGCTTGAACAGCTCCGACTGTTCGAAGCCATCGGTGGCGATGATCAGGACCTTGGCGCGCGAAACTTCGGTCATCGGGAACCTCCTTCGAAGATGCGCGACGAACGAAGGGGGGCGGAGGGGTGTT
>Ga0207703_10000401_pt1 | contig 46568 bp, 32 predicted proteins | sample KBSSwiS12_FD_184304 | JGI IMG/M metagenome (GOLD analysis project Ga0207703, IMG submission 184304) | Switchgrass rhizosphere microbial communities from Kellogg Biological Station, Michigan, USA - KBS Switchgrass S1-2 (SPAdes) (version 2) | ecosystem: Host-associated > Plants > Roots >... | reverse complement strand
GTCTTTCGCTGGTTGCCGTGTTTATTCCGCTGTTGCTGATGGGTGGGATCATCGGCCGCCTGTTCCGGGAATTCGCGGTCACGGTGACAATGACCATCCTGGTGTCGGCATTTGTTTCGCTCACTTTGTCACCGATGATGTGCTCCCTGTTCCTGCGCGATGAACGGCGGGCGAAGCACGGACGCGCCTACCAGGGTGTCGAGCGGGGCTTCGAGTGGGTTCTGGCACATTACACACGGGGCCTGGACTTCGTCCTGAAGCATCAGAAACCGACCTTGATCGTATTTCTGCTCACTGTGGTGCTGTCCGGTGTGTTGTATGTCTACACCCCGAAAGGTTTCTTCCCGCAGCAGGACACAGGTGTCATCAACGGCGTGTCGGACGCATCGCAGGATGTCTCCTTCACGGAGATGCTGAGACTGCAACATGAGCTGATGGCGATTGTAGCTGCGGATCCGGACGTGGCCAATTCGGCCAGCTTCCTCGGCGGTTCGCGGCCGGCCAACAATGGATTTGTCATCATCGACCTGAAGCCCCGGGATGAGCGCGTGGCGAGCGCCGATCAGGTGATTACGCGGCTGCGGAAAAAGCTCGCGCAGGTGAAGGGCGCGGAGCTGTTCCTGCAGGCCGGACAGGACCTCAGCGTGGGTGGCCGTCCGAGCCGGACCCAGTATCAGTACACCCTGCAGGATTCGGATCTCAATGAGTTGAATGAGTGGGCGCCGAAGCTGCTCGAGAAAATGAAGCGGCTGCCCATGCTTCGCGACGTGGCAACCGATCAACAGACCAACGGCAGCATGCTGTCACTGACGATCGACCGCGATGCGGCCGGCCGCTTTGGCATCCAGCCGGCGCAGATCGACGCCACGCTGTACGACGCATTCGGTCAGCGCCAGGCCGCGCAGTACTTCACGCAGCTCAATTCCTATCACGTGATCCTGGAGATCACGCCTGAGCTGCAGGGCGATCCCAACACGCTCAACAAGCTGTACATCAAATCGCCGCTCACGGGCCAACAGGTACCCATCTCCACCTTCGCTCACTTCGACACTCAGCACGTGAGCCTGCTTTCAGTGAATCACCAGTCGCAGTTTCCGGCTGTGACCCTGTCGTTCAATCTGGCCCCCGGGGCTGCGTTGGGTGATGCCGTTGAGGCAATCAGAGACACCACGGCGCAGATGGGAATGCCCGCTTCCATGTTGGGCACGTTCCAGGGTACCGCGCAGGCATTCGAGTCTTCGCTGAAGTCGCAGCCCTACCTGATTCTGGCGGCACTGGTCGTGGTCTACATTATTCTGGGCATGCTCTACGAGAGCTACATACATCCGCTCACGATTCTGTCGACGCTGCCATCGGCGGGAGTCGGGGCACTGTTGATGTTGTTGATCTTTCACATCGACCTGTCGGTGATTGCGTTGATCGGCATCATCCTCCTGATCGGTATCGTCAAGAAGAACGGCATCATGATGGTTGATTTCGCGATTCAGGCGGAGCGCGATCACGCTCTGACACCGGAGGCCTCCATCCGACAGGCCTGTCTGCTGCGTTTCCGGCCGATCATGATGACGACGATGGCCGCTCTGCTGGCCGCATTGCCCCTGATGCTCGGGAACGGCACCGGCTCGGAGCTGCGCAAGCCGCTGGGATACACGATGGTGGGCGGCCTGATCCTGAGTCAGATGCTGACTCTGTTTACTACGCCCGTGGTGTACTTGTACCTGGATCGGCTCAATGCGCGGCTGGGGCGCAGGGGGCCTGCGCCCGCGGCTTCCGAGCAGGAAGCCACGCCGCGCGAGCCTGCGACGGTCTGACAGAGGTCTTCGGGAATGCGAGGAGAGCTGTGAAAGTATTGCTGGTCGAGGACAACGAGCGGGTGACTCGCTTCGTGGTCAAAGGCCTGCAGGAGGCCGGGCACGTCGCCGACCACGCCGACAATGGCCGCGACGGCATGTTTCTGGCGGCCAGCGAGCCTTATGACGTCATCATCATGGATCGCATGTTGCCGGGCCAGATTGATGGCCTGGCGATCATTGAAGCGCTGCGGAAGTCCGGGAACCGCACGCCCATACTGATCCTCAGCGCGCTGTCCGATGTCGACGAGCGCATCAAGGGACTGAAGAGCGGTGGCGATGACTACCTGACCAAGCCGTTCGCGTTTGGTGAGCTGCTGGCCCGCCTGGATGCCTTGAATCGCCGGATCCAGGGCAGTGGCACCCAGACCAGCCTGCGGGTGGGTGACCTCCATATCGACCTTCTGTCGCGCAAGGCGGCGCGGGGCACGCGTGCTATTGCGCTGCAGCCCCAGGAGTTCAAGCTCCTCGAGTACCTGATGCGCCACGCGGGGCAGGTGGTGACCCGCACGATGTTGCTCGAGAACGTCTGGGATTATCATTTCGACCCTCAGACCAATGTCGTGGATGTGCACATCAGCAAGTTGCGGCAGAAGATCGAGTCGGATTCGGAGCGGCCGTTGCTGCGGACGGTCCGGAACGCCGGCTACATGCTGACGGCGGACGAGTAGTGGCGCCGTGTCGGCATCTGCGTGCCGGCGTTTCGCGGACTTCGCGCCGTGAATAAGTTCCTTCGATCGTCCGCATTTACGCTGGCGTTTGGTTACGTTGCATTTGGCATCGCTGCCCTGATCCTGTTCGCGGCCCCTCTCTGGTACGCCTACTACGTCACTCTCCAGGATGCTCGACGCGAGGGCCTTCGCACTGACGCCCAGCGCCTGTCCGAGATTTTCCGCAGACAGGGCGTGTCGGGCCTTTCGACCTATATCGACAATCGCGTCGGCATGCAGATCCCCGGAGAGCGCATCCTGCTGCTGGCCGACTCAACTCTGCACCCGATGTCGGGCAACCTGCCCGAGTGGCCTGCGTCGGTTCCACCCGAGCCGGGTGAATACGATCTGCCCATCCAGCTGTCAGGGAACGACACGCGCGCGATGTTTGTGGAAAATGTTCTCCCCGGGAGCTATCACCTGCTGGTGGGCCGGGACCAGGCCTTGTTTGCGCCGCTGGCCGCCCGTTTCTGGTTCGGGTTGGGCGCGGCGATAGCGGTTCTCTCCATCGCGGGCGTGTTCGGCGGTTTGATGATCAGGCGCGCTGTCCTCGTGCGCGTGGATGGTATTCATCACACGGTCCAGGCGATCGTACGGGGCGATTGGAGTCATCGTCTGCCCACGAAGGCCGGCAGCGACGAGCTGAACACGCTGTCAATGACCATCAATGCCATGCTCGATCAGATCGAGCAGTTGTTGCATGGCGTGCGCGACGTTTCCAACTCCATAGCGCATGATCTGCGCACCCCCCTTGCCGAGCTTCGCTCGCGTCTGGAAGAGCTTTCCCTCACACGCCCCGAGGCTGAGGAAACCTTCGCGGAGATCGACGGCGCCGTGGTCGATGTTGATCGCGTCATTCGGATCTTCAACGCGCTGTTGCGTCTGGCTGAGATTGATACGGGCATGCGCCGATCCGGTTTTGTGCCGGTCAACGCGGCTGATGTAGCACGACAGGCGGTGGACTTCTATCTGCCGGCCGCGGAGCTCAAAGGTGTTTCGTTGTCGTACCGCGGCAGCGGACCTGCGCATATCTCCGGCGATCCGGTCCTGCTTGCGCAAGCGATTGGCAACCTCATCGACAATGCGCTCAAGTACACGAACGCAGGTGGCGCCATTACGGTTGAGGTCAGCGAGCTCGCGGACACCCGGATCCAGATCACCGTAGCGGATGACGGCCCCGGCATTCCTGATGCAGAAAAGCCCAAGGTCTCGGCGCGCTTCTATCGTGGCGATGCGAGCCGCGGCACGCCCGGGGTTGGATTGGGACTGACACTCGTGGCCTCGGTTGCCAAAGTCCACGGTGGCGTTTTGGAGCTGGGGGACAATAATCCGGGTTTGCGGGCGACAATGGTTATTTCGGCTCACACGGCGGGAGTATTGCCGCCCGTAGTCGCTGCGGTGGGTACGGCGGGAGCAGTACAGTCCGTGGTAGCTGCGGCGGGTACTGCGGGCACATCAGCCGCTGGCGTTGAAGACGCTGGTGCCGCCGGGGCTGAGGCAGCCGCGGAGGGCCAGGCTGTCGCCGAGGCGGACGCGGCAGATCACAACTTGCGGATGCGCTCCGTCAGCTGACTCTGCAGGTCGCCGAGCCTGCGCTCGACGCTGCGGATCGTTCCCGTGATACGCGAGGTGTTGAGCACAATCACCGCATCGCACTGCGGGCATTTCATGTCGCGATGCAGACGGATCCAACCGATGGTTTTCGGCGTTTGTGCGCCGCATTTATCGCAGGCTATCGGCAGCTCATAGTTGCTGACTATCTCACCGATTGTTTCCGTTCCCACGATCGTCCTCGCAAGCCTGTCTGATGATTTTTACACCACTCCAGCGCGTTTGATAAGAGCGTGACACCCCCGTTGTCTGTTGTTGCGGGCGCGATCATGACGCGCGTCACGGTTTGCAACGCGGTAGAATGATTCGGTGCGATGGTAAACAACGGAGGACAATCATGATGCGGGTGTTGCAAGCAGCGCTGTTGATGACGGGCTCGGTGACGGCCATGGCCGGAGCGCCGCAGATTCCAACGGAACTAACTCCCCCTGCGGGCGCGAAGCTGGTTTTGAAGGCACATGCCACGGGGTCGCAGATCTATACGTGCAAAACGGGAACGGATGGTGCGTTCCAGTGGACGCTGAAAGGGCCGGACGCCGATCTGCATGACAGCAAGGGCGCCGTGATTGGCCACCACTTCGCCGGCCCCACCTGGAAGCACAAGGACGGCAGCGAGGTGACAGGCAAGGCAAGCGCACATGTTGACTCACCGGCGGCTGATTCGATTCCGTGGCTGTTGCTGACAGCGACGGGTCACACCGGTGAGGGAAAGTTCGCCAAGGTGACCGCCATTCAGCGAATCAACACCCAGGGTGGCAAGCCGTCTGCGGCTTCGCCTTGTGATGCGTCCAAGGACGGCACTGAGACGAAGAGTGCCTATTCGGCGGATTATTATTTTTACGGCGAGAAGTGATGTTCGGCCTGGGCCCGCACGCGTGCGGCTGCATGCCCGCGACGGGGGGGCGCGTTCTGCGCCCCCCCGTCATCGATTGCGTCGCGCTAAGCGCCGGCTCGCGCGTTATGCGCCGGCGGCGCGTTGCAGGCGCGGCAGGGTGCCTGCGCGGAATGCCCGGTTGACGCCCGATACGAGCGCCAGCAGAGACGCCGTGATGATGTTGGAATGGCGACCCACGCCAAACATCACGTTGCCGGGGCCCGTCGACACTTCGACGTAGGCCACAGCGACCGCGTCGCTTCCCGATCCGCAGGCGTGCTCGTGGTACCCCACCACATCGATCGGCAAGTTGAGCGCGCACACAGCCGCGTCAATCGGTCCCGTGCCGTTGCCGTGAAGGGTGAGCGCGGTACCTTCATCCTGGATCTGCAGCGTGATTCGCTCTCGGTCAGCGCCGTCGCCCGACGTCGATAGCTGATGCGAGCGATACCCAATCGGCCCCGTCGACGCGAGATACTCGCGCTCGAACAAAGCCCACAGCTCCTGCGACATCAATTCCTTGCCTGAAGTATCCGCGGCCTCCTGCACGACGCGGCTGAACTCGATCTGCAATCGCCGCGGCAACACGAGTTGATAGTCGCGTTCGAGAAGATACGCAACGCCGCCTTTCCCTGACTGACTGTTGACTCGAATTACCGACTCATATGTACGGCCTACGTCTTCCGGATCAATCGGCAGGTAAGGCACGTCCCAGAGGCCATTCTTGTCGAGCGCAGCCAAGCCCTTTTTGATCGCATCCTGATGCGATCCCGAGAACGCTGTGAACACCAGGTCGCCAACATATGGATGACGTGGGTGGATGGGAAGCTGATTGCAATGCTCCGCCGTTCGTGCCACAGCATTGATGTCAGAGAAATCCAGCTTCGGGTCGATGCCCTGCGTGTACATGTTGAGGGCAAGCGTCACGATGTCTACGTTGCCCGTGCGTTCGCCATTACCGAAAAGCGTGCCTTCGACTCTTTCCGCGCCGGCCATCATTGCCAGCTCCGCGGCAGCTACACCGGTGCCCCGATCGTTGTGTGGGTGAAGGCTGATGATGACGCTGTCGCGACGTGCAACATGCCGCGAGAACCATTCGATCTGGTCGGCATAGATGTTGGGCGTCGCCATCTCCACGGTAGCCGGCAGATTGAGAATCACCTTGTGATCCGGCGTCGGCTTCCAGACGTTCGTCACCGCGTCGCAGATCTCAACTGCGAAATCCAGTTCCGTGCCGGTGAAGCTCTCAGGGCTGTACTGGAATATCCACTGCGTTTCGGGACGCCGGGCTGCCAGATCACGAATAACCTCCGCGCCTTTGACAGCAATGTCCACGATGCCTGCTTTGTCGAGCCGGAATACGACACGGCGCTGCGTCGTCGACGTCGAGTTGTACAGATGGACGATGGCCCGCCGGGCACCCTCGAGGCTTTCGAAAGTCCGTGCGATGAGCTCGGGACGCGCCTGAGTGAGGACCTGGACCGTGACGTCCGCAGGGATGAGATTTTCCTGGATCAACTGCCGCACAAAGTTGAAATCGGTCTGGGAAGCGGCGGGGAAGCCGATTTCAATCTCCTTGAACCCGATCCGCACGAGGTGCTGGAACATCCGCAACTTCCGGGCCGGATCCATAGGCTCGATCAACGCCTGGTTGCCGTCCCGAAGGTCCACGCTGCACCAGGTGGGCGGCTCGGTGATGACCCGGCCCGGCCACGTGCGGTCAGGGAGGTTTATGGGGTTGAAGGAGCGGTACTTGTCGGAAGGGTTACGTAACATGGTGCGGGTCTCGGGTCGGGTCGCGATCCATTAAACAACCGGAGAAGCCGGTAAAGGGCTTCTTTCTGGGGTTCGGTTTGAGTCCGGTCTTGTTGGCGCCGACCGTTAGCGCATGGGGTTTTATTGCGCCTGGGGGCGCAGAAGGAGAAGCGCGAGCGTAAGCGACGGCCGCTGGCCGGGCTCGAAAGACGGGATGGTCGCGCTGAAAGACATGATCCGACCCTAACATTGGGGCGGGGGACGGTGCAAGTGACGTGTGTGTGACGGGGTCACTGTATGATCACGCACTGCCTGAAAATGAGGGATTTCCATGGCCCGATACCGCTTCAATTCGCCGGTTGCCCGCCTCCTGCTGCTCGGCTCGGCCTTGCCGATGCTCGCCATCGGCGCAGAGCAAAACAGCATCCACGACCTCGTTATCCACCACGGTGTGGTTTACGACGGATCCGGCCAACCGGGCAAGCCCGGCGAAGTCGCCGTTGATGGGGACCGCATCAGCTACGTGGGGCCTGAAAAAGGGCTGAAGGGGCGGAAGGAAATCGACGCCAAGGGGCAGGCAATTGCCCCCGGCTTCGTAAATATGCTGGCCCATCCCGAGGAGTCCTTTTTCGCCGATGGCCGGGCGCTCAGCGATTTGACCCAGGGCGTCACTCTCGAGGTCATGGGCGAGTTCTCCATGGGGCCGCTCAACGACGACATGCGGCGCAAGGAGACCGAGCGCCAGGGCGACATCAAGTACCCGATGAACTGGTCCACGTTGGGCGAATACCTCAACACCATCGAGCACAAGGGTATCTCCCCGAACGTTGCGGCCTTTGTGGGCGCCCCGACCGTCCGTACCTATGTGCTGGGTGAAAAGGACGTCGATCCAACGCCCCGGCAGTTGGATCAGATGAAGGGGCTCGTGCGCCAGGCCATGGAAGAGGGCGCGCTCGGCGTGACCACCATGCTCATTTATGCGCCAGCCAACTTTGCCAAGACACCGGAACTGATCGCTCTGGCACAGGAGTCAGCTCGTTGCGGTGGGATTTACACCGCGCATATGCGTAGCGAGGGTGATCGAATCGAAGCAGCGGTGCAGGAAACCATCGACATCGCCAAGGCGAGTGGCGCACCCGCTGAAATCTATCACCTCAAAATGGCCGGCAAGGACAACTGGGGCAAGCTCGACAAGGTAGTCAGCATGGTTGATGCCTCCCGTGCGGCGGGTGTGCGCATTTCCGCGAACATGTACACGTACACCGCAGGTGCCACTGGTTTGAACGCGGCAATGCCGCTGTGGGTTCAGGATGGTGGACTCGAGGACTGGATCGCGCGTCTGAAGGACCCCGCTACACGAGCAAAGGTCATCGCAGAGATGCGCGTTGCGCATCCCAAAACGTGGGAAAACCTGTACGGTGCAGCCGGCGCACAGGGCGTGTTGTTACTGGCGTTCAAAAACCCGAAGTTGAAGCCACTTACGGGTAAGACGCTTGCCGCGGTTGCGAAGGAGCGAGGCGTGACGCCCGAGGATGCCGCTATCGATCTGGTCATCGAGGACGGCAGCCGAGTCGGCGTTGCGTATTTTCTGATGAGCGAGGACAACGTCCGCCGTCAGGTTGCTCTACCGTGGGTAAGCTTCGGGTCGGATGAGCAGGGCGATGCGCCAGAAGGCGTCTTCCTGCTGTCCGCCAACCATCCTCGGGCCTACGGAAATTTCGCGCGCGTGTTTGCGCAATACGTGCGCAAGGACCATGTTCTCACTGTCGAGGAGGCAGTACGTAAGCTGAGTGCGCTACCTGCGGATAACCTTTCGTTGAAAGATCGTGGACGCCTGCAAACGGGTTACTTCGCTGACGTGGTCGTGTTTGATCCAAACACCATCCAGGACCATGCCACGTACGAGAAGCCGCACCAGTTGAGCACTGGGGTGAGCTACGTTGTTGTGAATGGAAAGATGGCACTCGAGGATGGCAAGGCTACGGGCGCCTCCACGGGCCGCATTGTCAGAGGCCGGGCGTGGAAGGGTGGCGGTGGCGCGTGCCGCGCGTCGGCGAAGGATTGGACGTGGAGTAGCGGGACGGCTGCCGGCAAATAGGCTGCCACTCGCGCGGAGTGCCGGTTATGGCAACGCCAAGGAGGGCGATCGGCGCGGCAGAGGGCGGCCGATATTACCGTCCGGAGCTGGATCTGCTGCGCTTCGTCGCGTTTTCGCTCGTGTTTTTGAGCCACGTCGTTCCGGGCGACGAAACGTTCTTCACCGGTTTGCATATCCCGCGGCCGGTCGCTGATGTCATCATCGCGTTCGCCGCGGGCGGCTCCTGGGGCGTCGATCTGTTCTTTGCGCTCAGCTCGTATCTCATCACGACCATTCTGTTGCGTGAGCGGCAACAGGTTGGTGATGTTGATGTCGCATCGTTCTACCTGCGCCGGGTCTTGAGAATCTGGCCGTTATATTTCACGTTGCTGCTCGTTGTGCTTCCTCTCGCTCGCCGAGCTTTCCCGGCCGATGGCATGTCGGGGAAGTATCTCGTCGCTTTCGTGCTCTTTGTTGGGAATTGGGCGTGCGTGTGGTGGGGGTATCCACACACTATTGCGGGACAACTCTGGTCGGTTTCGATTGAGGAGCAGTTCTATCTGAGCTGGCCGTGGGTTCTGCGTCGGTGGGCGGATCATCTCCTCGTTGCTGCTTGCGTTCTGTTGGCCGTCGCATTCGCGGCGCGCGCCTGGCTGGTGCTTCACGGCGCGGTTCATCCGCAAATCTGGTGCAATACGCTGGCGCGCCTCGACCCGATCGCCTGCGGCGCTCTGCTGGCGCTATACACCCAACGACGCCAAATCGAGCTGCCGATCAGCACCCGGGTGGTATTGGGGGTGGCCGGTTTCTCAGTCCTGGCAGTGCTGGGGCAATTCGGCGATTTCACCGGCACCAGGGCATTAGTCACTTATCCCGCGGGAACCCTGGCCTGCATGGCGTTACTCATTGCAACACTCGGCGTATCCATCTCAGCCCACAGTTTGTGCGTGTACCTGGGCCGGATCAGCTACGGCCTTTATGTCTTTCACTTGATGTTTATCGATGTCTTCGGCGTCACCTCCGCCCACGACCCGCTTCCGCGTGCCGTTCGCATCTGCGGTGCCTTGGCCGCCACAACCTTCGTAGCCGCCTGCTCCTACAGATTCCTCGAGCAGCCATTCCTGCGATTGAAAGCCCGGTTCTCTCCCGTTCCGACGGCTCAGTTGACGTAATAACTGCGCAAACACGTAGCCTATTCGAATAGACCTGACGCGACCCGCTGTCCAGGATTCAGCCGATGAATCTTGAAGGTACGGGATATCCGTAGTAGTCTCATGCTCGAGTTCGAGTGGGATGATGCGAAAGCTTTGGCCAACAGGCGCGCTCACGGCGTCGCGTTTCATGAGGCGGTGAAGGCGTTCAGGGATCCGTTTGCCGTAGAACACATCGACTCACGCGAGGATTATGGCGAAGAGCGCGTGAACCTGATTGGCATGTGCGATGCCTTGTTGGTTCACGTTACGTACACGCAACGGAAGGAACGGATTCGACTGATTTCAGCCCGTCGGGCGCAAAAGCATGAGCAAGACCACTACTATCGCGAGAATTCGTACTGACGGAAGGGTCACAAAAGTACTGCCGAATGGCCGAGAGAAGCCGTTTCGGCCAACACGCATGCGGACGATGACCCGGGTACAGGTTAGGAATGCAGCCGCTGCTGATCTGGATGGTCGTCCGATGACCGCTGACGAGCTGCGCAAGGCGGACCGAGTACCGCGAGTGAAGACACTGCGTCGCGCACTTGGGCTCACACAGGAACAGTTTGCTACTCGCTACCATATCCCTGTTGGCACGTTGCGGGACTGGGAGCAAGGACGCTCAGAGCCTGACCAGCCAGCGAAGGCGTATCTTCACGTTATCGCGCGTGATCCTGACCATGTATACCGCCTATTGTGTCCGGAGCGCGACTGAGCGCCGCACAGTTGCGTGATTCGTTGGTACGGCGCTTGGCGAAGCTCGGCGTGGAACATCAGCCGCTGGCCGGGCGTGACGATGGATTCGCCTCGTTGTGTTATGCCGGCAAGGCGTTCGCGCATTTTCACAATGACACCGAAATCGACATCAAGCTCACCAGGGCTCTCATTGAGCGTGAAGGCCTGGTTCATCCAGCTGACTCAAAGGTTCACCCGGGTCGCAGCCGCAGCTCGCATTGGATTGAAGTGAGATTCACGACATCCAGGCAGGTGGATCGAGTCGTCGAGTTGGTGAAGCTCGCGATCGAGCAGCTCTGACGGCGGTACGCGCCGACCGTGCGTGCGTGGCCCGCGCATGAGTCAGCGTCGGTGTCCGCGTGGCCTCCGTGTGGGTTAGCGTCCGATTGTTACGCTGATTTGAACGTCGAATTGTGCGTCTGATTGAAGCGTCGGTGGCGCAGAAAATAGCCGTGAATTTCTGTGTAAACACGCAGGCAAAGCTCGTATCATTCGCCTGTCAGTCGCTTTAAGATCATTCACAACCAAACTGTGAATGAAGACGATGGCGATACACGCAGAAGCAGTTGAGATTCTCGTTCGGAAGAGCCGGTTTGAACCCGAAGTCGCTCTGGGCGTCGCTGAGGCAATAGAGGTTTCAATCAACTTGGCACAACTGGTGACAGTACCTGTTCTGGATGCGCGCTTGCGCGAGCTCAAGACGGAACTCAAGACGGAAATCCAGGCACTGCGCCTGGAATTCAAGACCGATCTCGGAAAGGTGAGCACTGAGATTCAAAAGGTGAACGCCAACCTGATGCGGTGGGTCCTTTTGACCATGTTGGGAAGCACGGCGCTCAGCATAGCAGGCAGGTCACTTTTGGGCATGCTCTCAAACTAGGCCTTCACGCGCCGAAGGGTCGCCGCGGCGAGCCGTTTCGTTCGACGCGCAGGCCGGTTCGAAACATTCTCCGGGACGGGTGGGGCGGCTGCGGATAAGTTGGGGCTCCTTGGAATAGGAACACCCGTATGCGCGCATCTTTAGCTCTGCTCTTGCTCTCCACTCCGGCATTTGCCAACCCTTCGCAGGACGTTGCTGACATCCGGAAGGTTATGGATAGCTTCCACGAGGCCGTGGTGTCTCATGATGGCTCGCGCCTGGGCACGCTGTTCATTCCCGAAGGAAGCACCTGGCTCAATGTACTGAAGTCGCCCGCGACGGTGCGCGTCGGCAGTTACCAGGATTTCGCCAAGTTCGTGTCCACCACGAAATCCCAGCTCGATCCGAAACATTCGCATATCCAGATCCACACTGACGGAACCATTGCGTCGGTGTACTTCGACTTCGTGTTCCTGATTGATGGGCGGGAGGAGAACAAGGGCAGCGAGACCTGGCAGCTGGTCAAGGGGGGAGACGGGTGGCGGATTGCCGCCATCACGTACTCGTCGGCGCCTCGACTATAGTATGGGTTGTGAAGAGACTATTCAGGTTTACGCTGGCCGCGGGCTTCTGGACGGCGGTGGCGCTGGTCTTTGCGCTGCCGGGCCTGTCCGAGCGGCCTGACTGGAGCGTATTGCTCGCATCCCTGGCGCACTGGTGGTCGTGGGGCGCCCTGGCCCCCGCGATCACGGCAATTGATGATCGGTTGCCCGTTTCGACCCAACACCGGCTGGCAGCTCACTTAGGTGTCGGTGTCACCTGCGTCGTCGTGTACGCATACCTCTCGGCTTACGTGGCGGCTATGTTGGGAGCGGCCGCCTGGCCAGGCATAGGCAATACAACGATACTCGCGGCCGCATGGCACGAGATGTTCTGGAGTCTGCTGGTTTACGGTCTGATCGTCGGCGCATGGGAAGCCTATCGTTACCAACAACGTTACCTCTCCGCTGAGTTGCAGATGGAGCGCATGGAGAGAAGTTTCACGGCTGCCAGGCTCAACAGTCTGCGGACCCAACTGGATCCCCACTTCCTGTTCAACGCGCTCAACACCATCTCGGCCCAGGTGGAGCGCGAGCCGCGGCTCGCCAGAAGTATGATTGAGCACCTGGGTGACCTGTTGCGATTGTCCCTGGCTTCTCACGGCAAGCCGACGATTCCGCTGCAGGAGGAAGTGGCGTTCCTGGATCATTACCTGGCGATACAGAAGATCCGGTTCGGCGACAGCTTGCGCATTGAGATTGATATTGCGCCGGAGGTGGCCCATGCGTTGGTGCCGAGCATGTTCCTGCAACCCCTGGTGGAAAATGCCATTCGGCATGGGCTTTCCCCTCGCGCCGGTGGCGGTACCATCGTGCTGCAGGCCCAACGTAAGGACGACAAGCTGTATGTCGGCGTGCTCGATGATGGCGTTGGATTGCCGAAGGGCGAGGAGCCCGGCGGTCGGGGAGGTCTCGGTTTGTCCGTGACGAGGGAAAGAATTGCCGGAATGCATCCGACGGGGTCCAGCCATTTCTCCATCCGGCCCCGTTCGGGCGGTGGCACTGAAGTCGAGATTTCCTTTCCCCTGCGCCTGGCGAGCGCGTAGATGAGAGTGCTCGTAGTGGACGACGAAGCTCCGGCGCGGCAACGCCTGATGGACGTCCTGCAAAAGGATGCGGGCATCGCGTCGGTTCTCGAAGCCACCAACGGCATTGAAGCGGTCACGATGATTGAGCGTGAAAGACCGGACCTGGTATTCCTGGATGTGCAGATGCCTGAGCTCGATGGGCTGGGTGTGATTGATGCAGTGGGTGCCGCTGAAATGCCGCTGACGGTGTTCGTCACGGCTTACGACCAGCACGCCATCCGGGCTTTCGAGTCCAATGCGCTGGATTACCTGCTGAAGCCGTATAGCGATGAGCGGCTGGAGGAGACTCTGGCACGGGCCCGCACCCGGTTGACCGAAACCCAGGCCGGGAACCTGGTGCGACTGCTCGCCGCCCCGCAGGCCGGGCGCTACCGGGACCGCCTGGTACTGAAATCAGCCGGTGTAACGCGATTCCTGCGTGTGGACGAGATCGACTGGATCGAGGGTGCAGGTATCTACGTCAATCTGCATGTCGGCGGCAAGACCCTGTTATATCGGTGCGCTCTCACTCAACTCGCCACGAACCTGGACCCGACCCGATTCATCCGCGTGCATCGCTCCACGATCGTCAACATCGACAGCATCATCCAGCTCAATGCCGTCTCGCATGGCGAATTCGATGTTTTACTGAGAGACGGCAGTGTCGCCCGCGTCAGCCGGACCTATCGCGGGCTGCTCGAGCAAAGGCTGGGACAGCCGCTATAGCCGTTACGACGTCGTCTCGTTGACGGGCCTCGATAACTCGGACAATACTACTCATAAGGTAGCGCTACCATGGCGAGGGGGACGTCGATGAGCCGGATTGCATTGGGATTATTGGGGACATTGGTCCTGGGATCCTCGGCCGTGGGGGCACCAGCACCCGCTCAGGAGCCACCTGCAGCGGCTGGGCAGGCTGCCAAAAACGCCTCCTATCTCAATACGCAGCTCTCCTTCGAGGAGAGAGCGTCCGATCTCGTTCACCGCATGACCCTGCAGGAGAAGGCCTCGCAGCTGGTCAATCAGGCTCGCGCGATCCAACGGCTCGGAGTACCCGCGTATGACTGGTGGAGCGAGTCCCTCCACGGCGTCGCTCGGGACGGCACGACGGAATTTCCAGAGCCGGTCGGGCTGGCCGCGACGTTCGATACCACAGCCATTCACGATATGGCGAATGTCATTGGCATCGAAGGCCGGATCAAGCACGTCCAGGCCGAGGCGGACGGTCATTCCCACATTTTCGAAGGCCTGGATTTCTGGGCGCCCAACGTCAACATCTTCCGCGACCCGCGCTGGGGGCGGGGGCAGGAGACCTACGGCGAAGATCCTTACCTGAGCGGCCGGCTGGCGGTGTCCTTCGTGACCGGGCTGCAGGGAGATGACCCGAAGTACTACCTTGCCATTGCCACGCCGAAGCATTTCGCCGTCCACAGTGGGCCTGAACCGACCCGGCATTTCACGGACGTCGATGTCAGCCGCCATGACCAGGAAGACACCTATCTGCCGGCATTCCGGGCGGCCGTTGTCGAAGGTCACGCGGGATCGATCATGTGCGCCTACAACGGCGCCAACGGTGAGCCCGCCTGCGCCAACCAGTTTCTGCTCCAGCACACCCTGCGCGGCGCCTGGCAGTTCCAGGGCTACGTGGTTTCCGATTGCGGCGCGGTCCAGGATATTTTCCTGGGCCACCACTTCCGGGTCACCCAGGCGCAGGCCTCTGCCATTTCCCTGCAACGGGGAATGGATAACGAGTGCGTCGATTTCCTCGATCCAGTCAAGGACGACCACGACTATCGACCCTACATCGAAGCAGTGCAGGGGGGGTATCTGTCCGAGCAGGCCATTGATGTGGCACTCAACCGGTTGTTCGTGGCCCGGATGCGTCTGGGCATGTTCGATCCCGCGGACCGGGTTCCTTTCTCGAAGATCGAGGCGAGCCGCCTCGACAGCGCCGCGCACCGTGCGATGGCGCGCCAGCTCGCTGAAAAATCCATGGTGCTGCTCGCGAATGATGGCGTCCTGCCGCTGCGGTCCGTCAAGAAGATCGCGGTAGTGGGTCCGCTGGCCGAGCAGACCGGCGTTCTGCTGGGCAACTACAACGGCATTCCCACTCACACGGTCAGTGTGATGGAGGGCCTGAAAGCGGAATTTCCGGGCGCGCAGATTGACTTCGTGCCCGGCACGCAGTTTCTGTCGACCCGCGGCGACCCGGTTCCCGCGTCCATGCTTACGACGACTGACGGCAAGCCAGGGCTGACGGCGGTATATGCGGCGGGAACAGGCATTGGCTCCGAGACCACTCCGCTACTCACGCGAGTCGACACGGATGTGAACGTCAACAACCTTCCCAATGAGCTGCAGGGAAATCGACCGTTCAGTGTGAAGTGGACCGGGAACCTGACGGCGACAGTCACTGGCGATTACCTGTTGGGCTTGCAGGCACGAGGCCACGCGCGCATCTCCGTCTCGGGCCAGCAATTCATTCAAAGCGGTGGAACGGAAGGCAACCTGCGTCGAATCCATCTCGAAGCGGGTCATTCACTGCCGATTGAGATCCGCTACGGACGGACACCCTCGAAGGCTCCGCCGGAATTTCGGCTGCTTTGGGCGAAGGCCGCTCCCGGCCCCGACCCGGCGGCGGTCGAGGCCGCCAAGCAAGCTGATGTGGTGATTGCCGTGGTAGGAATCACGAGCCGCCTCGAAGGCGAGGAGATGCCGGTTGATGAGCCGGGTTTCAGCGGCGGAGACCGCACCAACCTGGATATGCCGGCGGCCGAGGAGGAGTTACTCCACGCCGTGGCGGAGGCTCACAAGCCGCTAGTGGTGGTTCTCCTGAACGGCAGCGCGTTGGCCGCGCAATGGGAGAAGGCCCACGCGAATGCGATTCTCGAAGCCTGGTATCCGGGCGAAGAAGGCGGTGCCGCGATTGCCGCGACTCTCAGCGGTCGCAACAACCCGGCCGGGCGGCTTCCTGTGACGTTCTATCAGGATGTGCATCAGTTGCCGCACTTCGAGGATTACTCCATGAAGGGCCGCACCTACCGGTATTTCCAGAAGGAGCCCTTGTGGCCGTTCGGCTATGGACTGAGCTATACGACATTCAAGTACAGTGGGTTGAGCTTGCCGGCCGCGCCCATCGGTCCCACCGACCCGCTGAATGTGCGTGTGACGGTCACCAACACCGGCAAGGTCGAGGGCGATGAAGTCGCGCAGGTCTATCTCAAATTTCCCGACGTGGCGGGGGCGCCGATTCGGGCGCTACGGGGCTTCAGACGCATCCACCTCAAACCCGGCGCGAGCCAACAGGTTGAATTTCACCTGCAGGGCCGCGATTTGAGCATGGTAACGGACGCGGGCGAAATCATTGTCGCCCAGGGAAAGTACCAATTGTCGGTGGGTGGCGGTCAGCCTGACACGGGCGCGCCGTCAGTCAGTGGCCAGTTCCTGGTATCGCGTCAGATGGCGCTTGCGGAATAATGAATCAGAAGCCTCTCAGCATGCTCATGACTCGCGCGCGAATCTTGGCGTAGTTGTCTTTCAGTGGACCCAGCAGGCCATGCTGCTGCGCGGGCAGGTGTGCCAGCGGATGGCCCTGGGTCCTGAACACGTAGTGATCAAAGAAAGCTTTCCACGCCTGACGCTCGGCCGGTGGCCGCTCGGCAATGGTGATCATGCTGAGAAGCAGGGCGGTGTAGGGCGAATCAGGTCCCGCGCTCGTGGCATCCCACCAGAAGTTGACCAACCCGTTGAACGGATCGAGTGATTCAACCTGGTGCCACCAGAGCTTCGGCAGATACAGGGCATCGCCGGCTTCCAACTCGACGATCTGTGCCTGGTCCCGGATGGCTTCGAACGCAGGAAAGGGCCCCTCAGCCCCCGAGGCGGCGAGGCTGACCGGCGGCCCGGACATTGTGTTATCAATAGGTCCTACATAGAGCTTGCCGATGAGCTCCGGCGCATAGAGGGTGAAGCGGCGCCGCCCCGCAATGACGCAGGCGAGGTTGTCGAAGGTGTCATAGTGACTCGAGATGTTGGAGGTTGTCCCGAGCCAGATCCGGGGACCGCCTCCTGAAGTCACCAGCGGCATGGGGTTGTCAGCAGCGAAACCGGGCAGACAATCGGCGGCGGGCATGGATCCGACATATACGGAGTGCACGTCAGCCTGACCGGTTGCTGCCAGGATGGAATCGACGGCATCGATGAGCTTCATCATCCGCCGTTCGAAGTTGAATCCCTGCAGGCCGGGGTTGTAGTAGTACTTGCCGCGGATGGCCGGGTCGCCGAAGAAGACTTCTACCTGCGCGCGGCCATCAAACTTCGCGAGATAGTCGCGCAAGGCTCGCGGCGAGGAGTGCGCGGCTTTTACAACGGGCCATTCCGCAACGAGCCCCCGCAGGACTGCCGGACGGGCCGCCCCTACAACCTCGTGCTGGAAGAGGTCGCGACCGGCGGCATCCTCAGGGGCGAGGTGCATATCAGCCCACGGCTGACGCCAGGCCTTCAGTCCCTTTCAGCAGCCGCGAGTTCTTCTTGCGCGCCATGACCGGAACCTGCTTGAGCGAGGCGATCATGTAATGAATCAACCGCATGTACCCGCGCCTGAACAGCTCCAACACAATGGAATCATCCAGCCGTGACAACATGTCCTGATCGATCGTGTACAGGCCGATGCATCGGCGCATGGAGCCGTCATCAAACTCAACTTCGACATCGACCGGCTCGATGAGCTTTAACTCCAACATCCGCGCAATAAAGAGCCTGGTCATCTCGGTGCCCGCCTGCAGGTCCTGGAACGCCCAGATGATGCTCTGGAGGTACCGCGACGGTGTCCCTTGTTCCGTGAACAACGCTTTGCCGCCTTCGGCGCCCACCCGCGGATCATCCATGTCGACGGCCACGTCAGGTCCGTTGGCGTAGAACGGCCCACGTTGCAGATATAGCGGTCGGTAAAACTCGCGCTGGCGCCAATCCTCGAGAAACACATTCTCGTTCTCGTCAAAACCCAACATGGCGCCGCAGAAGAACTGCCCCGTCTGAGGATCTTTCGAGAACAGAATGGGGTAGTGCACCAGCAGCAGCGGGAATTCCTTGACGATGACCTGCACGAAGCGGCGGTTGTCAAAGGCTGCGGCGGCGCGGCCGTCCACCTTCAGGTTGCGATGCGTATCTTTGTTGAGCGGGACGATCTGAGTCATGGTGCGTGTGCGTCAGACGGGTTGTAGTCCATATTCGCGGATTTTATTCAGCAGGTCACGGTTCGTCGGCAACCGCGAGCGCAAATCCTGGGTCTGGCGCTCGATCTCCTGGCGCATCCGGGAGGCCTGCAGCCCGGTGTCGACAATATCCACAGGGCTGCTCTCGCTTTCAAAGCCCATGCCGTAGAGCACGTACTGATAGCTGGCGGCCGGAAAGACTTCCTCCAACCGGTCAAATTCGTCAAAGAACCACGGCGGATGGAATTTCCACAGCTCCAGCAGCTCCTTCAGCCGCTCCGGAATGGTGGCGGGATCCACATTGTCGCGCCAGAACGCACTGTCGGTGCGGCGCGTGAGAACGTAGTGGAGCTTCAGAAAATCGATGATTCGCCCCCAGCGGTACATCGTCACGTCATTGAAGCGCTTGGCCACGATGTCCATGACATGGCGGTTGGCTGGCATCTGCTCCGCGAGCAGTTTGGCGGACAGCTCGACGAGCACGATCGCCGAGGACTCGAGCGGCTCCAGGAAACCACCCGCGAGACCCACGGCCACACAGTTGTTCTTCCAGAAGGTCTCGCGATGACCTGAGCGGATCGGGATCTTGCGAGCGGGCAGATCCTTGTTTTTCGGCCCGAGATATTTCTGCAATGTCTCCCGGGCCGCCTCTTCGCTCGAATGGCGGCTGGAGTACACGTAACCAACACCGCGGCGGGTTGGAAGACAGATGTCCCAGATCCAACCTGCGTCCTGGGCGGTTGCGATTGTCTGGGAAGGCATGGGGTCGTCGGGCGTTTCGTACGGAACCTGGGTTGCCAGGGCGGTATCGCAGAACAGGATATCGCCGCAATCCCTGAAACCAACCCCCAGGGCCTTGCCGATGAGGAGCGCAGCGAAGCCGCTGCAATCAATGAACAGGTCGCCTGGGATGTCCCCCGCCTGCCGGGTCGTCACGCTGCGGATGTCGCCGGACTCGCTCTGGTTGACCTGAGTGATGTCCGCAAGGACGTGCCGCACGCCCAGCTTCTGGGTGCAGTGCTTTGCGAGGAAGGGGGCGAATTTCCCCGCGTCCAGGTGATAGGAATAGTTGGCCAGTGCCTTGTATTCGGGGCTGGTAATGAGCTTCGGAGCCAGGCCGTCATCGCAGATCCGGCCCTGCGGTGTCACGAAATCACAGAAGCTCTGATTGCCTGTCCGCCGCAGCCAGTGCGGCACGAGGTTGACCTGGGCAAATCCGTTCGGAAGCATGAGCGGATGATAATAGGTGTCATCCGCCGCTCCGGTGGTCCAGCCCGTGAACTTGCCGCCTTGCTTGAATGCGGCATCGCAATACTTGAAGAGGTCGGTTTCGGATACCCCCATCCGCTCGAGGGACCCGCGGATCGTCGGCCACGTGCCTTCCCCAACGCCGATGATCTTGATGTCAGGTGACTCGACCAGCGTGATGGAGAAGCCGCCCGCCTTCAGTCGAGCCTGATGGCGGGCGGCGATGATCCCAGCAGTGAGCCATCCTGCGGTTCCTCCGCCGACGATGACTACTGCTTTGATCGGTTGTGTCACCGTCACAGTTTAGCGCGTACTCCAAACGTAAACTGCCGTCCGTAATCGACCACGTTCAGGGTCTGGTTATCGTACCGGCCACGGGTGTGGTAGATGTTGTCGGTCAGATTCAGCGCTTCAAAGAACACGCTGAAGTGCGAGCCGAAGTCATAGCTGCTGCTGAAGTCCAGATTCGTATTGGCCTTCAGATACACCGGCTCCTGTCCGAACTGACCGCCGTTCTGCTCCTGACCCAGTATCAGCAACTGTTCCGCCTGCCACTGCAACGCAATACGCGCATGGAACCCGTAGTTCTCGAAGAACGCGATCAGGTTGGCCGAGTTGCCGATTCCAGGCAGCGCAAACTGGTTGCTCACAAAGCCATAGGGGTCGAAGTTGGCATTGCTGTGAACGTAGGTACCGTTGACCTGGTAGCCAAACCCGCCCACGAGCATCTGCTGCCACGTTGCCTCGATTCCGTGCACGTTGGCAGAGAGACCGTTGACGACCGTGCTCTCGGCAAACACCGCGGGGTTACCCACGTTGCCTGACAAGGGGCTCGTATCGACCACGCCGGGTACCGTGAGGGATTGGATGCTCGTAACCGGGAACTGGGTTACGTGCTTGAAGAACCCGTCCAAGGACACGTAGTCGTTGTGCCCGTAGTACCACTCGGCGCCCAGGTCGAAGTTCTGCGACAGGTACGGCAACAGTTTGGGGTTGTTGCCGGTAGCGCTCAGCGCACCGACACGGCCGGTGTAAGTCGTATTGGGAATGACCTTCTGGTTATCCGCCGGAGTCTCGGTACGCGAGTAGTCGAACCTCACTTTCAACTGCGGATTGATCAGCAGGTTCAAATCGACCGACGGCAGGAAATAGCCGTATGAGTTGTTGGCCGTGATCGGCTGAGCCGGGCTCAGGTTGAACGCATATGCCGTCACGTCGCCTGGCTGCAGGCCTAGGCTCTGCAGTTGCGCAGCCAGGCCGCGGATGTGGACCAGCGTCTTTTGATAACGCATTCCCACGTTCGCCTTGAGGCTCATGTCGCCGCCGAGCTCAAAGGTATGCGCGGCTTGCGCAAACGGAGCGTAGTTCTTGCGATCGACGTGCTGCACCGTGCCCGTATTCAGGGCGGGTGTCGGGTAGCCCCCGGTATACGGACCGTAGCCGGAGTTCGGTTTGTAGTCCGCATTCGGCGCCTGTTGGATCAGGTAGTTGAGCACCGAATAGGGGTTGTACAGGACCACGCCCGGTGGCAGGTTGCCGCTGTTGAATCCGTGAATGAAAGTGCTGAAGTTGGTTGGCGTGAACATCGACTGTGGCAGCGAAACGCCGTGCAACACCTTCGTCGCTCCAGGCGGCGGGTTTTTCTGGTCGGCGCAGGGGTTCGTGTAATTGGCGCCGCAATAGTACACGTAGTTGTTCGAGCCAGGTCCATAGCCCGACCAGAGCTGCCACTCATTGTTGGTGAACGTGTCGAGGATTTCGGAATCCCAGACGTCCTGGGTAAACTGCACGCCGCCGGTTACCGAGGTGTCGTTCGTCTTCCAGGTGACTGCAATCTTGGCCTGATTGACCTTATCCGTGTTGAACTGCTCCTGGATCGGCAGCACGTGCGAGCCGATGAGGTACGGATTCGTTCCGGACACGTTGGGAGATTGCGCCCCCGCCGTACCGGCGACGGCGCCCGGACCGTAGGCGGTCCAGTAGGGCAAAGTCTTGTCGTCGCCGGTTACGGCGATACCACCGGTATAGCCGTTGGTGCCGAGCGCGGTGTTCGGGCCGTAACCCGTGTCTACATCGAGACTGGTCCAGGTGTGGTTCGGGTTCAGGTGCGCGGTCGACTGGCTGACGTCCAGGCTTCCCTGCAGCTGCTCACTCATATCCCATTTGACGTTCAGGCCCGGCGTGTTGGTCGTAACGTACGTCCGGTTCGCAAAAGCATTGAAATCCGTCGGGGCGTTGGTGTTCGTGAAGTTGGTGATTGTGCCGTTGGCATCCGTCTGCACGTTCGAGCAGCCCCCCGGGAAGCAGCCGAACCAGGTGCTGTACTGCCAACGATTCGTCACTTCCTCATCGGATGAGAAGTTGTCATCGAGAGTGATCAACAAGGTGTCGACCGGGCGCCATTGAACCGCCAGGCGGCCATCCTTGCGGCGGGAATCGGTCCGTTCCAGGTACATCGCCTGGTCCTGGACGTACCACGCCGGAACCGTGCTTTTCTGTGTGCTCGGGCTGGCGGCCGTGCAACCCGATGCACTGGGGATCGCGCCCGCGGCATATGACGTGCAGGGCAGGTAGGCACCTTTCCAACCCACATCGTCGAAGTGGTGCTGGGTGAAATGCTTGTCCGTGTATTCACCGGCCACCAGCACGCCGAAGGTGTCGTCAAAGAAGGTGTCGCTGAAGAGCGCTGCGAACGCGGGTCGCACCGCACCGTCGAGTTGATTGTCCGTTCCCGAGATGAGGCCACGCGCCTGCAGGCCAGTCTTATCAAAGGGATTGGGCGACTTGATGTTGATGGTCGCACCCACGGCGCCCGTGGACAGGCTGAAGTCCGGGCTCTTCAGGATGTCGAGCTCGCCGACGAACTCCGCGCCCAGGGCCGCGAAATCGAACTGTTGACCGTTTCCGGAGGCGACCGGACGGCCTTCGACGAGCACTTCATTGAATTGAGTGCCAAAGCCGCGGACGGTGATACCAGTCGGATTGGGAGTGGCTGTGGTCGCGCCGTTTCCAGCGTTGATCGAGCCACGGTTGACTGTGACACCGGGAATACGGGACAGCGCTTCACCGATGGAGGCATCGGGGAACTGCCCAATGTCCTCAGCAGACACGGCGTCCACGACACCGACAGCCTGCATTTTGATGTCCATTGCGCGTTGCAGCGATGCCCGGATGCCCGTGACTACGACTTCCTGCAATTCCTGCGGCTCGTTAGCCTTGGAAGTAGGGGCGGTGGTGGCGTCGGCCGCCGCATCGGCGGCAAAAAGCGAGCGGCTGACGGCCATCGACCCTAACGTAAAGCCTGACAGGCCGGCCTTGGCAAGTGCGCTCACGCTGGAGCTCGCATCAGTTGCCTTGGTGGCCTTATGAAACGCATTCCGCCGTGTCTTTCGGCTCATTCGAATTCCCCCTGACCAGAAAGTGTTGCAAACACGCAGCAACGGGCCGTGCCACTATATGGCGCAGCCCGCTACCTGAAAATTGACTGGAACCCCCTCAACATCGTCTCCCACGCACACTTAAGGTGCAACGCGGTCCGAATACGCGCATCCGTAATGTCAGCGCTGTCATCCTATAATACAAAGCTCTCTGGCGTAAGAGCAAGGTACACCTGAAATCTTTGGTAGCGCTATCTTGATGCGACTGAGTATATGCGTACTTTCGACCCGGTCGCAACTGGACCCGGCCGGGGTGACGTACCGTCGCAACAACCAGGCCTCGAGCAGTTTTTGGTAGTCAGACAGGCTGATATCGATTCCGCGGTGCCGACATGGGGTCCAACACGGCCGACCGGATCCAGGGTGAGCCGAGCCAGGGCGCGGTGGCCTGCGCCTTTGCCATCGAGCAGCGGCTTCCTCAGCGCGCATATGCCGCGGCGGAACCAATTCACAGCCCACGGCTGCACCTGTTGCGACCGCTGTGTTGGTCTGCTGGGTCGAGCATGCCTTTGATGAGCGGCCCCTTCGCATGGTAGATTCACCCCATGTTTCGCATTACCTCACGCCTGCAACAACAGCAACGCCATTCAAATCTGGCGGTGTTGGGCCGTGCCGTTGCGAAACTGATCGTCTTCAGACTGTAGCGACACTTCCCAAGCAACCCGCCATTTCCGGCGGGGCGGCATCGGGCTTCGCCGGGGCACTTTCACCGGAGGAGCTTTGAAATGCACTGGTTTGAATCTGACGCGGCCGTTGAATACATCGGCCTGCATCTGCTGGATCGCACCTTGCCCAAGGCGCGGTGGACACACGCCGCGCATTTTGCCGCAGCGTGTTGGTTACTGCGGCGGCCTGGTGTGGATGTCGTCCGCGAAATGCCCGGGATCATTCGGGCTTATAACGAGTCTACGAGCGTTCCAAACACGGACACTGGCGGTTACCACGAGACGATAACCATGGCGTCACTGCGAGCTGCCCGAGCCTGGCTCGCTGCACGTCCGGGTGAAGCGCTCCATACTGCGGTGAACGGGTTGTTGGGCAGTGAATTTGGGCGCTCGGACTGGTTGCTGACGTACTGGTCCAAGCCTGTCCTGTTCTCTGTGGAGGCCCGTCGGAGTTGGGTTGAGCCCAATTTACGGGAGTTGCCGTTCTGATTCTCGGCGGAGGACAAATGAGCGCCGCGTATTTATATCCACTTGAAGCCATGCGCCATCACCGTGACCAACCCGGCGGCGAACGAGAACATCCAGATTCTGTCGGACAGCGATCGGCGGACGATTTCCTTCTCCAACCTCGAGAAACTCAATTGCGTCTCGTTGCGGAGCTTCTCGATGTTATCGCGCAGGCCTGCGTCTCCCGCATGCATCTCGTCGCGTAGTGCTGCGAAACCGGTTTGCATATCCTTACGGAGGCTGGCGTCTCCCGCCTGCATCTCGCCCCGCAGGTCGGCGAGCCCTGCCTGCGTCTCGCCCCGCAGGCCGGCGAGCCCTGCCTGCATTTCGCCTCGCAGGGCGGCGAAGCCTGTATGCATTTCGTCACCCTGGCCGCCAAACCCCGTATGCATCTCGTCACGCAGACCGGCGACGTCACCCCTCAGGACTCCGATGTCTTTCCGCATGTCGCGGATGTCGGTCTTCATTTCCGTAATATCGGATTGAACGTGCGCAACGTCGCTTTTCAAAACAGCGATGTCCGACTCCAACTTCCAGATCCGAGACTCTTCCACAGCGCTCTCCAACACGGCGGCCATCGCCTTTCTCCTGTTGTAGTTTATCCATTCGCCGTGGAATTTGAACAGGCATTGTTGGTTTCTTGAAGCCTTTAAAAGCCGTGGTTTTATCCAATTATTCCGTCATTGGAAAACACCACGGACGCATAGTTCGACGTATGGAGAGAGCGTCCTATTTCCCGTCCATTTGTTGCGTCCGCACCTACACAGGTTAAAACCGTCACTTTCCGGGCTATAATGCTCCGCAGCAGGTGGGCGCGGGCGCGACAATAAGACAAAACACCCCGTTGGCCCGCCCTAAACGCAGGTGAGAGGGGAGCCTGAGAATGAGAATTACCAATGCCACCTTGACCGTGCCCAAGAGCGACTCCCGCAGTTGGCTGGAGCGGGTGGGGCGCGAGTTGTCGGTCCATCTGCGGGCCGGGCGGTATCCGTTGCGGGCGGCGATTGCCCGTCTCACTGAGAAGGAGGCGGTCATTGAGTCGACCTTCGTGGAGCTCGACCCCCGCGATCCGTACCGGGAGCGCTTCAGCGACATCGAGCTGACATCACCGCGGCGCAAGGATCACCAGGACGAAAAGTTTGCGGTCGTCCAGATCGTACCCACGGGAGTCCGGTGTGAGATCGGTGGGTTTGCCGGGGATGCGTGTCCTGCAACCAACTTGTTGGCCGCGGCGGCGGATGTTGTGATCACTCATCCCAACGCGGTGAACGCATCCGACATCAACGAGATGGCGAGCAACGTCCTGTACGTTGAAGGCAAGAGCCTCGATGACTTTCTGCTGGGGCATCTCGGTCTCGTACCAACCCGCAGCAATCGTATCGGCACATTCGTCGATCCCACAGGCAAGGCCTATCTCGATGAAGTAGTGCATACGCTGAATGCCGCACGAGCAGTTGCCGGCATCGACTGCGCCAACTACACGGTAGGCGCCAGCGAAATTGGGGCTCGCACGGTATGGTCCCAGAGCGGCTGTGCCGTGGGAACCGTACTCGATCCAATGGCCATTCTCGAAAGCGTCCAGCAACTGTTGGACAACGGCGCCCATGCGATCGGCGGTGTCTCCGTGATTCATGGGGTCACGGCCGCGGAATTCTCCCAGCATCTGTCAGGCCAGATACCGAACCCCTCCGGTGGTGTTGAAGCGATCATCACGCATCTGATTTCCAAGGTGTTCCGTGTGCCCACGGCCCACGCACCGCTGCCGTATTACGCGGATGTGAAGGAGAGAGGAACTCACAACCCGCGTGCGTCGGCGGAATTCATTTCGACGCCCCACTATCTGTGCGTGCTGAAAGGCCTGGCGAAGGCGCCGAGGCTCGTACCCGTCGAACGGCTCGACCACGTCGCTGCGCATCTCGTGACACTCAATGCGGTGGGCGCAGTTGTGATGCCTGCGAGTTGTCTGGGTGGCATTCCCGCGCTGGCCGCTGAATACAGTGACATTCCTTTGATCGCAGTAGAAGAGAACCTGACGCTGCTGTCAGTCACGAACGACGAAATGCAGATGCGGAACGTCATTCACGTGAAGTCCTATCTCGAAGCGGCCGGTGTCATCCTGGCCCTGAAGCAGGGACTGTCACTCGAGAGCCTGCGTCGCCCGATTGCCCGTTCGACGCGACTCGAAACGCCCGTGGCCGATTGCGGAGCCTGCGCCTGAACGCGAACATGGCTGCCACGTTTGATGAGCTCCTGGACCGCTCCAACCTGACGGGACGTCAATTCCTGATCTATGCCGGGCAGCAGTTGCACCCGGGTCTCGTGCTGTACAACTCGGTGTATTCCATCGGGTGGCCCGGGTTGGATACGAAACGATTCCAGGCGGCGTGGCAGGCTCTCGTTGATTCGTGCGATGCCTTGCGCACAGTCATCAATGAAATCGACGGCATTCCCCAGCAGACGGTTCTACCGACCGCCCAGGCCGAAGCCGAGTGCCTCGATCTGCGGCCAGACGGGGAGCCGGCGCGCCAGTGGATCGAGCGCCGGCTGCAGCAGCCGCTGGAGCTCACCAGGCGCATATACGACACAGCGATATTGCGTGTCGGGGAAGACGAGTACGTCTGGTTCCTTCACATCCATCACATCATTGTTGATGGCGCCGCCGTCCAGATTCTGATCAGGCGGGTCACCGAGCTGTATTGGGGCGCGATCGACAAGGACACGGTTTTCCCGCAGTTTGCTGAACATGCGGCCAATGCATGCGCGCAACGGCATTCGGCAGAATACCGGGCCGCGCGGGACTACTGGCTCAACGCGCTCCAGCAGGTTCCGGCTACTCCTCATTTCTATGGAGTCGATGCGTTCAAAAATACAGCGCAGGAGAGGGTGATTCTCACGCTCGATCGCGCTGACAGCACCGCGCTCACGACGCTCGCACGATCTCTGGTTACCTCGACAGTCAGCGAACATGCCGTCATCGCCAATCTGTTCAACGCGGTGTTCGCGGCGTACCTTGGAAGAGTCAGCTGCACGGAGCAGGTTTCGATCGGAGTGACCTTCCACAACCGATCGTCCGAACAGGACCGACGCACGATCGGCTTGTTCATGGAGGTTTTCCCGATCACATTGCGCGTGAGGCCTGAAGACAGCCTGCTCACACTCATCCAACAGGTTGCGTCCAGCACCTCGCAGGCCCTGAAGCACCGGCGCTACAGCGTGGGTCATTCAGCGCGCGCACCGGCGTTCAGCGGGCTCTTCAACTACATGCGAGCGCTCTCGAAGCCGCTCGGGAATCTCGATGTGCGGCGCGTGCACCCGGGTCACGGTTCCAATGCAATCTCCCTGAGCGTTGAGCCACGCGATGAAACGTTCGATCTCTGGTTCGATGTGGCCGCCGATGTCGCCGCTACTTCCAGTGGGAGTCGGGTCGCCGAGCATTTGAGATCATTGCTCGTCAGTGCCTTGCAAAATCCCCAGACACCGCTGTCCCGCCTGTCGCTTCTGCCAAAGGCGCACCAGCGGGAAATACTGGCTGCATGCACGGGTCCCGCGTTGACGGTGAACAACGGTCCTCAGGGCTGCCTGTCTTCATTTCACGCGCGGGTCGCGGCCACACCGAACGCCGTAGCCCTGACATTCGCCGACACGCAGCTCACCTATTCAGAGTTGAATCGCGCGGCCCGGCAACTGGCTGGCAGACTGCGAGCGCTCGGTGCCAGGCGGGACAAGCGGATAGGAATCTGCCTGGAGCGCTCATCGGAGATGGTGATCGCAGTGCTGGCAGTCCTGAAAACAGGCGCTGCTTACGTGCCTCTCGATCCGACTTATCCGCAGGCCCGATTGCGGACGATGCTGGGAGACGCTGATCCGGTAGTCCTGGTGACGACGGAGAAGATCTCGGCTTCTTTGCCACCCTACGCCGCGCAGCCACTGTTCGTCGATCAGAAAATCGAAGCTGAAGGCTACGAAGCAGCAAGTATAAATCCTGATGATATCGCATACGTCATATACACATCAGGGACTACAGGAACGCCGAAAGGCGTGTTGGTTACACACGGCAACGTGTCCAATCACCTCGCATGGCGACAGAGCTTCTTCCCGATGCGGTCATCGGACCGATGCCTGCAAACGGCGTCCCTGAGCTTTGATGACTCGGTGTGGGAAATCCTCGAACCACTGAGTGCGGGCGCCCATCTCGTTCTCACGCGCCCCCGGTTCGAATATGACAGCACATACCTGGTCGGGCTGATGGTGGATCGGCAAATCACCGTGGCCTGTTTCGTACCGTCATTGCTGCGAACGATTATCGAGGCAACCGGGATCGAGCAATGCAGCTCGCTGCGGCGCTTGACCACCGGTGGCGAAGGCTTGTCGATCCCTTTGCAACAGCGTGTGCGGGAGCGACTGCCACACACGGCGTTTTATAACGGATACGGTACAACTGAAGCGACGATCGCATCGATCTATTGGCGATGCGAGATACTCGAGGGACAAACGTCCGTGCCCATCGGAAAGCCGATCGCCAATACTCAGGCCTATATTCTGGACCCGTACGGCCAACTCACGCCCCCGGGTGTCCTGGGCGAGATTTACCTGGGCGGAGCAGGGGTGGCCCGTGGGTATCTGAAGCGTCCCGATTTGACGGCCGAACGTTTTGTTGATGATCCGTTCAACGCGCCGGCCAGGGGCGGGAGCCTTTACCGGACGGGTGACCTGGGCCGACTGCGATCAGATGGCGTGTTCGAGTTTGCCGGCCGCGTGGATGATCAAATAAAGATTCGGGGTATCCGGGTGGAGTTGGGTGATATCGAGGCAGCGCTGCTCGATCATCCCGGTGTACGTTCGGCGGCCGTGGTCTGTAATGACACGCAGTCGGGGAAACGCCTGACTGCCTACGTCGTACCACGCGGTTTCGATCCCGTTCCCGCCACTGAGTTGCGTGCATTCGTCCGCGACCGGATCCCACCGGCGCTCATTCCGAATCGCTTCGAATCGATCGCCGCGCTACCGCTGACGCCCAGTGGCAAGTTGGACCGCCGGGCCCTGCCGGCCCTGACCGCCGAGGAACCGCAAAGCAACTACGTGGCTGCGCGCAATGACCTGGAAATCCAGCTCATCAGCCTGTGGGAAGAGGTTTTGCAGGCAAGGCCCATTGGCATCCGCGACGACTTCTTCGAGCTGGGCGGTCACTCACTGTCCGCCGTTCAGGTTGCGGCCGCCATGGGCAGACTGTTGGAACGGTCACTCTCGCCGGGTCTGTTGTTTGAAGCACCGACCATTGAAACACTGTCGAGTCGGCTCGCTGTTACCCGCAGGAGCGGTGCGGCCCTGGTCTGCCTGTCGGAAGGTAACTCGGGCGCGCCCCTGTTTCTGATTCATCACGTCAGTGGCGACATCACCGCCTACCGCGATCTGGCACGTCACCTGGGCGCAGGGCATACAATATATGGCGTACGGGTCCCCGAGCTCGATACGAATGAGAAGCCGCTGGATCGCGTGGAAGCCATGGCGGCGCGCTATATTGTGGAGCTGCGCGCGGTGCAGCCGAAGGGCCCTTATCTGTTGGGAGGGCATTCAGCGGGAGCGCATATTGCGTTTGAGATGGCTCAGCAGCTCGAGGCCGCGGGTGAGCGTGTCCGGCTGCTTGCGATCCTGGAAGCGGATGCCCGCAGACCCGGCGGCAAACGGGGCTTTGTGGATGAGGCACGACATCAACTCGAGACGATCAAGCGGCTGCCAGGCAACCAACGCTCAACCTATCTCTGGCGGCGACTGACCCGCCGGCCCAACAACACGCCACTGACTCGCCGCCAGGAAGACCAGACCCGCAATGCAGTCTGGACGGCAATGGAACGCGCAGTCCGTGCTTACAGACCCCGAACCTACCCCGGCGCCATCACCCTGTTCCGGGCGATGGACCGCAGCGTTACCGGTACATACAGCCGTACCCTGGGCTGGGGGCGCCTGGCACGGGGAGGCGTGAGAGTCATCGACGTGCCCGGCACGCACGCGACCGTGTTGCGCCCGGGCTCGGAGCCGCCGATGGCCGCCAAGCTCCGCGAGTGCCTGGACGAGCTGACCGCCGATCACTTCACCTGATGGCGGCTCGATGCTGCAGCGCAACCAACACTCCGGCTCCCGGCGCATCGCACTCCTGTTGCGTTTTTTGAACCGCGTCTCATGTGGAGGCGCGAATTCAGTCACGCATTTCACGTAACGTGGTTGGAAGGAGACCTATCCTTGCCTCGTGTCGGATGAGCTTCCGGGCCGCCTTGGTGCGGGAATTCATCTGAACTATCAAGGCATCCGCTGCCTTTTCGCGGCGCGTGACTCTCCCTGGGCCTCATCCCCGCCCCGGTATCGAAATCAGTCATTCGGCTCGGAGTCATTGCGCGTGCATTCCTATAACATCCTTCGTCTTCCCTAACGGCCCAGCACCATGTCGGGCCAGGACATACTCGGACAAGATGAAATCGACGCCCTGATGAACGGCGTCGGTAGTGGTGCGATTTCCACGGAACCGCCGCCTCCCGCGCTGGACGAAGCGCGTGGCTATGATCTCGGCAAAAGCGTCCGGATCGTTCGTGGTCGGATGCCGACGCTCGAGATCATCAATGAGCGGTTTGGGCGCCTGTTGCGGACGAGTTTGTACAACCTGATCCGCCGTGCGACGGTCATCTCCGTGGGATCGGTTGAAATCCTCAAGTTTGCCGAGTACGTGCGCAAGCTGCACTTGCCGACGAGCCTCAACCTCGTCAGGTTCAACCCGCTGCGCGGTACGGGCCTGGTGATTCTGGATCCCAAGCTCGTGTTCGCACTGGTCGACGTATTCTTCGGTGGCAAGGGGCGCCACGCCAAGATCGAAGGTCGCGATTTCACCGCCATCGAGAACCGGGTGATCGGTTCGTTGTTGGAAAACGTGTTTACGGACCTGCGTGAAGCGTGGTCGCACGTGGCGGACCTGACCATCGAGAAAGTGGGTTCGGAGATGAATCCTCACTTTGCCAACATCGTGAGCCCTTCGGAAATTGTCGTGGTGACCCGTTTCAACGTGGATCTCGATGGAGTCGGCGGCGATCTGCACGTTGCAATGCCGTACGCGATGATCGAACCGTTACGTGAGACGCTGAATTCCGGCATGCAGAGCGATCGTGCCGACCACGATGACCGTTGGGCACGTACATTGCAGGAGGAAGTTGGTGATGCCGTGGTTGAGATCCGCGCCTTGTTGGGCCGCAGCACCATCAGCATTTCCGAGCTGTTGAATCTTCGCGCCGGCGATGTGTTATCCACCGACTTCACAGGACAATTGACCGTGTTTGCGGAGGATGTGCCGATGTTCAGGGGCACATTCGGCCTGTCACAAGGACAACAGGCAATCAAGATCGACAATGTGCTACAACGTTCCCCACAGAGGGCTCCATGAGCAGTGAATTGAGATTTCTGGTCGTCGATGACTTTTCAACGATGCGCCGCATCGTGAAGAACCTGTTGCAGGAGCTCGGCTATCCGAACGTGCAGGAGGCCGATGACGGCCAGTCCGCGCTGCCGATGTTGAAGACCGGCAACTTCGATTTCGTCATCACGGACTGGAACATGCCGCAGATGCCGGGCCTCGAGCTGTTGAAGGCCGTGCGCGCGGACGACAAGTTGAAGCACCTGCCGGTGCTGATGGTGACCGCCGAAGCCAAGCGTGAACAGATTGTGGAGGCGGCGCAGGCTGGTGTCAGCGGCTACGTGATCAAACCTTTCACCGCCCAGACTCTGAGCGAGAAGCTCAACAAGATCCTGCAGGCCAGGGCGGCCGCCAAGGCCTGACCTTATGCCTGTTGCAAATTCATTGGAACCGATGTGGGAGGATCTGCGGGCACTCAACAAGAGCCTGCAGGCGACGCTCGACGAATTCCGGAACAGCTTCCGGCGTGCCAGCTCAGCGGGCAAGGAAATGCCCGACGCGCGCCTTCGCCTGGACCACGTGCTGAAGCTGACAGAGGACGCCGCGCACCGCACGCTCGATCTCGTTGAGCGCTCAGGCCCCCTGGCGGATCGCATGTCCATGGATGCGGCCGCGTTGCTCGAGCCGATTCGACAGGCCCGGGCTGCCTACGATGGCAGTTCCGCCGCGGAGCTCCTCGCCCGGATCGAAGTATTCCTCGGGCGCGTGCAGGTCGATGGCAACTCGGTGCGAACCAACCTCGCCGAGGTGCTGATGGCGCAGAGCTACCAGGACCTGAGTGGACAGATCATACGAACGGTGATCAAGCTGGTCGTCGAGTTGGAGCGCACGCTCGCCCATTTTTCCGAGATGGCGGGCGAAAGCGCAGGCCTGTCGCCACTCGAGCCACAGGCTTCCGTAGCCAATAGCCACGGATTCGGGCCGGCCGTGCCCGGCGTGACGGCCGGAGCGGTTGGCGAGCAGGATGATGTGGATGATCTGCTCGCGAAGTTGGGGATGTAGACCCGAGCGCCGATCACTTCACGTGAAAGCGCACCTCATCCGTATCGTGACTCTCTGAGCCGGCCAATAACCTGGCGCGCACAGTGTGAGCGCCGTGTTGCAGCGGCCACGGATAGCTCGTGCCGGCAGTGTTGGCGGCGAGCTTCCCGTCGATGTACCATTCCACTTGCCGAAGCGCAGGCACGGGTGCAACCTCCATGGGAAGCGCCTCAAACTCGCGGGGGATGCGTGGATCGTGGGCGACCAGCAGGCCGGCGGTAGGCTGCAGCAAACGGTATTCGATCTTCCCGGGCGCCGACCGCGCTGAAACCGGAACCGTGCCTGGGACAAACCATTCCGCCGTGGACTCGCAAACACCATCCGCGAGCTGACCGCTGCGCCTGCAGATGTCAGCCCGGACGAGGTCCCTGCTCGAGGTGAGCGGCCGGGTGTCCTGATTCCGGTTCAGCTCTGAGAAAACGGAGCGCAACACCATCGCCGGACCCACCGCCCCGGTCACCCCGTCCGTCGCGGACCCATCGAGGTTTCCCATCCATACAGCCACCGTGTGCCGGTAGTCGAACGCAATCGCCCAGGCGTCGCGATAGTCGGTGGATGTGCCGGTCTTGATCGCTGTGTCGACAGGAAACTGCAGACCGCGGCCGAACTCCAGCATGCGGGCGTCCGGGTCGGCCATGATGTTGCCGATCAATGTCGCGACTGCCGGGGTGAACACACTGGACTCAGGGCGCGGCGCCGGGTCATCGGCCAGGACCGTCAGCGCCTGGAAACGCCCCTGGCGGGCCAACACTGTATACGCCTGCGCCATTTCGTATAGAGAGACCTCGCCATTGCCGAGCGCAAGGCCATCGCCGTAATAATCCGGATGTTGAGTCAGGCTGCTCACGCCCGATTGTCGCAATCGGTCCATGAACGCTTCTTCACCTACAAACTTCAAGGTCTTGACAGCCGGGATGTTCAGCGAGTTGCCCAGGGCCTCACGCAGGCGAAGCAGCCCGTACTGGCGATGGCTGTAGTTGTGGAAGGTATGCTGACCGGCGCCAACGGCCTCTGAGAGGTCGGAATCATCGATCAGGGTCGCCGCAGTCCAGCCATGCTCCAGGGCCACCGCATACAACAGCGGCTTCATGGTCGAGCCTGGTTGCCTTGGCGTGAGCACCGTGTCATAGCCCGAGTTTCCACCGCCGACCACCCAGGCGAGAACCTCGTTGCGCTGGTGATCGATCACGAGGAGCGCGCCATCGCGCACATGCCGCCTGGCCAGCCCGGCGAGTGCGCTGTCGAGGATCTGCTGCGCGGTGAGCTGGACGTTCGGATCCAGGGTCGTGCGAATCTGGGATCGAACGGTGCTGCCCCGGGACAGGCTCAACACCCGTCCTACGAAATGACTGGCCTCGACAGAAGGGACGGGATCGTTGAGCACCCAGGGCTCAGCCCGAACCTGCTCGCGCTCCGCCGGGCTCAATGCGCCACGCATACTGAGTCGGTCGGCGAGTTGATTGACTGCCCAGCGGGCTCTGGGAGCGTTACGGCGCAGGTCCATGCCCACGGGTGAGCGCACGAGCACGGCCAGAGCCAACTGCTCGCCGGGCGAAAGTGTATCCAGGCCGCGGCGGAAGTAGAGGCGGGCAGCCTGGGCCACGCCTCGGCGCCGCTGCGCGTAAGGCACCTGGTTCAAATAGAACTCGAGTATCTGCGCCTTTGAAACATGGGCATCGAGGCGAGTGGCTTCGAAACCCTCGACCCAGCGTGACCATAGAGTACGGGGCCGCGGATGAACCATGCGCACGACCTGCTCCGTGATGGAGCTGGCACCGCGAACGGCGCTCACGGCGCGAATATCCAGAGCCAGGGCGGCAAAGCGGGCCGGCCAGTCGACTCCGCTGTGCTCGTAGAAATGCTGGTCTTCCGAGACAATCAAGGCTGTTTGCAACAAGGCGGGGACCGCCGTCAGCGGCACCACGTCGGTGGTGTTCCAATCGTTCTCCAGTGTGTAGCTCAGCGGCGTACCGTCGCGAGCCAGGACCTGCGATTTCACCGAGACGCCCGTCAGTGAACTCAAGTCATCCGGAAAGTCGCGCATGGACCCCCAGGTTGCGATGGTGAGCCCGGCGGCTCCCAACAACATCGCGCCCAGGAGGCCGAGCTTCAGAGATTTACTCATGTCCCACCGTCAAGTGGGCCGGCAGGCCTTTGCCATAGACATCGGGGTCGTACATCTCTTCGGCCTTGGCGGGAGAAGCGCTGAATTCCCCTTCGGCCATGGCCTGGGCGCCATAGCTCAGGTGGTAGTTGCCGGCCGGCAGGTAGTCGGCATAGAAGCGGGCGGCATCATGCAGCAGCTCGCGGTGATAGAACGACCACAACTGGATGCCGTATTCACTCCAGTCAGAATACTTGAACCAGAGCGAGCCACCGGCAGCCTGGAAAGCCGTGGAGTCGGCATCGACTGTCGATGCGGTCGCCAGATCGCGATTGACCGGCTCCAACCCGCCCGGCACCGGATCATCCACCACCACGAAGTGACGGGGCGCGGGCAATGACAGATACAGATCGACACGCACCAACTCGCCCCGCCTGACACTCGCCGGCGAAGTAAGCAACTCCCACCGGCCGTTGCGTTGCACGCTGTATTCGCGATGAATCTCCATGCCAGCGTTGGTTTCGGTCGCGGCCTGATCGGTCAATGAGTAACTCAGGCGCGTCGAGTAGTAGAGTCGGCCGGTGCCTTCACGAGCAATGTGCACGGTGCCCTTGGTTCCAGCATCCGCATTGCCATTGGATCGGCTGACTACAACGGGCGCGTCCTGCAACGAATTGAAGCTCGCGCTACCAATTGAAGCGCCCGCCAGCGTCGCTGTCGCCTTCAGGGCAGGAGTGTCCTTCTCATACAGCGCGGAGTAACGGACGAGCGCTGAAGTGCAGAACACGTTCTCCTGGGTGTTCTCCCAATGATCGCGGCTGCCCCGGGTCTGGGTAATCACACGCACCAGCTTGAAGGGTACATCGCCGACGAGAGCCGCCCCTTGCGGCGTTTCGCCGTAGTCGAGGAACGCATTCAGGATGGCGCAGTTGCTGCGCATGGGCGTGCCCAACATCTGGGAGTACCCGTCATCCCACCTCTCACTGAAATGAAACTGACCGCCGCTCTGATTGGCATGCGAGAGTATTTCTCCCGCGACGGAGCGCGCGAGGTTCTCTCCCCCTTTGACCTTGACCGCGGCATCGAGGTACGCGGCAAGGCCAAACAGGTCCATTTTCGGAATGTATTTTTCGTAGCGCTGCAGATCGGGCAGCGTGACTTTCTGGCGCTCGGCCAGGGCCTGCAATGCGACCGCCCTGACACTCGAAACCATTCCCTCGCTGTAGAAGGTGGGAGCGGTATTCGAGCGGAGCAATCCCTGCAGGTAGGTGTCGAGCCGCTTCTCAACCTCTTCCGGCACGGCGTATCCGGCGCTGCGCAGGCGGTTGAACCCCAAGGCAGTCGCCGCTGACAGGTAAGGGCTCACACGGGAATCGTCCGACGTCCAGAAGTCCATTCCCCCGTTGGGCGCCTGGAACATCGAGGCATCGTTGAGGAATGTCTGGGGAAGGACTTTTGCGTCGGGCCAGGTGACGTCCTTGCCCAGGTAAGCCTGCAGCTGAGTGTAGTTGGCAGCCATCAGGGCTTTGGTCAGCCTCTGCTCCCAGCACAGGTACGGATAGTCGCGGATATACCGAAAGGCGCCGTCGACATTTCCAATCACACTGGGCGACAGTATGACGGACACGTCTCCAACGCCCGGCATCATGGCTGCTGGAAACTGCAGAGCCTCGTCGACCCCGGACTCGACGGTAGTCCCGTAACTGGCTGCAACATCGAGAGAGACACGCTTGTGGACGGGTACTGCCTGCCCGAGCGCATCCTTGTCGAGTTTGTCGGAAGCGGTCGCCGTGAACCGGATGCTGCCGTCACTGACCGTGCTGACCGGTAACCACACCGTCTCTCGCTTGAACGGTCCCAACGTCAGCACCTGGTGTGTCTTTGCGGCACCGGAGTCGATTGGGCCACGTGCCTCCAGATTCACCTCCAACGTCCGGGTCTTGTCAGAGCGGTTGAGGACACTGAAGCCGGCGGTAAACCGGTCACCCGAGGTGAGCTGGTTGGGGAGCACCGGACGCAGCTCGGTGAGCTTCGAGCTCTTGAATTTGTAGTCACCGAGACCCAGGCGGTCACCCGGTGTGACCGCGATCGCAAACACTCGCCACCCCGTCAGGTTATCCGGCAACTGGAAGGACACTGCCGCGCGGCCTCGCTTGTCCGCCGCCACCGATGGATTCCAGTAGGCGACGTACTTGTTCACCGTACGCATGTCGAACCCGGCTCCGCCGTCGCCGCCGGAATTCGCGCCTTTCTTCTCATACTTCTGCAGTCCGATGAGTCGGGTCAGCAGGCTGTAGTTCGAAAGGTCCAGGTCATCGAGATGATAGAGGCCCTTGTAAGGGTCGAAGTAGCTCTTCCCGTCCTTGATGAGATCGAACACGGCCTCATCCAGTACGGCCACCGCGAACTCCACCGGTTGCTTGCCGGAATCAGCAGTCGCCAGTTGCAGTTTGACGATGTCTCGCGGTTTATATTCGGCCCGATCGCTCTGGATGCGCACACCCAGGGTCTTGTATGGATCGGCCACTTCAACTTTGAGGTAGCCAACACGGTAAGTGGGGCGCCCCAGATCAACTCCTTCCTCGTTGACGGCTCCCGCCACACGCGGTGACATGACCACGACCGACAGATAGAAGCCCGGCACAAAGTCCGGCTCCACCTTGAAGTCGATGACCGGCGTGTTGCCGGACAGAACCTGTACCCAGTGTTTGATGACACCGTAGCGTTCGATAGTGATGAGAGCCTTCGCGCCAGGGAAGGGGTTCTTCACCATGTAGCGGGCATGCTCACCGACCTTGTAGATGGGCTTCTCGGGAATGACGCTCAGGCTCATGTCCGCCGGCTCTTCCCAGAGAACCCGTCCCTTACCGGTGACCCACGTGCACATCTCGGTCTTGTGAACCTTGCCGTGGGTATCCTTGACCGATGCCATGATGCTGTAGAGGCCAGGGTGGCTCGGAGTGAAGGTACAGGACTGCGCAGTGGTCCCTGACTCGCCCGTGCACGAACCATCTGTCTGCCAGTCCTGTTGATAGCTCGTCAGATAGGCGCTACCTGCGCCTTTGACACGCGCCGCTTTGACGATCTGACCTTCAATCGCAACGGCAACAGGCTCGCCTTGCACAACCTTGCCGTTTTTGTCCACGACGAGATACTGAATGGTGGCCGGTTTTCCCTCTTCGAGTGTCCAGTGTTCGTTGTGCAACCCGACGTAGCGGTCACGGCCGCGGAACTCGGCGTAGCTGCGGTTCGCAACATACTTGCCGCGCTCGTCACGGACGGCGCTTTCTACTTCCAGCCGAGCGCTCAACATGTCCGCGTCCGGCAAGTTGAATTCAGTTGTGAACTCACCGCTGTCACTCGTCGTGGCATCCGATTGGTGGACCATCTGGACGTCTGCTCGCTGTTGCCAGGAGCAGTGCCCCGGCGGGTCGACGCTGTCGAAGTCGAAGCCATTCGCGACAGGCGTGGTGATCTCCAGTGCCTTGGGGAACAGACGAGCCGTTACCCGTGACGAGGCGCTCGCGTAAGGGCCGCCGGCGTGCAGGGTCGCGTGGGTCGATACTTCCACGGAGTCCCCTGGCTGAAACAACTGTCCATTGAGCGTGTTGTTCACTTGGAACGGGGCTGGCGTGAAGTCAGCAATGAGCACGCGCATGGGATTCCACTCATCCCCCTTGCCGTGTTTCTTCAGGTTGAAGTCATACCAGCCGACCGCACCGGCCAACGGCACGTGAAACGAGCCCGAATAGCCACCGAATGGCGACAGCGTGATGTTGGACTCGGTGTGGACCACCTTGCCCGTAGGGTCCTGGATGTTCAGGTCGAAGCCCGATTTGTCCTCTACCGGAGCCAGGGACAGGTTGCTTTCATCGCGCAGGTACAGTTTGTACTGCACGGTGTCGCCGAGTTTGTAGACACCCTGGGCAGTGGTGCCCCAGGCATGAATGTGATTGCGCTCATTGCCATAGTCCGAACCCGACCAGAGGGTTCCCTTGGAGGCCCGGTACAGGTCAACGAGGAAAGTGCTATCGAGCGGTAGGAGCGCCATATCCCCGGCGAGGTCCACGCGCACCATCAGAGGCTCCCGGGCGCCGCGGGGCGGCTGGTAGTCGCGCTCAATTTCCTTGCGACCCGGCAGTATGGCCAGTCCATCGCGGTCGGTGATGCCCTCAGCCAGCACAGGTTCATTCCCGGTCAGGTTCTGATAGCTGTTACGGAAGACCCGTACCCGCGCTTTGACCACGGGCGCGCCCTTGTCCAGTGACGTCACCCAGACCAACGTGTTGTAGGCCCCGAGCTTGGTGTGCACCTGAAAGGGCGTTACTTCCGCGAAAAAGTCGCGGTCCGCGGAGCCGCGCGGAACCACTGGATCCGCTTCCACGTCATCGAAATAACGGTAGCCGTTGACCGTGACCGAGGAGGGGTGCGGGTCGAAGTAGCCGGTAACGACGCCGGAATGGCCTTCCAGGAGCTCGCGAATGCGGGCGGGTGTGGCGTAGGCCGTATCCCACACGCGGTCGACGGGTTGATTGAAGTGAAGGCCCATCGCGCTGTCAACGGAGGTAATCCGGCGATAGTTGATATCGATGTCTGTCAGGTTGGTGACAAACAGCGGCATCGAGGTCGGTGCGTTCTTCTCGAGTATGGCAACCGAGTGAGACACCTTGAGTCGTGGCGGGCGGTGATCCGTGCGGAACTCCATCGCCAACGGGCCGGTCAGCGTGCGGCCGAATTCGTCTCGAAGCCCGCGCAGACTCGCGATGGCGTAGGGTTGAAACGCACGCAGATATTCAGGTAGCTCGACGGTGTATTCAGTGCCGCGCTCGTGGGGCGAGCCCAGATAGCTGCGCGGATAGATGTTCTGCCACGGATCGTAGTCGGTACGGCCGTTCAGCAGATCCGGCCTCAGCACGAGATGATCTTTCACCTCAGGTGCGACAACCGGGGCGGAAAACACCAGTGAGACGGTGCCAAACGGGTTGCAGGCCGGCTGATCCGCCTCGGGTGTCGAAGCAGAAATCAACGTTGACTTCGCGCCGGTCATGCAGCGCACGCCGATGAAGCGGAAAGCGGGAAAGGTGTCGAATGACACTACAGTGCGACGCTCGGTACCCGGCAACGGGCCGGCATACCCACGCAGACCGGGTGTTGCCTGAAGTTTGATGGTCGCGTCGGCCGGCAACTCCTGCGTGGGCGAAACCAGCCAGACGCGGCGCGCCTCGATCTTCTGGCCTGCGGGCTGACTGACGCGGTCATCACTTTTGACCGCTGGCGTGCCGGCAGGGAAGACGACCGCACCGGGTTCACCCGGCAAGGGCAGCACGTAGTACACCTCCCGGTCATACTCGTCCGCGCTTGCGACCACGCTCGTCTGACTACCGAAGTGCAGAGTGGATTGCACGGTGTTCTGGGTTACGGGTTGGTTGAATACCAGCCGGACCACCGGCATCCCGGGAGCCTGCCAGGTCTTGAACGAGTACCCCGTGATGGCAGGACGTTCGGTTGTAAACGACCAGGTGTAGGCACCCTCCAGAACCGCGCCATCCTGGGCTTTGATTCCCGGCGCCACCGTCACTGTGTACTGGGTGGCGGGGACGAGCGCGTTCTGCTCGTTCAGCTCGCAGGCAAGAGATCGGGGGTCCAGCCAGTGCCACTGACAGGCAACCGCGGGTGAGACGTTGGCGGGCGACTGCCCGTTGGGCACCGACAGATCACCCAGGGATTTAACAGGGCGATCGAACGTAACAACGATCTGTCGCCCGGGGGCGGGGACCTGTTTACCCTCGGGGACCACACGCTGAACCTGCAGAGGGGTGCCGGAAGGCACCGCGGCACTGTCAAAGACACCCCAGGCGGCCTTTTCCAGCACCAGTCCCGCCGCAACCAGGACAGCAAACCCCACGACCTTCGGCGCAATCGTCATTCAACGCTCCCGTGACTACCGGCGATTCTCCCTTATCGCAAGGCAGGCTAGACGGGAAACCCGTCCAACTCGGGGCGCAATTGTGGCAAACCGGTGGCAGAACCACCGGTGCGCTGCGTGTCTACAGAGGCGACCTGCGTCGCAGGAGCAAACCGACTCCCGACAGCAGCAGCCAACCCGCGGCTGGCAGCGGCACGGGGGTGAGGGGCTCGCCGCCTGGCGGAATCTCGGATGCGGCCGACAGAGAGGTCATGCTGTACCGGAACCCCGCATACTCGTCCTGAAGAGGCTTTGTGTAGTCGATCGTCTCGTAACCACCAAACGAGTTGCTCCAGTCAATAGCCGCCAGGTTGGGCAGCCCGTTACTGAGATACGGAAGTGGAGCGCCCGTGGCGGAATACAGGAGCACACTGTTCAGCTTGGCGTGATTGACGTCAGTGTAGGTGTCGCTCTCTAACAGCAGCTCGCCGAATCCGGGAAGGTCAGAGCCCGACACGCTCGAAGACTGCAGCGGCGCGGTTCCGGGCTGTGTGCTGTAGGAAGTACCGTCCACGGTGAAAGTCGAATAGTCGACCGCCAGGGCCCCCGGCATCACCGTCGTCGACGATCCAACGCGCCAGGATCCTTGCGCGGGAGAAGTTGGAGTGCCATTGGCGTATTGGGGCAACCCATTCGCGAAGTCAATCGTGATCGAGCCGCTGACCAGATCGCCGATCTGCAGTGAGCTCGGTGTGCTCGTCGGGAGGACGTAAGTAATCGATCCGGTGAAATCGTAGGTTATTTCAGTGGCATGAGCCGCGGTGGTGAGGAGAGCGAACCCGGCAATGGCTACGAGACCCGAGGCAAAACGAACATCCATGATCCTTCCCTTTTTGCTTTGTAATGCTGAGCAGGAAGGCTGCGGGAATCAGGTTACAGATCTGTGATGACTGGGTGAACCTGGTGGCTAGCGCGAGTTGAGGATGAGGGCGGGAATGGTTTCCAGGGGGACGATCCGCACCGCGGCTTCCAGTCGAATCGCCTCCTTGGGCATCCCGAACACGACACAGGTGGCTTCGTCCTGCGCCAGTGTGTGCGCGCCTGCGTCACGCATTTCGCGAAGCCCACGGGCTCCATCATCGCCCATGCCGGTCATGATGACGCCCAGTGCATTGCGTCCGGCACACTTGGCCACCGAGCGGAACAGAACATCGACCGAGGGGCAGTGACGGTTGACCGGAGGACCTTCCTTGATCTCAACGAAATACTGGGCACCACTTCGGCGCAGCATCATGTGCTTGCCACCGGGTGCAATCAGTGCAGTCCCGGGCACTACGCGATCATTGTCCTTGCCCTCGCGGACCTCAATCTGACACAGGCTGTTCAATCGGGCGGCAAACGCAGCGGTGAACTGCGGCGGCATGTGTTGGACGATGACGATTCCGGGTGTTACGGCAGGCAAAGCCGACAGAACCGCCTGCAACGCCTGGGTACCGCCCGTTGATGTCCCGATTGCGACGATGTGCTCGGTTGTCTGAGTCATCGCCTGAGTGCGCGCAGGGGCCTTCAGCATCACATCGGCAGTGTGCCTGGCAGCCACGGGCGCCGCGGTTGATCGTGCAGCCAGTCGCTTCACGTTCACCCGGGCGGCGTTGCGAATCGCGGTGATGACTTCCTGAGCGGACTCGCTCATGAATTGCTTCAAGCCGATTTTCGGCTTGGTAATGATGGAAACCGCGCCGGCACTCAACGCCTCGACCGTCGTCGCGGCCCCGGACTCCGTCAGAGTGGAGCAGATGACAACCGGTGTTGGCCGCTCCTGCATCAGCTTCTTGAGGAAGGTGATACCGTCCATCCGCGGCATCTCAACATCCAGCAGGATGACGTCGGGCCACTGTGCCTTCATGCGCTCATAGGCAAAAATCGGGTCCGCGGCCGCTCCGATCAGCTCGATACCGGGATCCGACTCGAGAACCCCCGTCATAACCTGCCGCACGACCGCGGAGTCATCGACAATCATCACCTTGATGCGGTTGGCTGCCAGCATCCCTACGGCTTCTGATAGATCGCCGGCGCAATGGCTTTGACCGCATCCGAAATGCCATTGAGCGTTTCAGAGTGGCCGATGAACAGCCAGCCGCCCGGCCGCAGAACGGACAGTGCCCGTGCCACCACGGAGCGCTTGGTTTCCGGGTTGAAGTAGATGAGCACATTGCGCAGGAACACGAAGTCGAACGTGCCGATGGCCGGCAGCCGGTCGTTGAGATTGATCTGCAGGAAGGTGACTTTACTGCGCAGGGCGCGATCCACGAGCAGTGTGTCCTGCTGTTTGCCGGTGCCCTTGAGACAGAATCTCTGCAGATAGCCGCGCGGCACGTGGCGGGCACGCTCCATGGGATAATGCCCGGCCCGGGCCCGATCCAACACCCGGGAGCTGATGTCGGAAGCGACGATCTCCCAGGGGCGTCCCGGGAACCGATCCTCCAGGAGCATCGCGATGCTGTAGGCCTCTTCACCCGTAGAGCCTGCGGCACTCCAGATGCGCACCGGTTGCTGCCGCGCCGGCAGGGCGTTCAGTTGTTTTTCGAGGAACTCGAAGTGGCGCGGCTCCCGGAAGAAATAGGTCTCGTTGGTGGTGAGCAGATCAATTGCGATCTGCACCTCCGCGCCCGCTGCGTCGCTGTTCAGAAGCTTGAAATATTCGGCGAACGTTGCGAATCCGTGACAGGCCACCCGGCTGCCCAGGCGGCTGCTGACGAGCTGCTTCTTGTTATCTCCCAGCGTGATTCCCGCAGCTTCAAAAATAAAGCGTCTGAAGTGCGCGAACTCCTGATCGCTGATTGCGGCGGCCGGAGTCAGGATCTCCCGGGCGGTATTCGGCACGTGCGTCGTTACCTATGAGACATCGGATGCCTTGGCATCCGTGAGCAGCAGGGCTGCCTCCTCAGAAGCCAACACACTGTTGACTTCCAGGAGTATCACGAAGCGCCCGTTGACCTTACCCATGCCTTCGATGAAATCCGTGCCGATGCGCGCGCCGAATGCCGGCGGCGGCTCAATCTGGTCCGGTGGGATATCCAACACCGAGTCCACCGCGTCGACGACGACCCCGACATCCTGGCGCTCGCCCGCGGTGGAGATCTCGATGATCACAATGCAGGTCTTCTTGGTGACCGGGCTCGGCGCCTTGCCGAATCGGACCGAGAGGTCGAGCACTGGAACCACCGCGCCTCGCAGGTTGATGACCCCACGCACGTACGGGGGCATCATCGGCACCGTGGTCAGCGACGAGTATTCGATGATTTCCTTGATGGCCAGGATGCCGATCGCGAAAACCTCGTTTCCCAGCGTAAAGGTGAGATATTGGCGCACCTGCACGGCCTGCGCGGGCGGAACACCGCCGCGCGCCGTGGGGGCCTCTCGTATGTTGGCTTGCGTCATGGGTAATGATCTCAGGTGAAGCGTGTGAACTGAGATTCGTCCGGCTGCGCCTGGAGGGCGGCGTTACCAGCGAGTCGCAGTTGTGCCTTCGGCTTGCCCTTCGCAGCCTGCGCGCCCTGGGTGGTACCGGCGGCGCGAGCCGAACCGGCAGAGCGTTCCAGCCTGAAGAAGCCCATCGTGTCCTTCAACTGGCCGGCCTGGCCGCTCATCTCCTCGGCGGTGGCTGACAACTCCTCGGATGCGGCGGCAGCCTGCTGAGTGGTCTGGCTGAGCTGGGTGACGGCCGAATTGATCTGGCTGACACCCGATGACTGCTCCTGCGAAGCCGCGGAGATCTCCTGCACGAGATCGGAGGTCTTGCGGATGCTCGGTACGATCTGATCGAGCAGCGTGCCCGCTTTCTCCGCGAGCTCCACGCTACCGGAAGCAACCGTGCTGATTTCCTGCGCGGCGACCTGGCTGCGCTCGGCCAGCTTGCGGACCTCGGCGGCAACAACCGCGAAGCCCTTACCGTGCTCGCCGGCACGCGCCGCTTCGATCGCCGCGTTCAGGGCCAACAGGTTGGTCTGATAGGCGATGTCATCGATGATGCTGATCTTCTGGGCGATCTGCTTCATCGCGGCGACGGTCTGCTTCACGGCCTCGCCACCCTCGGCAGCCTCGCCAGCCGCCTTGGACGCCATGTTGTCCGTGACCTTCGCGTTGTCAGTATTCTGCGAGATGGAAGCAGTCATCTGCTCCATGGAGGCGCTCGTCTCTTCGACGCTCGCGGCCTGCTCGCTGGCGCCCTGTGACAGCGACTGGGAGGTTGCTGCAACCTGTCCCGCGGCGCTCGTCAGCGCCTCAGTGGCGCTGTTGACTTCGCTGATGATCGCGGAGAGCTTGAAGACCGTGTCATTGGCATAAGCCTTCATCTCACCAAACGCGCCCTGGTATTCCTTGTCGATGGTCGCGGTGAGATCGCCCTCGGACAGGGATCGCATCATGCGCTTCACGTCTTCGATGCTGGCACCGGTCGTTTCGGCGAGCTGGTTCAGGCCATCGCCCATCTGCTTCTGGAACCCCGCCATGCCTTCAACATCGACCCGCTCGTTGAAATCGCCGCGGTTGGCGGCCTCGACGACGCGCTGCTGGCCGGCAATCACCCGCTTCAGGCGTTCCACCATGCCGTGGACCGAGAACAACATGCTGCTCGTATCGCCTGACTTGACCTTTACGTCAACGTCGAGATTGCCGTCGGCCACGCTCTGCAGCAGCTCCGCGGCATAGGAGGGCTCACCACCCAACTGTTTGAGGATACTGCGCGTGACGAGAAACGCGGCCGCGATCGCGGTGAGCAGGGCAACGGCGCCAAGGGTGTTCATGAGCAGGCGGGCGTCCTGGTAGGCTTTCGCGTCCCGCGCGGTTTCCTCCTCGGCCAATTGCTGCTCCAGTTCAACCAGCTTCTGGATCGTCTGGCGCAGGGCGATATTCTTGTTGGACCCGTCGGCATCAACGAAGTAATACTTGTACGCATCCTTGGGCTTCATCTGGCTGCCCAGCTCGATCGTGCGTTGATAGATGGGGCGAACTTGCTGCCAGGCCCTTTCGATGCTGGCCGAGAGCTCCTTTTCCGTGGCCGAGGTGCGGGCGATGGTCGTGAACATCTTGTTCAAAGTGCCCAGGTGGGATTCGAACGTGTCGAGGTTTTTGCGGGCCGCCTCCGTCTCCTTCGCGATCTTTGCGGCATCCGTGTCCAGCATGAGGTTGCGAACGGTGAGCGAGGTGTCGTATATCGTGGCGCGCAACGCTATGGCATGGGCAATCTCGACATTGTTCTCCTGGGTGATGCTCCGGATGCCCTCGTTGATGAGGGCGAGCCGGTTCACGCCCACGGTGAGGACGGCACCCAACAGAACCACGACGAGCCCGAAGGCCATCGCCAGGCGCGTGCCCACTTTCATACTGCTGAACATCTGATGTCTCCGATTGATAATTCTGTTTGAGTCAGGCGACCGCGGCCATCTCGGCTGGGGGGCGCTGATTGGTTGCGACCTGTGAGCGTTGCACCGCGCGCTCGAGGACGGCAGGTACATCCAGGATCAGTGCCACATCGCCGGTGCCCAGGATGCTCGAGCCGCTGACGCAATCCACCCGCGTGAACATCTTGGCGAGTGGCTTGATGACTGTTTGAAATTCTCCCAACAAGGTATCGACGACGTTACCGGCACGGCGGCCACCG
>Ga0207703_10000393_pt1 | contig 46974 bp, 40 predicted proteins | sample KBSSwiS12_FD_184304 | JGI IMG/M metagenome (GOLD analysis project Ga0207703, IMG submission 184304) | Switchgrass rhizosphere microbial communities from Kellogg Biological Station, Michigan, USA - KBS Switchgrass S1-2 (SPAdes) (version 2) | ecosystem: Host-associated > Plants > Roots >... | reverse complement strand
GGCGCCGCGTTCCAGCGTTGCGCGCCGTTGTAGAGCACCAGCAAAAGCAGCGGGGGTAGCCGCGCACCGGATCGAAGTCGCCGCTCGTCAATCACCTGTTGCCAGAGCAGACCTTGATAGACCTGGGTGCGTACTGCCATCCAGGCGTCGCTCTCGCTCTGAAACTCGATCAGGAGGTATAAAAAGGACGCCCCGCCCTCATGCGTCGGCAACCTCCAGATGACATCGCCTTCGCGCCGTGGGGCCGAACTGCGCTTGGGGTGAAACTTGGGATTGACCCGCTGCAGTCCGCGGAAATCCAAGCCGGCTGTGAGCTCGCACGGAACAAACTCGCGCACGAGTTCTTCCACCATATGAGGAATCAATAGTTCGCGGCGGCGCGGACCTCTGAGGTCGGTTTGTCCAGGTCCGCCAACAACTCAGGACCTACGATAGCCAGTGGCGTGCAGCCGTATGACAGCAGGCGATCGTGGAAATCGTGCAATGAGCCGTCCGCGCCTGTCCTCTGGATGTATTGCGACAGCAGTTGTTGTATCTGCCAACGTCCAACGGTGTAGGCGATAAAGTAACCCGGGCCGGTCGCTATGGCTGCCACGGCCGCGCGCGCGGCTTTCGGCGTGAAGCCGGTCTGCTGCGCGTAGAAGTCTGCCGCCTTTTCGTAACTCCACTCGCCTGAGGCGAGCTTGGGATCCACAATTGCCCGAGCGCCACGCACCCGCTCCCAACGTGCCGTGAACAGGCGGGCGTCGAGGTCATTGCCGAACAGGCCGAGACGCACAAACATCTCCTCGCCATAAAACGCCCAGCCCTCCGCGAAGGTGCCGCTGTTCTGGAGTCTGCGGATGAAGCTCGGATGTCGCTTGGCAATGGACAACTGCAGAAAGTGGCCCGGCATGGCTTCATGAGCCGCCGTGGAGAGAATCCGGTCGCGGTCGAAGTCCTGGTTCATGTCCATGCGCTGCGCAGCTGCTGCCAGCGAAGTGGGTGGAGTGATGAAGTAGTAGCCGTTGGTTTCAGACGAGAATTGCCGCGGTGAGATCATGGACGCGCCCGGCGAGATGGGCTGCATGAACTTCGGTGTTTCCTGGACGTTGATGGTTCCCAGCCACGCGGGCACGGTTATGAGATCGTGCTCGGTGACAAAGCGGGTCAGGTCGGCGATCCGGGCGCGGTAGAAGTCAATCAACGGCGGGCCCTCGGGTGCCATGCCGCCGCCGGTTTGCGCTCCCAGGGACACGTTGTCGTGTTTGGACTGCGCTGTGAGCCAGGCTTCCTCGGCCCAACCGTGCGCCAACTCGTCTTCAGCCATTCGTTCCACGTCTCGCGAGGCGAAGGGAAGGAGCTGTTCGTCGCGCAACATTGCATCGTAAGCCTCACGACCGATGGCGTAGTTTTCAGGCCATTCGTTTACATGGGCGTCAATGTAGGCCTTGGCTTTTTCAACTGCCGCGAGAGTGGCGTCGCGTGCGGTTGTAAAGCGGGCCAGAGCTCTGGAATCGTGCGCATAGTGAGCCTTCGCGGCGTCAGTCAGCGCGCCATCAAAGAAACTGCGTGCGCCTTCCAGCTGTTCGCTTCCAACCACGCCATAAAGATGTCCAGGCTGAGTCGCCATCGCCTGGGCAGCGGCGATGTATTTCGGTGCTTTCTCCAGCCGGGCTACCATGTCCTTCCAGGCCTGATTGACATCGGCGGCGGTTTTGCCCTCGCGCCCGGCGACGGGCATGAATTGCAGCTGGCTGAAGATCACGTTGACAATGGTGTTGGCGCCACTGGCGTAGTCTTTGCGATCGGCTGCGTGAATCTGCAGTGCATTCAGGCTGGTGGACAGTTGTGCGCGCAACAATGAGGCGTCATTACGATCAACGAGCGCTGCGCGATCGGTTGGGCCCAGATGCTCGAGTTGCTTTTGCCACTGTTGCAGCCTGGCGATGTAAGCGTTGCGATTCGCTTCCGACGGCGTGTCCAACTCGCCATCGTGTCCGGGTATGCCGAGTGTGGTTGCCTGAGTGGGGAAAAGGGTGGCCGTCGTGTAGGTAACGTCCTTCGCCAATTCAGTCAGTTGATCATGCAGGGGGGTGACGGTTGCTGCTTGCACCGAACCGGAGACAGCGGCAAGAGCTCCTGCCACCAGCAGATAACGACGTGACCCCATGCGTGCTCCTCGTTTTTCGGCAAGGGGTACTATTTATCAAATTTCAGGTCGCGTGTGTCGCGTTCACGGCCGGTGGGGAGCGTCAGAGGTCCATAGAGGTCGGGGCGGCGGGCCCGAATCCAACGCCGGCCCGTGGCGTTCTCTAACAGACTCGCATCGAGATCTGCAATGACCATGGCGTCGCCGGCTTTGCAGGTTTCCGCCAGGATGCGGCCGTAAGGATCGAGGATCATGGCATTGCCGGTGCGGATTTCATCGTCGTCGACACCCACGCCGTTGCTGAATATCAGAAACATGCCATTATCGTGGGCGCGGCTCGGAAGCCAACGCATCAGCCAGCCGCGGCCTTTATCGCCGCGAAATTCACGTTCAATGGCCTCAGGGTCCTCGTGACGATTGGCCCACAGAGCCGGATCGATCAGGCCCATGCGGTGCTTGTCTTTTCCACCGACACCCCCTGTCTGATGGGGCGCGATCAGCACATCCGCCCCCGCGAGCGCCGTCATTCGCGCGTTTTCTATGATGTTGTTGTCGTAACAGATCAGGATCCCGGCACGCAGGCCGCCAGGCAGATCAAACACGGTGTACTGGTTGCCGCTGCTGATTGCGGCATGCTCGAAAGACTGGATCTTGCGATGGAAATGGATGGTTCCGTCGGGAAGGGCCACTACATACGTGTTATGAAATGAGCCATCGGAAGTGCTTTCGACCCATCCGGCGCCGATGCTGATGGCGTACTGCCGGGCCAGATCGCGCAACCGCTTCGTGCTGGGGCCGTCCGGAATGGGTTCGGCCAGATCGGCCAGTTGCTGTTTTGACAGGTTGCGGATAAACCAATATCCGGTCACGCAGCACTCGGGGAATACAACCAGTTGCGCGTTCTGCGCGGCGGCTGCAGCGGTGAATTTTTCAATCTTCGCGAAGTTGGCGTGCTTGTCGTTGTCCGTGTGCTCCATCTGCACACTGGCTGCCCGAAGTCTGCGTGTGTCCGCCATCCGCTGTCACCTTTCTACATCTGGTCTCGTACCTGGGCGGCTATTTTATATGAGTGCAGCCGTGCTGCGTGGTCGAAGATCTGTGAGGTGATCATGAGCTCCTGCGGCTGGGTGCGCGCAATGAACTTCGCAATGGACTCGCGAACCGTTCCCGGCGAGCCGATCGCCGAGCACGACAGGACGTCATCCAACATCGCCTTGGCCGGCGGCGGCAGTTGAGTTGAGTAGCCTGCAACCGGTGGGGGCAACTGGCCGGGACGGCCGGTGCGCAAATTGACAAAAGCCTGTTGCATGGAAGTTGCCAGCAGGGCCGCTTCGCTGTCGCTGTCAGCGGCGAAGATGTTGAATCCCAACATGACGTAGGGTTTGTCGAGTTGGGCGGATGGACGGAAGCGGGCGCGGTAGATGTCGAGTGCTTCCATCATCATGGCTGGCGCGAAGTGGGAAGCGAATGCAAAAGGCAGGCCGAGGGCGGCGGCGACCTGCGCGCCAAACAGGCTCGAGCCGAGGATCCAGAGCGGGACGTTTGAGCCCATGCCGGGGACGGCGATCACTTGTTGGCCTGGCTGTGGCGGGCCGAGGTAGTGCAGCAGCTCGATGACGTCGTTGGGGAACTGATCGGGGTCGGTGGCGAGGTTGCGGCGCAGTGCCCGGGCGGCCGTTTGATCGGAGCCCGGGGCGCGGCCGAGTCCGAGGTCGATACGGCCTGGGAAGAGGGCTTCGAGGGTGCCGAACTGTTCGGCGATAACCAGGGGAGAATGGTTGGGGAGCATGACGCCGCCGGCGCCGACGCGAATTCTCGATGTGCCGGCTGCGACGTGGCCGATGACCACGGAGGTGGCCGCGCTTGCGATCCCGGGCATGCTGTGGTGCTCGGCCAGCCAGTATCTGTTGAAGCCCAGCGATTCCGCGTGGCGGGCCAGATCCAGGGTGTTGCGCAAGGACTGGGCCGGGGTGCTGCCTTGGGTTATGGGGGAGAGGTCCAGGACGGAGAATGGGATCATGTATGCGTTCGCCGCGGAGTGAGGGTTATCGGTACTTTGTACCGAATCTTTGTCTATCAAGACCGGTGGGGCAGTCGGGGGCTGCGATCGCGCGGCGTGGGCATGGGTGCCGCGGATGCCCCCCGGGCTCAAGAGGGGCGAGCGAAGGGGCTCAATGGATTGGCGGAGCAAGCGCCGCGGCCCAGTGAGCAGAAGTGGCCTTTGGCAGGCGCGACGGCCGGGGCGGGGCGGGCGGAGGTTGCAGTCGTCGCTGCGGGTTTGAGGTTTTAGTCAGTCATGCGTCTGGCCTTCGAGCGTGGTGGCGCGCATGGAGGGGCGGGCGCAGAGTGCGGAATACCATTGGGCCAGGCATGGGCGGCCGATGAGGAAGTCGTAGACGCGCCGGAATTCGATCCAGCTAAGTGCTGTTGCTAGCGCGATGTCGCCGATGTCAGGATGTCGGTTCGTGCCCGGCGTCACCGACACGTCGCCGTTGCTACTGGTGGCGGCAACGACGGCCACGTGGCCGGCTGCAGGCGCGGCAGAGGCCATTCGGTCTACAGCCATAACAGCGCGAGTGCTGGCCGTGGGGTCAACCGCGCGCGCTTGCATAGCCAACCCCCGCTCCACGAAATCACACGCGGCAGCTATCTTTTGGATTTGGCCGTCGTGCATGACTGGCCAGCGTAGTTCTGCGGGGCGGCGCTCGCTTTCCCAACGTGCGGTGATACCTGCGTCGGCGATACCTTGGGCTAACGCTTGCATTCTGAGTGCGCAGTATCGCAACTGCGGATGCGAAGGTATCAGGCGCGGTCCGTGATGCAATCCATCGAGGTACTCGCAGATCAGATTCGAATCAAACAACACCGTGCCGTCATCGCAAATCAACACGGGCACTTTGCCGAGTGGATTGAGTGCGAACACTTCCTCGTTGCGGCGGGTTGGGCTGGTTTCGTGGTGGATGACCTCGAGGGAGCGGTGCAGGCCCATTTCATGGGCTGCTACGAGCACTTTGCGGGCGTAGGGGGAATGGGTCTGGTACAGCAGTTTCATGGCCGCCATGATAAGGTTGAGCTGCGCGGCGATGCCGCGCCGATAAGCTCGAATGCGGGGAAATTGCCCGGGCCGGCTGAGGTACAAGGGGAAATGCCGCCAGTTATTGATGACGTCGATAAAAAGATCCTGCGGGTCATTCAGCAGGACGCGCGGCGGTCCGCCGAGTCAATTGGTACAGACATTGGTCTGTCTGCCTCGGCCGTTCAGCGGCGCATCGCGAGGCTGCGCGACGATGGGGTAATCACGTCAGAGGTTGCGATCGTCGATCCTAAGAGCGTGGGTCGCGCGTTGACGATGATCGTCGATGTTGAAGTGGAGCGGGAGCGTCCGGAGTTGATGGCTGTTCTCAAGCGTTGGATTGCGGGTGAGCCGGCTATTCAGGAAGCCTGGTACGTCACAGGCGACGGTGATTTCGTCTTGATTGTGTGTATGCGGGATGTTGAAGAATACGATGCGCTGATGCAGAAGTTGGTCACGGAGAATCCCAACGTCAGACGATTCCGTACGCGGGTTGCGCTGGGCACCTTGAAGCGCGGCTGTGCAGTTCCGATAGACAGTGCCGACTGAGTGTCTGCGATTGGGGTCATTGCCACGGGCGGGCGGGGCCGTTAACTTTGTGAGATGAAATGCCTCGCAGGGATGCTCGCGGCCCTATGGGTGGCCGTCGCGCAATCGCAAACGCCAGTTCCGGATCAGCCGCCGACGGCTGAACAAACGCCAACAGCCGAACAGACCGCCGCGCCAACAATGGCCCAGCAAGCGGCCGCAGCCTCGGCGTCAACATCTAGCGGCGCCGCGTCAGCAGGGGTGCAACAGGCGGCCACTGCGCCGCCCGCGGAGGTACCGGCGGCACCGACGCCGGAGTCAAACTCAATGGCGCAGCGGACCGCTGCGGCGGATGTGGCACAGGCGATGGCCTACCTCAAGTCCGCCGCGGCTGATTTCACGAGCTGCCGGCACCCGTCAGCGTGTTACATCTACTTCGACACGTTTGGAGTGGCGATTCCATTTGCGGATGGGTCGATTGTGCCGTTTTCGCATGTGCAGCGGCTGACAGCGACTTCGCGGGAATGCATTAAGAAGGCGAAGGCGTTGGAGGAAGAAGGCAATCGCAGTTTGGCCGTGCAGTGGGCCATGGCGGCGCGCATCGAAAACAGGAGTATCCGTGACTGGCTCGGCAATCACCCGGATGCCGTGCTGGAAGCCCTGCGCCAGGTGACGGTGCTGTAGTCCTGGGCGGGCAGCGTGGCAAGCGCGCCCGATCAGGCAAAGAGTGGTCGTCGGATTGGATGGCTGCGCGGGGCCGGCGCCAGCCGGAGCGCTGGCGGCTTGGGCAAACCCAGCGGGTCAGGAAACCGCGCCGGTCGGGGGACCCGCGCCGGTCAGGAAACCGCGCCGGTCGCGGGAAACCGATGGGCCGGGGTTATGTGCCCAGCCGCGGATCGACCAACACGTAATAGATCGCCGCCGATATCAAAATCGTCACCGGCAAGGTAAATACCCACGCCATCACAATCCGGGAGATTGTCCGGTACTGTAGCCCAGCGCCCGCGGACACCATGGTGCCGCCAATGCCGGAAGTCACAATGTGAGTCGTGCTCACGGGTAGTCCGGTAAATCCAGCGAGGCCAATTACCGCTGCGGAAACAACTTCAGCAGCGGCGCCCTGAGCGGGCGTCAGGTGAATCTTCCCCAGGCGCTCGCCCAACGTCGTCACGATCCGCTTGTAGCCGATCATCGTCCCAATACCCAGACACAATGCGCTGAGTATTCGTACCCACCACGGTGCGTATTCGACTGTTTTACCGAGTTGCTTACGCAAGTCCTTGGCCTGCTTCCTGTCACCCTCTGAGACACCACCAGCATCCTCAACGTGTTTGAGCTGAGCAATGACCTGGTAGATGTTGTCGCGCACGCCGGCGCGTTGCTGAGCGGCCTCCGAACCTAATCCCACTGACTGGCCGTTGTCGTTGGTTGCCGCACTGGCCAGGTGAGTGATGCCACTGCCTCGTGACTCAATGAACCGAACCGCGTTGAGCGCCGCCATTTTCTGGTCGTCGCCGTATTTCTGGATCAATGGCTGTGCTTTCTGCATCACCGTGGGCAGATCGCTCGAGGCGTGACCCGCTTCGGGATTTAGCGCGTAATTCGCTGGAAACAGTCCGATGATGGTGAGCATGATCATACCGATGCTCTTCTGCCCATCATTCGTCCCGTGCGCGAAGCTTACGCCCGTACACGCCGTTGTCAGTTGGTGCCAGTGGACTCCCTCAGCCAAACCATGCGAGTGCGCCAAAGCGTTACCCACGGAGACACCGATGAGTGCGCCAATGAGGCAATGCGAGCTCGAGTTGGGCAGCGCGAACCACCAGGTAAGAATGTTCCAGAACAACGCGGAGGCGAGGAGGGCAATCAACATGGCCACAGCGGGGCCACCATCAGGTGGTGACAGCACTTGCGCCGGCAGCAGCTCCACCAGCGCGTAGGCGACAGCTATGCCGCCTACGAGCACGCCAATGAAGTTCATGATCCCTGACCAGACCACGGCTTCGGTCGGTTTCAGGGACTTGGTGTAGATCACCGTAGCCACGGCGTTGGCCGCGTCGTGGAAGCCGTTGGTGGCCTCAAACATCAGGACCATGGTGAGCGCAAAAACCAGCAGGCCGACAGCCAGCATCGAGGTCGGGTCGAGATATGTGAGCACGGCGGTCCCTTTGCAATTGGCTCCAGATGAATCAAGAAAACCGTCAGGCAAGCGTTCCGGGGTCACAAAAAGTTCACTTCCCCTCGAGACAGGGAGTGTCGGCGCTGCGACCCCGGCGTGACGCATCAACCGGGCGGGCTCTCGAGGGATCTTGCGAAATACTGAGCCACGCCGGGGCCTGATCCCCCTTTCGGCGGGTTGTTGCCCCGGCAAGGATTATCGATAATCGACACCACATACCTTCTCGTCCGGACTCTCAGTTATGTGGATTGTCGAGGTGGCGCTACGGCGCCCCTACACCTTCATCGTCCTCGCCCTGCTGCTGCCGATTTTTGGCCTGCTGGTCATTCTCGGCACGCCGCTGCAGAAGGGCATGCCGACGGACATCTTTCCGAACATCCGCATCCCGATCATCGGTGTGACCTTTCAGTACACCGGCATGCCGCCGGATGAGATGTCGGGTCGTATCACCACGCAGATCGAGCGTTATGCCACGACCATCGTCAACGACATCGAGCACGTCGAGTCACAGACCTATCCCGGTATCGCAGTCATCAAGCTGTTTTTTCAGCCCGGTGTCGATATCAACCTGGCCATGGCGCAGGTCACCGCATTCGGGCAACAGTCGCTGAAGAACATGCCCCCCGGCGTGCAGCCACCGCTGATCCTCAAATACAACGCGGCCAGCGTCCCCATCATTCAGTTGGCCATGTCGAGCAACCGGCACACCGAGTCGCAGTTGTTCGACTTCGGAAACCAGGTGATCCGCGCACAGGTTGCGACGGTTGCCGGAGCGTCAGTTCCCTATCCGTACGGGGGTGCTACCCGCCAGATCCAGATCGACCTCAAACCCGATGCGTTGCGGGCCCAGGGGCTGACGGCCAGCGACGTCAACGAGGCCATCGGCAATCAGAACCTCATCGTGCCGGCGGGCACACAGAAGATTGCCAACACCGAATACACGGTGAAGCTCAATTCGAGCCCTCTCGATCTCGAGGACATCAACAACCTTCCCATCCGGACGGCGAACGGTGCGGGCGCCACGACCTACGTTCGCGATGTGGCCTTCGTGCACGACGGCCACCCACCGCAGACAAACATTGTACGAGTGAATGGCCGACGAGCAGTCTTGATGACGATCCAGAAGACGGGTACGGCTTCTACGCTGAGCATCGTCAACGAAATCAGAGCGCGTTTGCCGCACGTTCGCGAACTGCTGCCCGATGGGGCGACAGTTGTCCCGACAGGCGATCAGTCCGTTTTCGTCCGTGGTGCAATCAAGGGCGTCGTGACCGAAGCCGTCATCGCGGCTGCGCTGACCGGCCTGATGGTGTTGCTGTTCCTGGGCAGCTGGCGCAGCACCCTCATCATCACGATTTCCATTCCGCTGTCCATTCTTGCCTCCATCATCATGCTCAATGCCCTGGGCGAGACCATCAACCTGATGACGCTGGGTGGACTCGCGCTGGCGGTCGGTATTCTCGTTGACGACGCCACCGTCACTATTGAAAACATCAACCGGCACCTGGAAGAGGGTGGCGAGGTCGAGCCGTCCATTTTGAAGGGCTCGCAGGAAATTACGATTCCGGCCCTGGTGTCGACACTTTCGATTTGTATTGTGTTCGTGCCGATGTTCCTCCTGACCGGCGTGGCGCGCTATCTGTTCGTCCCACTCGCGGAAGCGGTCGTGTTCGCGATGATCATGTCCTACATCCTGTCGCGAACCCTCATTCCCACGCTCTCCAAGTACTGGCTGCGAACTCATGAGCAGGAAAGGGCTGCCGCGGCGAGGCCCAATGCCTGGCAGCGATTCCAGCGTGGCTTCGAATCCCGCTTCGAGCGGCTGCGCGACAACTATCAACAGGTGTTGACTACGATCCTGCACCACCGCGCGGTGTTCATGACGATATTCCTGGGGATGGCCTTCGCATCGCTCCTGCTCATCCCTTTCCTCGGCCGCAACTTCTTCCCTGAAGTAGATTCGGGTCAGATCAAGCTGCACATTCGCGGACCTACAGGTCTGCGCGTGGAGGACACCGCGGGGCTCGTCGATCACATCGAGGCAGCCTTGCACGACACCATTCCGTCGAAAGAAATCGCCAGCGTGGTCGATAACGTGGGTCTGCCGGTGTCCAGCATCAATCTGACTTATGGCAATTCGGGTACCGTGGGCAGCAGTGACGCGGATATCCTGGTTTCGCTCACCGAGGATCACTCACCGACTCATGATTACGTGCGCACGCTTCGCGAGAAGCTGCCGCAGCGTTTTCCTGGCGTCACCTTCAGCTTCCTGCCCGCCGACATCATCAGTCAGATCCTGAACTTCGGCGTGCCGGCGCCGATCGACATCCAGGTGGTCGGTCCCAGCCCGAAGAACAAGGACGTTGCAAACCAACTGCTGGCTTCGCTGCGCCACGTGCCGGGCCTCGTGGATCTGCGCGTCCAACAGTTGTTCAACCAGCCGGAGCTGCGGGTAACCACGGATCGCGTCCGGGCGCAGCAGTTGGGTATCAGTCAGCACGATATCGCCAACAATCTGTTGCTCACCCTCTCGGGCAGCGGCCAGATCGCCCCGACATTCTGGCTCAACTTCGAGTCGGGATTGCAGTACCCGTTGGTGACCCAGGCGCCGCAGTACCGCATGACCTCGCTGCAGGATCTGCAGAACCTGCCCGTGAGCACGGCCAGCCAGACCCAGAACCAGATCCTGGGCGGCCTTGCGACCATCACGCGTGGCTTCGGACCCGCCATCGTGACCAAGTATGATGCGCAGCCCGTGATCGATATCTTCGGTGCCGCTCAGGATCGTGACCTGGGCTCCATCAATGGCGATATCCAGAAACAGATTGCCGCGCTCGATGGCAAACTGCCGAAGGGCACGCATATCGTGGTCCGCGGGCAGGTGCAGACCATGACGGCCTCCTACAGCGGCCTGGCCATCGGCTTCGCCGGCGCGATCGTGCTCGTGTACCTGTTGATTGTGATCAACTTCCAGTCGTGGCTGGATCCCTTCATCATCATCACGGCCCTGCCGGCCGCCGTCGCGGGCATTGCCTGGATGTTGCTGATCACGGGTACAACACTGAGCGTGCCCGCGCTGACCGGCGCGATCATGTGCATGGGTGTCGCAACAGCCAACAGTATCCTGGTCGTCAGCTTCGCCCGCGATCGTATGAATCAGGGCGCGACCGCGCTGCAGGCCGCGCATGACGCAGGCTTCACGCGTTTCCGGCCCGTCCTCATGACCGCGCTTGCGATGGGTATCGGCATGTTGCCGATGTCGCTCGGCCTGGGTGAGGGCGGCGAGCAGAATGCTCCGCTGGGTCGCGCCGTCATCGGCGGCCTGTTCCTCGCCACCATCGCCACTCTCGTGTTCGTGCCCGCGGTGTTCGCGGCGATTCACGGTCGCCGCGAGGGCAAAGATTCCGCGATCGATCCCACTTCCACTCCTGCGCTTACGCACTAAGAGACCATCATGGATCAACCTGTAACAACCAACCGAGCGGGACTGGACGGCGCTGACACGCAATCCCGGGCCAGGACCGCGCGCACTCTGGCACGCGGGGGAGCCGTCGTTGGCGTGCTGGCCTTCATTGTCGTGGTGTGGTCGATCTTTTCGGCTCACCGCGCCTCCGCGAAGCTGAAGGAAGCCACCGAGGCACAGTCAGTCATTACCGTGGCCACCATCAAGCCGCAGCCGCTGAGTGGCCTGGCGGATCTGATCCTGCCGGGCAACCTGCAGGCCAACTACGAAGCGCCCATTTATGCGCGCACCAGCGGCTATCTGAAACGTTGGCTCGTGGACATCGGCACGCCCGTGAAAGCCGGCCAGTTGCTGGGCGAGATCGAGTCGCCCGAAGTGGAATCGCAGCTCAATCAGGCCCAGGCGGATCTGGGCACCGCTGAGGCGAATCAGAAGATTGCCAGCGTGACCGCGGAGCGGTGGCGCAATCTGCGTGCGTCCGATTCCGTCTCCAAGCAGGAGGCTGACGAGAAGATCAGTATCGCCGCTTCGAATGACGCCCAGGTGCAGGCGGCAAAGGCGAATGTCCAGCGTCTGCGCGAGCTCACGAGCTTCCAGAAGATCGTGGCCCCCTTTGATGGCGTCGTGACGGCGCGCAACACCGACATCGGTCAACTCATTGTTGCAGGTAGTAACACGGGTCCTGAGCTGTTCCGGGTCGCGGATATGCGCCGGCTGCGTCTGTACGTACGTGTTCCGCAGACTTATGCAGCGCTGATGAAGCCGGGTATTACCGCCGATCTGGTTTTCCCGGACCGTCCGGGCAAGATCTACACCGCGAAGTTGGACAGCACCTCCAGCGCGATTGAGCAGTCGACGCGCACCCTGCTGGCGCAGCTCAGTGTTGAAAACAAGAACAACGAGCTGTTGCCGGGTGCCTACTCGGAAGTGCATTTCAAGCTGCCCGTGGGCGCGAGCAACGAGTCCTTCAAGCTTCCCGCCAACGTCCTGCTGTTCCGCGGTGATGGAATGCATGTGGCGACTGTGGGCGAGAACGGCCAGGTCATCATGAAGGCGGTCACCGTCGGCCGTGACTACGGCTCCGACATTGAGATCGTGCAGGGCTTGGGCGCCGAAGACAAAGTCATCCTGAGTCCTCCGGACTCGCTGACTGACGGCGTGAATGTTCACGTGGCTGTTCCGCCGCCAGGGCAGGTTGCCCAGTCGTGAAGCGAGCCAGTTATGTTGCCTGCGTAGCCGCCGCGCTGTTGAGCGGCTGCTCGCTCGCGCCGAAGTACCATGAACCGCCGCCGCCAGCGCAGGTTACGAGCTACAAGGAGGCGGGCGACTGGATGCCCGCGGCACCAGCGGACTCCGCGCCGCGGGGCCCCTGGTGGGAGTCCTTTGGTGAGCCGACGCTGAATGAGCTCGAGCGGCAATTGTCCGAGTCCAACCCGGATCTGCGCGCTGCCGTGGCCCGCTTCCAGCAGGCGCGGGGTCTTGCGATCCAGGCGCGTTCCAACCTCTTTCCCACGGTCGGTGCAGATGTTCGGGGGACTCGTGGCAAGAGCTCGACCAACGCGCCGCTGACGCGGGCGCTGGATTCGACTCCGGCCACGGGCAATGATTTTGTGGCCGGCCTCAATCTGAACTGGGAAGTCGATCTCTTCGGGCGGCTCCGTAATACTTACGCCGCCGCAAACGCGCAAGCGCAGGCCAGCGTTGCCGATTTCGCGGCTGTCCAGTTGTCTTTGCAGGCGGAGCTCGCCACAGACTTCTTCTCGCTGCGTGGCGACGATACGACCATTCAACTCCTCGAGGACACCATCAAGGTGTACGACCGCGCGTTCGAGTTGACGCGCAATCGTTACAAGGAAGGTATCTCCGCGGCCACGGACGTCGATCAGGCCGACACGCTCCGCCAGAACGCGCGCTCGCAGCTTGCGGCCGTTCGCCTGGAACGCGCGCAGTTGGAACACGCCATCGCAGTGCTGTTGGGCCAGGTTCCTTCGCTCTTCAGGCTCGACCCGGGCCAACTCGCCGGCGCACCTCCATCGCTGGATGCCGGACTGCCGTCCAAGCTGTTGGAGCGCCGGCCTGATGTGAGTCGTGCCGAGCGCAACATGGCGGCGGCCAACGCACAGATTGGTGTGGCGCGGGCGGCCTGGTTCCCGGTCTTTTCAATCGCGGGCAGCGCCGGCTTTGAAAGCATCAACTCCTCGAGCTGGTTCAGGGCACCGAGCCATTTCTGGTCGGTAGGCCCCGCTGCCGCGGTGCCTTTGCTCGATGGCGGCGCCCGCTACGGCTTGAACAAACAGGCGCGGGCTCAATATGACGAAGCGATGGAAACCTATCGCAAGACGACACTGACCGCATACCAGGAAGTCGAAGACAGCCTGGCTGGACTGCATCACCTGGCGGACCAACGCCGCGCGGACGAGGCTGCAGCGTCATCCGCACAGAGCTCCGCCTACCACGCCGATCAGCGCTATGACGCTGGTGTGGCTGATTACGTTGAAGTCACGACAACTCACACGGCAGCGTTGAACGCTCAACGTGACACCATCAGCGTGCGCGTTGCGCAGATGAATGCCTCCGTGGCTCTGGTGCGTGCCACGGGTGGCGGGTGGACTCAGGATCAACTCGATCATCCGGCCATGCCATGAGCAGCAATGCCGTGCTCAAAAGAGTGTGCACGCGCGACTACATTCGCGACACGCTCGTCAGCCGCATACTGGATGGCACCTATCCGGCCGGCACGCAACTGAAAGAGCTGCACCTGGCACGTGAGTTTGATGTGAGCCAGGCGCCGATCCGGGAGGCACTGCGCGAGCTGGAAGGCTCGGGCCTCGTATCATCGCAGCGCTTCCGTGGGACCCGCGTGAAGGGTGCTGACTTTGCCGAAATGCGCGAGTCCTATGAGCTGCGCATGATGTTGGAAATGCGTTCGGTGTCGCTCGCGGCTCCCTACGAGCAGCAGCTGCTGGATGACCTGGGCCAGTACCTTCGTGGCATGGAGGTCGCGGTCAAGGCTGATGACTCGGAGGGCTACATCGACAACGCCTTGCGTTTCCACCGTCGACTGGTCGAAAGTAGCGGCAACAGGACTTTCCTGGGTGTCTGGGATTCATTGTTGTGGGATATCCGTGGGCGCATTGCCTTGCGCCGGTTGGCAGAGCAGGGAAAGAGCCTGAAGCCGCTCGTGGCAATGCACCGGGCGCTGTTGGTGCGGTTGCGTGCCCAGGATGTGGCCGGTGCCACTGAGCGCGTCAAGGTGCTTCTGGAGCGCGTCTGCTCGGCGTTCGATGAGCCGGCGGCGGCTCGCTGAGATCCTTGCGCTGCTCGCCCTGACGGGGGCCGATGTCGCCCAGGCGGCGACCACCGCCGCCAAGCCAGCCACCGCTGCGACCCAGGCGACTCCGATTGCCACTCAGCCGACCCCCATTACCGTGGGTCCGGCCCCCGTTACCGTGGGTCCCGTGGTCATCACGGTCCCCCAGGGGTTTGCCGCCGCGCAGACCCAGAAAGCCAAAAAGACGCTGATCACCGCCTGGACCAAGTCCGTCAAGGACGGCAGTTCCAAGACGTTCCTGCAGCTCACGGTCATCGAGCTGGGCAAACCGGCGGCCCCGGAGGAAGCGGAAAGAGTTCTCCGGCGCGAGTTGGCAACCATCGGGCGACGCCGGGCGAACTACTCGAGCTCACCGGTCGCTCACATTCAGCTCGCCGGGGCACCGGCTGTTCGTGCCACCTGGAACGGCAGCATCGGCGGCTATCCCGTCATGGGCGTGCTGTACAGCGTGATTGTGAAGGACCGGTATGTCGTGAAATTCCTGGCACAGGACCTGGGCACGACGCCCACGGATGGCCTGTTCGAAGCCATGAAGGCCATCGAGTCAATTGGAATGAGCTGATAAAACAACAGTATTTTGGGCCGCCAGGGAGGCGGTCTTAGTCTTACTGACCCTCGGAAGGAGCAGCCTATGGCTACCGACGCACGGGCGACGGGTCAGATTCTTCGCCAAACAACCAATAAAAACGACTTCCTGCGCAAGGAGGACTGGTGGGCCGTCTGGCTCGGACTGGGCCTCACGATAACCGCCGTGCTGCTGTTCCTACAGGGCGCCAGCATCAAATGGCTCGCAGTGACGCCGAAGAAGTGGAGCACGGTCGCCGAGACCCTGGCGGACTTCCAGGCGAGCGCGGCCCGTTATCTTGCCCTGTTTGCGCTCTGGGCCGTGCTGTTTGGCGTCGGTGCCCGCGCCCTGGGCTGGCGGCTGCGGGAATTCCTGCCGTCGTTTGTGTTTCTGTATGTCATATCGCTGGTCATCTTCACGTTGGGTCAGTGGACCCAGGCGGATCACTACAACCTCGAGCCGCCGCTGGTGGCGCTGCTCCTCGGTCTTTTGATTGCCAACACCAACCTGTTGCCCCGGTGGATGGACGCCGGGTTTCGAGTGGAATACTACGTCAAGACGGGAATCGTGCTGTTGGGCGCCACGCTGCCGTTCACCCTGATCATCTGGGCGGGGCCGGTGGCGATCTTCCAGGCTTCTATTGTGTCGCTCGTGACCTTCGGAGTGATCTACTTCGTGGGCATCAGGCTGGGATTGGATCGACGTCTGGCTGCAACGCTGGGTGCTGGTGGCGCGATCTGCGGTGTGTCGGGTTCGATCGCCATTGCCGGTGCCGTGGGCGCTCGCAAACAGGATGCGCCGATCGCGATCACACTCGTGATCTTCTGGGCCATCATCATGATCTTCGCGCTGCCGTTGGTTTCGAAAGCGCTCGGCCTGCCCACGGGTGTGGCAGGCGCGTGGATCGGAACCTCAGAGTTTGCCGACGCCGCGGGACTTGCGGCTGCGCAGGCATACGGCGGTTATGCCGGTCACGTCCCTGGCATCACTGGCACCGCTGATGCGGCCGTTACCTCGTTCACCCTGATGAAGGTCATTGGTCGCGATGTGTGGATCGGAATCTGGGCGTTTGTGTTGTCCATCGTCGCGACTACTCGTTGGGAGTCGACAGGCGTGGATCGCAAGCCGGACGCTGGTGAGATCTGGCGCCGCTTCCCGAAGTTTGTCATCGGGTTCCTGCTCGCCTCGCTGATCATCACGTTTGTCACTGCTTCCGCGAGCTACGCGCAGTTCAAGTCAACATTCACTCCGGATCTGGTGGGGCCGATCAAGAACTTCCGCACGTGGGCGTTTATCTTCTGCTTCCTCAGTATCGGGCTCACTACGCGGCTGCGCGAGCTCGCTGTTGCGGGCTGGAGGCCTTTCTGGGCGTTCTCCAGCGGCGTAGCGGTGAACGTGGTGCTGGGGTTTGTACTGTCGGTCGTGGTGTTCTACTCCTACTGGAGCCACCTGTGACCTGCGCCAGCTGCCGTCACTTCGACAACAGCCCGGCGGCGTTTGAAAAGGCGTTTCCCGGGATCGGCTCGTTCGGTTCCGGGAGTGCCTCGGTACGCGATGAAGATGGAATCTGCCGGCTGCACGACCGCCACCTCACGGCCGGCAGTCGTTGCAACCAACATCTGCCGGTCAGTTCACCGGCTCGGCGTCCTTGACGGCTCCACAGCTCGCGTTCACGAACTTGCCGACCACGGTGCTGTCGACGATCATCGACTTGCCGGAGGCCGTCGTGACGATGTGTAACTTGCCATCGAGCTGAGTGCCGCCTTTGAATGTGAAATGCACATCGGAGACCGTTTTGCGGTTGGTGTGATCGCACTCATCGTGCAGTGTCAGCTCGGAGGCGGTGCTGGAAATGATGTTGCGCTTACAGGACTGCTCATCGGCGCCACGCTCCATCTCAAAGCCCTTTGCGATCTTTTCCGGCGTCATGCAGTCCTTGTAGACATGAGGCTTGGATCCAGCACCCTTGACCATCGCTTCGACCTTGGCGCGTTGGTCCGGCGTCATCTTCGCGAGCTGATCGTCCGGAATGGGCATCTCACCTGACATCTTGGGCGTGACGGTGACTTCCCACAGGCCGGGCTTGATGTTCGGCTTGGTGTAATCCGCCGCATGGACGAGGGTGGTCACGGCAACCGCGCACAGCGCAATCCGCGAAATGATCTTCAGGTTCATTGGCTCCTCCTGCGGGCCCGGCGCCCAATGTGAGCGCGACCGTCGATGATATCAGCCGACCAGCGCTATCTCGACCCGCTTGTTGTGCTTGCCTTCGTTCTTGATCTTCAGCACGCGAATCGCTCCAATTTCGCCGATGTTCCGCACGTGCGTGCCCCCACAGGGCTGCAAGTCGATTCCCGGGATCCGCAGCAGACGGATCCTTCCGGCCCCGCGCGGCGGCTGCACGCTCATGGTCTTGACCAGGTCCGGCCGGGCATCCAGCTCCTCATCCGTGATCCACACGGTCTCGGTATCCAGGCCGCGTGCAATCAACGCATTCGTCTCGCGCTCAATCTTCGCCGCATCCAGCAGGTTCATGTCGATGTCGAAATCGAGCCGCCCCTTGTCAGGTGCAATGTTTCCACCGGTCACCGGTGCGGTTACCACACAGGACATAACGTGAAGCGCCGTGTGAAGCCGCATGAGCGCATAGCGGCGTGGCCAATCGATCTGCAGATCGACCTGTTCGCCCACCTGCACAGGACTCGCCAAAGAATGCACAACGCTGTCCGGGCTGGGGCCCTTGCGGGTATCCATAACGGCGATGCGTTCACCGCCGGCCCGGACCAGGAACCCCGTATCGCCCGGCTGCCCGCCGCCCAGGGGGTAGAAAATGGTCCTATCCAGCTCGACTCCGCGCTCGTGGACCCCGACCACCGTCGCCGTAGCCGTCCTGAGATACGCATCGTCCCGAAAAAGCAGATCGGTCATGGCGCAGCAGCATAACAAAAGAGGTGAATTGGTCCGCACTTTGGGCCTGGAAGGGTGTGGTACAACGTGGACAAACGATGGCCAACGAACAACCCCAAACCGACTATCGCCAGACCCTCCACGATTCGATCGTGCAGACGGCTGAAGGCCTCATTGCCCGCTCGGTCGGGGTCGTGGAGGCTTCACGCCGCTTCATGGAGCTGGCGGCCGAGCTCGATGCCTGGGAGGACGAGGATCTGTTGTATTTCCAGGAGATCGACTCGCGGAGCGATGCTTTCCCGTTGGGTGTGGCTCGCCAGCAGTGGGATGCTGCGGCGCTCGTGCGGGAAGATCACGCACGAGCGCAGTTCGAGCAGTCAGTTTATGCCGGAGCCGCCGAGCGCTGCCGGAGCCTGATCACCCGCTACCACCGGTAGAGCAATCGAGCTGGCATTTCCCGGCGTGTGCCAGATCCGTTGCGTGGCTTTCGCAAAGTCCTCCGGCTGCGCAAACATGATGTTGGGTACGAACTTCTGCGGATTTCGGTCGTAAAGCGGAAACCACGTCGACTGAATCTGCACCATGATCCGATGTCCCGGCAGGAATGTGTGACTCACGTTCGGCAGCCGCACGGTGTAGGGCAGCACCTTGCCAGGTTGGATAGCGCGGGGATTGGCCGGATCCTCCCGGTAGCGCCCGCGCAGAATGTCAGCCGACAGCATCTGCTGATAGCCACCGAGCACCGCATGGTCCGGTACTTCAGAGGGCCACACGTCGATGATCTTGACCACCCAGTCCGAATCACTGCCGCTCGTCGAGGCTGACAAATGAGCGAACGGCTGGCCGGCTACCCGTAACGGCGCCTGCAGCGGCTCCGACTCGTAAACCAACACGTCGGGGCGGGATGCTGCAAAGCGCTGGTCATCCACCAGCCACTGATCCCAGGTTGAATCCGCAGAGCTGCCGTCCAGAGTGGGGCGCTCACGGTAGGGAACCGGCTTTGCCGGGTCCGAAACATACTCGTCATACTTTGAATTCGCAGCCTTCGGTGGCTCGAAACCCAACTTGCCGTTGGCGAGCAGGTACAGTGGGCGGGATCCCGTGGCGCAACCCGACTCGCAGGCGCGGGGCCAGCTGTCATAACTGTGCCACTGGTCGGCGCCGGTCTCGTAAACCAATACCCGGGGCGTGTCCGGCTTCGGCCCGTCCTTCAGATAGTAGTCGAGGAAGGGCTGCATGATGTTCCGCCGGAACCAGGTCGCTGTGTCGCCCGCAAAGAGAATCGGCCCGATGCCGCGCCCCTGGCGCCGTCCCTGACCATGATTCCACGGTCCGAGAACCAGGTGCACACGCTCGCCCCGCGGGTCGCTGGCGGCGAGAGCGGCATAGAGCGCCGGGCCCCCGTAGATGTCTTCCTGATCAAACAGGCCGGACACGATCAGCATGGGAACTTTCGGTGGGTCCTTCGCGAGAATTCTGTCGACCGCCTGACCCTGCCAGTAGCTGTCGTAGGCAGGATGAGTGGCGATCTCACGCCAGAATCCCATCGCATCCAACCCACGCGCCTTCGCCATCGCACCCGCGGATCCGGCACGAAGGAATGACTCGTACGTATCACGAGAGTCGGACCACCACGTCACATCGTTACCACGCGTGGCCTCCTGGTCGTAGGTGTACTGCAGCGATCCATCTTCCCTGAAGGCGCCGTTATGAAACCAGTCGTCGCCCATCCAGCCATCAATCATTGGCGCAAACGGCACGGCAGCCTTCAGAGCCGGGTGTGCTTTGACCGTCGACATGACGGCGGTGTACCCCTCATAGGATCCACCAATCGTCGCAACACGGCCATTTGACTCGGGGATGTTCTTTACCAACCAGTCGATGGTGTCGTAGGTGTCAGTCGCGTGATCGTTGTCGGTCGGATTCAGCGGGCCTTTCAGAGGGCGAGTCATGACGTAGTCGCCTTCCGATCCATACTTACCGCGGATGTCCTGGTACACGATGATGTAGCCTGCGGCCACGGCAGTGTCGTCCATCTCTGGAACGACGGATGCCAGATGCGAGCTATTTAACCTGAGCACCCTTTCCGATGCGTTGTATGGCGTCCGGCTCATCAGTATCGGGGCGTGACTCGCGCCCTTCGGGATGAGAATGAAGGTCTTCAACTTCACCCCATCGTGCATGGGGATCATTTCCTCCCGTTTGATGTAATCAAAAGTTTCAGTCCGGGGTTTAAAGTTGACAGGGGTGTCGCTCTGGGCGACCAGCAGCGCGGCGACGAATAAAAACATCCATGGGTCCTCGTACGGGGGCGGGCAATGTCACACAAACGTCACACGGCCGCCATAGGCTTCCAATTCGTTCAATTTATTCTAAATAAAAGATCAGGAGACACCCCCCGTGCTGGAAAGTCTGGGCATTGACGCGCCGACCGCCTTCCTTTTGTTCCTGGCGCTGGGCCTGGCATTGAGCTTCGAATTCGTGAACGGATTTCATGATACGGCCAATGCCGTGGCGACTGTTATCTACACGAATTCACTCAAACCCGGATATGCAGTCGTCTGGTCGGGTGTGTGGAACCTGATCGGCGTGCTCACCTCCTCGGGAGCCGTGGCCTTCGGCATCGTGGCGTTGTTGCCAGTGGAACTGGTCATCAACGTGGGATCCGGCGCGGGATTCGCGATGGTGTTTTCGTTACTACTGTCGGCGATCATCTGGAACGTCGGTACGTGGTACCTCGGTCTGCCTGCCTCGAGCTCGCACACTCTGATCGGCTCGATTGTGGGTGTCGGTCTCATGAACTCGCTGTTGAGTCCTGACAGCGCATTCGGTGATGGCGTGAACTGGGCGAAGGTCGCCGACACCGTCAAGGCGTTGGTGCTGTCGCCGTTGATCGGCTTCATCGCGGCCGCGCTGCTGCTGCTGCTGGCGAAGAAGGTGTTGAGCAACCCGGCGCTCTTCAAGGCGCCCGAGGGCAAGTCACCGCCGCCGACGTGGATTCGTGGCCTGCTGGTTCTGACCTGCACGGGTGTCAGCTTTGCTCACGGTTCCAACGACGGCCAGAAAGGCATGGGCCTGATTGTCCTGATTCTCGTTGGCATCGTCCCGACGGCCTTCGCTCTCAACATGGGAACGGACGCCGCGACGCTCGACAAGATCAGAGCGGGTTCTGTCGTCGTGGAGCAGAAGCTCGCGGCCGGTCAGACGGTAGCGCTGGATGCAGCACACAAGACGCTGACCGAATACCTGCGTCATGGTCAGGTAAAGCCTGAAATGTTGACCGCGCTCGGCGCCACCGCCGGCTTCGTCAACCATGACCTCGAGAACGTGAAGGACTTCAACGCGGTTCCGGGCGATCAGCGCCGCGCTTTGCGTCTCAATATCTATCTCGTGTCCGAGACGCTGGCCCGTCTGACCAAGGCGAAGCAGTTGCCGTCACAGTTGGATGCGGATGCCACGGGCAAGTATCAGTCGACACTGAAGGGCGTGACCAACTTCATTCCCAACTGGGTGAAGTTCGCGGTGGCGCTGGCGCTGGGTCTCGGCACGATGATCGGCTGGAAGCGTATCGTCGTCACCGTCGGTGAGAAGATCGGCAAGGCACACCTCACCTATGGACAGGGCGCCTCCGCGGAGATCGTTGCCTTCGGCTGTATCGAAGCCGCCGATCTGCTCGGCCTGCCTGTGAGCACCACGCACATCCTGTCGTCCGGTATCGCCGGAACGATGGTTGCCAACGGCTCGGGTATTCAGAAGGACACGGTGAGGAACATCATCCTCGCCTGGGTTCTGACATTACCCGTGTGCGTTTTGCTCGGCGCCGCGCTCTTTGGCGCAGGCCTGTTCTTCGTTCTGCACGTTCTGGGCGTTCGTTGATCCGAAGGGTTCACTGGGTACGGTGAACCGTTCCGTGCTCGCCGAGCCTGTCCGTCTCACCGCTGGACAGCGCTTTGGCGAGCCCGAACAACCGTTGAGTCTTGCTCGCCGGAGCGTCCCAGTACTCCGCGTCATCGACGGTTACTTCGAGCAGCCCCAGGTCAGGATCGTTGACGCCGTCCGGGAACCACGGCTCAACCCAAGGCGTCCATAGCTCTTTCATCTTCTCGGCGTCGCGGAACAATCGTGCGTGACCCGAAATGGACACGTAGTCCTGTTTGTCGAGGTTGGCGTAGCTCAGGTTGACCTTACGGTGCTGATCGATTTCGCCGACTTTGCCGGACGACAGGGCGGTGAAGAACCACAGCTTGCCGGCGGAATCCATCTGCAGCGTGGCTAACGGCCGGCTGCGCAGAGAGCCGTCCGCATCCTCGGTCGTGAGCATGGCAATACTGGCTTCACCGATCAGGTCGGCCAGCTTTTGCATCTGCGGATCGGTCTGCTTCTCTTTCTTCATCGGGTAACTCCACGTCGGGGTTTCCCTTCGAAACGAGCAAGCTTCGTACCACCGGTGTAAACAGCTGGGTGTCGCGGGACTGGTCCGCAATCCGGATGCTGCGCTCGAATTCGAGGCCCAGTTTCCGCAGGACGTTCATGGAGGCTCGATTATCGGGCGAGGTGATGGCGACGATGCGGCTGATGCCGAGCTCGTCCTGTCCGTGCCGCATCGCTGCCTGCGCCGCCTCAAACGCGTAACCCTTACCCCGAAAGGATTCGCGCAGCGCAAACCCAACATCGACGTCCTGCAGGTAATCGCGCTTCAACAGGCCGCAGATGCCGACGGGCTTGCCGCTGTCACGCAACTCGACGAGAAACAACCCGAAGCCATGCTGGCTGTAGCTCACCATCGGGCCGTGTTGGATGTAACGGCGGGCATCCTCCAGCGTTCTGACCTCCCGGTCGCCGATGTTGCGGATGAAGTCCGGCTCGTTGAGCAGCTCGAGGATGAAGGGGGCGTCGGAGTCCAGAAGGTGTCGCAGCCGCAGGCGCGCAGTCTCGCAAACAATCATGAATTCAGCTTGTCCAGGTTCATGCGGATGTGCGCCGCCTCGGCGGCGGTACGCGCAAGTGAGATGGCCTTGTTGAAGGCCTCGCGGGCCTCGTCGGCGCGGCCCAGCTCCTTCAGCAGCGCGCCTTTCACACCGAAATAATGAAAGTAACTTCCCAGCGGCTCCGCGAGGGGCTTCAGCAGCTCGAGCGCGGCGGCGGCGCCATGGACCTTCGACACGGCGACTGCCCGGTTGAGTGTAATGACCGGTGATGGTTGCAATGCTTCGAGCACTGCGTAGATCTGGTCGATCTGGGCCCAGTTGGTGTCCGCCGGCGTCGCGGCGCGCGCGTGGACCGCGGCAAGAGCAGCCTGCAGCTGGTAAGTGCCCGGAATGCCCTGGCGCTGGGCCTTTTCAACCAGTACGAGGCCTTCGGCCATCAATCCGCGATCCCACTTGCCGCGGTCCTGATCATCGAGCAGCACAATGTTATTGTTTTCATCCAGGCGGGCGGGCGCGCGTGCATGTTGCAACAACATCAGGGCCGTGAGTCCCATGATCTCGCTTTCGCTGGGGAACAACCGCAGCAACAGGCGCCCCAGCCGGATCGCCTCTTCACACAGCGGGACACGCACATGCGCCTCACCGCCGCTGGCCGAGTACCCCTCATTGAAGAGCAGGTAGATCATCGCCGCAACGGTGCTGAGCCGTTCGGCGCGTTCCGCGGGGCCAGGTGTTTCAAAAGCAACCGCTGACTGTGTCATTACACGCTTCGCGCGCGTGATGCGCTGTGCCATTGCCGCTTCACTCACGAGGAATGCGCTCGCGATTTCCTGAACCGACAACCCCGACACAATGCGCAGCGCGACCGCGATCTGTTGGGTCGCGGGCAGCTCCGGCTGACAGCAGATAAACAGCAGACGCAGGACATCGTCCTGGTAAGCGGAGCTGTCGAGCCGGTCCACCATGGCTGACTCATTGTCCTCGCTGTCCGCAATCACATCGTCTTCCGGCAGCGAATCGTGCTTGTTCCGCCGGCGCATCTCATCGAGCGCGCTGTTGCGACCGACAAAAATGCACCAGGCCGCCGGGTCCCGGGGTGGCCCGTTGACGGGCCAGGTCTTCAGGGCGCGCAGACAGGCTTCCTGAAACGCTTCCTCGGCCACGTCCAGGTTGCGGAAGTAGCGCAGGAGAGCCGCAACCGCCTGGGGACGTGCTGCAGTCAGGGCGGCTCCGATCCATGCGACGTCGGTCACTGCAGACCGATTCCGGGATAGAAGCGGGCCAGGGGACGGACCTCGAGCGCGCCGGTGTCACCTACGAGGCTGCGGGCGACTTCGATCGCATCCTCCAGAGACGGGCAGTCCACGAGATAAAAGCCAAGGAGCTGCTCTTTGGTCTCGGCAAAGGGTCCATCGAGAACCACGGGCTCACGGCTCGCCCGGACGGTCATGGCCGTCGTGGTGGGCATCAGTCGGCCTACGGGTCCCAGGCGGCCCTGACTGGCGAGCGCGTGCGCGACGGCTTCGCTCCTGGCCATGACAGTTGCCTCCTTTTCCCGGCTCCAGGCCTGTAGCTCGGATTCGAGGTTATAACAAAGTATGCAGTAGAACATCGGCAGGACTCCCGTAACGCCTGTCAAAGGACGTTCGGGAGGCTTCCGGTCAGACAGCCGCGGAAAGATTCAGCAGCCCTTGGCGTTGGCGTAGACCCGCTGCAGGGCATTGCGTTCGGAAATGGAACGGGCCGCGAGCTTGGAAATGTCCTGGATGTAGCTCTGGATGAGGGCAACATCGCGCAGGGCGTCGCTTTCGGAACCACGGGCGATGGGCGCCAGCTGCGCTTTCCTGAACGGATTGCCGAGCCCGTTCCAGGCTCTGAGGGTGGCATCACCGTGGGCGATCCTGGGGGATACCGCCGCCAGCAACTGCTCCAGGCGTGGCTGGAATTCCGCGAGGTAGCGTACCGCGATCTCCACCTTTTCCTTCGAGAACGTCTGCTCCACGTCGCGGATGGACGCCTGGGAGGGTGTGCCGGCTTCGTTGTGACAGGCAGGCAGGGCGCTGCGGGCCTGGATGCGCCGCTGCTCGAGTGAGTTCAACTCGGCATGCCATTTCTGCAGAAGGGCGGCTTCATCGGTACGCGCAGCCTGGATTTTCTGCACCACTGCCGCCGTGTCGGGAAACACGGTGATTTTCTCGACGAGTGCCTGGTCGCGAGCCGAAAGGGGGCCGGACGAACCGGCGGGCACCTCCACGACGCGCGCGAGAACCAGGGCTTCGTTCTTGATGCCGTCAGACACCTTGGTGGACAGCGCATTGGGTGTCAGAACGCCACTGACATCGTTCCACTGCGCGTATGCGGATTCAGCCGTGGCCGGAAGAGGCGGGACCTGGGCCAACCAGTCCTGCGCCGACAACAAAGCCGGTGCAGCCGCTGCAGCCGCGCTGCACAGCGCAAAAGCACATGCCAACATGTGCCGACGGTTCATCCTCATGCGTATGCATATGCGCAGACCACGAGTCCTATTATGCATGCAAGAAACACGCTGTGCTTGAGCGTGAAGCCAAACAGGCGCGCCTCGTCGGATGCCGGCATCCCCGTCGCCGCCGCGGCGACCGAGATACTTTGCAGGCTGATCATCTTGCCCATGACACCGCCGCTGGAATTGCCGGCCGCCATGAGTGCGGGATCCAGGCCGAGGTTGTTCGCGGTGACCACCTGCAGGTTGCCGAAAAGTGCGTTGGCGGAGGTGTCACTGCCCGTGAGGAATACTCCGACCCAGCCCAACAGAGCGCTGAAGAACGGGAAGAATGCTCCGGTGGCGGCAAGCGCGAGACCGAGGCTGGCGGTGGCGCCTGAGTAGTTCATGACGTAGGCCAATGCCAACACGCAGGCCATGGTCAGGATGGAGAACTTCAGGTCGCGTGCCGTGCGGCCGACCGATGCCAGCCATTGCCTGAGGGACACGCGCAGCACGAGACCAGCACAGATCGTGGCGAACAGCGCCGCTGTTCCGGAGGCTGACAGGATGTTGAATGTGAACTTCGCGGGGTAGGGGCCGGCCTTCGCGACGACGGGCGGCAGGCGTTGAATGGCGCCATCGAGGCCCGGCCACGGAATGGCGATGGTGGCCTTGTCGAGCAAAGCCTTGAACGGTGTGTAGCCCCAGAGCAGCACGAAGATCACCAGGATGATGTAGGGCGACCAGGCGTGCAGCACCTGGGAGCGTTCAGCCTTCGGCGGCAGATGGACCGCTTCCACCGACACATCGGCAGGCCGCCAGAAGCTCAACAGCACCAACAGGCTGGAGATGGCCGCGAGTGATGCCAGGATGTCCGTGAGGTAAGGGCCGATATAGGTGGACACCAGGAACTGGGTGGCCGCGAAGCAGATGCCGCAGACCAGCGCAGCCGGCAGTACTGCCTTCAGGGCTTTGACGCCGCCCATCACCAACATCAGATAGGCGGGCACAAACAAGGAAACGGGGGCGCAGATCTTGCCGACGTCGGCACTGAGTTGCGCGAGCGGCAGGTTGGTCACGGTCGCCAGGGTGACCAGCGGCGTGCCAATGGCGCCGAAGGCCACCGGCGAGGTGTTGGCAATCAGGCAGATGGCGGCGGCCTGGAACGGCGAGAATCCCAACCCACTCAACATCGCGGCAGCCACCGCAACCGGGGTACCGAAACCGGAGGCTCCTTCCACGAAGGCGCCGAAGGCGAACGCGATCAGCAGGGCTTGTAACCGGCGGTCCTGGGTGAGATGGCCGACGGAGTTCTTGATGATCTCAAACCGGCCCGTGTCGACCGTGAGCCGGTACAACGCGAGCGCCCAGAATACGATCCAGGCGATCGGGAAGAGTCCGAAGCAGGCACCGTACACGGTCGCGCGCAACGCGAGCGGAGCGGGCATGCCGTAGATGGCAATTGCTACAACAATGGACGTTAGCAGTCCTAAGACGCCGGCTTTCCAGGCTGACATCCGGAAGATGCCGAGCGCGATGAGCAGAATGACAATGGGTAGAGCCGCGCACGCCGCCGACAGCCCCAGGCTTCCATGTACGGGCGTATAAACCTGATCCCACATAGCAGCGACCCCCTGTTCTTCTTACGGGCTGCGCTGACACTAACGTGTTTCGACCTTCAGAACCACCCGTAGTTGAAGCTGATACTGATGCGTTCCGCGGTCATGGGATTGGGCGGCACCTCGTGGCGCAGCCAGCTCTCGAACAGGACCAGCGTTCCCGCTTCAGCGGGAATCACGACCCACGGCCGGCTGGCTCCCGTCCGGGGCGGGGCCGCCATGAAACGATCCAGGCGCGGGTCTTCAAACTTCAGTCCCGGGCAGCCGCGCGGTGTCTTGACATAGTAGGTACCGCTGATCGACGAAAGGGGATGTAAGTGCAGTCCGTGGACGACCTGCCGCGGCATGATGTTCACCCAGCAGTCAGTCATCGCCAGCTCGCGCCGCGCGAGGTCAAACTCCAACGACGCGGCGAATGACCGCACGTGCCGCAGGAGCCGGCGTTGCAACTCGGCGAAGGTCGGTGACACCTCGTGCAGGCGATGCACCGAGTTGTACGAAGTGTAGCCGCCCGGGTAGTTCTTTTCGGACCAGCGCTGGCCACCAACATCGTCGGCACGCAACTGCAGGCTCTCCCGCAGCAGTCGATTGTTGAATCCCCGCCAGCCCGAGTGATTCAGACGTCCCCGATAGACGAGCGTCGGAAAGAGCCGCTGTACCGTCATTTGCCCTGGAACGCCGCCGTACCGGGCTGGGCTGCGCGCAGCCACTGTTGAAAAGTCGGGACCGACTCGTGACCCTCGGCAGGGGCCCACGCAGCAAATTCAATGGCCGTGGCCGGATCGTAGGGGCCTTCCTTGATTTCAATGAACGCGGCGCCATCGGTTCCGGCCAGCAGGGTGTGCCACGTATTCCGGGGTGTTTCGTAGGCGATGTTCCCGGAGTCGGTTCCGATGCGATAGCGGCCGGTAACGCCGCCGGCCGCGTCGAATGTCAGCACCTCGAAGTAACCGCGCAGCACGACTGCGAGCTCGGATTTGGTGGTGTGCCGATGGGGCCGGAAGTAGGTGTCCTTCTGGGTGGCCACGAAAAACCGCTGCACCAGATCAGTTGGGGTGGTGTGGATATTCAGGTGGGCCCGCTGGCGGGGGCTCGCGGCTGCCTGCGCGGTCAGGTCATTCAGAATGTCTTGGGAGAACAGCTTCATTTGGCTTGGTACACAATAAGGGGAGCGGCCATTGTAAACGGTTGCTCCCCCGAGGCGTTCTTTGAACTGCCGGGCAGTTCCGTGGGTCCAATGGATGCTGCTCTCGTAGGCCCTGGCAGGGGCCGGCAGGTGCAGGAGGTGTTGTCATGTCGAATCGAGCCCGATTGATTGTTCCCGCGGTAGTCGCCTGCTTGCTGGGTTTACCGGCCTGGGCTGCCGAGAATGCACCGGCACCAGCAGGGGAGCCGCAGTCCGCGGTTTGGACGGATAAAGAGCTGACGTTCGTCTACCAGGGCTTCACCACCCGGTACTCCTGTGACGGCCTGCGGGACAAGGTCCGCAGCGTCCTGCTGGACCTGGGAGCGCAGAAGAAGGATCTGAAGGTCATGGAGCTGGGCTGCAGCTCGCCCACCGGTCGTCCTGACCCTTTCCCGGGTGTCCGGGTGAAGATGCGGGTTCTGCAGCCGGCAGATTCCCCTGATGCCGCCAAAGCCGCTGATCCCACCCCCGTGGCGGCGCACTGGAAGCCTGTCGATCTGAAACTGCGGGATTCGTTTACGACGGATTCGGGCGAGTGCGAGCTCGTCGAGCAGATCCGTCAGAAGATCGTGCCGGCGTTCGCCGCACGCAATGTTGATTTGCGCACGACCTGCATTCCGCACCAGGCCACGGTGGCCCGGCCGATCCTGAAGATGGAAGTACTGGTTCCCGATACCAGCAAGGATGCCCAACAACAAGGGGCGCCGCAGTAGCACTGCGACGCCCCTGACTCGTCAGAACCGCTGTCCGAAGCGTATGCCGATCGTACGCGGGCGGTTCGGGATGTCATAGATCGCCACGGTTCCACATGTGGACTCGTCGCATTCGGCGGCTCGATCCAACACCTCGCGTCGGTCGAAGGCGTTGTCGATATAGAGCTCGCCCGTCATGCCGTTTTTCTCGACACCCGCGGAGAAGTTCGCCTGGAAGTAGGCCGGCTCCGGTCCCAGGATGCCCCGCGCAACCTGGCGAAGATCGCCAAACCGCTGGCCAACATAGAGACCCGTCGCCTGAACGTGTGCCAGGAAGCCCGGACCCACCTCAAACGTGTAGCGTCCCACGAGATTGCCTTTGAACTTCGGCGTGACCGGTAACTGCTCGCCCTCGGGCGCGAACAGGGAGTCATCAACCAGGCCGGTCTTGGGATTGATGGGCGCGAAGGTCTGGGTCAGCTTGGGATCCAGGTACGCAGCCCCACCCGACACGGTGAGCCCGGTCATGACCTGGAACTCGAAATCCGTCTCGATGCCCTTGATGGAGGCCTGGCCGGCGTTCGCGATGATGGTCAGCGCGTTCGGGCCGAGGTAGGAGAACTGGAAGTCTTTCCATTTCTCATAGAAGACAGCGCCGTTCCAGCGCAACCGGTTTTCGAGCCAGCTCGTCTTCCAGCCGATTTCATAGTTGCTGAGATAATCAGGTTTGTACGGCGGTATCTTGCCGCCGCCGTTGCGATTCACGCCGCCCGGCCGGAAGCCTTTGGACCACGTTGCATAGATCATGCGGTCGCGATCGATCTTGTACTGCAGGTTGATCTTCGGCGTGTTGCCCGAGCCCGTGGAACGGCCGTCCAGGTCGATGCAGGGCGCGCCATGGAACGGGGTGGGGTCGAAGCAGGTCGCGGTTCCCTGGCTGCCGGAGAAGTTCTCGTTGAATCCGTAGAAACCCTTCAGGGTGTTGTCGAACGTGTAGTAACGGATGCCCGCGTTCAACGTCAGGTTGCTGAGGATGTCATACGCCAGCTCCGTGAAAACTGCCTTGTCGCGGTCGACACGCTCCTGTTCCGTGAGCCAGACCGAACCCGGCCAACCCGGTACGGACAGATCGTCGGCGAGTTGCGTGCCGCCGTTCGTGACCAGGTAGTCCTGTTGGATCTCGTGCACCTGGCGCTGGATGAAAAATCCGGCGGTGGCCCGCACGGGATATTCCTTCGGCGTGGAGATGCGGAACTCGTGGCTGGTCTTGGTGTAATGATCCTTGCCGACAATGTGCTGCGCCGGATTGATCAGGTTTCCAGCGTTGTCCAGAAAGTAGGCGCCGGAACCGTTCGCTATGTCATAGGCCAGCGAGTAATCGGTGTAGTCCGAGTTCTCGTGGGTGTTGCGGGTCAGGTAGGCGCCTGAATACACGAGATCAAAATTGCTGATCTTGCCCTCGATGGTGAGCGCCGACTGCACCCAGGAGTCACGGACGTTGTCCGGGAAGTAGTGTTGGATCTGCAGATCGCCCACGGCGGGGTTGTATGCGAAGTTGCCGTTGGTGGTCTGGACCTGGCCCATTACCTGCGGCGTTATGGTCCAGTTTTCATTCAGATCCACCTTGAGCGCGGCGCGGCCGCCCTTGGTGTCGACATCGTTGTAGTCCTTCTTCACCAGGTTCGTGTTGGTCATGGTGATGCCGGATGTCGGGAAGGTTACCGAGCCGGGAACGTTGTCGATATAACCGGCATCCTTCGTATCCCAGCCCACGAGGCGCACCGCCGCGAAGGAAGTGATCGGAATGTTCACGAAGCCTTCGAAGCTGTAACCCTTGCCACCGTGGTCCACGGTGTTGCCCTCAACATCGTAACCGGCCGCGAATTTTGTCGGATCCGGCTTGTTCGTGATGATGCGGAGAGTGCCTGCCTCGGAGCTGGCGCCGTACAGCGTGCCCTGCGGTCCTGACAGCGCCTCGACGCGCGCGATGTCGTAGATGTGAATGTTGAGGTTGCCGTCAATCGTCGTGACGGGCTGCTCATCCAGATACATACCCACGCTGGGCAGCGAGCCCGAGTGGTTACCATCGCCGCCGCTCGCCACGCCGCGCATGTAGACATGCTCGACTGACGGGCCGGTGCTCTGGAAGGAGACGCTGGGCAGCAACTGTGCGTAGTCGTCAAACTTGGTGACGTTCATCTGCTCCAGTTTCTGCGTTCCGATGGCCTGAATGCTCAGTGGAACGTCCTGGAGGTTTTCGACGCGCTTCTGTGCAGTAACCACCACCTCCGCCAATCCGGCACTGGCAGCCGTGTCGTCATCGGCAGCGCGGGCCGCGGATATGCAGGAGAGCAGAGCGCCTGCAACCGGCGCCGCCTTCCACAGAAACTGCCGCTTCTGCCGCGTTTCCTGCCGTTTCAATTTTCTGAGTCGACTGCGTGTCACTGGGTATACCCCTTGATGGTGTTTATGCTGCCCCCTCGAATTCCGGAACGCCCGGATAGGCCGCGAGCACGGGACCCAGCGCCTGAGTGAGGGGCGCGAGCCACGGCTCGTAATGACGGTGTTGATCCAGGCCGTCACGAAAAATGGGTTTGCGGACCTGTTGCGAGCTGGCGGTCCGGACGGCCCGCTCGTTCTCATAGAAGCGCAGGCACTGCTCCTCGAAGGGCAGGCCGCAGTACTCGAGCAGCCGCCGCACCTGCGTTTCGGTGTCCGCGATCATCGATTCGTAGAACACGCGGTGTACGCGGCCCGGCAGCACGGTGTCGAAGTGCGCCATGAGCTCGACATAGTCGCGGTAGTAGCGGCCGAGGTCCTCGAGGCTGTACGCAAAACTCTGGCCGCGCGCGAAGTGCTGCTTGAATCCCGAAAAGCAACATCCCAGCGGATGACGGCGCGCGTCGATGATCTTCGCGTTCGGTAGAATCAGCTGAATGAGGCCGATCTGCGCGAAGTTGTTCGGCATCTTGTCAATGAAGAAGGGCGCGGCGCTCTTGCGTTGAATCAGCGCGCGCCCGAGGTATTGTTCACCGAGCTCGCGACACTGTGCCGCCGTCAGGTTCTGCAACACCTGTGGGTAGCTGGCAGGTTGCTCCTGCGAATGCAGGCTGCGCGCCAGGGCCGGAATGTGGGGCAGCTCCATGGTGCCCTCGATCCGGGAGTGGCTGGAGAGAATCTGCTCAATCAGCGTCGAGCCCGCGCGCGGCAGGCCTACGATAAAGATCGGATCCGGGCGTTCGCTGCCGTAGCCGCGGCGCGTGTCGAAGAACTCGGGTGTGAACAGCGTCTTGCAACGGCGGACGTAGGCGGTCAACTCCTGCGGCGCGTAGTTGAGCATCTCGCGCCGAAAACGATTGCCGGCGGCGTAGTTTTCGAATGACTCCGCATAGGACCGGGCGTCTTCGAGCGCCTTGCCGAGCGCGAAGTGCAGATGGAAGCGATCCTCGCGGCTGAGGTCGGGGCGCGCCAGTTGGGCCCGCATGGAATGCAACTGTGCCGGGCTGAATCGCACGGTCTTGAGGTTCGCGAGGCTCCAATAGGCTTCGCCGAGCTCCGGCGCCAGCTCGATGCTTTTTTCGTAGGCGGCAACGCTGTCGGCTTCGCGGCCATTGGTTTTCAGGGCATGCCCGTAGCTCATCCATATCTTCGCCTGCCGCGGGTAGGCCGCCAGCACCCGGCCGTAGATTTCGATGGAGCCGTCCAGCTCGCCGATCATGGCCAGGATGGCAGCCTTGAGATTGTTATATCCGGGATGCTGGGCATCGACGGCCAGCAGCGTGTTAACTTCACGCAGCGCCTCTTCGGCCTTGTTCTGGCGATGTAACACAATCGCGTAGTTGTGCCGTGCGGCGATGAAGCTCGGTGCGAGCTCCAGGCAGCGCTCCAGGAGCGATTCGGCGTCCTTGTAACGACGCAGCCGTGCGGCGACTTCCGCGAACATCCGTATCGCAGCGACATCCGTTGGAAAGGCCTTCAGGTGATTGCGCAACAGCAATTCCGCCTGCGGAATCTGGTTCTCGCACAGCGCGGCGGCCGCGGCTACCAGGCGAGGGTCGCGAGTCGACGCCTTGATGTGTTGCGCGTAGGCGTTGTCGGCACCGATTGGATCGCCGACGATGGTCAACTGATCACCCAGCGCACGCCAGGCATCTGCCCAATCGGGCTTCAATGCAACTGCACGGCGCAGTGCGGTGATGGCGGCGTCGTTCTGACCCAGGCGGCTGAGAACCAATCCGATCTCGTAGTGGACCTGCGGCCAGCCAGGTTGCGCATGCGCAACGGCTGCCAGAATCTGCAGTGCGGTGTCGGTATTGCCGAGGAGCCGATGTGCCGTCCCCAGCAGCAGGCCCGCGGTCGGATGATTCGGCGCGACTGCGAGAATCTCGGTGATTTGTTGTAGCGCCAGCGCCGGATTGCTCGCGAGCAGCCGGGCTGCGTGAGCGAGCGCGACTTCAACGGTACCGACTGGCTCTGCTGCGGAACTCAACGGCTTTTCCGTTCCTTACGACCCCACTTTTCTTTATCTGAACCCTGAGTAGTCCGATTGTCAATTAGGCGACGGCCCACCGCGCTGTGGCGCGGGCACTACGCTTCACTCGTTGCACGAGGACGACATCGGGTATGTGCATCCGCGACACCCCGCCGATGTGCATTGCATCTATTGAAGCCAAGACAGGTCCTCTCCGGCCGGTTATTCTTCCGTGCTCGTCCTGGAAGGACACCGAGGTAATGGACAATGAGCTCGAGTCATGTCGGCCAGGTTTTGCCCGCAAGCGCTTTCAGTTACGCAGTCTCTTTGCGTGTCCGACATCCGAGCAAAGATCTCGATGTACTCACCGACAAGTTGCGGCTCGAGCCGGATCACAGCTGGAAGGCGGGGGATCCGCGCCGCTCCCAATCGGGCTCGGCCCTGGGCGGCAACCATCGTGATTCGTACTGGTCGGCGCTCCTGCCCGCGCAGATGGTAGGTCCCAGCAGCATGCCGCTCGAGATGTTCTTCAGTCAGCAGCTCGTGCAGCTCGCGCGGCATCGTGAGTTTTTCAACAGCCTGCAAAGTGATGGCGGGCAGGTGTCACTGCTCGTCGAGCTGGCGCCCACCGCCAATGCATCGCTCACGTTCAGCAGCGCCAGCGCGCGCAAGCTGGCGGACCTGAACATCGAAGTTGAATTTCAGTTCGTCGGCGACTGACGCCGCGACGACTGGCCGCGGGGCATCGGCGCCCGGACCATGGTGTTGAGCAGGTGCTCGAGCAACGTGGCCGGGTCGGTGCAGCGACCCGTGTGCACTCTCGAAGTTTGAATGATGGTGCTGCGAGGTGCCACCAGCCAGTCAAACCGCTCGCGCCGGGATAGTTTGCCGATCGTTCCTCCCTGGCTGCCGCCCGCGCAGATGGCGGGAATGCTGGCGAGGTGAGCGCGGGTCGCTTCGATGTCAATGTCGGGCGCAAGGGCTTTCAGGCGGCTTTCATCCAGCTCGATGCGCGCTTCGAGAAATCCTTTCTGCGGGCACGAAACAATCACGCCGACATTGACGAATTCCTCGCGCTCCACTCGTGGAACGATGCGGACTATCGCGTAGTCATACGAACTGCCGTTATTCATGAGACGAGCGTGCACGAATCGCCTCCTGTACAAATGCGTGACGCTGCTGCAGCCGATGCTGAAGATACGTCGTGTACGCCTCTCGGTTCTCCTTTGGCGTCGCGAACGGCGTATTTGCGCCGCCCAGCCACGTTTCAGGAATCAGGGCCACGATATCGTTCAGTACCTCGGGCGTAATGAGCGCGCTGAGCCGAGCGTCGGACTCCTCTAACGAGGCGGCGAACGGCAACAGGATGTGATCCTTTACCCGCGTGAAAGGATCTGCCGCGCGTTCCAGGTATTGATTCCACGAATGATGGAAGTAGAGCGCGGCCCCGTGGTCGATCAGTTCCAGTTGCCGGTGCCACATCAGCATGTTTGCGTTGCGCGGCGTGCGATCGACGTTTGTGACAAACGCATCGAACCAGACGATATCGGAGGCGAGGCGGGCCGCCGGCTGTTCTGCGAGCGCATCGAACATCACCGCGCCCGGCAGATAATCGAGAGCCACATTGAGGCCCGCGCTGGCCTTGATCAGCTCCTGGATTTCCGGGTCCGGCTCCGTTCGGGCGAGGTCGGGATCCAGCTCAATGAGCACAATTTCCGGAATCGGCAACTGCAGAGCACGCGCGATCTCGCCGGCGACGAGCTCGGCAATCAACGCTTTCGCGCCCTGGCCCGCGCCGCGGAATTTGAGTACGTACATGCCATCGTCATCGGCCTCCACGATGGCGGGCAGCGAGCCGCCTTCGTGCAGCGGAGTGACGTACCGAGTAGCGCCGACAGTTCTCATACTGCAATACTAGCGAAATGCATTCCCTGGTGACTCGAAGCTCATTTGTACAGCCCGTCGCAGCAGCGACTCCGACGAGCGATTTTCGATAGTGCGGCGGCTCTCGGGCGTCATAGCCTTCGTGCTCATTTTGATGGCGGCTCTCGGTGAAGCGGCAATGGCGGCGGCTCCCGAGCAGCCCATGCCCGTTTCGAAGCCCGAGGTGCTCGCCCATGGTCGTTTCAAGCGCGTGGAAATATTCCGGCCCCAGGGCGAAGTGAAGCACTTCGCGTTGCTGATGTCCGGCGACGGTGGTTGGACCTCCCGGCTCGCGAGGATGGCGGGGGCGTTGGCTTCAGACGGCACGCTCGTGGCCGGAATCGATACCGCGCAGTTGTTTGAGGATCTGGAGAAGGACGGCGGCAAGTGCGTGCTGCCGGATGGCGACCTGGAAAACCTCAGTCACTATATCCAGGCCTATTACAAGGTTCCGACCTATTTCACACCGATACTCATCGGTCATTCCGCCGGAGCAACACTCGCCTTCACGAGCCTTGCGCAAGCCCCACCCGGTATCTTCGGCGGCGCGCTCACGCTGTCATTCTGTGTCGACCTCGATCTGCGCAAGCCTCTGTGCGAGGTGCAGGGACTGAAGTACTCGAAGATCAAAAGTGGCTACCATCTGTTGCCATCGCCACAGTTGCCGGCTCCCTGGGTCGCATTGCACGGTGTGAAGGATCGCGTCTGCTCGATCAACGAAGCGCGCAGCTTCGTCGGAGCCACGAAGGGCGCCAGGCTGATCGAGCTTCCCATCGGCCACAGTTACCTGGGAACGGACACCGTCGACTGGTTGCCGCAGTTCAAGGCCGCCTTCGAGTCGATCGTTGCCACCCAGGTCACGCCGCATCTGCCGCCGCCGCCGGCCAGTCTCGCCGATCTGCCGATTGTCGAAGTTGACCCGACGCCCGGTACACCGACATCCGATTCGTTTGCCGTACTGCTGTCCGGTGATGGCGGTTGGGCGGGTATCGACAAACAGGTTGCGCAACTGTTGGCCGACCGCGGAGTTCCGACGGCGGGCGTCGACTCCCTGCGTTACTTCTGGACCGCGCGTACGCCGTTGGGGCTGTCAACGGACATTGATCGGATCATTCGTTACTACGCCTTTCACTGGAAGAAGAAGCACGTGTTGCTGGTTGGCTATTCGCAGGGCGCGGATGTGCTGCCGTTCGCGGTGAATCGGCTCCCGCCCGCCACCCGCGCGCTGGTCAAACAGACCACCCTGATCGGCGTGAGTGAATACGCGGCTTTTGAGTTCCACGTGGCCAACTGGATCGGCAGCGGCACTGACGGACTGCCCATTCGCCCGGAGATGGACAAGCTGTCGGCCGCCAACACAGTGTGCGTGTACGGCGATGATGACAAGGAATCCATCTGCCCGAAGGTCACGGCCCAACATGCCCAGGTCGTCAAGTTGCCTGGCGGCCATCACTTCGGCGGCAATTATACGCCGTTGGCGCAACTCGTGATCGGAGCAGGCGTACAACCCCATTGAGCCGGATCAAACCCGCGTTCAAGTGGCTGGGGGGCCTCGTGGGCCTCGCCACCTGTGCGGCCATCGGCCTGGCCGTGCAGAGTTGGTACTTCCGGCCCTTGTCCATTGGAATCTTTTTTGAACGGGCGTTCATCCAGTTTGTGCTGGAGGATCCGGAAGCCAGCTCCTCGCTCGGTGTATTCGAGCAACTGGGCTACAAGGGCTTCGACGGGATGTTGACGGACGTGTCGCCCGCGCACGAGCAGAAGCTCGCGAAGATGGCTCGGGACGATCTGGCCACGTTGCATGGTTACGACCGGGCTTCGCTGTCCCCCGCCCACCAGCTTTCATACGACGTGCTCGAGTGGTTCCTGCAGGACCTCGTCGAGGGGCAGCGCTGGCTGTTCCACGATTACCCCGTGAATCAACTGTTTGGTGTACAGAGTTCCACCGCCGACTTCATGGTGCAGATTCATCCGATCGGCGGCCGGCGCGATGTCCGCAACTACATCAGCCGGCTGAATGCCTTCGAAACGAAGTTCTCGCAGTTGCTGGAGGGCTTGCGTCTGCGCGAGTCGCTGGGGGTGGTGCCGCCGAAGTTCGTGATCGACCGGGTGTTGGTCGAGATGCGCGCGTTCATCGCGCCGCCACCGCGGCAGAACATTCTTTACACCAACCTGCGGGACAAGATGGCGCGGCTGGGAACCATTGCCGCCGCGGATCGGGCCGCGCTACTGCTGGAGGCCGAAAAGGCGATTGCGCAGAAGGTGTATCCCGCCTATGGCCGGCTGATCGAGTTCTTCGTGGCCCTGCAGCCGAAAGTGACTGAGGACTACGGCGTCTGGAAGCTGCCGGAAGGGGATGGCTACTACGATCACCTGATCCGCAGCCACACCACGACTTCGCTGAATGCCGAGGAGGTTCACAACATCGGCCTGGCCGAGGTGGCGCGCATCGAGAAGGAGTTGGATGAAGTGCTGCGATCGCAGGGCCTGCCCGAGGGCACCATCGCGGAACGCGTGACACGATTGAATGCCAATCCGCGCCTGCAGTATTCCAATGATGACAGCGGCCGCGCGGCCTGCATCGCGGACTACCAGCGCTACATCGACCAGATGACCCGGGGCCTGGCGCCGGATTTCGCATCCCCGCCCCAACTCAACATCAAGGTGCGCCGCGTGCCGCAGTTCAAGGAGGCGACTGCCCCGGGAGCCTACGCTGATACGGGGTCGCTGGATGGCTCGCGGCCGGGTGTGTTTTACGTGAACCTGCGGGATATGCGCGATATCTGGAAATATCAGATGCGCACGCTCGCCTATCACGAGGTGACGCCGGGACACCAGCTGCAGGGCGCGATTGCCCAGGGTCTGACAGATGTCCCCACCTTCCGCAAGATCCTGCCGTTCAGCGCCTATGACGAGGGTTGGGCCGTGTATGCGGAGCGGCTCGGTTGGGAAATGGGATTCGAGCCGGACCCGCTGGATAATTTCGGCCGCCTGCAGTCGGAGATGTTCCGCGCGGCCCGCCTGGTCGTGGATACGGGAATCCATCGCAAACACTGGACGCGCGAACAGGCGATTGCATACCTGCGTGACAAGACCGGCATGGCGCAGGGCGAAGTGGTCAGTGAGGTCGAGCGCTACTTTGTGATGCCCGGGCAGGCGCTGGCCTACAAGATCGGCATGTTGAAAATTCTCGAGTTGCGCAGCGCCGCGCAGGCCCAACTCGGCGCCGCGTTCGACATGCGGCAGTTTCATTCTGTTGTATTGGGGAGTGGCTCGCTGCCGCTGAGCATTTTGCAGAAGCAGGTCGATACCTGGGTTGCTGACTCGCTGCGCGCAACGGGTGCCCGAGCTTCGGAGTGCGAAACAGCCGGCGCGCGCTGCGCCGCAAGATAACTCAGCTACAACAACATGCGCGCGACAGCGAGGATGCATTAAGATCCGCACCGTCACTACTGCAACGGATTGGCGGAAAACTCCAAATGAAAAGAATGTCCGTCGTGACCACCCTGGCGGTGGCATTGGGATCGATTGGCTCGGGCTGCGCGCTGGCTGAGAACCAGACTGACAACCTGCTGGGAGCGGACAGCGGCAAGTTACATCTCACCGCGGGATTCAGTGATCTCGAGGGGGCCGGCGGTGGCGGCCTGGTTCCCCTGGCCTTCATTACCGGTTACGGCTCGAACCAGAGCTGGGGCGCGAACGCCCACTTCACAAACATTCAACTTCGCAACCTGCACCTGTTTACCTATGGAGTGGCCGTGGGCGCGTTGGACCGGGTCGAGCTGTCGGCAACACGGCAACAGCTCGATATCACGAGCGGGCCGCTGGACGGGCTGGGCGTCATGCAGGACGTCTACGGCCTGAAGGTCAAGTTGTTCGGGGATGCCATCTATGGACAGGACTCCTTCCTGCCGCAGGTGTCAGTGGGTGCTCAATACAAGCACAACGATGGCATCAAACATGGCGAGGCGGTCGGGCTGGCCGGAGTTCTCAATCCGCAGCAGTTGGGCGCCCAGGCCGAGCACTCGACCGACTTCTACCTGGCGTTGACCAAGGTGTTCCTCGGTGAAAGCGTGCTGGTGAATGCCGTGGTCCGGGAAACAAAGGCCAATCAGTTTGGCCTGCTCGGCTTTGGCGGCGATCGTCACCGGGGCTATTCAACCAAGCCGGAAGGCACGGTCGCGTACCTGGTGAGCCGCAGGCTCGCGGTGGGGGGTGAGATCCGCACCGGGCCGCACAATCTGGGTATCGATGATCAGGGCAATGGCTGGACGCTGTTCGTCGGGTGGACGCCGACCAAGAATCTGTCCCTGGTGGCGGCGTATCTGAACATTGGCAGTGTGCTGGGACCCGTGACGCACGTGACACGGCACCAGGATGGTCCGTATTTGTCGGTACAGGCAGGATTTTAGACAATGATGAAACTCCACAACTTGCGCGAGGCACTCATGAACCGCATGCGGCCGGGCGACTGGTTTCTACAGGGTGTGCAACTGGTGGTGTTCATGTGCGCCATGGCGGTGGCGCATGCGAGTCCCACGTTGTATGAGCGGATCGGCGGGGAGGCGAAGATCAGGGTCATTGCCGAGGAGTTTACGAACGCAATCCTGGCGGATGACCGGATCAACTTTACGTTCGCGGAATCGGACGTGAAGAAGTTCACGAAGCTGTTTCATGAGCAGCTGTGTGCGCTGACGGGGGGGCCGTGCAAATACACAGGGCGCGACATGCATGAAGCGCACGCCAAGCTCGCCATCAATGATGCGCAGTTCAATGCGATCGCAGAGGATCTGTATATCGCCTTCGAGAAGGCGCATGTGCCTTATCACCTGCAGAACAAGGTGATGGTGATGTTGGCGCCCATGGAGAAGGACATTGTCAAAGACCGGGGTTTTGTGGCCCCGGGAACTACGCGGCCGCCGCGGTAGGTGCCGTCAGTTGGTCTGGCCGGGTGGCGCTTCATTGGAGTAGGTTTTGGCTTCCGGCGGTGACAAGGCTGCCACTGTAGCCGTGGGCGTCGCGGTCAAATGTTGGCCCCCGTTGGGCTGCGCGTTCGACGCCGGGGGCGCCGGGCGGTTCGCAGCCACGCCGGCAGGTTTCTTCGCGGCCTTGGGCGCCCTGAGTGAGACGGTGTTGGCTGCTGCCACCCGCGGCGGGGCAGGGGGCTGATTCTTTGCCACCAGGACTTCCGCGTTGGCGAGTTTGGTCCTGACGGACTCGTCCCCGGGTTTCAGTTGGGCGAGATGGCGGTAGGCCGTCTCCGCCTCGGTAGGGCGATTGGCCTGCATCAGGGCGTCGCCTTTCGCCAATAGCAGTTGCACGTCGTCCGGCTTGGAGCGGAGGGCGTCTTCGCAGGCGGCTACGTCGCCCAGCTTGGTGCAGCGGAGTTGGTTACGGGCCAGCTTGGCGCCCTCGGCGGCCTGCGTCAGGCCTTCGATGTACGTCTGCTCGGTTACCAGGCTGCGGACATCACGTAATTTGCCGGTCAGCTCGGCGTTGCGGGGGAAGATCTCCGAGGCGGTTTCGAGGATTTCAACGGCTTCCTGGTAACAACCTTGATCCACCAACGCATCCGCGAGTCTCATGCGGGGGCCGAGATCATCGGGGTTGTGGTCCATCGCGGATCGGGCGTCAACCACGGCGTCGGACTGTTTGCCGCTTTGGCAGGATGCTCGTGCGACGGCGCGCGCGTGAACATCCGCCTGGGCACGGACGGGCCGGCCGCAGGACATCATCAGGCCGGCACTGATACACACCGCGACTGCCAGGCGAGCATTCATTCCCTACTTGTATCCCTCGATATTGCCGCCGCGCCCGAACTTGTCGAACACCCATTTGCCGTTCGGGAGCCGGACGAGATTGAACAGGTACCACTGATCGACCGTCACGTAGGGTGGGTTCTCCCGGGCAATCACCTCTTCCAGTTCCTTGCGCAACTGCAGCAAACCGTACTCCGATGGTGCGGATCCGACAACACCGTCGCCGTTGGAATCGTCGCCGTTCAGGTTGGCGCGCGCGAGCTTGGCAATTTCGCCCACCAACAGCGTGGCTTCCTTCTCGGAAGTGCTGGCCGCGACGTCTTTGCTCAACAGGCCAATGAGATCGCATCGCTCGACCACCCGCGCTGAATCGGCTGCGAAGATCGGCGCGGCCTTCTGTACGTTCAGCGTTGCATCATCAGATGTTGCCGCGAACGTGATGTGATTGACGGCCATCACCACGGATTCCTTCACCCCGAAGGTGTTTTCGTCGTTGGTGGCACTGCTGGCGAGCGCGATATTGTTCTTGATCTCAGTCAGGTCGTGGGAGGCCGTGGCCTTTGACACATAGTCGGCAGTTTCCTTCGCCCGGCGCTCGGCACTGGACATATAACCTTCCTTGTTCGGCGTGACGTGTACTCCGGTGATGGCGTGGCCAATGTGTACGTGAGCGACGGTTGGTGCCCTGCGGCTGACGCAACCTCCGGTGAACGGCAGGACCCATGCAATCGCCAGCAGAGCGAGCAGGTGCTTTCTTCTCATTGTGGAATCTCCCTGACCAGTCGGAACCCGATACTGTTGCTGCGGTAGGTTTCTTCGAAGCGGTTGCGCGCCGAGGTGCTCACCAGCGTCGGGGATGTAAACCACGACCCGCCGCGCAGGTTGTGTTGGGTGCAGTCACCATTGGTGAGCCACGCCGAGCCGTTGGCGGGGGCGCCGCGATAGTCCGGATGCCAGCAATCCTGGACCCACTCGAAAACATTCCCCAGCATGTCATACAGGCCGAATGCGTTCGGTTGGAAGGAGCCGACTGGAGCTGTATATACATACCCGTCGCTGCAGGGGTTGACCTTCCATCCCGGGTACTGTTGGGCGGCAGACTGGTCCGCGACGTTTGCATCGGCACAGGCTCCCTCCAGGTTATCCTTCCATGGACGGGGATCCGCCAGACCGGCGCGCGCCGCATATTCCCATTCGGACTCGGTCGCAAGCCGATACTTCTGGCCGGTCTTCTTCGACAGCCAGGCGGCGAATTCCCGCGCGTCCCGCCATGACACACAGGCGACCGGATGCAGTGATGTCTGCGTGAATCCCACATTGTTCCAATTGAGCTCGGAGCTGTCCTGCCACTTGCCGTTGTACATCTGGCAGCCGGCGCTCCTGTGAGCCGTGGCAGCTGAGAATTCCCGGAATTCTCCCAGCGTGATCTCATATACGCCCATGCCCAGTGGATACGGGATACGGACCGTGTGCCGCGGCATTTCCAGAGGCGAGGCATCGGCCTGACCGGCAGCGGCGCCCTGTTGAAACTGGCCCGGCGGCAGAGCCTTCATCAACGGGCAGGTGGGGCAGTCGCGAAAGACTTCTCCCTGTGTCGGTATTGGAATGGCATTGCCGCGGTTCACGGCCAGCCAATGCTCAATCTGGCGCCGGCCTGTGAGATAAACGCCAATCAACACCGCCAACACAACCGCGCCCACAATGGCGGCCATGTGATCCCTGCGGATACCGGTGCCCGCCGTAAACTCCTGCATGAAGCTTTCAACATTGGGCGTGCGCTTCTCGCGGTCGAACTCCAGCCCGTGCGCGATGGCGCGGAACTGTGCGGCTGACAGCGAGGCGCGGCGAACCAGCCTGAGGCCGCTGTCGCGCGCATCGTTCGCCACCATTCGGTCGAACGGATGCCGTCCCGTCAACAACTCATGGGCAATGCATGCAAGCGCATAAATATCATCACGCGGATCCGGCGTCGCGTTCTCCAGCATCTCCGGGCTCGCGTACGGCGGAGTCAATGCGCTCAACCGCGGGCGCTCATCGCCGTTCACGCCGGCAGCGCGGGGATGCCGTGTCATGAGCCGGGCAATGCCGAAATCAATGATCTTGACATCGCCGCTGTCTGTAACCAACACGTTGCCCGGCTTGAGATCCCCATGCACGATGCTGTTGCGATGGGCAAACGCGAGTCCACTGGCCATCGATTTGACAATATCGATGGCCTCCTTGGCCGGCAGCCCCCTCTGCTCGGTGGCGGCGAGCTTGCGCTTGAGGGATTCGCCGCTCAGGTACTCCATGGTCATGAAGACGATGCGGCCGTCCCGGTCGCAGTCGATCACGCGGACAATGTTCGGATGCGGCAGGGTCTGCAGCTTGTGGGCCTCTCCCTGCAGCACCGCCAGTGACTCGGTGAAATCACTGAGCGGCACGGTCAGGAGTTTGACCGCCACATGTGTCTCGGCCGCGCGTGCCTCGACCTTGCGCAGGTCGATCGCCTTGTACACCGTGCTCATGCCGCCTTCGCCGATGGGCTCGATCAGCCGGAAGCGGTTGTGCAACACGGTTCCAACAGAGATGAACGACTTGCGCCGCGGCGGTGCTGATGTGGGTTGCGGCCGGCTTCCCGTGTGGTCCACGAGCACCGTTGCGGCATCATCATCGTGTAGCTGAAGCGCAACAATTTTCGGCGCGCGCAGTGCTTTCGTGTCTACCGGCGCATCGCGGCGCCGCAGCAATTGGCGCACGATTTCAATATGGATGTTGCCTGGCAGGCGCTCCCGGGCCTGTTCGTTGTTCAACGCAGCGAGCAGCGCGCCGGGTTCGGCCTCACCAGCGAGCAGTTGGCGTTCGATTTCGGCAAGCAGCTCGTCTCTGGACAGGGTCCCGCTTCGATACGAATCCAGAGTCTCGACAAATCCTGACATGTCAATGTTTTAATAGCGATGTCAACCACCGCGAATGATCGAGTCTACCCGAACTACGGTTTGAGAGTCGGGGAGTCCGGTCCGGGGCGGATGCGGGAGTCGGCCGTGAGCTCGAGGAGGTCGACTTCCTCTTCCGCCGCATGAAAGGCATCATCCCCGATGACCTTGCGGGCACGCAGATTCATGAGTACCTGACGCTGGGCACGCACCGTGCGTCGTTGCAACTCGGTCATGCGCGACTCGTTGGATCCTTGCGCCGCGGGAACACGCTCGCCCGAGCGCATCCGGGCTTCGTATTCGCTTCGGAGTACATCGATTGACGGATGTCCATCCTGTTCCTCCGCGAGCACCCGCAGCGCCGCACGTGCCGTTTCCACCCTTGCCAGCCTGACTTCGCGCGCCACGGAGCCGTCATCCTTCAGCCCCAACATGGCCAACAGCGGCCGCAGGGTCAGCCCTTGTATGACCAGCGTTGTCAACACAACACAAAAGGCACACAGGATGATGAGGTCGCGGTAGGGAAACGCGGTGTCCGGTGTGCCATCGGGCAGAGCCAATGCCGCGGCGAGGGTCACGATGCCGCGCATGCCGGCCCACGAGACAACGAGTCCGCCACCACGGGTTCGCGGCTTGCTCGGTTTTTCAACATTCCAGCGCTTTTCCAACCAGAGGTTCGTGTAGCCATAGACCATGACCCATACATAGCGCACGACAATGACCGTGACGCATACCGATGCGGCGCAGATCGCGTAGGTGTGCCAGTCCGAGCTGTGCGTCCGCGCCAGAATCTGGCGCAACTGCAGGCCGATCAGCACAAATGCCAGTACGTTGAGAACGAAGACGGCAACTTCCCACACGGCGTACGAGGCAATCCGGTGCCTGGCGTCAACCCGGCCCGGGGCGAATTGCGCGAGGGTCATGCCGAAACTGACCACGGTAATGATGGCCGACAGACCCAGGTGATCAGCCAGGATCCAGACTCCAAAGGTGCCGCAGAACTGGAGGATGACGGACACCTGTATGTCATCCACGTGGCGCGTCACCCGAAGCCAGAACCGGGCCATGATCACGCCCAGAATCACTCCACCACCGCAGGTCAGAAACAACAGCGGGACGATCTTCCAACCCACCGCGGCGCCCGTCATGGCGGATGCGACTGCGATACGGTATATCAGCAGAGCGCTTGCATCGTTAAACAGGCTTTCACCTTCGAGGATCACCAGCAACCGGTGTGGGGGACGCAATCGGCGCAGGACCGCCGTGGCGGCCGAGGCATCGGGAGGCGCCACGATTGCACCGAGCGCGATGGCAGCGGCCCAGCCGAGATCCGGGACGATCTTCCGGGCGACGATCGCAACGGCGACAATAGTCAAAACAACCATGACCAGCGCCAGGCTGATCAACGACCTGAGGTTTTGTCTCAGATCCCGTGGCGAGGCGTCATACGCGGCATCGAGCAGCACGGGGGCAACGAACAGCGCCAGCGCCAACTGGGGATCGAGCGTAACCGCGGGTGCGCCGGGAATCAGTGCGAGGCCCGCGCCGGCAAGGGCCAGCAACGCCGGGTAGGGCACTCCGATCCGGTTGGCCCACAGGGTGAGCAACGCACCGAGCACCAACAAAGCAATAACCAGCTCAAAAAGAACCATGTGGCAAAAATTACCCTGGGGTTACGACCAATGAATGTGGTTGCGGCCACCGCCGCCTATGACCGCTGGCTCGCGCAACGATTGAGAGTCATCGTCAAAAGCGATCTGACGCGCAAACATCGCGAGATGTCCGAAGATCCGTTCTCCTTTCTGCGCGCGACCTTTTACCGGTGGGCCCAGGTCTGGCCCCAACTGTGCGCCGATCTTACCGCGGCGCCGAAAGTGTTGGGCGTCGGCGATCTGCACGTTGAAAATTTCGGGACGTGGCGCGACGGCGAAGGCCGGCTGATCTGGGGGATCAACGACTTTGACGAGGCGACGACGCTTCCGTACACCAACGACCTGGTGCGGCTGTGTACGAGCGCACTGATTGCGATCAGCGAGGCGCGCCTGGAAACCCCATTGCGGCGGGCCTGTAATTCGGTTCTGGAAGGTTACACCGAAGCCCTGCGCACCGGCGGCGAGCCGGTGGTGCTCGCCGAGAAGAACCGCTGGTTGCGCGACCTGGCCATGGGTCGCCTGAAAGAGCAGCGTCTATATTGGGACCGGCTCTTAGAGCTGCGCCGTCCCGCGGTGCCTCCCACTGCGGGCGAATTGGCGTTTCTGAAAGAGGCCATGCCGGAGAAACACCTGCCGATCCGCATCTGTCATCGCCAGGCGGGGCTGGGAAGCCTCGGGCGCCAACGCTTTACCGCGTTGGCTCACTGGAGAGGTGGCACCATCGCCCGGGAAGCCAAGGCCCTCACGACCTCGGCCTGGTGGTGGTGCAGTGACAGGTCACAGCCCTTGCAGTATTCACAGATCATGAGCCGCGCTGTGCGGGTCGCGGATCCGTTCCTGAATGTGCGCGCCGGTTGGGTTGTGAGGCGGCTCGCTCCCGACTGCAGTCGCATCGAGATGAAACATCTCGCGGGTGTTCAGGACGAGTGTCGATTGTTGTGGATGATGGGATGGGAGACCGGCAACGTTCATCTGGGCAACCCCCGGCAACGAGAGGCCATTCGCCGCGATCTGCTCGAGCGCAATATGCGCCAGCGCAATATGCGCCAGCGCAAAGGGGAGTGGCTGCTGAAGGCGGCACGGGCCATGCGCAACGCCACAATCGAGGATTGGCGTGAATGGCGTGACCGTTAGTTATTGGACAGGTTCGACCTTGACGCCCACTGTCAGGCGGTGACTGCCACCACCCAG
>Ga0207703_10000392_pt1 | contig 47040 bp, 48 predicted proteins | sample KBSSwiS12_FD_184304 | JGI IMG/M metagenome (GOLD analysis project Ga0207703, IMG submission 184304) | Switchgrass rhizosphere microbial communities from Kellogg Biological Station, Michigan, USA - KBS Switchgrass S1-2 (SPAdes) (version 2) | ecosystem: Host-associated > Plants > Roots >... | reverse complement strand
CGCCGGCAAACTCGCCCACTACAAGATCCCCCGGTTCGTGCACATCGTCGACGATTTCCCGATGACAGTCACCGGCAAGGTTCGCAAGGTGGCGATGCGCGAATCGGCGATAGAGATCCTCGGCCTGGGCTGACAGCTATCGTCGTACTGTAACGAGGCTTGGTATCCGCCGTCCATGGCTCCCGCGTCGCCCACCTAGTGCGTTGACCACGAACGTTTCCGGGGTTGCCTCAGCCGGCTCGTGATCGTGGGCGTCCCCAGCGTTGCTGGCGTTCGGCGCGGACGCGGGCGCGTTCGCGGCGTTGGGCGGCCAGGACGTCGGGGTGGCGGGCGTGGGTGCTGCGCCAGCGGAGATAGTCCTGGAGCCGGCGAGCAAGCACGGGATGGTTGGGGTGGTTCGAGTTCCCCATGACGAAGGTGCGCAGCGGGCCGAACTGGGCCTCGATCGGGTTCGCCCACGACGAGTAGGTCGGGGTCAGGCAGAGCTCGACCTGGTGCGCGGCCGCCCACCGGCGGATCTTCGGAATCGTGTTCGCGGACAGGTTGTCCAGGATGACGTAGACCGGGGCGCCATCCGGCCGGGCGGCGCGGATCGACTTCAGGGCGGCGAGGGTGTTCTCGCCGCCTTTGCGCTGCCGGGTGACACCCCAGAGCTGGTCGTCACCGATGGAGTAGCAGCCATGGAAGTAGCGGACGCCGTGGGTGCGCCGGTAGGTCGCGGGCAGCCGGTCGGGATGGTTCGCCGGTGCCCAGCAGGTCCCGTGGGTCGGGCGGATCGAGAGCGGGCCGAACTGGTCGAAGGCGAAGCAGCGGTAGGGGAACATGCTGGTCACCCGCTCGATCCGGTCGAGTTTGCTCTCCTTGTCCGGGTCGGTCGACTCCTTCCAGGTCCTCGTGTGTTGGAAGGAGATTCGGTGGGCGTGCAGTATCTGGCGCAACCGTTCCCGTCCGAGGGCGACGGTCCGGTCGGGGTTGTCGGCCAGGTAGTCGGCGAGTTTGTGGATGTTCGCGTGAACGGCCGCCCGAGCTTCACCGGGCGGGTCCGGGCCGTCGCCACGATGAACGTTTCATCGTCAGGGCTGATCCGGCGGGGACGGCTTCCCGCCCAGCGAGGGTCCAACGCATCGAGCCCGATCTCGTTGAACCGGTGGATCACCTGGCGGACCGTGTCCTCGTCCGCCGCGACCAGCCGGGCGATCGCCGCCACCGTCGTCCCGGAAGCCGACGCCATGATGATCGTGGCCCGGCGGACCCGGATCGAGCCGTGCCTGCCTCGTCGCACGATCGCCTGTAACCGGTGGCCTTCCTCCTCGGTCAGCCGCCGCGCGCGGACCGGCTCCGCCATCCCACCCACCTTCCGGGATCGAGGACTGTCGATCCCGACAGTGGCCGTCAAACCATCCGATCAGTCGCAGGCATCCCGGCGTGTCGTCACAACCCGGGAACGTATGTGGTCATCGCACTAGCGAGCAATCGGGTTCGCTCCCGAACGGCCCTGGCGGGCCCGGGAGCCCCTACAGCCCTCATCTGAGCTTGGAGGAAGAGTGGGCGGGGCGCCCTACGCAGCTACGGGTTCTACCCAAGGCGCACGCGGGCTCGCCCCGCCCGTCGCCAGTATCGCGGCTACGCGGCGTACGCGACCACCCCCGTCCCGCTGGTGGGCCGGTCGCCGGCGGCGACAGCCAGGTCCCACGGGACACGGCGGGTGACCAGGCTGCCGGCGACGGCGGCCTGGGCCTTACGAGGTCATTCGCGCGGCGCGGTGGTAACGCGGCGCCCACCGCCGGCGGTAGATGAACCGGACCGGTGGCGGCAGCTGCCTGAGCACCCTGGCCTGGGTTTCCTCGGACGCGTCGTCGAGCAGCCACGGGAAGAACTCCGCGCCGCTGCGCAGGCCCACCATCTTACGGATCGTCCCCAGGAACGCCGCCCAGCCGGACGGGCCGAGGTAGGTCTCGACCAGCGGCAGGGCCTCGTTCTCCTCGTTCCGCATGTGCTCGGTCAGGCTGGCGGACAGGTCACGGACGTTCGCCACCAGGCGGGTGCGGCCGCCAGTGGTCAGGGCGTCGTCGATCCGTTCGATCTCCGGATCGATCCGCGCGTGCTCCATCTCCATCTTGTCGAGGATCTCGACCTCGTCGGGCGTCACCACCTTCTCGCGCAGCGCCGGCCACAGAGCCAGGTCCTCGGCCCGGTGGTGGGTGTGCAGCTGCTTGGTGAACATCGCCCAGCGGGCGCGCTCAAGCGACGTTCCGGCCTGGCCGCGCTCCACCGCCAGTTCCAGGCGCCGCAGGTCGCGGGCGAAGGCGGCGTGCCCGACAAGCATCATCGTGAAGTCGACCGTGCCGGCCGGCCGCGGCGCGCGGTCGGTTCCGGCGTCGGCACTGTTGGTCATGTCAGCTCCGTAAGTGGTAGTTGGACGGGATGCTCGGCCTCGCCGTGGGCGTTGGGGTTGCGCAGCACGATGAACGTGGCGGCGAGCAAGAAGGCGCTACCGGTCAGCAGCGCCTGGTGGAAACCCGCGGTGAGCGCCCGCGGCACGGCCGCGTGCTGCCCCAGCAGATGGGTCGTGCGCGAGGTGGCGACCGCAGAGAAGATCGCGAGCCCCAGCGCGCCGCCGACCTGCTGCGAGGAGTTCAGGAGCGCGGCAGCCAGCCCCGCCTTGTCGGCGGGAACGCCGGCCTTGCGGGTCGCCTTGTAGGTCACCGTGTAGGTGATCTGTGATGGAATCCCCGTCACGATCCCTCCTGGTGGCGGCCCCCTTGGCCGCCGGGTGAGGTCAGCCATCAGGTGGCTGTCACCTGTCTGTCGGATCCCGGCGGACGGATGTGACCGCCCGGGGCCCGGACGGGGCACCGTCACATCGACGGCGCGGCGCTCGTCATTGCTGTGAAGGGTTCAAGCGACCAGGGTGTAACAAATGGATCATGCGACGTGGCTGGCCGAGCAGTTTCAGCCGCGCCCGGCGACGTGTGCAGGGCTCCCCGACGGTCCCGGACACTGACCTGGCGACCCAGCGCAAGGTCGTCACCGCGTTCCTGACCGCCGCCCGCGCCGGCGACTTCGACGCCCACGTCACAGTGCTTCATCCCGACGTCGTCTTCCGCGTCGACGCCGGAGCGCGCCCCCACCTCGCGCCCGCTCTGCTCGCCGGCCGCGCGGACGTCGCCCGCCGGGTCGCCACCCAGGGTCCGCGGTTCGCGCGCCGCACTGCCGGCCGGGACTGGTCAACGGCACCGCCGGCATAGTCGCCCAGACGGCGATGGGCATCATCGCCGTCGCCGGCATGACCGTCGTCGAAGACCGGATCGTCACCATCGACCTGATCCTCGACCCCACGAGGCTCAACAACCTGGTGGTAGCCGACTGAACCGGGCCAAAATGGAGCCGGCATCTACGCCCATCTACGCCCTATACGACGTCCGCTTTTATGCCACGATTTCATCGGAGAGGAATCCGCCCGGAGACGGTCGCCTCCCCCGCGTGATGCTTTACTCGTTGACGACCTATCATAGGTGTTATGGCGGCCGTGGTGATCTGGCTGATAGTGGCCGGCGTCCTCGCGGTGGGCGAGATCCTGACGCTCGCCCTCGTTTTCGGCATGTTCGCTGTGGGCGCTGGCGCCGCGGCGGTGGTCGCCCTGCTCGGCGGCCCCACCGCGGCGCAGGTCGTCACCTGCATTGGTGTCTCGGCACTGGTCACCGCCGGGCTGCGCCCGGTCGCCCGCCGCCACCTGAACGAGGCTCCGCGCCTCCTGACCGGCACCCAGGCGTTGATCGGCGCGCGCGGGACGGTGCTGGAGCCGGTCGACGAGAACGGCGGACGGATCAAGATCGGAGGCGAGGTCTGGTCGGCCCGGACCTACGCGGAAGACGAGGCGCTGGATCCGGGCACGCCCGTACGGGTACTCACGATCGAGGGCGCGACGGCGGTCGTCCACAGCGCCAGCCGTGATCTCGTGTGACGGGAGGACACTGACTGATGGGTACCGTCATCGTCGCCGTCGTGATCGGCGTGGCGCTGCTGATCCTGCTGACCCGGGCTGTACGGATCGTGCCGCAGGCGCGGGCAATTGTCATCGAACGGCTCGGCCGCTACCAACGAACCCTCACTCCAGGTCTCGCGATCATGATGCCGTTCATCGACCGGGTCCGCGAACGCATCGACCTGCGCGAGCAGGTCGTTAGCTTCCCTCCGCAGCCCGTCATCACCGAGGACAACGTCGTGGTGGGCATCGACACGGTGATCTACTTCCAGGTCACCGACGCCCAGGCCGCGACCTACGAGATCGCCAACTACATCCGGGCCATCGAACAGCTGACGGTCACGACCCTGCGCAACGTCATCGGCGGCATGCACCTCGAGGAGACGTTGACCTCCCGGGATAAGATCAATGCCCAGTTGCGAGGCGTCCTGGACGACGCCACGGGCAAATGGGGCATCCGGGTCAACCGGGTGGAGTTGAAGGCCATCGAACCACCCCGGTCCGTACAGGACTCGATGGAGAAGCAGATGCGGGCCGAACGGGACCGACGAGCCCAGGTCCTGGCCGCGGAAGGCGTCAAGCAGAGCGAGATCCTGCGCGCCGAGGGCGAGAAGCAGTCGGCCATCCTGCGGGCCGAGGGCCAGCGTGAGGCGCAGATCCTCACCGCCGCTGGTGAGGCCCGGGCGATCTCGACCGTCTTCAAGGCCATTCACGACGGCGACCCGGACCGCGAACTGCTCGCCTACCAGTACCTCCAGGCCCTCCCCCGGATCGCCGACGGCCCGGCTACCACTATCTGGATGGTGCCGAGCGAACTGACCGGCGCCCTCGCCGGTTTCGGCACCCTCTTCGAGCGCACGCCCGAACACCGCTCCGACCACACCTAAAGCCTCGCGCGGTATGCATCGTTCGGTTCAGCCTGACGGTAATCAGGGTGTTGCATGAATACTGTGAGGGACGCTGACCGTCGCTGATCGTCATGGGTGATGTACAGCCGCGCGCTGTTGAGCAGGCCGGCGGCCGACAGCGAGGGCGCCGCGTGGATGGGCGGCAGCGCGCCATGACCGCCGAGGAAATTCGCGAGCTTCCTCCCACCGTCGACCTGGTGACGGCCGGCCGCGCGTTCGGTATCGGCCGTACCCTCGCCTACGAGTTCGCGGCCCGCGACGAATTTCCGTGCCCGGTTCACCCGATCGGCGGCAGGCTGGTTCGAGTCATGACCAGCGAACTCCTGACCGCCCTGGGTATCGAACCCTCGGCCTGGCTTGCCAGGCCTGGCCAGAAGGTCACCTGCGCGTCGATCGCGGCGAAGGCCGGGTTCACCGGGGTCGTACTCGGCTGCGAGCCGACCGGCACCGGTGGAAGACCCTGGCCGAGCGGGCCGTGGCGCGGGGCATGCCGATGTGTGCGTGAACCCGATGCTGGTGCACCGGAGCCGGGAGGAGGAGGACTTCACCCGCGACAAGTCCGACTTCAAGGAGGCCACGGTAATCGCGAAGAAGGTCACCGAGCTGCGCTGCTACCGGCCCTATGTGCCCGACGGGGCGTGGGCGCTGCGGCGCCAGCGCGGGGCGCGCCGCGCCGAGAAGCTCGTGGCCGCCGGTGCGGCGCGCCAGCGGCTGCTTACCTGCTCGAGTGCGCCTGGCCGGCGGTGCTCGCCGCGGCCGCCAAGCCGTTGGACTCGGCGACCTGGCTGGTCGCGATGACAAACTGCCCGTAGATCCGGAATCAGTTGCACTTATTGTGACTGATCCGTTGCTAACGAAGAGTGTTCAACCGTCGGGGCGCCGCGGTTGGCTGGTGCCGTCGGATGCCGCCGCGGGTCGGCCTGGTCCGGCGCGTGCCGTCAACATTTTGCCAACAAATGATCTTGAAGCGCCCATCCCAGCTCTGGATCACGCCGCTGAGCCGGGATGATGGGTGGAGACGAGGGGATTTGAACCCCTAACCCCTGCCTTGCAAATTCGGTGCGGCGAGTCCGCTGGGGTCCGGGCTAGTCCACGACGTCGCGGTCGGCTCCGGCGTCGTCCGTCGTCATCCGCCTTGGTTCGCCGGCTGGGCTACACGGTTGGCTACATGCACGGGCCGAACCAGCACAACCATCTGCTTTTCAGCGCCACGGTGATCCGTCTACCGTGGTGATCACCGGCCATCTGGCGTGCTGGGCCAGCGCTCGTCCCGGCGCCCTCACGACCAAGGCCGAATGACCGCGAACGAGACCAAGACTGAGATCGGGTCACCGGGCGGTGCAGCTCTTCTCTTCAAGCGGCGCAGCGGCGCCCAGCGCTACTGGTGCAGGACCCGAGATTGTCGAACCGCTAGACATCTTGTGCCACACATGATAAAAGTCGGCTAACATCGCAGTACTTCTATGGGGGAAGCAATTGCTCGCTTCAGGTGCCAATATCCAAGGCTGGATCGAGACTAGCTCCGCCCTAGTGGCTGCGGTAGGAACTATAGCGGCTGTCGTTGTCGCTCTGTTCCTTCAGTACGTTCTTACCTTACGCCAGCGTCCGAAGCTCTATCTTAGCTTTTCGTCAGACCGGGAGAGTGAAGATATTGTCGGTCACGACCGACGTGAGATGTCTCGGGCTTTCATTCGCTTTAAAGTACATGCCGCTACAGGTAGAAGCACCGCCCACAATGTCGAGGTTTTTCTCATGCGTGCGCGCCGACCGGCGAGCGCCATCGTGAGACGGCCTGTGCCGGACAGGCCATTCAAATGGGTTGGACGCGGTACGAGCCCGAAAATCGATATCCCGTCCGGAGCATGGCGAAGATTCGATCTTCTGCATTATAGAATTGAACATGAAGGTGAGCGGCGTCAGCTGTTAACTCCCGCACTTATTCAAGAAGACGGCATAGATCCGATGACCCTCCCTCCTGATTACCACTGGTATCTTAAGGACCCCGGAACCTACGAATTTGAACTATCACTTACGGCGGATGGGATCGATGCCACGGAATGGACGGTCCGCTTCGATTTCGCGCCAGCGCCGGCCAGCAATGCCGATGAGATGATCACGCACATTACGAATCTGGCTTGGTCGGAGAACGCTCGCCGCGCTGGGCCTGCGCTGTGACAACCCGCCCTAGGCCAGCGCAGTTACTTGCCCTCGGCAGATGATCGATCTCTACCCGTGTCTGCCCTAGCTACGGGCACCCGGCGGCACGCTCGAACAGGTGGGCAGTCTGCGGGAGACAGGAGCGACTCGGGTGAATCCGCGTGCGTGACGCCTGCCTAGCCTCTTGTTGACAAGGACGGGAAGGTCTAAGAGCCTGGCAACGACGGGAACGCGGGACTCCGCCCACGCCCGTCTCGACACAGCTGATTATTCGACGAGTCCACTAGAAGAGGGCAGGATTTCAATGGCCGATGTCCCTATGACTGTGGTGCAACCCTCGGGACTGAACAACTATGTCGATATGCCTGACGACGTGCCTATGGGGGACCTGATCCGTGAGCTCGTCGCCGAGTTGCGGTTGCCGACTGTCCAGTCTGACGGGCTCGCTGTCGCCTACAAGATGCACTCGAAAAGCTTGGGTCGGGAGATAGATGCTGCGGAGACGCTGGCTTCTGCGAGCGTACCTCCCGATAGTGTGCTATACCTCTTTCCGTTCGCCGGAGCGGGTGGAGATGTTGCGGAATTTATCGTGAGCAGTGGGTCCGCTACTGCTGCCGCTGCGGTGTTAATTGCCTACATCCGGCAGCGCAAAGCTGACTTCAAACTAAAAATCACGCGACGTGATGGCACAGAGCTAGAATTCGATGCGCGTAGAATTAGTGACCCTAAAGCCCTTACGAGAGAAATCGTTGAGGCTCTCAACTCTATCGACTCTGTAGATCTAGATGGCTCACCGGAAGACCCGAATATGGAACGTCGGCAGCCTGGACCCTCTTAAGATGCTGACCGGGCGCCTAGCCCGCGCTGGGCGGTCGTTGTGGGCGAGTCCGTACGCGGCGCTCTCTTACCCGTGACCGGCGAGAGGGGAGGGCGCAAAACCCCTGATGGTGACGGGTCGAGACGACGGATCGAAGCGTGCCGTTGACGCGGCCGTGGAACCCGGGCACCCATGTCGGGACAGAATCGACAAGAGGCCCCCCGCTGTGGCCTATCGCCTACTCCAGTTGGATGCGACCTTATGAGTTTCCCGCGCCCGAGGGACGCTGTGATTCTGCTGGCTGATCGAGTTGCTGCTCACGCTGACGCTGCTCCTGCCTCAGCCTCTCCACTTCCTCAGCTAACGCTATTAGGTTTTCGCGTTCGCTTTTTCCCCGGTAGTGACGTAGAGACAGTTCCGAAGCCTGATATTCATGTTCGATTGCATCGGATGTCTGCTGGAGATAGAGGCTTCGTTCTTTGAACTTGAAATATCCAGTGAAGCCAGCGGAGATACCTACAGACATCGTCAGGCCTACTCCGACCCACCGGAGTGACGGTATCGAGGTGCCGGCACTCGATACCGTCGATGCTGCAATCGAACCGATAATCACTACTGCTTGGAATATATTGTGGACCCTGCGGTAATGGTTTGCTGATGCGCGGTACTCTGTGACAAAATCCGGCACTGATTCGCGATAGCGAACAAGAGGTGCCGCGCGGGACTCGCGAGATACAAGACCGCGTCGTGCCTCCTGGAGTATCAGAATCTTTTGTTTGATGGCCCTTTCTTCAAAAGAAAATTTTAGAAGAAATGCGGAAGCGACCAGGAATCCGATCAGTCCTAACACCGCGACGAATATTGGCCACCCTCTGGCTTCTCCATGGTAGCGAGCGGCGATGACGCACATGCCAGCTATAAGCAGTGTAAGGAACGGTGCGGTGACCCTGAGGATGCGTCGAACAAAATAGAGATCGTCTAGCTCGCCATTTTGGACGATCAAGGATTCGTTTATGCTTGCGAGCGGTTCTGCCATCTCGGCTTAGCTTCTCCGCTGTCGATCGAGAGCCTGAATTTTGGAAGCTTGCGACGCTCATATTAACTATTATGTTGATAAGGATAACGCATAGCGTGCGACGCGCCCGGCGAGCACGGCCGTTCACGGCCGCGCGCAGGCGGCCGCGCGGCGCCGCTGGCGTCGCGTCTTGATCTCAAAACGGGCAATTCGGCAATGCGGCTGGCTCAGTGACTCTCGTCGTAGTGCTGGCGCCAGGCTGCGCAGCGTTCGAGGTAGCCGGTGAGGTGGTGGCGGGCGAAGGCGGCCGGGTCCCAGGCGGCGTCGGTCTCGGGCGGCTCGGTGCAAGTGTAGGCGAGGGCCGATCGTCCGGTGGTGAGGGTGAGGCTGGTGAGGGCGTAGACATCGGCCTCGAATGCGTCGAGGGCGCACCACTCGCCGGGCGTGAGGTCGGTGAAGATATCGCCGCTCGCGGTGGCGCCGGGGTTGGGGATGAGGCCGGGATAAAGACGGCCGGGTAGGGCGATGACCTGCCATCCGGGCGCGGTGGCGGGCTGGCGGGTGGGGTCGCGGTCGATGAGGACGCGGAGGACGTCAGGGAACAGGAGGCTTCCGTAGACGAAGAGGGGCGCCGGGTCCACCGAGTGTGGGGCCAGTCGGCCAGAGGGTGGTGAGGTCGGCTGGGGTGAGGGGCTGGGTGTAGGCGGCACGGAGGACCTTTCCCACGGTTGTCGGGTCGGCGGTGTCGGCGAGAGTCACGAACCAGTCGATGCCGGCGGGGTAGGCCCACAGGTAGGAGCGCAAGAGCGGGTCGGTGTTGCGGTCGGTGAGGACGTCGCCGATGACGGCCGGGGTCCACCAGGGGACGCGGGCGTGGGCGTGGTCGACACAGTCGGGAATGCTGGCCCCGGCGTTGATGGCGCGGTGCAGCTCGGCGCGGACGAGCTGGAGGTAGTGGTCGAGCCGGACCCGGGCGACAAGCGGAGTGTCGGTGGGGCTGAGGATGAGCGGGAACGCCTGAGCGAGACCCTCGGACATGATTTCGCGGGGGGTGTGGACGGAGAACAGACGGACCCAGGGCACGTCGGTCGCGCGGGCTCGGGCGGCGTAGGTCGCACATTGCAGCGCGTGGCCGAGGATTTCGTGTTGCGCGAACTGGCGTATCCGGACCTGAGTGAAGGTCGCGCGGCGGCGGTTGAACCGGAGTCGGAGCGCGCTGCCGGCTCCGTCGAGCCAGTAGGCCCAGTAGGCGTCGACGTCGTCCGTGGTGATAGTCAGCGTGTAGGGGGCCGTGGTGCCGGTGACTTCGCGCGCTATCGGTTCGCGGTCGGCGGCGGCGGCGCGGATCGCGTCGGGGGCGTCGGTGATGTCGATCGGGCCTTCGGCCTTGGTCATCTCGGCGTCTGTGTCGGCGCTCCAGCCGATACCGAGATCGGCGAGCGCACTCTTTGCTCGTTCGCCGATGGCGGTGACGTAGTCGTCGGGCCATCCGGCGGCGGGGCATCCCTGGGTAGCGGTGAGGTAGTCGTCGAGCGGCTGGCGCTCGCCAAGAAGGGCGGAGACATACGCGATGTCGGCGCGGAGCCGGTCGCACAGTGGCCGGTCGCCGTCGCGTTCGGCGTCCGTGAGCAACTCGCGCAACTGGTGGTAGACGTCCAGGCGGCTTTCGGCCGGGGTGATGTCGGCGGGGGCTGTGCCGGGTAGGCAGTCGAAGTCGATGATGGTGCTGGCGCCGCGGGCTTGCTCGTGGGCGTCCCATTCGCGGATGAGCTGCTCGACGGTGTCACGAAGGGTCACGGTGGGTGTCCCATCGCAGGGTGACGGACTGGTTCGCGCGGAGATGGCGGCGGGCGAGTTCGATGACGATGTCGTCGCCGTCGCGCTGCCAGGACAGGCCGTCGGTCGCGGAGATCTCGGAGCCGTCGGGGCGTTCCTCGCTGGCGGTGCAGCGGGTGAGCATGCTGATGCCGTGGTGGCGGAGCCGGATGAGGAACTCGTCGGTGGGGCGGGTGATGGACTGGCGCCAGTAGTGGTCGTAGACGAACCGTCCGCCGGTGGCGCGGTAGCCGATGGTCGTGGACTCGCCGTGCTGGACGGCGGGGAAGATCTGGCAGGCGAACCGGGCGTTTAACGGGGTGTCGTGGACGCGCTGGATGATGACGTTCCGCTCGTCGTAGGCGACGGGCTCGATGGTGAGCGGGCCGTTGGTTTCCTCGAACCACAGTTCGCGGGCGATGCGGGTGAGCGGGTCGGGGCCGCCGTTGTGCAGCTCGTGGCGGTAGGTGAGGGTGGCCCATCCGTCCGGGTCGACTTCGATGTCGATCTGGAGGGAGCGTTCGACGATCTCACCGGCCGGAGCGGACGCGGCGGATGCTGCGGGCGTCGCCGGTTCGGTTCGGGCGGCCGGGGCGGTGGCGGGTGACTCCCACGGGCGGGGGGCCAGGCCGAGCAGGGCGCCGGGTATGTGGTGGGCGTCGGCGATCCGCTCGATCAGTTCCAGGGACATGATCCGGTCTTCGCCGCGCATGATCCGGCTGACCCGGCTTTGCGTGAGTCCCTCGACCGGGGAGGCGATGCGATCCTGGCTGGCGCCGTCCCATTTCTTCATGAGGCGGAAGACGGCGCCGAAGTCGCGGGCGCGCAGGGCGGCGCGTTTCTCGTCGCGGGCGAGCGTCTCGGCGGCCACGGTGTAGGGGCGCTGGGTGGTCGGTGGCATTCGTCGCGTTTCCCGGGTCGAGGGGTCGGCGGGTCGCGGACGTGCGCGGCTCCTGGCTCACGGTAGCGCGCTCATGCAGGTTTGGCATGGGTTGCCGGCCGTGCGACGGGATGGCGAGCGCTTCCCGATGCTGTGGCGGGCGCTCGACCGGCGCGGCGGCCGGGTCGGTTCCATGCGGGCGGCGTCTGTCCGCTTGGTCTCGTTCGGCCGGCGGGGGAGGTCTGAGGCTGGTCCTACGCCGGCCCGCCTCCACGTCGACTTTGGCCTCTCCGTGGGGCCGGGCCGGTTTCCAACGGTGGAGGCGACGGACGGGAGTAGTTGGATGACGGTCGATGACGGCGGGGGCGGGTCGGCGGCGCCGCTGGTGTTCGGGATCGTGCGGTTCGCGCCGGGCGGTGAGCGGCGGATCGTGGACACGATCATCACGTTCGAGTCGGCGGCCTCGGCGGACTCCTACGCCCGGGCTCGGGGCTGGGCCGACTACGCGGTGACTGGGGTGCGGTTCTTCCTCGACCTGCCGCTTCGGCCGCCGGTGGGTAGTCGGCTGCTGCTCGACGCGGTCCAAAAGCGCCTGGCCGTGTGGGGCGTCGGGACGTGACCGACGTCGAAGCCACCGGCGGGCCATCCGCACCCGATGACCGGCCGGTCGACGCTGGCGCCGGGTGGCAGCGGTCGATCCCGAGGATCGCCCGGCTCGGGCGGGGTGAGTGGTCGTTGATGATCCCGGCCGGGACGCTGCCGTCGGAGCTGGTGCTGCTGGCCTCGGCGCTGCCGGACGACGTCCGGTTCACCGAAGCGAACGGCGATGTGGACGTGGTGCTCATCTTCGGCGGCGCTGAGCAGGTGGCCGGCGTGCCGTCGTCGGGGGCGGCTGAGCGGCGGCGCCGGCTGTTCCGCAGCGAGACGGAGCAGCGGGCCTACCGGCTGGGCCGGGCCGACACGATCGTGGCGATCCACCGCGCGCTTGCGCCCGTCATGACCAGCCGGGACCCCGAGCCACCCCCGCACGAATAGCCCTACTCCCCGAAGGCCGAGGGGCCGGGAACCGCACGCGGCACGCGGGTTCCGGCCCCTCACCCATGCCGGCCCCCGGCCGCTCGTTCGGCCAGACGCTCGACGCTGGCGAGTTGGCGGGCCAGGCCGTCGAGGCGGCGTTCGATCCGCTCGATGCCGGCAAGAACGGGGTCGTCCGTCCCGGCGTCGTCGGGCGTGGGAGCGGGGGCGTCGGCGAGGAGCAGGCCGATCAGGTGGTCGTCGGGCCAGTCCAGGGCGCGGGCGAGCGCTTCCAAGGTCTTGTTCTGCACGCGCCGGCCGGGCGCTCCGCTCTGCACGAGCCGGACCGTGGACACGGACACGCCGGAGAGTTCGGCGAGGCGTTGCTGACCGACCCGGCTCGACAAGCACCTTGTGCCGGTGCTCGGCAAGACCCGGCTCGACAAGCTCACGCCGAAGGACGTCCAGCGCCTCCACGCTGCCCGGCGGGACTCGATGAAGCCGGCCAGCCTGGCGAAGATTCACGCGGTGCCGCGGGCCGCGCTGTCCGACGCGGAACGGATGGAGTTGGTCAGCCGCAACGCCGCGAAGTCGGTCCGCTCGCCGCGGCTCGAAGCCGAGGAACGCCGGGTGCTGACGCCGGCTGAGGCGCGGTCGTCCCTGGCCACGGTGGGAGACGACCGGCTCGAAGCGCTGTTCGTGCTGGCGCTGACGGTCGGGCGTCGGCGGGGTGAGCTGGTCGCGCTCCGCTGGGAGGACGTCAACGTCGACGCGGGCACGATGCGGGTTCGGCGATCGGCGCAACGTGTCGGCGAGACTCTCCAGCTCGTCGAGCCGAAGACCCGGAACTCGCGCCGGCCGGTTCCGCTGCCCCGAATGGCCGTGGAAGCGCTCAAGCGGCAACGGGAACGGCAGGATGCCGAGCGGGCCGACGCCGGCCAGCGCTGGAAGGAGAACGGTCTCGTCTTCGCCTCGACGGTCGGCACGCTGATGGAGCCGCGTAACGTCACGCGCCGATTCACCCAGCTACGCGACAAGGCGGCTATGCCGTGGCTTCGGCTTCATGACCTGAGGCACGCCTGTGCGACATTCCTGCTCGCCGCGGGCGTCGAGCCGCGCACGGTGATGGAGATCCTCGGGCACTCGACGGTCCGGATGACGATGGAGCGGTACGGCCACGCCCTGCCTGAGCGGATGCGGGCGGCGGCTGACGCGATGGATGACGTCATGCGCCCGACGGAACAGGACCAGGACGACGGGCCGGCGGACGACGAGTAGGTGAGTGTGCCCGCCAGGAAGGCCCCGTGCTTCGGTACGGGGCCTTCTCGCCGTCCGGGACCGTGCCGCCGACCGGCCGCGCAGCCTTGGCTACACAGTTGGCTACATCTGGATCTTCGAGAGGTCGGAAAACCTGTGGAGACGAGGGGATTTGAACCCCTAACCCCTGCCTTGCAAAGGCAGTGCTCTGCCAGTTGAGCTACGCCCCCAGTGGCTCTTAAGGATACGGCAAGGTTCTGGGACCACGGCGTGTGGTCATGCTTCCGCCGGTGCGGGATGGGTCGAAAGTAGGCGGAGCGTGACCAGGACGACCAGCAGGACGGCGGTCACGGGCAGCGGGGCCGGTGTGAGGATGCTCAGCGCGACGAGAGCAGCCGCCAACGGGAACAGCTCGCCGTGGCTCCAGCCGCGCCGGCCGAGGCGGACGTGGACCAGGAAGACGACGAGCAGGAAGACGGCGACCGGGACGGCGACGGCGGCCTGGGCGGCGCGGGCGGACAGCTCCGAGTGGTGCGTCTCGTGGTCGACGGCGACGGCGAGCCCGGCGCCGACGGCCGCGACCGAGGCGAAGACCAGGTAGTGGCTGTATCCCCAGACGAAAGCGATCCGGTTTGACAGGAGAAACTCCTCCGCGGGCGAGTCGAAGTAGATCCACCACATGCTGAAGACGATCAGTATGCCCGAGCCGGCGACGGTGAGCAGGCCGCCGACCTCGCCGTGCGCGGGCGAGTCGAGGCCGGACTGGACGGCGGTCGTCGCCGACAGTACCGATTCGCCCAGGACGATCAAAGTGAACAGTCCGTAACGTTCGGCGATATGGCCGGGATGCCAGGGGCTACGGGTCCCGAACTCGGCCAGCGGCGGCACAGCCAGCTCGAAGCCGACCATGATGACGAACCCCCACGGCAGCCAGGCATGTGGGACCAGCAGAAGCAGTCCCCAGCCGACCATGCACAGGACGATCCCGGCCGCATAGCGGTAGTTGGCCGAGCGCCGCTCGGCGTCACCGCGCCCGGCCCGTACCCACTGGAGGGCCAGCGAGGCTCGCATGATGGCGTAGCCGAGGGTGACGACGGCGAAATCGCGGTCGGTGAACGCGCGCGGGATGCCGGCCGCGACGACCAGGACGCCGACTATCTGCACCATCGTCGCGAGCCGGTAGGGCAGGTCGTCGGTGTCATAGGCCGAGGCGAACCAGGAGAAGTTCATCCAGGCCCACCAGATGGCGAAGAAAACCATCGCGTACGAGCGGACACCCGGGCCGATATGCTCCTCGCTGAGGCTGTGGTGCAGGCTGGCCGACGCCAGCGACACCGCGACCACGAAACACAGGTCGAACAGCAGCTCGAGCGGTGTCGACGCCCGGGGGTGCTCCGCGATGTCGCGGGCGACCATCGGCCGGTACAGCGCCCGGCGCGCCCGGCGCGTTTGCTCGTCCGCGCCGTTCGCCCCGTCCGCCACTCCGCCTGTCTACCATCGTCCGCCCCGGTGCCGGACGGGGCGGCGTACCGGGATGCGCCCCCCCGCGCGGGCCGGCCGCCGTCGAGCCACCGTGGGCGGTGGGAAGGCGCGCCGGCCGGCGACGGAGGTTTGGTCAGGCTGTCCGCTCGAGGGCCACGACCGGAATGACGCGGCCGGCCGTCTTCGCATAGTCGCCGAAGCCGGGCACGACCGCGACCTGCCGGGCGTACAGCTCGTCCCGCTCGGTCCCGGTGACCTCGACCGCCCGGGCCGGATAGGTCTCGGCGCCGACCTCCACCGTCACGGCCGGGTTGGCCAGCACGTTGCGGTACCAGAGCGGATGGGTGTCCCGGCCGCCGTTGGAGGCGAAGACGACGATGCGGTCGCCGTCCGGCAGGTATGCCAGCGGGCTGGTACGGGCCTGCCCGGTCTTCGCGCCAGTCGTCGTGAGCAGGGTCAGTGGCAGGCTGGCGAACGGGCCGCCGACCTTGCCCTCGTTGGCCCGGAACTCCTCGATGATCTGCTGGTTCCAACCCAGGCGCTCTTCGGTGTTCGTCATGATTCCATCCTTGCCGCGCGGCTGCCGGACGACGAGTCGCGGTCGGGGAACAGTAGGCAACTGTCACCGAACTCGTGCCACAGGTAGCCGTATTCCAGCGCGGCCGCGTAGGCCCGGCGGACCATCGCCCGTCCGGCTACCGCCTGGAGCAGCAGCAGGTGGGACGCGTCCGGCTCGTGCCAGCCGCTGATCAGGCCGTCGACCGTCCGTGCCGGCCGCCGGGGGGAGAGCACCAGGTCGGTCCAGCCGCCGCCAGGGTGGACGGTCCCGTCTGGTTCGGCGACTGACTCCAGCGCCCGCGTGACCGTCGTGCCGACCGCCACGACCCGGCCGCCGGCCGCCCGCGTGGCGTTGACCAGCCGGGCCGTCGCCGCCGGGACGTCGAACCGCTCGGCCTGCGGGGTCTCGCCCGCCTCCAGCGACGAGACCCCGGTATGCAGGACGATCGGCGCGACGGCCACGCCCTCGCTGATCAGGTCGGTCACCAGGTCGCTGGTGAACGGGCGGCCGGCGCTCGGCATCTCCGCGCTGCCGACCGGCCCGGCGAACACCGTCTGGTAGTACGGCAGCGGCCAGGACCCGCGCAGGTAGCCGTAGGTGATCGGCCGTCCGACCAGGTCCAGGTAGGCCAGGACGCCGTCGTCGAGGTCGTCGGCGCGGCCTTCCAGCTCGACGTCGGCCCGCCACAGCCGGACGCCCTCAGCCCGCCGCCGCTCCGGCGCGCGCAGGGTGAGGACAACGCCGCCGGTCAGGGTGATCCGTTCGCCCGGCGCCGCGTCGAGGACGGGCCGGGCCGCGTCCCGGCCGCGCCGGACCTCTATCACCCAGCGGGCGACACCGTCCCCGGATCGGGGCGCGGGTGTGGAGAAGTGCGCGACGCAGCGCGTCCCGTCCGGCCGGACGCCGTCCACCGCCGCCGCGATCGTCGCCGAGGTGTTGACGACGACGAGGTCACCCGGTCGCAGGAAGCGTCCGAGGTCCCAGAAACGGGAGTGCGTGACCGTCTCGCCGTCGGCGACCAGGAGCCTGACCTCGTCCCGGGCCAGGCCGCGGGCCTCGGGGGGCTCGGTCGCGGTCAGCGTGTCGGGGCGGGTGAAGCGGAGCTCGTCGAACGTCATGACCGGGCCGCCGCGTCCGCCGCCGCGTGCGCCGCAAGGTCCGGACTGGGACCCGTGCCGACATCGGCGGCTCGATGGCGGCCGGGCGCCGCGCCCGGGTCGTCGACCAGGCGCAGCAACGCCGGGACAACAGTCGCCGGCTCCGGCCGGTCGGAGATGTCCTCGCCTGGGAAGGCGCGCTGATGCATCTCGGTGCGCATGTCGCCGGGGTCCACGGCGAGCACACGCACGGCCGGTTCCTCGACCGCGAGCACGGCGGCCACCTGGTCCAGCGCGGCCTTCGACGACCCGTACCCGCCCCAGCCGGCGTACGGCTCGACCGCCGCGTCCGAGCTGATCATGATGACGGTGCCGCGGGAGGCGCGGATGAGAGGTAGCAGGAGTTGGGTGAGGGCGACCGGGGCCAGGACGTTGACCGCGTACACCCGCTCGAGCGCGGCCGGCGGGTAGTCGGCCAACCTGGGTTGCGGGCTGGGGCCAAGCTCGCTGGCATTGTGGACGAGCAGGTCGAGGCGGCCGACCCGCTCGGTGGCGGCGAGCAGCGCGGCGCGGTGGGCCGGGTCGGTGACGTCGCCGGTGACAGTGATCATCCGCCCGCCGGTCGCGCCGGTCGCGCCGGTCGCGGATGAAGCGGCGGCGGCGTGCGGGGCGCGGGCGGCGGCGGCCAGCCGGTCCGGGTCTCGCCCGTCGACGACGACCGTCCAGCCGTCGCGGACGAGGGCCGTGGCCAGAGCGAGACCCAGCCCCCTCGACCCGCCGGTGATCAGCGCGGTGCGTGTGGTGAGCATGAGCTTCCTCCGATGGGGTTCGCATGGTGCGGATCCCATCGTTCAAGTTGAAGTCAACTTCAAGTCAAGGCGTAGGGTCGGACGTATGGACGACATCCTCCGGCCCGGCGATCAGCTGACGGTTGGCGAGCTGACCCGCCGGTCCGGATTCGCCGCATCGGCGCTGCGCTTCTACGAGTCCCGCGGACTTATCCACAGCTCACGCACCGGCGGTGGACAACGCCGTTACGAGCGCGGTGTACTGCGCCGGCTCGCGTTCATTCGCGCGGCCCGCAACGTCGGGCTCAGCCTGGAGGAGGTGACTGAGGTGCTGGCGAGGCTGCCCGAGTCCCGCACGCCCACCCGCGCCGACTGGGCGCGTATCTCGAAGGCCTGGCGCGCCCGGCTGGACGAGCAGATCAGGGCGCTGACCGCGTTACGGGACGGGCTGGAGTCGTGTATCGGCTGCGGCTGCCTCTCGCTCGACCGGTGCCGCATGTCCAACCCGAGCGACGTCGCCGCCAGCCGGGGGCCGGGCGCCGCCTACCTGCCGGCGTCGCTGCGCTCCGCGTCGCCGCGCGAGCGCCCCGGGCACTCCGGGCACTCCGGGCAGTCTGGGCATCCAGGACAGGGCGGGAATTCCGCACGGCCGGGTCACTTAGTTGCCCCGCCTGGCGGGGATTCAAACCACCCCTGAGTGGGCAGATCACCGCCGGGTGAGGGCAGATCCGCCCAAGTGTCGTCGTGTCGGTTCCGTTACGCGGTAGCGTTACGGTCCGGTCAAGCGCGATGACGTCGCTGTCCTGAACCTTCTTTGCGAAACGCCACCGCTGTGGTGGCGCGATCCTTCGTGGGCACGTGTGGAAATGGATGGTGGACGGTCCCGGTGACCAGTGAGAGGGCCCTCGCGATCAGTTTCGACGGGGACGTGGTGGCGGACGAGTTGCGGAGCCTACGGGCCTATCTGCTCGATGAGCCCGCACTGCGGGGGCTGGTGTCGCTGCGCCGCCCCGCGCCGGAGCGGGAGCTGCTGGCCGGCGGGCTGCCGGACGCGGTGTTGGTCGCGTTGGGTGACGGATCGCCGTTGACCGGATCGTTGCGCACCCTCGGCCAGGCGATCACCCGGTGGTTCGAAGCCCGCGGGCCGATGATCCCGTGCCTGCGGGTCACCGGACCGGACGGCCGGGCGGTCGACATCAACGCCGACGAGGACGGGACCGGCAGCGGCTTGGCGGCGGGACTGTCCGCCGTTCTCGGCGAGGCATGAGGCTGGGCGACGCCCCGGACCGGCAAGGTCCGGGACTGGCCTGGTTGTCGGCCCTCGCGGGTCGGCGCCAGGCGGGCGGGCAGTCAGGCCCACGGGGCAAGCTCCGGCCAGCCCGGCGATCCGCCCCGGCCGGTTAGGTAACGCAGGGTGACCCCAATCGGTTCCTCGATCAATGTGACCGCCGTGCCGTGGCCGAAGCCTCGGGTGGGACGGTCGCCGGGGGCCAGGACGAGCGTGCGGCCGTCCGGAACTCGCTGGCCCAGGCCGAGCAGGGTGAAGTCCCACTCGGCCTCGATGTAGTCCACTCCGAGCTCGTCCCAGGTTGGGCCGCCGACATCGGCCAGGCCGAGATCGACGGAGTGAACCTCGACCTCCCGCCAACGGTGCATGATCAGTTCGGGCATGGTCACCAGGCCGAACGGGCCGCTGCCGAGACCGACGCGCCAGTCCCGCGGGCCGAGTTCCGCCATCTCTTCCTCGAGCCGGCCGAACGCCGCGGTGACGTCGGCCAGCAGCTCGGCCGCCGGCCGGCTGGATCCGGCTTCTATGTCGGCGGCCCGCCCCGGGGCACCGTGCGGATAGAAGACGGCCGCCGTTCCGTCACGGACCCCGCGCAGCACGCGGGTGGCGCCTTCGGCGCCCCGGGCCAGGTGGGTGACGAGATGGCCAACGGTCCAGGCTGGTAGCAGGGACGGCCGGCGGGCGGTGGAGTCGTCGATCGTTGCGATCAGGTCCAGGAGCCGGCGCTGGCTGGCGCGAGCGCCGGCCAGCCATACTCGCGGAGTGACGTCCCGGGTATGGCGGGCGTGGTCATCGATCGGCATCGTCCCATTGTCGGGGTCCCATTGTCGGGCGGCGGGACTGTCAGCGCGGGGAGCGGGCGGGCGGCCGGGTGGGCCGTCACCCGCCCTGCTCTGGCGGCCGGTCAGGTCCGGGGGGCCGGCCCGTCCGGGCTGATCGCCGTGGTGGCCTCGTGCCAGAGGTCGCCGTCGCTGCTGCCTCGCCGACGACGGACGACAGTGAGTACCGCGCCCGCCACGACCGCGGCCAGTCCGAGCCTGCGAATCATGATCTTCCACCGTCTCTCGTGAAGGATTCCGTACGGCCCGCCGGGTCAATCTATCGTGGGATTCCTGATCATGCCCGCGTCGGTCCGGCTCACCCGCTCGGCCGACGGTCGCTGGGCAGACTCGGTGTCTCACCTGGAGTAGGTGAGGCGTGGTGGGTGAGGCCCCGGTCACGATGGCGGTGCGCTCGGGCGCTGGCTCGCGGACGCCGCCGTGACGGGGGGTGGCGGCGTCCGCGTGGTCATGCCGGCGCTCGGCGCCCAACCCTCGTTAGCCCAACCCTGGTTAGCCCAACCCCGGTTAGCCCAACCCCGGTTAGCCGACTCTGGTTCGCCCGACTCTGGATGCCGACTCTGGATTGCCCCACCTGGTCTGCCCGCCCTGTTCGCGCGGGTCGAATCGCTTCAGTGGTGTTTGGTGTTTGCCGCGAGCTGTCTGCCTCGTCGGGTGAGGGTCGGGCCCGGCCCGCTTCAGCGGGTTGGGGCCGACTGGCTCAGCGCTGGTAGGTCGCGGTGATGCTGGCGCGGGCCAGAGTGTGGAAGGTTCGCATGAAGCCGGCCACTGCCGGGCTCGCGCTGCCATCGAGGCCCAGTTTCGGCACATCCAGGGCGAAGACGACGAAGAAGTAGCGGTGGGCGCGGTCACCCTCGGGGGGCGCGGCACCGCCGAAGTTCAGCGTGCCCCAGTCGTTGCGTAGGTGGAACGATCCGGCGGGAAGCCCCGACAGGTCGCCGCTGGCCGCGCCGGTGGCCAACTCGGTCGTCGAGGCCGGCAGGTCGAGCAGGATCCAGTGCCAGAAGCCGGACATGGTCGGTGCATCCGGATCATAGCAGACAACCGAGAAGCTCTGCGTCTCGGCCGGGAAGCCAGACCAGGACAGCTGGGGCGAGAGATCCTGGCCGCCGGCCGAGCTGTGCGCCTGGGCCAGGGGGAGCGGCGAGCCGGCGGTCAAGTCCGAGCTGGTCACCGAGAACGACGGCGCGGGTGGCAGGGTGAGCAGCGGATCCGAGGGGACGGCCCGGTCGAGCAGTGACATGGCTGGCTCCGTTCGCGGTCTATGTTCCTGGTTCGGATGTCCTGGTTTCGGACGCTCCTGGGTCGGATGTTCCTATCGTCCCGCGGCGTTCCTGCCGGCCGGGTGGCGTGGATCCCCGGACCTGAGGCCCACCCGACCGGCGGGCTGGACGGCTGGCGGCTGGGACGCGCCCACCGCGGCCGGGAACCCCGCGGCGGGACTGCCTTTCCGTCATCTCACCGTCATCCGGGCCGTCTATGCTTCCGCCGATGAAATCGCACGCGGACCCCCTCGTCATACACCGCGCCCGGCGCGCCCGGTGAAGCTCGTCGTCGCCCTGCTGCGGCCCCATGCCGTCGACCCGGTCCGGTCCGCGCTCGGCACTTTCGGGGTACGCGGGATGACCTTGTCCCAGGCCACCGGATACGGCATTGAGCTGTGGCGGACGCAGACCTACCGGGGTCGGGCCGTGCACGACGAGTCGGTGTCCAACGCCCGGGTCGAGGTCGTCGTGGCCAACGACGACGTGGACGCGGTGATCTCCATCATCCTCAAGACCGCGGCGTCTCCCAACAGCGGCGCAGGCAAGATCTGGGTGTTGCCGGTCGACAGCGCGGCGAGGGTCCGCACCGGCGAGCGTGGCCTCGACGCCCTCTGAGCCAGGCACCCCTCAGCGCTCGCGTCGACGCCGCGCCGGCCGGTCGACGCGCCGGCCGGTCGACGCGCCGGCCGGCGCAGCTCTCGCGGGAGCGAGCCCGGACGACGCGCGCTGCGCTCTGGGTGAAACGGCCGGCCCGGCTCACCATTTGGTGGCCCCGGTAGTCGCCTGGAGACATGTGAGCCGATAGGTTGGACAGGTCTCGACGGGTGCCCTCTGACTCCCCCCGTATCAGGGGGCGCCCGTCGGGGCCTTTTTCTGTCTGGCCTCGGAGCGCGCGGCTTCGCTCGCGCGCCCTCGGCCGGTCAGAGATCGAACTCCTCCGGGTTCAGGCCGAGGGTGAAGCACGCCTCGCGTACCACGCCCTGCTCGGACTTGTCGAAGTTGCCGTCCGCGCCGCCGATGATGATCCCGATCTGTACGACGGCCCGCGCCTCGTTCACCTTCTTCTTGGCCTTGCCGATCTCCTGCAGGACCGACACCTTGCCGAAGGCGAAATCGGCCTGCAGCTTGCCGACGTAGTCGTTGAAGCGGCGCTGGAGGTCGTCAGCTGGGAAGTTCTGCAGAACCTCGTTGCTGACGATGAGCGAGGCGACCCGCTGGCGTTCCACCGGGTCGATGGAGCCGTCCGCGGCCGCGACCAGCGCGCACATGGCCATGCTGGCGTCGCGGAACGCGCCGCTCTTGAGGTCGTTCTTCTTCGACACCAGTTGCGTCTGCATCGTCTGCGTCGACTGGCGTAGCCGGTCCCAGATCGGCACCGTCACTCCTTCGGGAGGTGTCCGTGGATACGCGCGGACTCTATCGCTGACACGGCTGCGTTCCACCGTTCTGCCTGAACAACGCCTCGCCGACCTCGTGTGCTCCGGTCGGCTGACCGAGGCGACGGGTCGTGTGGCGGACGCTTCGGCGAGGTCATGCACGCGACGCTAAGCTAGAACCAAGGTGCGAGGAAGCTCCTCTTTGTCCTGTGTTCGGCGTGTCCTGAGGCGAACGCCTCGATGGCCTGGCCGGCCGTGCCCGGAGCGGTCGGGGTGAGGAGCGAAGACGAACCAGCAGAACAGCGCGGCAACGGCCGGCGGCGACGTACACCGTGAGCCGCCGGGCGCCGCGTTCTCCGATGTGTATCCGCCGGACGAGCCGCTCGGTTCGGACGACGCATTGCTGGCCGGCATCCTCGAGCGGTTGGTGCTCGAGCCCGACCCGCTGGTGCGCCTGCGTACGGTCACCGCGTTGGCGAGTCGGCTCGACTGGGTCCGCACGATGACCGTCCGGCAGGTGATGCTGGGTGGGCTGACCGACCGGAGGGGTGACGACGCGGCCGCCCGGGCCGCCCAGGTCACCGGCCGGGCGCATCTCGGCCAGGCCACCTACGCCTGGGGTCGGGCGCTCGGCGTCGCCGGCCAGTTGGCCGACCTGGCCGAGGACCCGGGCCGCCAGCGGCGCTTCCGGGCTGAGTTCGACGAACTCGTGACGGTCGGCCTTGCCACCCCGGCCGCGTGGAGCCAGCTGGAGGAGGCCGCGCCGCGTTGGCGGGCCGCCGCCCATGAGCGCGACCGGGCCGAGGCCGCGGACGCGCTGCTGCGTCGACTGGCCGACCTGCTCAGCATCGCCGCCGATCTGCCGGACCATCTGACGATGGAGGAACGCGGCGAGGTCGCGCTCGGATATCACCATGAGCGGGTCGTCGCGCGGGCCTGACCGACCTGGCCCGGCGGTGTCTTCTCGTACATCGCACTCGCACATGGGTTCTACGTTAGACGCGGGATGGGACAGTGCCGGGTCCCAGCCGGCAACCTGTGGAAAACCGGGCTTCGCCGACCGGCGATCTCAGCGCGACCAGCGGTTCTGCCGGCCCGGTGCGCGGGTTGTCCACACCCGGCCCGATCACTGGCGACGCCTGGGTCGCGGCGTCCTACTCTTCTAGGCATCGCGGCATTCGCCGCGGTCGTCGACGGGAGGAGGAAGGCCAGATGCGGCGCAGAGTCATCGTCCCGCCGGCGCGGGGCTCGTATCCTCGCCGGCTGCTGGCGCGCCCGGCCCGGCGGCGCGCGGCGGTGGTCCTGGTGGGAAAGGCGGATCGCGTCGCCTACCAGCGCGCGGCCCGCCTGGTCGGAGAGCTCACCCAGGTGGCGACCGTGTCGCTGGACGACGGGTTACGGGCGCCGTTGATCCATGACGCCGAGGACGGTCTGTTCCAGCTCGCTGTGATCCTCGCGCGGCGCGCGGAGGCACGCTCGGCCGCGGCCGACCTACGCCGAGCGCTGGCGGCGGCCGACCTGCCCGGCGACGAGGACCGGCAGGTGACCGCCATCGAACAGAAGATCGTCGATGACACGGCGGTAGCCGAGCAGATGGCGCGTGAGCTGGAGTCGCTGCTGCGCACCGTCGAGGTTCTGATCGCCCGACGCGGAGCCGCCCGCTTCAGCGGCCCAGTCTCGACCGAGGTGATGGCCAGCATCAACCATCACCTCGAGCGCATCGGTGCGCTGTCCGACGGCATCGAGCAGGCCGCCGGTCTCACGCACCGGGAGCGTTGGAGCCCCTCCGCCTATCCCCGGCTGGGGACCGGCTGAGCGAGCGGCCACGCCCGTGGCCCGCGCGTTGAGCCAGAACGTCGGGTCCGGGCCGCCGGGCCAGGACGTTCGGGCCACGTCGTTGTACGGCGTCGTTGTACGGCGTCGTTGTCACACCGGCGGAAGGGGCGTGCCAGCGGTGGTGTCAGACGGAGCACTCGTTCGACGTGACGGTCGAGCGACGTGAGCCGCGCCGGTGGTGTCGGAAACGGAACCCGTGGAGGTCCGCCCAGGGCCGGCCGGCGCACGGGGCGACGGTCTCGCCGGCGTGAGCCGGAACAGGGCTCGCGAAGCGGGACCGCGAGCCGCTCGGCTGGCTGGGGGAACCGGGGGCGGTCCGAGGCGAGGCGGGGTCCCCGGCCGGGCGCGCCGTGGTCGGGCCGGAGCCGGCCAGCGTGGCCGGCGACGGGCTGGCCGGCGCCCCGGCCGCGCCCGGACGGGATCCGGCGGGCCGGGCGCTGCCCGCGAGGACGCTCGCGGGCAGGAAGGGCGGGCCCTTGCCGCCGGAGGGTCCCCGACCGCGGTCTCCCAGCGGCAGGGTGGAGGCGCCCGCGACCTCCGTCCGGTTGTCAGACGCGGCGGCGGCTAGGACGGCGATCGCGGCCGCGATGCCGAGGAACACGACGGCCGCGGCGGCGGCTGCCCGGGGACGGCGCGCGCGATGGCGCCGGTGCCGGGCCTGCGGAGGGAAGGGGCCCGCCGGGTCGGTCAGCCCGGTACCGGACCGGGCGATGTCGGGAGCGAGATCGGGGGTGAGCCGACGCAGCAGTTCAGCGGCATCCGGGCGGTCGCCCGGGCTGGTTCGCAGAGCGTCGTGGACCACTGCAAGCAGGTCCTCCGGGACGCCGTCGAGGTCGGGGTCGGCCTGCTCGGTGCGGGCCAGGACCTCCTCGACGCTGCCCTCGCCGAACGGGGGGCGACCAGTCGCCGCGAACGCGACGGTTAGCCCCCACGAGTAGACATCCGACGCCGGTGTGCCCTCGGCCGTCCCCGCCGCGATCTCGGGGGCGACGTAGCCGATGGTGCCCAGCCGTGGGGCCTCGTCACCGCTCCAGGTCGTCGCGGCCGGCCGGTCGCTTCCGCCGTCGACGGCTGCTTCCGGGGCGCCTGTCCCGGAGCCAGCTGCCGCGAAGCCGGCCGCGCGAGCGACGTCGTTGCCGGCGGTGTCCGTGCCGGCGGTATCCGTGCCCGCGATGTCCGTGCCGGCGCCTTCCATCCGGAGGCCAACTGGCCGGGCGGAGTGGACAGGGCCGTTGGATGCGGCCGAGCCATTCGGTTCAGCGTCGTTCGGGTCCGGGGTGGCGTCCGCCGCCATCGTGGTCTCGAGTGTGGTCCTGTCGCGTGGGACGGACGTGACCTCACCAGCGGTCTCGACTGTGGTCCCAAAACCCGAGACCTCGCTGGTGGCAGTCGGATCGACGCGGTCGTCCGGCCGCGGGTAGTCGCCCGGCTCCGAACTGGACCCGGCCGCCCTGGTCGCCGCGGCGCCGGACACCGCGGCGCTGGACACCGCGGCTCCGGAGACGATGGGGCCGGACTGGGCGGCGCTGAAGTCGGTGGCGCCGGCGGCGGTGAGGCTGGACGCGCTGGGGCTGGACGCGCTGGGGCTGGACGCGGCGGAGTCGGCTCCGGCCGACCCGGCACCGGTAAGCGCATCGAGCAGCTCGTCGGCCGGGTTCGGCTCGGGCTCGAGCTCCGGCGACGGCTCGGCCCCGCTCACCGCCAGGGCGGAGATCAGGTCGGCTATGCCGAAGTCGATGATCTTCGCGGCGTCGTCGCCGAGAACGACGTTGCCGGGCTTGAGGTCGCGGTGGACGACCCCGGCGTCGTGAATGGCGCGCAGCGCGGCGGCCAGATCGCGAGCGAGCTCGGCGGCCGCCTCCGGGCTGAGCGGACCGTTCGCGGTGACCAGCTCGGTCAGGTTGGGTCCGGGCACGTACTCGGTGGCGATCCAGGGCGCCTCGGCCTCGGCGTCGGCGGCGAGGACTCGGACGACGTGGGGGCTCTCGACGTCGGCCGCCAGCGCGACCTCGCGGCGGAAGCGCGACCGGTAGCGCGGTTCCACGGCTTTCGCCGCCAGCATGATCTTGACCGCCGCCGGTCGGTGAGCCGCGTCAGCCCCCAGGTAGACGACACCCATCCCGCCGACCCCGAGCCGGGCGACCAGCCGGTACGGGCCGGCCTCGGTCGGGTCGTCCGGGCTCAGTGGCATCAGGCCCATGGCGATTCCGCTCGTAAGACCGGTCTGCCCGCCCGATCCCCATACATTGCCGTATGCACGCGCGCAGACTAGCGCCGGGCAGTCGTGCCGCCGCCCGCGCCGCCGACATAAACACCTTGTGTGACTGGTTCCCGACGCTATGCTGAGCAGTCACAACCCCCGGCGGCCGCCTACTGGAGATAGCCCTCGACCTGCGCGGCATTGCGCGGCTTGGCCTGGTCCGGGTCCTGACCGAACTCGCGCAGCGCCCGCCGCCGACGCAGCAGGTCCCAGCACTGGTCCAGTTCGACCTCGAGGTGCGCCAGGCGAGCCTTCTCGTCCTCGGACTCGACCTGGCCACCGCGGTGACGTCGCCGGAGGTCGTGTTCCTCGCTGACGAGCTCGTCGATCTGAGCGAAGATCCCCTTTTCGTCCACCTGCCCAGACAAGCACGCCTGTGCCCTCCGGGGAGGAGATATACGCCACGCCCGGCGCGCGGCGTCCGGCGCGGGGCGGGGGCGGATCCTCGGCTAGGCCCCCCGGACCCGGCCCCCGGACCCGGCCCCCGGACCCGGCCCGGGACCCGGCCCCGCACCCCGGAGCGCGTCGGAGCAGCTCCGGAGCAAGCCCCGGCTACGGGTGCCGGCGCGCCGAAGTCCGTACGCTCATGGGGTGCCAGCTCAAGGGGCGTCAGATCGCCTGTACTTCCGCCAGCTGCTGTCCGGTCGCGACTTCGCGGTCGGCGACCCGGTCGCCACCCAGATGGTGAACTTCGTGTACCTCATCGGGGACCGCGAAACCCGCGAGGCGGTGGTGGTCGACCCGGCCTACCGCGTCGGCGACCTCCTGGACCTCGTCGAAGCCGACGGCATGCGGCTGACCGGAGCCCTCGCGTCGCACTACCACGCTGACCACGTCGGCGGCTCGGCGTTCGGGTTCGATCTCGAGGGCATCGCCGCGCTGCTCGAACGGGCCTCCGTGCCGATCCACGTCCAGGCCGACGAGCGCGAGTGGGTCAGCCGCGGCACCGGGGTCGGTGTCGGCGAGCTGCGCGGCCACGCCGACGGGGACGTCGTCGAGGTCGGCTCGATCCAGATCCGTCTGCTGCACACACCCGGCCACACTCCGGGCAGCCAGTGCTTCCTCGTGGACGGCCGGCTGGTCGCCGGGGACACCCTGTTCCTGGACGGCTGCGGCCGGACCGACCTGCCCGGGGGCGACCCGGCGCTCATGTACGACAGCCTGCGCCGACTGGCCGAGCTGCCGGACGACGTCACCGTCTTCCCCGGCCATCGCTACTCGCCCACCTCGTCGGCCGATCTGGGCACGGTCACCCGGATGAACTACGTGTTCCGCCCGACCAGCCGCGAGCAGTGGCTGGCGATGCTGGGCGGCTGAACGCCACGTCCCCCGCCGGCACCCCCGCCGGGACCCCCGGCGGGGCGGGACCCGCCGACGGGGCAGCTGACCAGCTCAGCGAGCTCAGCCCGCCGGGTCCGCGACGGCCTTGCGAGCGGCCGAGAGCCGTTCGGCGAAGTCCGCGCCAAGCACGGTCGCGTGCGGCTCGGAGAGCATGTTGTGATGCTCGCCCGGCACGGTCAGCGTCTCCAGGTGACCGGTGAGGTAGCGCGGCCAGTTCTCCCGGCCGGACTCCAGGTTCTTCTCGGCCAGGTAGAGCATGGTCCGGCCGCTGTAGGGGCGGACCTTGTAGTTGTTCGTCAGCAGCCGGCCCTGGTTGTAGAAGACGTCGAACTGCTTGAGCCCCGGGTAGCGGAAGATGCCGGCCAGCGGCAGCTCGGCCGCCTTGCGCAGCTTGTTGGTGGCCGGCACGAGCGCGGCCGGGATCAGCCGTTGGAACCGGCCGAGCGCGGCCGGGTCCGCATCGCCCGAGCTGGGAGAGGCGCTGGTCGGGATGGCCAGCGGCGCCCCGGGCCGACCCGAGCCGCCCCCGCCAGCCAGCGCGTCCGTCCCCCTCTCGTCCGCCTTCGGCGGCGGGTTCAACACGGCCGCCAGCGACCCGGTCCCCACCGACGCCGCCGCGCGCGGCAGCGTCGTGTCGAACAGGGTGAGCAGCGCGACCGTCTCGCCGATCGCCTCCAGCAGGTGCGCGATCTCCATCGCCACCAGCCCGCCGAAGGAGAACCCGGAGATGTAGTACGGCCCGTGGGGCTGGATCACCCGGATGATCGACAGATGCCGCTTGGCGTGCCGCTCGACGCTCCAGTCCGGCACGGCCCGGTTCTCCAGCCCGTAGGCCTGCAGGCCGTAGACCCGCTGGTCGGGCCCAAGCCGCCGGGCCAGGGCCAGGAAGTTGATGGCCAGCCCGCCCGCCCCGGCGATGCAGAACACCGGTGGCTTCGTGCCCGAGGGGTTGAGCGGCACGCAGGTCGGGTGGGCTACGACGTCCCGCTGCGCCGCGCCGGCCCGCACCGCGAGCTCCGCGACCGTCGGCGCCTCGACCAGCACCGACGTCGGGAGCGAGACCCCGAGCCGGGACTGCATCTCGGCGAGCAGCTCCTCGGCCAGCAGCGAGTCGCCGCCGAGCTCGAGGAAGTCGTCGTGAATGCCGACTTCCTCCACTCCGAGGACCTGCGCATACAGGTCGCAGATGGTGGTTTCCCAGTGGTTGCGGTTCTCGCCTTTGACGATCGGCGCCCGGGCCGGGGCCGGCGGCAGCGCGCCCCGGTCGACCTTGCCACGCTCGTTGCGCGGCAGCGCGGGCAGCAGCACGATCGCCGACGGCACCAGGTAGGCCGGCAGCTTCGAGCGCAGGTAGCGCCGGATGGTGACCGTCGCCGACTTCAGCGCGGCCGAGCAGACGACGTAGGCGACCAGCCGGGGCGACGAGTCGACCGTGTCGGTGAGGACGACGGCCTCGATGACGTCGGGCGAGGCCAGCAGAGCCGACTCGACCTCGGCCGGCTCGACCAGGTAGCCCCGGATCTTGACGGCCGAGTCCCGCCGGCCGAGCAGCTCCAGCACCCCGTCGGACCGGAACCGGCCCAGGTCGCCGGCCTTGTAGCGGGTCCGGCCGTCGGGCAGCGCGGTGAACCGCTCGGCGGTCGGGCCGGGCGCGTTCCAGTACCCCCCGGAGAGGTAGCCCGATGTGACCACAACCTCGCCGGTCTGCCCGTCCGGCACCGGCTCGCCGTCCGGGCCGACGATCGTGACGGTCTTGAGCTCGACCGGCCAGCCGGCCGGCACCGAGCCCTCGGGCACCGGCTCGTCCGACCAGATCGCGTACATCGCCATCGAGCCGATCTCCGACGCGCCGGCCCAGTTCACGAACACGCTGCCCTCAGGCAGATGCTCGCGGAAGCGGGCGACGTCGCGGCCGAGCACGGGTTCGCCGGCCGTCGTGGCCAGGCGGATGTCGCCGAACACCGTCCCGGCCGGCGTCGCCTCGGTCAGCGCGCGCATCAGCGACGGCGTCATATGCAGCGTGGTCAGGCCGTTCGCGGCGATCCAGGCGGCCATGCCGCGGATGCCGCGCACCCGCGGGTCGTAGGTCCGCAGGGTCGCGCCGTGGGTGAGGCCCCAGAACAGGACGGTAAGGCCGGCCGCGAACGCCGACGGCAGGACCAGGCCGACCTGGTCACCTTCGGAGAAGCCGAGCCGCGCGCTGGCCACCCAGTTGTCGCCCATGACCGTCCGGTGCCGCCACCGGACGCCCTTCGGCGTCCCGGTGGAGCCGGAGCTGAACACGATGAACGCCGTGTCGTCCGGGCCGATGACCGGCGCGGCCACCGGGCCGGAGCCGGAGCCGGAGCCCATGCCCGAGCCCGAGCCCATGCCCGAGCCCGAGCCCGAGCCCATGCCCGAGCCCATGCCCATGCCCGAGCCACCGGCGCGCGCGCCCGGCCGGGTCGAGATGTCCTCGATCAGCAGCGCCCGGGGCGACGGCCCCTCGACCGGCAGCGTCGTCAGCGTCGATGCGTGCGCCCGGTCGGTGACGCCCTCACGAACCCCGGCCAGGGTGGCGATCGTCGCCATCCGGCCGGGCGGCAAGGTCGGGTCGAGCGGAACGAACGGACGGCCGCTGAACAGCGCGCCGACCATCGCGACCACCATCGACGGACCGACGTCGAGCAGGACGCCGACCGGCCCGGAGCCGGCGGCGAGCACGGCCGCCGTGGCCTGGGCCGAGTCGTAGAGCTCCGCGTAGGTCAGCGACGTCGAGGCACCGACGACGGCCAGCTCGTCCGGCCGGGAGCGGGCCACCTCGGCGATGCGGGTGACGACGGTCAGGTCCGCGTCCGCCTCGGTCAAGCTCCGGACAGACAACTGAACGCCTCCGGTCACAGTCACCACCCCAACCTGCCCACAGCCCTGGATGTCATGAAGGCCGTCAACAAATCCGGATGATACGACCCGGCTTGTGGCCTCCTTGGACATGGGGCGGGCTGGTGGTGTCGGTGACACCACCAGCCCGTAACCCGGCCCAGGCCCGCGCCCGCCCCCAATCTGGGGGACGGGCGCGGGGGAAATCGCTGGTCAGGCGTCCTTCGGCGAGATGCCTTGGCCGCGGCCAGGCTCAGACGCTATCGGCGCCGACCCGGTCGTCCTCATGCCGGCGCCTGGCCAGCCAGCCACCGCGCAGTCCGGTAGTCGACCGGTTCGGGCCGGTGGGCGAGGTCGACGTGGCGGCGGAGCCGGCCGCCGTGTCGGTCCGGGTGGACTCCAGCTCGGCGGCCAGGCCGTCGCGCTCGCGGGCCAGCGCCTTCGTCTCCCGCCGGGTCTTGGCGCGCTCGCGGCGGACGGCCCGGTGCGCGCTGGCCCGCCGGCGGAGACCAACGACGATCATGGCCAGGCCCAGCATGGCGACGGCGCCGAGCGCGATGCCGCCCACGAACAGCTGGGTACTGGAGTCGAACGGGTAGTAGCCGAACAGGTCGAACGACACCGGCGCGGTGCCGCCATCGCCCCGGTTCGCGCCGATGCCGGCGCCCGCGATGACGGACGCTCCCACCAGTAGGAGCAGACCGATGGCGGCCATGGGTGGGTTCCCTTCTGGGAGGTGGACGAGGTGGTGAAAGGTGGGGTCACGCCCAATCTGCCCACTTCTCCCGCTCGTCAACCTTCGGTGTGATCCAGCGGCGATCCCGGTTGATAGTGCGACTCAATCGGACAGATTTCGTAGCACGGGGTAATCAGGACGGTCCGCTGGCCCGACTTTGGTGTCGCCAATCCGTGAGAATTTTAGCGGATTGGAGTTTAGGGGAGACCCGGTGTAGTCAAGGAACGGTGTAGTCCAAAGAACGGTGTCGTCGAAGCACGGTGTAGTCGAGTCACGAGCAGTACGCGGCGATGGCAGGTGGCGTGTGAGGGGCGCGCGATGGTACGTGAGGGGAGCGTGGCGGTGAAGGTGGTGGAGGCGCGTCGCACCGCCGGCGCGGACGAGGTCGTACATCGGGTGCTGTCACTTGCGCGGGGCCATCTCGGGATGGAGATCGCGTTCTATTCCCGGATCCTGGTCGACACCCAGGTACTGGAGGCCGTCGAGGGCGACCTGGACCGGTTCCACCTGGAGCTGGGGGTCGCCTCCCCGCTGGCGGACACCTACTGTGGGCGGGTGATCGACGGCCGGCTGCCGCCAGTGATCAGCGACGCGCGCCACCACCCGGTCACGGCGGCGCTGCGGGTGACGGCCGAGCAGGGGATCGGCTCGTACGTCGGCGCGCCGGTCCGAGGCCGGCATGGCGACGTCTACGGGATGCTCTGCTGCCTCAGCCGCGAGGCCGAGCCCCACCTGTGCGAGCGGGACGGGCATTCCCTGGCCCTGCTGGCCGAGTTGCTCTCCGACACGCTGCTCGTCCACGATCCCGAATTCGACCTGCGCACCCTCATCGGCGGCCGGATCAGGAAACTGCTGCGCGACGGCGGGCCGCGGCTGGTCTACCAGCCGGTCGTCGAACTCGGAACGTCCCGGGTGGCCGGGGTCGAGGCGCTCTCCCGCTTCCCACCGCGCGGCGCGTTCACGGTCGGAATCACCGATGTCCCGCGGGCCGGCGAGGTCGCGACCGTGCCGATGGGCGGATCAGGCGACATGCGTGGACCGGGCATACTGCGCGATCTAAGCGAATCAGGTGGGCCGGGTGGGCCGGGTGGCCGGTGGCCGGACGAGGTGCACCGGATCCTGGCCATCGCCGACCCCAACCCCGAGATGTGGTTCGCGCAGGCGGCCCTGGTCGGGCTGGACCTGGAGCTTGAGCTGGCCGCGATCCGGGGGGCGCTGGCCGATCTCGACCGGCTGCCCGACTCGATGGACCTGGGCCTGAACGCTTCCTCGCGGCTGGTCAGCTCGGGCCGGCTGACCGAGGAGCTGACGCCCCAGGTGCTGGCCGGCGCGGCCGGCCGGCTGATCCTGGAGATCACCGAGCACGACTGGCCGCGGGAGCCGGAGGCGACGCTGGCCGAGCTCGACCGCTTCCGCGCCGCCGGAGTCCGGCTGGCGGTGGACGACGCCGGCTCGGGCTACGCCGGCCTCACCCACATCCTGCGGCTGCGGCCGGACCTGATCAAGCTCGACCACGCGCTGACGGCCGGGGTCGACGCCGACCCGGCCCGGCTCGCGCTGGCCGACGCCCTGGTCCGCTTCGGCCATGAGACCGGCGCCGACCTGGTGGCCGAGGGCGTCAGCGGATCGGCCGAGGTGGCCGTCCTGCGGGAGATCGGCGTTCGCTATGCCCAGGGCTTCTACCTGGCTCGGCCGGGGCCGTTGCCTCCGCCGGAGACGATCGCGGTGTCCTGACCGGCGTCTGGCCAGGTCGGGTCCGGCTAGCCTGGGCGGGCACCGCGAGGCCGCCCGCGTCGGCGGCGGACCGCGGCCAGGCGGCCAGCCCGATCGCCGCGCCCGCGCCGAGGAATCCCAGCGACGGCGGGATGTACCGGTAGTCGAACCCGGCCAGCGCCGGGGGCGCGACCAGCAGCGCGAAGGCGGTCGCGCTGAGCAGGATGGCGGCGTCCGCCCCGGGCCGGTCTTCCGCCCTCCGCGACCGGGGGCTCCGCCCATTCTCCCGGTCGCTTCGGGCGAGTGGCCGGCACCGGCGCGCGCCGGCGGTTCCGCCGGCCAGGCCGGCGAGCAGCAGCACCGCCAGCGCCGGCCCGGGGACAGTGACGAACCGTTGGTAGTGGCCGACGACGGTGGCGAACGGCTGGGTCAGCCGGGTCGCCGGCGAGCCGTGCTCGTAGGCCGTCGCGTCCTGGATGGCCGAGCCGCCGACGACGAACGTCCGCCCGGGCACCGGCTGGGGCTGGGCACTGAACCGGTAATGGTCGACCAGGCCCGCGCTCGGGTAGTTGGCCATGCCCGGCTCGAACGTTCGGGCGAAGTCGCGCAGCACCGCGACGAGGTATGCCAGCGGCTGGGAGCGGATCGCGAGCTCGGCGAACCGTTTCGCGTCGTCGTTCTTCGCGCCGCCGAAGACCGGGCGCGGGTCGATCCGCAGCGGCTGGTTGAGATGCCACAGGTAGTCCGACGGCGGCCCGCGATGACCAGATGGCTGGGTCGGGCACAGGTAGGCCAGATCGGCCGGCGGGTGCATGGTTGCGCAGTTGGCGAACGTCGCCGTCCGGGAATAGAGGAAAGCTCCGTCGGCCCCGGTCAGGCCGTAGCGGCCGTGCGCCGAGTGGTACCAGCCCGCGTAGCCAGCGACCGGGACGGCCAGCGCCACCACGAACAGCGCGAACGCCCGCCAGCCCGGCCAGCGGGCCAGCAGCCAGACGACGAGCACGACCGCGATGACCAGCCCGACCGTCCGGGTCAGGATGGCGGCGGCCAGCAGCGCGCCGGCGCCGGCGGCCGTCCCCAGCCCGGGCCGCGCGCCCCGGGCGCTCGGCAGCAGCAGGACCGTGACCGCCGCCGCGACCAGGAACGTGAACAGCGTGTCCGACAGCACCAGGTGCTCGATGGCGATGCCGTTGCCGTCGAGCAGGACCGGCAGCGCGGCCGCCGTCGCGCCCCACGGCCCCAGCCGGTAGCGGCGGCACAGCAGGTAGACCAGCGTGCCCACGGCCAGGCCCATCAGGTGCTGGAGGACGACGACCAGGGTGAAGCTGTGCAGCGGCCGCAGGACGAGGAGCAGGAAGCTGTACCCGTCGGGCCGCACGACGTAGGGCTGGGGCCGCAGCGCGACGCTGACGTACTCGAAGCTGTCGTTGAACCACAGCGCGGGGTGGAACCCGACGACCGCGACCAGCCGGATCAGCGCGCCGACGGCCAGCGCGAGACCGAACAGCCGGTGTCGCCGCGCGAACCCCGGCGCCGGGCCCGGGCTCGCGAGCGCCGCTGGGCCGTCGAGCACGGCTGGCAGCTTACCCGGGGTCCTACCCGAGCCCGGGTGGCGGCGCTTCACCGCCGGCCGGGCTCGCCCCGAACGGCGCGAGGACCGCGCGCAGCAGCTCGACGGGCTGGCCCGGGGCGCGCAGCCAGCCGACGCCCCGATAGCTCTTGACCTCGACCTCGGCGCGGACGAACGTGGCCGGGCGCAGGCCCCGCTCCTCCTCCAGGACGGCGGCCTCGTAGGTATCGGCCGAGATGATCTGGACGAGGTCGGCGGCCGGGATGCCGGTCAGCACAGCCCGGGCTGGCCGGGAGTCGAGCAGGCGGGCCGTCGCGATGACCGCCCGCCCGGTCCATCCGCTGCCGTGGACGGTGGCATCGCCGCGGTTGACCGCCAGGCGCAGGCGGATGCGGGGCCGCCCGTCCCCGTCCCCGGTGTCGCGGCCGGCGTTGTGGTAGGCCAGCGCCCGCGCGATCTCGTCGGTGACATCGGCGACGATCGTCGCCACCCCCACCTCGGTCGCCGGGAACGTGATGTAGCAGCCGTCGCCGGTGTCCTGAGCCCGGGCCGAGTTCAGCGGGACCCGCGCGGCGGTCAGCGCGCGCACGATCATCTGGCCCAGGGTGTCCCGGACATCCTCCTGCCGGCGGCCGGTGAGGGCGCTGAAGCCCGAGACGTCGAGACCGAGCACGATCAGGAACGACGCGAAGTCGGGCCGCGCGTCCGTCGGCGACGGCGCCCGCAGCGGCCAGACGGGCGGACCGGCCGCGTTGGCCGGCTCCGTCGCGGTGCCCTGCTCGGCCGGTGCGTCGGCCGGTGCGTCGGCCTGCGCGCCGGCCTTGAAGACCGGGTTGGCCGGGAACTCCTCAAGCGCGGCGGCGAGGATCCGGCGCCGGCCGTCCCGCAGGGTGCCGTTGTGGAGAAGCTCGTCGACCTGGCGCCAGAAGGTGACCGCGTCGGGCGCCCCGCTCGGCAGCCGTTCCCGCGGGAATCCCGCCACGGCCAGCAGCATCCGCTGGCGGAGCGGGTCGTAGTAGACGGCGGCCAGAGTATCGAGCTCAGCCGGTTGAAAAACGCGCATGTGGAAATCCCCGTGGCCCCGTGTCGCCGCGCGGCGCGCGCGGCCCCGCCGAATCTACTCGGCCGCGCCGGGCCAACTTGCCGCCCTCCGCGACCGGGGGCTCCGCCCATTCTCCCGATCCCTTCGGACGGGTGGCCGCCCGCCGGATCGGCGTGGACCGCTTGACGGCACCGGCGTGTCGGGTGACCGTTGAGAAACGCATTCACCTCGCCGCGCTCCGGCGCCGGCGGGCGGAACCCCGGAGGGCGGATTCCCGGATGTCAGAGCTTCGGAGCGCGGGACTGGGTCGGGGCGGGGGCCCGTGGGCGACCCAACCGGGGACGGCGCCGGCCCACCCGGGCGGACCTCGGATGTCGGACATCGGACAGCCGCTGCGGATCGTCGAGGACGAGCCGATCGCCTGGCCGGACGAGGAGCCGCTGGCGATCCCCGAACCGGCACCGCCGGCCCCGGCCCAGGAGCCGGCCCCCGCTCCGTGATGGGCGGTCGGGCGGTCGGACGGTGAGCATCCTCGGGTGGCGCCACTGGGCGGTCGACACCGACGGCCTGTTGCGGCCGGCCTGGACGCCGTGGTCGCCCTACCCGGACGATCTCCTGCTGTGGCGGCCGGACGGCCTGACCCGGGCCCGTTGCCTGCGCACCTCGGAGGAACGCACGGCGGAGACGCTGTTCGGGTTCGTCCCCGCGGCCCACTCCCCGGCCGTCGGCGCCGACGGCCAGGACGGTCGGTCCGGCCGGGACGGCTACCCGGATGCCGACGGCTACGGCGGCCGGCACGGCCACGCGCGTATCCCCGACCCGTCCTGCGTCTGCGGCCTCTACGCCTGGCGGGACGCGGCGACCCTGGCCGCGGCCCGGGTCCCGCGCTGGACCCGCCGCCCGATCGTCGTCGGGGTGGCCCGCCTCGGCGGCCGTGTCATCGTCGCCGAGCACGGCTACCGGGCCGAGCGGGGCTACCCGGTCGCGGTGTTCGACCCCGAGGGCGTCGTCTCCCCGCGCTACCCGGTGGCCCGCTACAGGTCCTGGCCCGCCCTGACCGCCGAATGGCGGCCCGCCGAGCCGTAGACCGCGCCGAGCCGTAGACCGGCGATCAGTAGCCCGCCCCGCCGCGCGGTGATACCTAGTCAGAGGTGGACGAGGACCTGCTGCGGGTAGCCCTCTCGACGACCGGCTTCATGCCGCCCGAGGAGGGCCTCGCCCTGTACGAGGCGGCCCGCGCCGCCCCGTCCGGCCTGATCGGCGAGGTCGGCACCTACTGCGGCAAGTCGACGGTCTACCTGGCCGCCGCCGCCCTGTCCATGGCCTCAGCCTCCCCGTCGGCCTCAGCCTCTCCGTCGGACTCGGCCTCTCCGTCGGACTCAGCCTCCCCGTCCGCCGGCGCGGCGGTCGTCACCGTCGACCATCATCACGGCTCCGAGGAGAACCAGCCCGGCTGGGAGTACCACGACCCGACGCTCGTCGACCCGGCCACCGGCCGCCTGGACACGCTGCCCCACCTGCGGCGCACCCTGGCCCGCGCCGGCGTCGAGGACGTCGTGACCGTGGTCGTCGGCCGCTCCGAGCAGGTCGGACGCTGGTGGCGGACGCCACTGGCCATGCTCTTCCTCGACGGCGGCCACACCGAGGAACAGGCCCAGGCCGACTACGAGGCCTGGGCCGGCCATGTGGACCGGGGCGGGACGCTGGCCGTCCACGACGTGTTCCCCGACCCGGCTGACGGCGGCCAGGCGCCCTACCACGTGTTCCTGCGCGCCGTGGCCGACGGCTTCACCCCGACGTCGACCGTCGGCTCGCTCCGCCTGCTTCGGCGCTAGACCTGCCGGTCAGGCGGATGACGGGCGCGTCGCGCCGCGCCGGGCAGTCGCACGACGGCGGCCCCTCGAGCGCGGCTCGGGGCAGCAGGGCCGGCAGTCCGTCGCCCCGGAAGGTCGCCTCCGTCGGGCCGCCGGCCGTCGTGTCGACGGCCAGGATGACCGCCGCCGCCGTCCAGGTGCTCTGCTCGTCCGGCCAGTTGATCTTCTGGTCGAACTGATAGCCGGTCCAGTAGGCGCCGTCCGGGCGGCGCAGGTGCTGCATGTCGGCGACCAGCGCCCGCGCGGCGCTCCGGGCGCCCAGCAGATGGGCGGCGATGGCCAGCTCGCACGTCTCGGCGCCGGTTACCCACGGCTCGTCGGCCACGCACCGGGCGCCCAGGCCGGGGACGACGAACTCGGCCCAGCGCGCCTGCAGCCGGGCCTGCCCGGCCTGGCCGCGCAACGCCCCGCCGATGACCGGGTAGTACCAGTCCATCGAGTACCGCGAGAGCGGTTCGAAGCTGTCCGGGTGGGCGCGCAGGGCGTGACGCAGCCCGGTGGCCGCCCGCTCCCAGCCGACGCGGCGCTCGCCGACCAGCGCGGCCAGCCCTACCCCGCAGCGCAGGCTGTGCAGTGTGCTGGCGCAGCCGGTCAACAGCGCCTTGCGGTCAGGCTGCCCGAACGCGTCGCGAGCCCACCAGATCTCGCCGCCCGGCGCGGCCAGGGTGACGACGAAGTCGAGCGCGGCCCGCACCATCGGCCAGGTCCGGCGGACGAACTCCCGGTCCCGGGTGGCCAGCCAGCGGTGCCAGACGGCGGTGGCGACGTAGGCGCACTGGTTGCTGTCCGCCGCCGTCTCGGTGACCGTCCCGTTGACCGTGGCCATCGGCCAGGAACCGTCGGGGCGCTGGGTGCGGGCCAGCCAGCGGTAGCCGGTGTCGGCCTCGGCCAGATGCCCGGTGACCTGGAGCGCCATCAGGCATTCCAGGTGGTCCCAGGGGTCGGTGTGGCCACCGGGGAACCACGGGATCGCCCCGTGCGGCTCCCGGGCCGCAATGATCGACTCGGCGGACCGCCGCAGCGCGTCCCTCGTGAGCAGCGGGTCAGCCACCGGTGGCCGTCACCCGGTCGTCAACCCGGTCGTCAACCCGGTCGTCAACCCGGTCGTCGGGGCCGGGCGTCCCAGCCGGGCGCGGTCCGCCACCGGGGCGGCCGCCGGCTGGGTCGCGTACGGCTTGCGGAGGTAGATGATCCGGCTCTTGCCGATGAACGGGTCGAGCGCGGCCTCGGTCAGCCGGGTCAGCGGCGGCCGGCGCATCAGGTCCCAGACCAGCAGCCGGTGGTAGGCCCGCACCGGGGCCACATCCCGGTCCGGGCCGAGGAGGCATTTGAGCCACCAGTACGGCGAGTGCAGGGCGTGTGCCCGCCCGCAGCCGGTGACGACGAGCCCGGTTGCGCGCAGCTTCTCGCGTAGCTGGCCGGCCCGATAGATGCGCACGTGCCCGCCCTCGACGTTGTGGTAGGCGTCGGAGAGCGCCCAGCAGACCCGTTCGGGCAGCCAGGCCGGGACGGTCACGGCGACCAGGCCGCCAGGCCGGGTGACCCGGGCGATTTCGGTGATCGCGGCCTCGTCGGACGGGATGTGCTCCAGGATCTCGGCCGCGATCACCCGGTCGAAACTACCGTCGGCGAACGGCAGGTCGAGCGCGTCGCCCCGCGCCACGCCGTAGCGGGCCGCGGCCGGCGCCTGGCCCTCGGCGCGCATCGCGTACAGCATGCCCCGGACGTCCGGCAGTTCGGGCGCGTAGCGGTCGAGCGCGACCACGTCGGCCCCCCGCCGGAACGCCTCGAAGCTGTGCCGGCCCGCGCCCGCGCCCAGGTCGAGGACCCGGGAGCCCGGGCCGACCGGGAACCGGTTGAAGTCGACGGTCAGCATGCCGGAGACGTCTTCCCGCCCGCGTCCCTCTTCGCGCCCGCCGCCGCGATCCGCTCCCGATACCAGTCGGCGGTCGCCCGGGCCGTCGCCCGCCAGGACAGGCCGGCCTCTACCCGGGCCCGCCCGGCCGTGCCCAGGCGGGTCCGCAGCGCCGGGTCGGCCAGCAGCCGCCCCAGCGCGCCCGCCAGCGCCTCCGCGTCCCCCGGCGGGACGAGCATCGCGGCCTCGCCGTCCGGGCCGACGACCTCCGGCAGCGCGCCGGCCCGGGTGGCCACGAGCGGCAGCCCGCAGGCCATCTCCTCGACTGCCGGCAGGCAGAAGCCCTCGAACAGCGACGGCACGACGGCGACCTCGGACGAACGCAGCAGGGCGACCAGCTCGTCGCGGGACAGCCCGGAGCGGAACTCGACCGCGTCGCCCAGACCGAGGGCGTCGATGCGGGTGTGGGCCGCGCCGCCGGGCCGGGCCCGCCCGACGCAGACCAGCTGGGCCGGCCGCTCAACCCGGATCTTGGCCAACGCCTCCAGCAGCACGCCGAGCCCCTTGAGCGGAACGTCGGCGCTGGTCACGACCACGATCCGGCCGGGCACCCGCGGCTGGGCCGGGTCCGGGCTGAACACGTCGAGGTCGGCTCCGAGCGGAATCGTCCGCAGCGCGGGCCTGGGCACGCCCATCTCGGTGACGATCTGGTCGGCCGAGACCTGGGAGACGGTCAGGACACCGTCGAGCCGGCGGGCCACCCGGCCCTGCATCTCGATGAACGAGTAGAACCGCCGCAGACCGAACCGCTGGGTGGGCGTGGTCGCCGCCGCCAGCTCCATGCGCAGGTCGACGCTGATCGGGTGGTGGACGGTCGCCACCACCGGCACCCCGGAGCCGGCCAGCGACCGGCGCAGCGCCAGCAGCCCGTAGCCGAGGCTCTGGTTGTCGTGGACGATGTCGAACCCGCGCCCCAGCCCCAGCCCCGGTCCCCGCCCCCGCCTCGGCCCCCGCCTCGGTCCCCGCCCCGGTCCCGGTCCCGGCCCCCATCGCCGCCGGGAGCGGCCCAGTTCCCGCGCGGCCCGCAGGGTGAACGTCAGCGGCTCGGCGAACTGCCCCGTCCGCATCAGGGTGAACTCGGCGACGTCGACGGCGTCGCGGAACTCACCCGGTCGGGGCCAGCGGAACGGTTTCGGCTCGTCATACAGGCGCAGGCTCGGAAGTTTCGTCAGCCCGACGCCGTCGTCGAGCTCGGGGTAGGGCGGCCCACTGAACACCTCGACCTGGTGCCCGAGCGCCACCAGCTCCCTGGACAGGTTTCGGACGTATACGCCCTGGCCACCGCTGGTGGGCAGGCTCCGGTAGGACAGCAGCGCGACTTTCAGCGGCGCCTGAAGCGTCGGCAACGACCCTCCTCACGTTCGAGGCGCGCGAGCGCCGCCACACCAACGCGATCGGCGTCGATCGCTCCTCCGCGAGCCGAGCCCGCCTCCAGCCTCTCGCGTTGGTCGCGGGTGGGTTGTGCACGGGCTCACGTCGTGCCGATACGGCACTGCTCGCGGACATTAGGCGATTCGGGCGTGATGTTCACGTTCTGTGGGGGTCGGGGGGCTCGCCTGGTGGCCAGCGCGCACGGGTCCCGGTGTGGCACGGTGTGGCCTATCGCTGTGGTTCCCGGTTCCGGCCGCCGCCAGCGGGACGCCGGGGGTCGGTATTCGGTTACTGTGTCAACTCGGGTATGCGATTTCGCCGCGAATCGGTCGTTGCGCCCGGGGGAAACGGAGACGGGCACGGCTGTCGACCGACGCGGACACGGACGCGGTAAGTTTCCCTGACATGGCCGAGATCGGGCGTAATCCTGCCCGGATAATCCCAGCCATCCAGCCCCTGCGTCGAAGAACATCACGGAAAGCGGATTCGCTTCGTCGGTGAACCGGCCTGGCCGGGCCAGGCCGGCCTGGCCGGGCCGCACGCCAGCCGTGCTCGTCGAGGCGACCGGGCACGAGGCACTGCTCAACATCGCCTTCGTGAGACGCCGGTGACGATCCGCTGCCCGTACGACGCGACCCGGCTGCCGGCGTGGGTGCTGACCGCCTCGCCGCGGACCCACCCGGTGCTCGTCGGGCCGGCCGGCGGCCGGGTGGTGGAGACGGCCGTCCACACCCGGGGCGGCGGGGTGCCGCGGGTGTGGCACGAGCCGCTGGAGAGCGCGCTGGTGTGCGCGGCCGACCGTGTTCCACACCTGCGGGTGACAGAGTCACGACCCCGTGTTACGACAGACGCGAGCACGAACCAGCGGGGGCGGCGAGGGCGTTAATCGACCGCTCCCTTCCACTTCAGGGGGCGATCATGTACGCACGCGTGGGGGACCGTCTGGTGGTCCGCGGCCGCACGATCGGGTCGAGCGACCGGCACTGCAAGGTCATGGAGGTCCAGGGCGAGCAGGGGCCGTTCATGGTCCGCTGGGAGGACGGCACCGAGGGCATGTTCTTCCCGGGCGCCGACGCCGCCGTCGAGGGCGGTCGCGGGCGTCGCGGTACTCGAGCGACGGCGACCCGGTCGACCGGCGCCGGGGCTCGGTCCCGCTCGACCGGCACGACGCGGTCGACCGGCACCACCCGTTCCACCGGCACCACCCGTTCCACCGGCACCACCCGCCGGTCCACCGGGACCACCCGCTCGACCGGTACCACCCGGTCGACGACGGCTACCCGGTCGGGCCCGGCGGCGGGCAGGACCGGCGCGACCAGCTCCGGACAGAGCACGACGGCTCGCTCGACCGGCACCCGCGCGACCGGGTCCGGAGGGGAGTCGTCGCCGGCCAAGTCGGCCGCGGGTTCGGCGAAGGCCGCCGCGACCGGCGCGGCCCGGGCGGCCGGCCGTGCTGTCAAGGGGGCCACGAAATCGCGCTGAGCCGGGGGCCGACAGGCGGGCCTGTGATGTGTCGGGCGGCCGGCGTAGCGTCGTCGGTGTGAGCGCGCAGCCGGATCCCGCGTCGCCGGCCTCCCTGGTCGGCGCGCCGTCGACCGTTGCCCGGGCCGCTGTCGAGGTCGATCCGGACGCGGCGTTCGAACGCGTCTGGCTCGACCGGACGGCCTGGATCGACGTCGCGCGCGGCTGGCTGCGGGGCGCCGACGTCCTCTACGCCGACCTGGTGGCTTCGATGAACTGGCGGCCGAACACGATGTGGCGCTACGAGCGTTACGTGACCGAGCCGCGCTTAACCGCGTGGGCGCCGCGCGGCCGTCCGCCGCACCCGGCGCTGGGTGAGGCCTACCGGTCGTTGCGTCGACGCTACGGGGTGGAGCTGGACGGCTTCGGCATGTCCCGATACCGGGACGGTAACGACAGCGTCGGCTACCACCGGGACCGGGAGATGCGCTGGCTGGACAACACCGTCATCGCCATCCTGACCACCGGCGCCCGCCGGCCGTTCATGATCAAGAATCGCCATGTGCCACCCGGACGGCGGCTGCTGGACGACGACTCGGACGGTGTCGACTTCGCCCCCGGCTCGGGTGACCTGCTCGTCATGGGTGGGAGCTGCCAGTCCGACTGGCTGCATGCCGTTCCCAAGGTGCGCGGAGCGATCGCCGGGCGGATCTCGATCCAGTGGCGGTGGACGTCTCGCACCGGCCAGCCCGAACGCGGCCCGGGCTACGGCGCGCCTCGGCACTTCACCCGGTAGGTCTGGGCCGACCTCACCCGGCAGCGCGGCGAGGCGTCGTGGGTCGCGCCGTCGCGCCGTCGCGCCGTCCGGACGTTGCGCCGTCGGGACGTTGCGCCGTCGCGCCGTCGGGACGTTGCGCCGTCGCGACGTATGCCGTCAGGCTGGCAGCCAGACCGCCGGGTCGGCCGGGGCCTGGGCACCGCTGGCCAGATCCTTGATCTCGTGGGGCTTGCCGTCCTCGAACGGCGGGAACCAGATGTACGGGATGCCCTTGCGTGAGGCGTAGCGGATCTGCTTCCCGAGCCGGTCGGGCTGGTGGTAGAGCTCGGTGTTGATGCCGCGTTCGCGCAGCCGGGCGGCGGTCGCGACCGCGTCGGCCCGGCGGTCGTCGCTGGGCAGGGCGACCAGCACCGTTGTCGGGCAGCTCGGCCCGGTCGTGACCAGCCCTTCGGTGACCAGTTTGGCGAAGATCCTGGTCAGGCCGATGGACATGCCGACCCCGGGCAGGTCCCGGCGGATGTAGGAGCCGGCGAGGTTCTCGTACCGACCGCCCGAGCAGATGCTGCCGTAGCCCGGGAAGCCGGTGAACGCGCCCTCGTACACGGTCCCGGTGTAGTAGTCGAGGCCGCGGGCGATGGCCAGGTCGCCGACGACCGTGCCTTCCGGCAGGTCAGCCAGTGACGACAGGACGAACGTCAGCTCGTCCAGGCCCTCGGTCAGCAGGTCCGACTTCACGCCGAGGGAGGTGACGTCGTCGGCGACCGTCGCGCCGCTGCCGCGGATGCTGGCCAGCTCCAGACAGGCACCGGCCTGCCGGTCGGTGAGCCCGACCGAGCCGGTCAGCGCCTGCCGCACCCCGTCGGCGCCGATCTTGTCGAGCTTGTCGGCCACCCGGATGACCGCGAGCGGGTCGTCGATGCCCAGGCCCTCGTAGAAGCCCTGGAGCACCTTCCGGTTGTTGATGTTGATGACCCAGGGTGGGAGGCCGAGGCCGGTCAGCACCTCGTGAATGATCCGGGGCAGTTCGGCGTCGTATACCAGCGGCACCGAATCGACGTTGATGACGTCGATGTCGCACTGGGTGAACTCGCGGAAGCGTCCCTCCTGCGGCCGCTCGCCCCGCCACACGCGCTGCATCTGGTATCGCTTGAACGGGAAGACCAGGTCGTTGAAGTGCTGGGCCACGTAGCGCGCGAACGGCACGGTCAGGTCGAAGTGCAGCCCGAGGCGGGCGCTGTCGTCGCCGCCCTCGTCGGCCTGCAGCCGCCGCAGCGTGTAGACCTCCTGTGACGTCTCACCCTTGGCCAGCAGCACCTCGACGTTCTCGACCGACGGCGTCTCGACCGAGCAGAACCCGTACCGCTCGAACGCGGCGCGGATGCGGTCAAGCCAGTGCTGCTCGACGAGCCGGACCTGGGGCAGCCACTCGGGGAAGCCGCTGATCGGGGTGGGTCGAACAAGCTGCTGGTCGGGCATGGTCCGCGCTTCCTCGCATCGCCGTCGTCGTCGGGGTCGGTCGTCGGGGTCGGTCCGGTCACGAGCCGCGCACGATGGCCGCCGCCCTGCCGCCGATGTTACGGCTCGCCGCGACCAGCCCGGTCCGCCGCGCAGCCCGGTCCCGCTCCCGACCGCTCCGCCCGGCCCGCCGACCACGGCTGACTACGCCCCGCCCTCGCCCTGTTGAATCAGAGATCGACTCTGTCTTCTACGGACGACTGGATTCCCGCAGTCGGCGACAGTCGTCGTCTGCAAGTGACCTTATCAGGCGAATAACGAGGCCAATTCGTTCTAGTTCCCGTAGATTTTCCGTTGATCCTTCTGGTCGCTCGGAAATCTTCTCTATCAGTTTGTCGAGTCTTTGGACGGCAGCTTCGAGATCTGATTTGGAGGTAACGGACGCCACGGTCTTTATTGTGGCCCAGAGCGGTTCAGGAAAGAGTGAGTCGTCGAGCTGGAGGGCCTGTGGGGAGATATTTTCCTCGCGAAAGAACTTGCTGACGGCATCGGTTATCGTCGAGGTTAGGGCGCTCGCCACCGGTTCGGGGAATTCCTGTGTGGGGGTTGCGTCCCGCATAACGAAGACGAGCCTGCCGTCGCGTTCCGCTATGATCAGTCTGTAGGAGTTGGTGTTCTTGGTCAGGCTGTCGAGCATGATGATTGCTACGAGTGGATGGGCCCCTATTGCATCGACAATGTCCGAGACCGACATTCCCATATATTCGAATGGTGGAATTTTCCCAGAATCGAGCCAGAATGCGAGATGTCCGATGTTGGCGGGCGAGAAGCGGTCGAGATCGGCGCTCCGAGCCGCCTTGCTGGAATGATCGAGGTCGAGCAGGGCAAGTTGCTCCTTGGCTCTACCAATGTTTACGTCTGTTGTCATAGATTCGGCCAATCAAGTCCGAGATGGCGTCCTACGGCACGTTCGTACGCGAATGCATCTGCCTCAACGGGTTGGGCGGCGTAGGCGTTATAGTCCGAGTGGAACGGTATATATTCTAGATCATTGTCATCCCACTCGTCGGCTCGTGGGTGATCTCGTTGCCCCAGGATTACCTCTTTCTGAAGTGCATGGCGCATCTCGTGAACAATGGTTGCCATGGTGTCGGAGATCTCAAGGTTCGGATTTATTGATATCGTATGTTTGCCTTCATGGCGTCGATAGCTGCCAAGCGCTACACCGTCAGTCGGGCGTAATTCGACTTCCTGAAGGCTCATGGCCTCGCGGACACGATCCGCCGCTACCACCATGATCGGAATACGTTGTTCGCGTGTCCCTTCGCGCCACAGGCCGGCGTCAATGCGATTGATGTATTCGGCGACTATGCCGACAACCCGTCCCAGCGGTTGGCCCTCGCGTTCGGTTATTTCCATCGCGAGCTCTTCGTGTATGGCGACATAAGCGGGGTTGTTGTCCGCCGAGGATGGATCTTCCGGCACGTCCCGAACCGGACCAGCCGAATCGTGCTCCATCTCAACGGAGGTCGGCTCGCGCGGCGGGTCCTGCTCGATGTAACGAGACTCGTCTGGCTGATCGACACCCACGGCGCTGTCCGTCGGGATACCACGCATCTCGTCAAGTGATCTGTGCGCGCTGGGGTTCGGGCCTGTCTCTGCGTCGAGCCTGGACGGCCCTCCGTCGAGAGCGTTGGCCTTTCGCCACAGCGGCGAGTCATCGCTTGTGAAGGCCGTGCCACTGTCTGTGAGCCTACTCGGCACGTTGTCGGCGGCGTTGGCTCGCATGTCGCCGCCTTCCGCGTCGCGGTCGACTACCGCGGCCGCGTCGTCACCGTCAGGGGAACCGGCGGGATGGTCGGTGGGGCGGGGGCGACGGTTGGCCGCCGGGTCGAGAAGGTCGGCCTTGGCCCAGAGGGACCGTTCCGGCGCCGGGGCGCCGACGCGCGGCTCCGGGACGTCGGAGCCGTCAGCGGCGCGCCGTCCGGGGCTGTCGGCGGGCGTCACCGACGGACCTGGGCAGCGGACACCGGCAACTCCCCGTGGTGTCGGTCGGCTGGTGACGGCTGACGATGCGGAAATGTTAACCGGCCAGGGTGATGGTGCTGTGTCTTTCTGTGCAAGTGGCGGCGGAAGCTCGGGAATCGGTCGGTCCGGGTCCAATGCCGTGAAGCTTAAGTCGATCTTTGATTGCTGATCTTCAGCTGTTCAGGCTGGTGGACTGGTACGGCGTGGCGGCGTGGCATCGGTGCTGGTGGGGTGGTTGGTCACGGTTCGTGGCTTCGAT
>Ga0207703_10000390_pt1 | contig 47130 bp, 31 predicted proteins | sample KBSSwiS12_FD_184304 | JGI IMG/M metagenome (GOLD analysis project Ga0207703, IMG submission 184304) | Switchgrass rhizosphere microbial communities from Kellogg Biological Station, Michigan, USA - KBS Switchgrass S1-2 (SPAdes) (version 2) | ecosystem: Host-associated > Plants > Roots >... | reverse complement strand
GTGCGCGGCGCCGCCGTGCGTGATCGCCTCCGAGATGCTCTTGTACGCGTCCCGGAGGTGCGTGTACTTGCCGACCACGGAGATCGTGACCGAGTCGCGCGCGGACTTGACCCGCTCCTGGTAGCGCTGCCACGCGGAGAGATCCGCCGGCCCGGCGTCGAGGCGAAGCATCGAGACGACGAGGTCGTCGAGCCCGCCGCGGTGGAACATGAGCGGCACCTCGTAGATCGACGCCACGTCGATCGCCTCGATGACCGCCTGCGTCGGCACGTTGCAGAAGAGCCCGATCTTCTCTTTCACCTCCTGAGGAATCGGAACCTCGGAGCGGGCGAGGAGGATGTCGGGCTGGATCCCGATCGCGCGGAGCTCCTTCACGGAGTGCTGCGTCGGCTTGGTCTTGATCTCCCGCGCGGCGCCGAGGTGCGGCACCAGCGTCACGTGGATGAAGAGCGTGTTCACCGTGGAGAGCTCGAGCCGAAGCTGCCGGATGGCCTCGAGGAACGGCAGGCTCTCGATGTCGCCCACCGTGCCGCCGATCTCCACGATCGCGACGTCCACGGGCTTCTTGCCGCGCGTCAAGGCGAGCATGCGCGACTTGATCTCGTCCGTGACGTGCGGGATCACCTGCACCGTGCGCCCGAGATAGTCGCCGCGGCGCTCCTTCTGGATGATGGTGTCGTAGATCTGGCCCGCGGTGACGTTGTTCTGGCGCCCCATCGAGACACCGAGGAAGCGCTCGTAGTGGCCCACGTCGAGATCCGTCTCGGCGCCGTCGTCGGTGACGAAGACTTCGCCGTGCTGATACGGGCTCATCGTCCCGGGATCGACGTTCAGGTACGGGTCGAACTTCTGGAGCGTCACCGAGAGCCCGCGGCTCTTGAGCAAAGAGCCGATGGCGGACGCGGCGATTCCCTTTCCGAGCGACGAAACCACTCCGCCCGTGACGAACACGAACTTGGTCATGATCGCGACCTCCCTTCCCCCCAGAGGGCCCGAGCGCGGTCCAGATCGTCGGGCGTATCGATTCCCACGGATTCGTAGTCGCCTACGGCAACGTGGATTGGAATTCCATTCGTGAGCGCCCGGAGCTGCTCCAGCCGCTCGGCACGCTCGAGCGGCGCCGACTCAAGCTTCGCGAGCTCGAGGAGCGTGCGCCTGCGGTACGCGTAGACGCCGACGTGCAGGAGCCGCGGGGCCCCGGGATCCACGCCGGACGGGATCGGCGAGCGCGAGAAGTAGAGCGCGCGGTTCTCCCGATCGCGCACGAGCTTCACCTTGTTCGGGTCTTCCGGAGAAGCCCAGGCCGGGAACGGCGCCGCGAGGGTGCCCATCACGACGTCCGGGCTCTCGAAGAGCCGGACGAGATGATCGAGACCCGCGGGGCTCACGAACGGCTCGTCCCCTTGCACGTTCACGAAGACGGCGCTGGGGTCGGGCTCGGGAGCGTCCGAGAGAATGCGCGCCGCCTCGGCCACGCGGTCGAGCCCCGACGCGTGATCCGCGCGCGTCATCACGGCCTGGCCCCCTGCTCCGCGAACGGCGTCCGCGATCCGCTCGCTGTCGGTCGCTACCCACACGTCCCGGAAGCACGTCGCCTGGCGCACGCGCTCGAGCACGCGGACGACCAGAGGGGCGCCGCCGAGATCCTGTAAGGCCTTTTCAGGGAGACGGGTGGACTGGAGTCGCGCCGGGATGATGGCCACGGCGCCCTGGGTGGACCGCGAGAGGCCCTCGCGATCCGCGGAGGCGGTATGCGGACGGGGCACGAGCCATGCTATCCAACGGGGATAGGGCGCGTCAAGCGTGAGGCGAGGTGCTAGCGAAGGCCCCTGGCGATATAGAGCTCGGAAAGATTCCGATCGGCGGTGAACGCCATTCCCCTGCCGTCCCCGGCAACCCGCACGATTCCCGAACCGAGAATGCCCGCGGGATTCCGCGGCGTGATGACACGGATCACGCGCCGCGATCCTGTCCTCAGGTCGATCGCAGAAACGGTCGGTCGCCGAGCCCCGATCTGGGCCACGAAGATCTCTCTGCCATCTCTCGAGAAGCCCGCGCAGAAGAGTCTCTCATTCGAAGCGATGCCCGGAATCTCCGAGGGCGTGCCGTCCGCCAGCGAATAGAGGTTGCGGAGCGGAGAGACCGCCACGTAGCGGCCATCCGGGGTCAGTCGAACATTTCCCGCCGTGAAAGCGACATTCTTGATGACCGGGCGCGGGTCACCCCCTGAGATGTTCTGCATGTATCCCGCGACGCTCCCGGTGGAGTCCTCCCCGATCACGAACACGTGACGGCCGTCAGGGAACCATGCGGCCTGGAAGTGAGATCGAATCGGACCACGTGGAAGGGTTTTCGTCTCCCCGGTGCCTGTGGGAAGAACGACCAGGTCGGTCGGGGAGTCGAGGGTCGTCGCGAGGGCGTAACGCCCATCGGGCGAGAGGGCGGAGGCCTGCCCGGCGCCGAGCTTCACGACCGGCGACCCGTCCGTTCCGCGGATACACACCGCGTAGGTGTCGCCCACCGCGTTCCCTTCCTCCGAAAAGAGGACGGTCCGCCCGTCCGCGCTCACATCGTCGAGCACCGACCAGTCTCCCCACGAGAGCTCGCGCTCCTCCGCCGCCCCGGGATCCAGCCAGTAGAGCTCCGCCCGGTGATTGTCGCGGACGAAGAGCACACGGCCGTCCGTGGCGATATCGGTGATCCGCATCCCTCCGGGGCTTTCAGCCACCGTGCGAATGGAACCGTCGAGCGTGGCCGCGAAGATCTTCGCTCCGAGACCCCCCGGTGCGGCGGAGAACCAGATCTCCTTCCCATCCGGGCGCCATGCGATGCCCTGGCAGCTGCCGAAGGTCGGTCCGAGGGCTTTCGACGCACCCTTGCGGTCGATGACCGTGAGCGTCCCACGGTCGTCGGGAAAGATCCGATGATCGAAGAACGCGATCCGGCTCCCGTCCGGGGCGAAGCGGAGACGGCTCATCCAGCCCGGGGTCTCGCGTAGCACGTGACCCGGAGGACACTCGAGCCGGTAGCGTCCATTCGACGCGATCAGCACGGCCAGCGTCCCGTCGTGCGCCCAGTCGGCGCTGACGACGCTGTCCACCACCGCGCGCGGCGCGCCGCCGGCCAGAGGAACGCGGGCGAGCGTTCCCAGCCGGGTCAAGTGCGGCTGGTTGGTCGTATGGATCCCGATTCCGAGATCGCCCGCGCTCGAGACGTAGAGCAGCATCGCGTTCCGATAGCCTAGGGGCCGGGTTTCGGGAGAGCCGATCTGAGCCGTATAGACGCTTGCCGAGTCGCCATCCCACTCCGCGCTGTAGACGATCGTATTCGCGTCCGGGGTGAAGCGAGCGTCGTGAACCGCTCCGTTCCGGAAGGTGACCCTCTGGTACTCCGGCTGAACCGCCTTCGACGCCGAGTGGGTGAGGGCCCATGCCAGAGCGACAACGGCGACGGCACCGAGACCCATGGACGTGAGGAACGCGGATCGGGAGCGGCGACGACGGGCCGGCTCTGTCGACACCGCCGGAAGACTGGAGGAGGCCAGGAGCTCGAGATCGAAGGCGAGATCGCGGGCATTCTGCGGCCGCGCGGACGGATCCTTCTCAAGTGATCGGCGCACCACGCGATCGAGACCCGGAACCCGGAGCAGCGTCTCCGGCAGGGGGGCGGGCTCCGTGGACAGGATCGCCATCTGAATATCCGCGGCCGTCGCTCCCTGGAAGGCGCGGTGTCCCGACAACATTTCGTAGAGGATCGCTCCGAGCGCGAAGAGATCGGTGCGGCCATCCACGGACTGCTGGCGAATCTGCTCCGGCGCCATGTATCCGACCGTTCCGTACGTGGAGCCGGGGCTCGTGAGTGCGGCGCCGATCGTGGCCGTGTCGGTGGAGGGCGGGCGGCCTTCCTCGGCCATCCGCTTGGCCAGACCGAAATCGAGAATCTTCACTCGCCCGCCGCGGGCGACCACGATGTTCTCGGGCTTGAGATCGCGATGCACGATCCCGCGCTCGTGCGCGGCGGCAAGCCCGCTCGCGACCTGAGTCGCGATGGCGAGCGCGGTCGCCGGTGGGAGCGCCCCCTGCTCCAGGCGCTTCCGGAGCGTGTCCCCTTCCACCAGCTCGAAGACGACGAACGGCGTCCCTTCGTGCACGCCCACGTCGTAGATCGTGACCACGTGGGGATCGCTCAAGGCCGAGACGGCTCGTGCTTCGATGTCGAACCGGCTCAGCCGCTCGGGGTCGGAGGCGAATTCAGGCGGAAGCGTCTTGAGGGCGACGTCCCGTCCGAGGCGCGTGTCGCGCGCGCGATAGACATCGCCCATGCCTCCGGCGCCGAGCGGCGCGAGGATCTCGTACGGACCGAGACGGGTGCCGGGAGGAAGCGCGGATCGGCCGGACGGCGTCACGTGGGATCGCTCAAGGAGTGACTCGCGCGGCGGTCCCGACCACCCGCGAATGCCGGTCGAGCCAGATGGCCCATGGAACGAGGATGTAGAGGCCGAACGCCGAATACATCACCGCCTTCATGCTCGGGGGCGGAGCGCCGTTCACCACGTCGGCGAAGAGGAAGAGGAGGAGGAGAACGAGCGACGAGAAGGCGATCCATCCCTGCGCGCCACGGGGTCGGTACGCCCGGAGCCAGAGCCCGAGGCCGAGCGCGAAGAGGCCCAGCTCCACCACGGCGGTGGCGAGCCGGTGATTCCACACGCCGAACCCGAAGCGCGTCTCGATGCCGGGAGCGAGCTGAAGGTCGGGACGGTGCACGACGAGGTCGAAGACCCAGTGGCTCAGGACCGCGATCGCGAGCCACACGGCCGCGCGGGTCGAGCCCCGGAGCGCGCGGTACGCGAGGCCGAAGAGCGCGGCCCACACGACCGCCATTGCGAGGCTATGGGACCAGGGGTAGTACTGGAAATCGAGGGGAGTGACGACCGTGATTCCCGGCGCCACGCGCGCGCGCTCCCAACCGAGCGCGAGGAAGATGGGCCAGACCGCGTCCAAAAAAAGCGGGGCCAAGAGGAGCGCTCCAAGCGACGTCTTCGGAGCGACCCGCTTCCCCGCGAAACCCACGGCGATGTGCCCCAGGAACATGGTCGAAGCACCTCGCGTTGCGCCCGAGGGCGCGTCCTGCCGTTAGCGCGCGACCGGCTCCAGAGCCAGATCCACGATCCCCTTCTTCACCTCGTCCGCCGACTTGGCCAGCGCCGCCTGATCGGCCGCGTCCAGCTTCAGCTCCACGATCCGCTCCACGCCCTTCGACCCCAGGATCACGGGGACGCCGAGGTAGAGATCGTTCATGCCGTACTCGCCTTGCAGATATGCGGCCGCCGGAAGGAGCCGCTTCTTGTCCCGCAGGATCGACTCCGCCATCTGCACCGCCGACGAGGCCGGCGCGTAGAAGGCGCTTCCCGTCTGGAGGAGCTTCACGATCTCGGCGCCGCCGTCCCGCGTCCGTTGGACGATCTCGGCGAGCCGCTCCGGCTTGATGAAGTTCCGGACCGGGATGCCCGAGACGGTCGCGTAGTCGAGGATCGGAACCATGGTGTCGCCGTGGCCGCCCAGCACCATCGCCTGGACGTCCTCGACGGACACGCCGATCTCCTCGGCGAGGAACGTCCGGAAGCGCGACGAGTCGAGAACCCCCGCCATGCCCATGACGCGCTCGCGCGGGAAGCCGGTGACGCGATAGGTGAGGTACGCCATCACGTCGAGCGGGTTGGTGACCAGGATCACGAACGCCTTCGGCGCGTGCTGCTTGATCGCCTCGGCCACGCCGCGGACGATGTCGGCGTTCGCCTTGAGGAGATCCTGCCGCGACATGCCGGGCTTCCGCGGAAGACCCGCCGTCACGATGACTAGATCGCTCCCCTGCATCGCGCGGAGGTCGCCGCTTCCCTCGACGTACGCGTCGTAGCCACGCACCGGTCCGGCCTCGAGGAGATCGAGCGCCTTGCCCTTGGCCACGCCTTCGAGGATGTCGATGAGGACGACGTCCCCCAGCTCGGCCTCGGCCGCGTAGATCGCGCAGGACGCGCCGACGTTGCCCGCGCCGACGACGGTGATCTTAGGCATGGGCCGCCTCGTTCGCGCTCGTGGGATCGATGGACACCGACATCCTGCTCTTGCCACGGCGGCGGAACACCACGACGCCGTCCTTGAGCGCGAACAGCGTGTCGTCCCTGCCCCGGCCCACGTTGACGCCCGGCACAACGACCGTGCCCCGCTGCCGCACGATGATGCTGCCGGCCGTGACCCGTTCGCCGCCGAACCGCTTCACGCCCAGCCGCTGCGACGCGGAGTCGCGTCCGTTTTTCGAGCTCGATACACCTTTTTTGTGCGCCATGTCGTTCGCTCCTTCCGCTAGACGACGATGTCCAGGATCCGGACCCGCGTCAGCGTATCCCGGTATCCAATCTTGCGCCGGTACTTCTTGCGCCGCTTGTACACACCCACGGTGATCTTCGGACCGCGCTCCGTGCCGAGGACCTTCGCCTTCACGGACGCCCCCTCGATCACCGGGCGACCCAGCGTGACTCCGCCCTCGCCTCCGATCAGGAGCACCCGATCGAACGTGAGCTCCTTGCCTTCCTCGGCTCCGAGGTGAGGCAGGATGTGCTCCTCGTCCGGGGAGACCCGGAACTGGAGGCCCTGGGCTTCGATGACGGCATAGCGAGCACTCATAGACCGCGATCCTTTCGTTCGTGCTTCGTCATGGCCGGCGTCACACGCGCCGGCTCAGTGTTCGTACTGCTTGGTGATCTCCTCGAACGTCTTGCCGCGGAAGAGACGGATCTCGTCCCGCCGAAGCGACGGATCGTCCCGGATCTCCACCCGGAACCGATACTGCTTCTCGAGCCGCTCCAGGCGGTCCGCGTTCTGCTCCACCAGGTGGATCGCGACGTCCGGATGCACCCGAAGCAGGAGCTGCCGCTCCTTCGAGCGCTGTCCCACGCGGCGCAGCATCCGCTCGATCTTGAGCGTCGCGGACGAGAGCGAGAGCACACGCCCCGCTCCCTCGCACGCGGCGCAGTTCTCCGTGAAATAGTTGGCGAGACTCGGCCGCTGCCGCTGCCTCGTCATCTCGATCAGCCCGAGCTCGCTCACCGCGAACGCCTTGGTCCGCGACCGGTCGCGCTTCAGCCGGTTCCGGAGCGTCTCGAGCACCGCCTTCTTGTTCGCGTCCTCCTCCATGTCGATGAAGTCGAGGACGATGATGCCGCCGAGGTCTCGAAGCCTCAGCTGCCGCGCGATCTCCTCGGCCGCTTCGAGATTCGTCTTCAAGATCGTCTCTTCCTGGCTCCGCTTCCCCGTGAACCGTCCGGTGTTCACGTCGATCGCGACGAGCGCCTCGGTCTGGTCGATCAGGATGTAGCCGCCCTTCTTCAGCCAGACCTTCCGCTCCATGGCCTTCTCGATCTCGCCCTCGATCCCGAAGTGATCGAAGATCGGCGCCTCGCCGCGGTAGAGCTTCACGCGAGTCTTGAGCTCGGGCGCGTAGGTCGAGAGATATCTCAGGATCTGCTTGTGCTCTTCCTTCGAATCGATGACGAGCTGCGCCACGTCCTCCGTGAAGATGTCGCGGATGAGCCCCGTGGTGAACTCCATCTCCTGATGGAGGAGGGCCGGAGCGCGCGAACGCTCCCCCTGCTTCGCGATCTTCTCCCACATCTGCTCGAGGTACTTGACGTCGCCCTGGAACTCCTTGCGCCCCTGCTCGGCACCCACGGTGCGGACGATGACGCCCGCGCCTTTGGGCCTGAGCTCCCGGAGCAGCTGCTTCAGCCGGGTGCGCTCGGCGCGGTCCTCGATCTTCCGCGACACGCCGACGTGCTCGTGGTCCGGCATGTACACGAGGAACCGTCCCGCGAGGGACACCTGGGTCGTGACCCGCGGCCCCTTCGTGCCGATCGGCTCCTTCGTGATCTGGACGAGGATCTCCTGGCCCTTCTTGAGCGCGTCTTCGATCCGGGGCGGCGCCTCGTCGCGCCGGCCGCGTCCCCCGCTCCGCTTTCGATCGTCCCCGTCCTCGTCCTCTTCGAACATCTCGTCGAGGTCCGAGTCCGGCATCAGATCGGACGCGTGCAGGAACGCGCTCTTCTCGAGTCCCAGGTCCACGAACGCGGCCTGCATGCCCGGCAGCACCGCATTCACGCGTCCCTTGTAGATGTCACCCACCCGGCGAACCGCCTCGGGGCGCTCGACCAGGATCTCCACCAGCTCTTTGTCTTCGAGGAGCGCGATCCGCGTTTCGCTCACGCTCGCATTGATGATGATCTCTCTACGCATCAACCTCCCAAGCGGGGTCCGCCGGGGCCGGGTCCACCGAGTCGACGGGGACCGCCCGCCAAAATGCCGAATCCTCGAGCGCCTCGAGGGGAGTACGAAGGACGCCACCGCGCTCCACCCACATCGCTTCGCGATGCACGAGGAGGAGGCGGGGATCGAAATCGAACGAGGGCAGGAAGCTCCGCACGAGGAGATCCGGCCTTAGGTACCCGGTGGCCTGCAGGCGCGAGGCCACGCGGACGCCCAGGGGGCCCGCCTCCGGATCCAGCGCGACGTCCGAAACCGCGGGGCGCGCGTTGACCGTCTTGCCCTTCTGACCATGACTCTGCTTGGCGACCGGCCAGTCGCTGGACGCCGTGAACGATGCGATCGACTGCGCGAGCTCCGCCCGCACGCGGTGCACGTCCTCGCCCCGCGTGAGCTCGTCCGTCAGGTAGGGCGTGAGCCGGACCCGGTAGTCGGCGCGCCCGATGGCGGCCATCAGTGAATCGGACGACTTGGTGAACGGCCGGCCCTCGAGGATACGAATGCCCTCGGGCAGGATCTCGTTCATCGCGGCGATCGTGGACCACGGGCAGGCCTGCGCCAGCTCCAGATCGAAGTACTCGGCCGAGCTCGTCGCGCCAAGGGAGAGCGGCGGGCCGTACGCGATCTTCGCGTGCCGGTTGAACCCCTGCGTGTAGGCGATCGGAATCTTCGCGACGCGGATCGCGCGGTCGAAGATCCGGACCAGGTCGAGATGCGAGGTGAAGCGGCCGTCGCCCAGCTTCTCGTAGGCCACGCGATAGCGCGTCGCCTGCGGTCCACGGTTGGCGGTCGGCCACACGCGCCGGCGCCGCCCGTACGCGCGCTCGCTCTCGGGCTTGTCGCTGGCAGCGCTGGCTCCGTTCGCTCCGTTGGCACCGTTCGTCTTGCCGTTCGCGCCGTTCGTGGCGTGCCCGTTCGCACCCGCCGCGTGCCCGTTCGTCGCGACCTCGGCCGCGGCCGGAGCAGCGGCCGGGCGAAGCGTCTCCATCGGCTTCTTCGTGAGCTCCTGGATGCGCTCCTGGATCTGCGCCGTCGTGACCTCCGGAGGCACTGCGAAGTCGAGCGAGGGGGGCGTGGTCCCCTGCCCCGGCGCGAGCTGGAGCGAGAGATTGCGTCCGTCGCGCGCTTTCGGCGTGAAGCAGGGCGCGCCGCATCGGTAGCACGCGTGATCGCGGCAGTCCGGGGTGAGCGCCGCGGCGTAGGCCTTCTGCCGCTCCGCGACGAGGAACTTCTTCACCACCGGCGTCCGGATGTGGTCCCACGGGAGCCGCTCTTCGAGATCCCGCGGCCTCAGATAGATCGACGGATCCATGCCCACGGCCTCGAACGCGCGCATCCAGAGGTCGAAATCGAAGCACTCGGACCAGCCGTCGAACCGCGCACCCAGCTTCCACGCCGCCTCGAGCGCGTCGGCCGTGCGCACGTCGCCGCGCGCGAACACGCCCTCGAGGAACGCGGTCTTGGGATCGCGCCACTTCAGGCGGACGTTGTTCATGCCGCGGAAGCCGATCTTCAGCCGGTCGATCTTCCGCCAGAGCGTGTCCATGTCGTCCTGCACTTCCCACTGGAACGGCGTGTGCGGCTTCGGCACGTGAGGCGAGATGCCCACGTTGAAGTGCAGGCGCTTGTTGCCCCCCTTCGCCCACTCCTGCGACTTCCGGAGCGTGTCCGCGATGCCGTCGATGTCGGCGTCGGTCTCGGTGGGAAGGCCGATCATGAAGTAGAACTTGATGCCGCCCCACCCCTGGTCGCGGGCGAGCTTCACCGAGTACTCGAGCTCCGCCTCGTCGATTCCCTTGTTGATCACGTCCCGCATGCGCTGCGTCCCGGCCTCGGGGGCGAAGGTGATGCTTCCCTTCCGGCCCTGGCCGATCTTCTCCGCGACGGACGGCGCCAGCGTTCCAACGCGGGTGGACGGGAGCGAGAGCGACACGCCCAGCTCGTTGGTGAAGCGGTCGAGCTCGTGCAGCACCACCGGCAGCTGCTTGTAGTCGGTGGTGGAGAGCGAGAGGAGCGATACCTCGTCCCAGCCCGCGTGGACGATCCCGCACTGCACTTCCTTCACCACCTCGTCCGCGCGCTTCTCGCGCAGCGGCCGGTTCATGTAGCCGGCGAGGCAGAAGCGGCAGCCGCGCGTGCAGCCGCGCATCACCTCGACGCCGAGGCGGTCGTGCGTGATCTCGGTCGGCGAGATGAGCGGCCGCTCCGGGTAGTACTCGGGCAGGAGGGACGCCACGTACCGGAAGCGCGGCTTGGAGGCCGGAGCCTCCGCGCGCGGCTCGCGCGCGATGAAGCCGAATCCGTTGTCGACCTCGTCGTAGAGCGCGGGCACGTAGACGCCTTCGATGGCGCCCATCCGCCGGAGCACCTCGGCGCGCGGCATGCCCGTCTCGCGGCGCTCGACCATGAGGTCGCACAGCTCCTGGATGACTTCCTCCCCGTCTCCGATCACGAAGCCGTCGATGAACGGCGCGAGCGGCTCCGGGTTGATCGTGCAGAGTCCGCCCGCGATCAGGATGGGATCGTCCTCACGCCGTTCCTTCGTTCGGAGAGGCATCTGGGCGAGGTCGATCATCGTGAGCACGTTCGTGTAGGCGAGCTCGTACTGGAGCGAGAAGCCGATCATGTCGAACTGACGCGCAGGCGTACGCGACTCGAGCGAGTAGAGGGGAATGCCCTCCGCTCGCATGAGACGCTCCATGTCGCCCCACGGCGTGAAGCAGAGCTCGGCCGCGCCGTCGGGCCGGCCGTTCACGATGTGGTAGAGGATCTTCAGGCCGAGATACGACATCCCGATCTCGTAGAGATCCGGGAAGCAGAGCAGGAGCCGGACCTTGGCCTCGGACGGATCCTTGTGTGCCGCGTGGAGGAAGCTGCCCGTATACCGGCTCGGCTTGGTCACGAGCGGCAGGTACGCTTCATCCAACAGTCGCAGCTTATCCATTGATCTCCTCCGTGGACGGGCCACCGGGGCAAATCTCGAATGTTGAGAATCGGTTACGAGCTTCGGAGGTGCCATCGAGGCGCTCCTCGCGAAGCCTGCGACCTTACCATAGCGGGGTTTCGCCCGCAACCGCTCCCGCAGCCTTGGGTTCGGGCGCTTCGGGATCTCCCCCACGGGCCGCCGCCAAACCCAGGATCCAGGCCGCCCGGGCGTCCAGCGCCGAGGCCGCCTCGAGCATCGTACTCCCGGTGGTCACGACGTCGTCCAGGAGGAGAACCGGGCGACCGTCCACGGCCCGTGGGTCCACGCATCGGAACGCTCCGCGGACGTTGACGCGCCTCCGGGTGGCGTCGAGCGTGGCTTGAGCCGGGTGCTCGCGAATCCGCTCGAGCGCCGGCACCACGGGAATGCCCCACCGCCTGGAGACGAGCTCCGCCAGGAGGAGCGCCTGATCGAAGCCGCGCGCGGCGCGCTTCGCAGGATGGAGGGGAACCGGAACGAGGATCATCTCGCGCCCGATCGAGAGTCCGCGCGCGGGAGGGTCGGGGATCAGCTCGGCGATCCATGACGCGAGCCGGGTCGCTCCCTCGTACTTGAAGGCGCGCAGGATTCGCTCGAGGGTGGCATCGTACGGAGGGCCGGCCAGCACGAGACGCGTCGATCCGTGGCTCGCGCAACCGCGCGCGCGGGGCTCGGTTCCTGGAGGATCGCCGCGCAGGCAGGCGAGGCAGAGCGCGATGCCGGTGCGCTCCACGCGGGCGTCGCACGCGCCGCAGATCTCACGACCGCGCGGCGCTCGATCCGCGCAGCCGGGACAGCGCCGGTCGAGCACCGCGTCCGCGAGATCCCGCGCCCACGCCTTCCACATCCTCCCCACCCTCCCTCACGTCGCTGCCCGAAGCGCCTCCCTCATGGCTTCGAGCGGAGCCTTCCGCCCCGTCCAGAACTCGAACGAGATCGCCCCCTGGTGCAGAAGGAGTCCCAGACCGTCCTCGAACGGGCGGCCCTCCTTCTCGCATCGCGACCGCACGCGCGCGGCACGCTCCGCGTAGTTGAGATCGAGCACCGGCGCGCGCGGCTCGAGCGTGCGCCACAACCGAGCCTCCGCCTCGCTCACATCCTCCGCAGCAAGCGCGCGGAGGAGCAGGTCGAACGGCCCCGCGCGCGCGATCTCGGCGTCGTCCTCGAGCCCCCCCGCGACCACCGCGACGCTTCCGGACAGGCGCTCCGCGAGCGACCAGGCGCGCGCCTGCGTCCGGCTCGCGATCGCGACCGTCGCCGGGCCCAGATCGAGGAGAACCGGCGCGACGCTCGACGCGGCGCCCCCAGCACCGAGCAGGAGGATCCTGGCGCTCTCGAGCCGGATCCCCAGCTCGCGGATCCACGCCGCAAAGCCGAGCCCGTCGGTCGCGTGCCCGGCCCAGCCCGATGGTTCACGTCGCAGCGTGTTCACGGCGCGGGCGCGCTCCGCCTCGGGCGTCCGCGTGGCGGCGAGCGCCCATGCGCGCTCCTTCAGCGGGAGCGTCAGGTTGAGACCGAGGACGCCCTCCGCATGGAGCTCCGACAGCGCGCCGTCGAGGCGCTCGAGCGGAACCTCGAGGGCTTCGTACCGCGCGTCGATTCCGGCTGCGCGGAACGCCGCGTTCTGCATGGGGGGAGACAACGAGTGCCGGACGGGATGTCCGAGAACGGCGTAGCGACGGGGAGAAGCTGCTTGGTCCGCGCGTCCGGTCACGGGATCCCGGGAAGCGCGGGCTCGGTCACCCCGCCTGGGTGGTGCCCAGCGCGGATGCGGCGGTCGAGTCGCCGGGCTCGGCGCCGGTCGCGGCCGCGCTCGGAGCGGGGCGCCGCGAGAGCACGCGCAGCATCACGAGCGCGCTCACGAAGAGGAACGCGCTCAGGATCTGGTTGATGTTGAAGCTCAAAGGACCGAGGCGCCCGAGGTAGCTCGTCGAGTCGTAGTAGCGCGTGAAGTCGATTCCGAACCGGAACACGGCGTCGATGGCCACCGCACTCCAGAAGAGCCAGCCATCGAAGTGGGGCTTCCGATCCATCGCGAGCAGGAGCCCAAAGAGGAACACGCCCGCGAGCGCGAGATAGATCTGCGACGGATGGATGGCCTCGCCCGGGAACGCGTACGACGCGTAGGAGCCCGGCGGGAACGTCACCGCCCACGGGAGGTGGGTCGGAAGGCCGAAGCAGCAGCCGTTGAAGTAGCAGCCGAGCCGGCCGATGCCGATCCCGAGCGCCATCGCCGGCGCCGCGGCGTCGCCGATGCGCCATACCGGCAGCTTCGCCCGGCGGACGTACCAGATGCCCCCCGCGATCGCGAGGATGTAGCCGCCGTACAGCATCAGCCCGCCTTCCCACAACCGGAACACGCCGAGCCAGTCCTTCGCGTAGTCGCTCCAATGCGTCAGCACGAAGAGTCCGCGTCCGCCGACGATCGCCAGGATCAAGATGACGAGCGAGATCGTGTGGAGCTGGTCCTCCGCGATGCCGCGCTTCACGCCGCGCGCGACGAAGATCTGGATCGCGATGAGGAATCCGATCGCGAGAAGGAGGCCGTATGTGTGGATCTGGAAGGAGCCGATGTGGAACAGAGTGGGGTGCAAAGAAGTCTCCTGCGTCAGTATTCGCGCCACCGCATGGCGACGTTCTGGATCAATCCGATCTGGATGAAGCTGGTCAGGAGCGACGTTCCGCCGTAGCTCAGAAGGGGCAAGGGGAGTCCGGTCACAGGGGCGAGCCCGACGGTCATGCACACGTTGACCAGCACATGGTATAGGAAAACCGCGGTCAATCCAATGGCCAGGAGGCTCCCGAATCGGTTCCGGGCGCGCCGGGCGATTCGCACGCCGCGCAGGATCAGCACCATGTAGAGCACGGTCACGAACGCCGACCCCAGGAACCCGGTCTCCTCCCCCACCACCGAGAAGATGAAGTCGGTGTGCTGCTCCGGCAGGAACTCGAGCCCCTTCTGCGTGCCGTGCATGAAGCCCTTCCCCGTGACGCCCCCCGACCCGATCGCGATCTTCGACTGGATGATCTGGTAGCCCGCCCCGTACGGATCGGCGCTCGGATCCAGGAACGTGGAGATGCGCTGCTTCTGGTAGGGCTCGAGGTGATTCCAGACGTGCGGCGTCGCGATCCCGACCGCGAGGTTCACGACCACCACCAGCACGACGGTGCCGAGCCTCAGCCGCGAGCGGTAGAGCACGAACGCGAGCACGAGCGCGAACAGGATCCAGGCCGGGAGATAGAACGAGAGAACCCCGTTCAGGATCGGAGAGAGGAGGAGGAACATGTAGAGCATCGGGAGACCGGCCCAGTAGAGCATCGTCAGCACGACCATGATGAAGCAGAGCGACGTCCCGAGGTCCGGCTGCTTGAGCACGAGCAGGAACGGAACCGCCGCTGCGAAGAGCGTCTTGAAGAGGGTCGGCAGGTGCGTGAGATCGATCCGCTTCGCCGCCAGCATGCTCGCGAGCACGAGAACCACCGCGATCTTCGCGACCTCCGACGGCTGGAACTTGAGCGGCCCCCACCCGAGCCAGCGCTGTGCGCCGAGCCCCACGTGCCCGATGACCAGCGTGAGCGCGAGAAGCAAGAGCGCGATGGTGTAGAGGAGCCACGCGGTCTTCCCCTCGTACACGCGGTACGGGACCGCCGCCGTCGCAGCCGCGCCCGCCAGGGCGAGCCCCAGCCACAGGAACTGCTTCAGGTAGAGACCGTGCTCGATCTGCGCGGTCTGCATCGCGGTGGCGCTGAAGACGAACGCGATCCCGATCAGCGCGAGAAGGACCGTCGTGAGGAGGAGCGGACGGTCGATGTCCGCCGTGAGGCGCTGCGCGATCACGTGCTGCTCCGGACGGCCACCGTCTGCGTCTTCGGCTTCACCGTGCTGTCCGGCGGTGCCGGATGGAAGTAGGCCTGCAGCACCTTCTGCGCGACCGGCGCGGCGGCCGTGCTCCCGTGCCCCGCGTTCTCCACCATGACCGCGATGGCGATCTCGGGGCGCTCCGCCGGAGCGAAGCAGATGAAGAGCGCGTGATCCTGGCCGTGCGGGTTCTGCGCGGTTCCGGTCTTTCCCGCCACGGTCACGGAGTCCACCTTGGATTGGTATCCCGTCCCGTCGTAGATCACCGCCACCATCGCGTCCTTGATCGAAGCCAGGTCCTTGGGAGCGAACGTGAGGTGTGTCTGCAGCGAGTCGGCCCGAGGCAGGACGCTCGGGTCGTCCCGCCCGTCGCGAGACGCCTTCCGGAGGATGTGCGGCTTCCACAGGGTGCCGCCGCTCGCGATCACGCAGGTGAGCTGTGCGAGCTTGACGGGGGTTAGGGACGACTCCCCCTGGCCGATCGCGAGGTTCAGGATGAGCCCCTTGCTCCAGCGGCCCGCTCCGTAATGCTTGTCGTACCACGCGGGGCTCGCGAAGAGGCCACGCCGCTCCTGCGGCAGATCGATCCCCGTCTTCTCCATGACCCCCAGGTTGTTCATGAAGGTCGAGAGCCGGTCGAGGCCGATGCGGAGTCCCAGCTGATAGAAGTAGACGTCGCACGAATGGGCCACCGCGCTCCGGAGCGACGTCCATCCGTGCCCATCGTGGTCCCAGCACCCGAAGCGGCGCCGGCCGAACTGGTAGTACCCGTAGCAAGGGTCGGAGAAAACGGTCATCGGCGAGATCGCGCGGAGCGTGAGGCCCGCCAGCGCCACGAACGGCTTGAGCGTGGAGCCTGGCGGATACGACGCCTGGATCGCGCGGTTGAAGAGCGGGTAGTTCCCTCCCTGGCTCAGCTCTTCCCACCGAGCCTGCGTGATGCCGGTGGAGAACTCATTCGGATCGTAGTTGGGCTTGCTCACGAGAGCGAGCACCTCGCCCGTGCGCGGATCCATCGCGACGACCGCGCCGCGCGCTCCGGGCTGGAAGGCCTCCTCCGCCGCTCGCTGCAGATCGAGGTCGACCGACAGCGTGATGTCCTCGCCTCGCTTGGGAAGGATCGGCTGCCGCTCCCCCAGGAGCTCCGCCTTCCGGCCGAGGGCGTTCACCTCCACGAAGCGCTTCCCATCCACGCCACGGAGGATCTTCTCGTACTGGCGCTCGATCCCCATGCGGCCGATCAGATCGCCGCGCATGTACGTGGTGGAGAACTTGGGGTCCTCGAGCTCCTTGTCGGAGACCTCGCCAACGTAACCGAGCAGGTGCGACGCGAAGGGACCGAGCGGATAGCGCCGGAGCGGCTCCGCTTCCACCTCGACGCCGGGAAGCTCCGCCCGGTGCTCCGCGAGGTACGCGACCGAGCCGAGGTCGAGGTTCCGCTTGAGCCGGATCGCGAGGAACGATTGCGTCCGCTCGTGCTTCACCTTGTCGAAGGCCACCTCGGGGTCGAGCCCAACGACCCGGCTCACGCGGGCGATCGTGGAGTCGAGGAGCGCGGGATCGTGAACGTAGACCTTGTCGAAGGGATCGATCGTGACCGTGAACGAGGGAACGTTGTCCGCGAGCAGGCGCCCCTTCCGGTCGCGGATCTCGCCGCGGGGCGCGGTGAGCACCTCGACCCGGATCCGGTTCTCTTCGGAGAGCTCGCCGTACTTGTCCCCCTGGAGTACCTGTAACGAGAAGAGCTGGAGGATCAGGAGGCCGAAGATGGACGCGACCCCGATGGTGAAGATCTGCTCCCGCCGGCGCGCCTGGTGGCGCGGCTCCATCTCGTACGCCACGTCAGACCTCGTCCGCGAGGAGGGGGCGCCTCGAGAACGCCTCGGCGATCCCGAGCAGGATCACCACGACGACCCCGGTGTAGAGGGCGGACGGCACCGCCGTCAGAACCATCTGCTTGCCGAACGTGGCGAGGTCGCCGTCGGTCGCGACCGCGTAATAGATGAGGTCGTGCACGAGCATCGCGACGAAGAAGAACGCGAAGCGCACGCCGGCGTTCGCGCGATGGACCCGAAAGCCCGCCTTCGCGACGAGGAATCCGACGATCGATTTGGCGAGCGCGTTCAGTCCGAGCGGGACGGAGGCGTCGAGATCCTGGATCAGCCCGACGCCGAAGCCGACGATCGTGCCGACGACCGGACCCCGCATCCAGGCGATGTAGACGACGTAGGCGACGAGAAGATCCGGGCGGGCCCCCGCGATCTCGATGCGGTGGAGCACCGTCGACTGGAGCACGAGGGCGACCAGAAGGACGACGCCGTCACGAACCCACTTCACCGGATCACCTTGTCCGCAGTCGCGGGAGGCTGGGCCGTAGCCGCGACCGCCTTCGCGGGAGTGGCGGGACGCGCCGAGGCGCTGTCGGCCGCGGCGCTGTCGGCTGCGGCCGCGGGCTTTGGCTCCTCGAGGAAGAGATCCGCCGGCGCCGTGCCGCGCAGATCGGACGGCGTGTAGACGAGGATCTCCTCGACGGAGCGGAAGTCGACGGCGGGATCCACGAGGATCTCCTTCATGAGTCCGTTGGGATCGAGCGCGACCTTCGCCACGGTGCCGATCCGGATCCCGACGGGAAAGATGCCGCCGAGGCCGGAGGTGACGACGCGATCTCCCACCTTCACGTCCTCCTGCGACGAGATGTAGCGGAGGTTGAGCACGGGCTGGTTCCCGAACTCCCACTCGAGGACGCCGTCGACGCGCGTCCGCTCGATGCGCGCGGCCACCGCGCAATCGCGGTTGAGGAGGGTGAGCACGCGCGTCTCATGGGGCGTGGAGCGCTCCGCGCGTCCCACGAGTCCGTCCGGCGTGAGCACCGCGCGTCCGGGCTCGACGCCGTCCGCGGTCCCCTTGTCGATGGTGAGACTCCCGCCGAGGCGGTCGAGGCTCCGGGCGACGACGCTGGCCGCGACGAGGTTATAGGGATGGCGCTCCTCGAGATGGAGGAGGCGGCGAAGGCGCACGTTCTCCATGCGCTCGCCCTGGAGTGCGTCGGATTCGATCTGGAGCTGGGTGAGGCGGCTCCGGAGCTGGTGGTTCTCCCAGAACACGCCGACCGACTGGTCGACCCAGCCCACGGTGACTTCGAAGGGAGCGAGGAGGGTGTGCTGGAGAAACCAAGCGACCCTCGCCTGCAATCTAGCCTCGAGGAGCATCATCGAGAGCGAGAGCGTGCAGGCGATGACGAGCACCGTCCAGTCGGTGCGGCGTACGAACAGGTACCGGAGCATGAGGGCTTACGCCCCTTGCGTCAGTCGCGCACCACCGACATGAGGACCTTCTCGTACTGGGTCGGATCGTCCAGGATCTTCCCCGTGCCGAGCACGACGCACGAGAGCGGATCCTCGGCCACGGTGATGGGCAGGTTGGTGGCTTCACGAAGCAGCATGTCGATCCCGCGCAGGAGCGATCCGCCGCCCGTCATCACGATCCCCCGGTCCACGATGTCCGACGCGAGCTCGGGGGGCGTCTTCTCCAGTGACTGCATGAGCGCGTCCACGATCTGCTGGAGCGGCTCGCTCAGCGCCTCGCGGACCTCGACGGAGGAGATTTTCATGGTCTTGGGAATGCCCGCGACCAGGTCGCGTCCCTTGATCTCCATCTCCTCCTCCTGCTCGAGACGGAACGCGGAGCCGATCCGGATCTTGATCTGCTCGGCGGTCTGCTCGCCGATGAGCAGGTTGTAGGCCTTCTTCACGTACTGGACGATGGCCTCGTCCATCTCGTCGCCGCCGACGCGGATCGACTGCTGGTTCACGATCGAGTTGAGCGCCATGACCGCGATCTCGGTGGTGCCGCCGCCGATGTCGATGATCATGTTCCCCGAGGGCTTCCCGACCGGGAGACCGACGCCGATCGCGGCGGCGATGGGCTCCGGCACGAGCAGCACCTCGCGGGCGCCCGCGTGCTGCGCCGAGTCCTGGACCGCGCGCTTCTCCACCTCGGTGATCCCCGACGGAACGCAGATGATGATGCGCGGGCGCACCCACGTGCGGCGCCGGAGCGCCTTCTGGATGAACTCGCGCAGCAGATCTTCGGTCTTCTCGAAGTCGGCGATGACGCCGTCCTTGAGCGGACGCACCGCGTGGATCTCGTCGGGGGTGCGCCCGAGCATGCTCTTCGCTTCCTTACCGACGGCGATGACCTTGTTGGTGGTTCGATCGACGGCGACGACAGAGGGCTCGTTGAGGACGATGCCTTTTCCCCGGAGGTAGACCAGCGTGTTGGCCGTCCCTAGATCGATCGCCACGTCGTTGGCAAAGACGCCCATCACTTGGTCGAGAAACATCCGTGCCTCCCGAACTCCCTGCATGGACATGGTGGGCTGACTCCTGACTCCGTCCCGGGCGGGTCGGAGGGTGGATCCGTGTGAAGCGACCGGACCGTAACAGACAGGCTCCCAATCAGCAAGGCGATTCTCCTCGGGAAGCCGCGTTGACAGGCCGAAGGACCGGGTGTAGCGTCGGCTCGGAATCCCTCCGCGGCGACGCAACACGGGAGGTATCGGCCATGATGCGTCCGTTCTTGAGGTTCCTCGGTAGTCTGCCCTTTTTTCTCCTCGCAACGGTGCCCGTTCAGGCAGCGCCCCCGTCATCCCCTCCACCCGGTAGCAGCAACGAGTCCCCCAGTGCCGACACCCGGCGCGTCGAGGAGTACCAGTCGCTGGGAATGGACCGGCGGCTGACGCCGTTCACGGGAACGGTGCTGGATGTGAACGACCATCCGGTCTCGGGCGTGCAGGTGAAGGTCTTCAACGAAGGGCAGGAGCTGGTCTCGGGCATCACCGACGGGAACGGCGTCTACGATCTGCGGGCGCCGTACGATCCGTCCTCCGACGCGACCGTGCTCCTCTGGTTTTCGGCCCCCGACCACTCCCTCATGACGAAGGCGATCGTCATCCACGAGAGCCGGGCGAGCGTGCAGAATTCCATCATCTCGCGCTGCGTTCCGAGGGCGCCGCTCACGCCGGGGCGTCAGTTCCGGGTCTATCTCTTCGATCCCGCGAGCCGTACCAAGGAGCTGGCTGAAATGGAGTGCCTCCCCTAGCGGGAGGCTTCAGCCCGCGAGGGCCGTGTCCGCGAGCTCGCAGCGCTCGCGCACCATCTGCTCCATGTCCGGCCGCAGGGGCCGGCGGAGCAGCTCGTCGTAGAGGAATCGCGCCCGCCCGGGGTTGTTGAGGGCGTGCTGCTCGATCTCCGCCGACTTGAGGAGCGCCAAGGCACCCCCCTCCCGGTCGGGGTAGGTGCGTCCGTAGGCCTCGTAGGCGCGGCTCGCGTCGCCGGGCCGCCCGAGCTCCTCGCAGCCGCGCGCCACTCGTAAGAGCTCCGCCGGAGGCAGCGTCACGCTCCCGAGGAGCCGCTTCATCTCCTCGTAACCGTCGCACGCCTTGCGGATCTCCCCGCGCGCGATCCAGAGCCGGATCGCGTCGGAGAAGCGCTCCTTGGCTTCGGCCTCCTGGTGCGTCACGCGCTGCACGCGGGCAACCTGCGCGATCACCTCCGGATCTTCGGGGCGCTTCGCCAGGTAGGCATCGTACTCGCCAAGGGCGGCGAACCACTCCCCGCGTCCCGCGAATCGCGATCCGCGCGCGAGGCGGCTCTCCAGCCGTCCCTCGCCACGCAATCCCATCACGAGCCCGAAGAATCCGCCGAACAGGAATCCCGCCACATGGCACACCGTCGAGGTGTCGGGCGACGTCCCGGCCAGCTGATACACGAGCTGGACCACGAACCAGAGGCCGATTCCGACCAGAGCGGGGATCGTGAAGCGGCCCGGCTTCACGACGCCCTGGCGGAACAGCATGGTGATCGATGCGAAACGGAGCTGGGCGAAATAGAGCCGCACCACGAAGAGCCCCATGATGCCCGAGATCGCTCCCGACGCCCCGATGAGCGGGATCGACGTGAGGTCGGGGTCGAACTGGATGAGATACGCGGCCTGGGCCAGGTTGGCGAGCCAGCCGCAGGCGATGTAGGCGATCAGGTAGCGGCTCGGGCCGAGGCGAGACTCGATCGGAGGGCCGAACAGGACGAGGAACATCAGATTTCCGATGAGGTGAAACGGCCCCGCGTGGAGGAAGATGGAGGCGATGGCGGTCTGGACCGTGGGGTGCCCCGCCTTGAAGGCCCAGCGGTAGGCTTCGGCCTCCGCGCCGGGAAGCGAGTGCAGCGCCGCGAAGACGAGAACATTCGTCACCGCGATCCCGAGGGTGACCCAGGGGACGCCGCGCACCTTCGTGTCCGTTCCGATCGGGAGCCAGTAGAAATAGTACATGCTTGATGGTCCTCGTCCCTTTATCTACACTACCGCCCGGGAAAAACGAAGCATTTTCGACACTTAGCGCACGGCCTACCCGCCCGACCAGGGAGATTCCCGACCATGACCACCACCACCGCCGGCGACATGGGAACGCAAAAGGAGCTGGACCCGCTCGAGAACGCCCGGCTCCAGTTCGAGGAAGCCGCCGCGCGGCTCAAGCTCGATCCCTCCTTCGTGCAGATCATCAAGGAGCCCCGGCGCGCCACCATCGTGAAGCTGCCGGTCGGCATGGACGACGGCAGCTTCCGGGTCTTCACCGGCTATCGCGTCCAGCATTCGATCATTCGCGGCCCGGCGAAGGGGGGCATCCGCTACCACCCGGACGTCACGCTGGAAGAGGTCATGGCGCTCGCCGCGTGGATGACCTGGAAGTGCGCGGTCGTGAACATCCCGTTCGGCGGCGGCAAGGGCGGGATCATCTGCGATCCGAGCAAGATGTCGAAGGGTGAGCTCGAGCGCCTCACGCGCCGCTATGTCGCCGATCTGATCGACGTCTTGGGCCCCGAGTCGGACGTGCCTGCACCCGACGTGAACACTAACGAGCAGACCATGGCGTGGATCATGGACACCTATTCCATGCACGCGCGCCACACGGTGACCTCGGTGGTGACCGGGAAGCCGCTCGCGCTCGGCGGATCGGCGGGACGCCGTGAAGCCACGGGGCGCGGCGTGCTCTTCGTGATCCGCGAGGCCGCGAAGCGCATCGGGCTCGACCTCCGCGAGGCGCGCGTGGTCGTGCAGGGCTTCGGGAACGTCGGATCCGTGGCCGCGGATCTCCTCACGAAGGACGGCGCGCGCATCGTCGCCGCGTCCGACGTGAAGGGGGCGATCCAGAACCCGAACGGTCTCGACATTCCCGCACTCCTCAAGCACGTGGCCGACACCAAGTCGGTGGTCGGCTTCGCCGGCTCGACCCCGGTGGACGCCAAGAAGCTCCTCGAGCTTCCCTGCGACATCCTCATCCCAGCGGCGCTCGAGAACCAGATCACCCACGTGAACGCCGGCCGCATCCAGGCCCGCATCATCGCCGAGGGGGCGAACGGTCCCACCACGACTCAGGCGGACAAGATCCTCAACAAGGCGGGCGTGCTCGTCATCCCGGACATCCTGGCCAACTCGGGGGGCGTGACGGTCTCCTACTTCGAGTGGGTGCAGGATCGCATGGGCTTCTTCTGGCGGGAGCAGGAGGTCAACGAGCGGCTGGAGCACATCATGGTGAATGCCTTCAACGACGTCGCTCGCATGGCGGATGAGCATGGCGTTTCGTTCCGCGTCGCTGCTTTTATGCTCGCGATCAAGCGCGTTGTCGATGTCATCCAGGTGCGCGGGGTGTACGCCTAGCGCCGCGCATCCTCGAACGATACTGGGCCGGCCAAGGGTCCGGTGAAAAGCTCCGGCGCTGTCGCATCGCTTCGCAAAGGCGCGAAGCTCGCGAGGCGCCTCCGCTTTTCACCGGGCCCTTGGCCTACCCGGTTGATTCGCGGGTTCGGGAGCCCCGTGGATGAGGCCTCGCGTATTTCGCAGACTTCCAGCGTTATGAAACCAATCCTTCTTCGTAGATCAGCGCGCCTTGGCGTGGGTCCAGCACGGCTCGTGCGCCTAGGGGGAGTGGGACGTTGCGGGGGCCGTGGCCCGCGCGGATGCCGGTGAGGATCGGGCCACCGAGGGGCTCGAGGTGGTCCTCCAGGACCTCCCTCAGCGGGAGCTCGCGGCGGTGGGGGCGCGGGACGCACTTGGTGAAGTCGCCCAGGGCGACGCCTCGGACGCCCCGGAGGGCGCCGGCCAGGGCCAGGTGGGTCAGCATGCCGTCCACCTTGTAGGGGGGCTCGTTGACCTCTTCCAGGAACAGGATGGCGTTCTTGAGGGACGGGAGGGTTCCGATCCCGATCGCGTAGTGGACGAGCGTCAGATTCCCGCCCAGCACGTTCCCTACCACAGCACGGCCGCCTGCCAGGCGGGAGCGAGCGCGGAGCGTCCGCACCGTCTCGCCCGGTTTCGGCTGGGTGACCCAGGCCAGCCAGCGTCGGGCGTCACTCCCTTTCAGGCCCTGCAGATTCGGACCGTGCAGCGTGCGCACGCCTGCGTGGCGCGCGAAGCCGAGGTGGAGAAAGGTCGCGTCGGAGAAGCCGGCGTAGATCTTCGGGTCGCGGCGCATCGCCGCCCAGTCCACCTCGGGCGCGAGGCGCAGGAGTCCGTACCCGCCGCGCGCCATGAGGACGCAGCGCACGTCCGGGTCCGCGAGCATGCGGTTGAGGTCAGCGGCGCGCGCCGCATCGCTCCCCGCGAGATGTCCGCGCTTGTCGTAGAGGTGGCGCGCGAAGCGGACGCGGAAGCCCGCCTGCTCGAGGGCACGCGCGCCGGCCAAGACCGGGCCCCGCTGCACGGGACCGGACGGCGCCACGATCCCGATCGTGTCGCCCGGGCGGAGCCTCGGAGGCGCGATCATCGCGGAATGCTCCCCGGGCGCCGCGCCGGGACCATCTCGCGCTTGTACCGGCTCAGGAGGCGGACGAAGCGATCCTCGAAATCGCGCGCGGGCGCCACCGTCCCGCGATTGCCGTTCGCGATCGACGAGAAGACGATCCGCTCGCCCGATTCCGTCGTGACGTAGCCGGAGAGGGCGCTCACGTTGGTCAGCGTGCCGGTCTTCCCCCGGATACGCACCCCTCCTTCCGCGCCGCCGAAGCGATTCTTGAGGGTGCCGAGGAGGCCCGGCCCTGCGAGCCCATCACGGAAGGCGGGCCCGACCTTGGGCTCGCGGTCGAGCCACGTGAGCCAGGTCACCACCGCGCGCGGCGTCACGAGATCCATGGGCGACAGACCGGAGCCGTCCACGAGCGAGAGATCGAGCGTGTCCACGCCGGAACGCCCCACGATCTCGTAGAGACGCGACAAGGCGGGTACGCGCTCCTTGCCGGTTCCATCGACCAGGTTGCGCAGCAGTGCCTCCGTCTCGCCGTTGAGGCTGAGCTCATTCACCGCGCTCACCATCTGGGCCGCGGGGGGCGAGAGAAGAGACACGACGGGCGTCGCGGCGTCCTTGCTCACGCCCTTCCAGCGCCCCGCGTCCGGCGTGAACGCGGTGCTCATGCTCAGGTCCTTCCTCGCGAGCGGAGCGAGGCGAGCCCACTCGGGCGACCCCGGGGAAGGAAGCACGCGCACGCTGGCCTTCACCTCGATCCCCGCGCGACGCAGCGAGCCGAGCAAGTAGAGACCGGCCGTCGAGTCGGGATCGGGGATCGCGACCTGCTTCTTCGTCACGCCACCGCGCGGCACGGTGCCCCAGACCTCCACCACGCGCGACCCGAAGGCGCGGCTCACGTCGAGGCGCCCCGAGCCGGATGCGACCACGTCGACCTTTCCACGCACGCGAAGCGGCGCCTCGGGAGGATCGAGCTCGAGCGTGACCTCGTCCCCTTTCCCCGTGCTCGTGGCGACGACGGTGGCGGCGTTCCCATTCGCGAGGATGGCGTTCACCGGAGCCCCGTAGGCGTAGACGTAGTCCTCCATCGCCCAGCCCGGCGCGTAGGGCTCGGCGGCGAAGAGCGATCCGTCCACCCAGACCGTCCCCTCGAATCGCTCGAGCCCGCCGTCGTGAAGGAGATAGGCGAGTGAGTCGAGGAGTCCGCGCGATCCCGGACTCAGGATCTGGGTCACGTCCGGCATCCCGCTTCCCCGCAGGATGAGGTCTCCGTCCAGGCGGACGCGCCGCCCCGAATCCTTGAGCGACGCCTTGCCGCGCGCGTCGATCGAGGTCGCGCGGCGGTAGTCGGTGCCGAACTGGACCAGGAACGCGCCGTTGGTGAAGAGCTTCGCGTTGCTTCCCGGGATGAGCCGCCGGCCCTCGCTGTACGCGACCAGCGTGTCCCCCTTGTCGAGCGACACGGCGAGGATTCCGATGTCGGCGCGATGGAGGAGCGATCCTCCGATGGCGATGACGGAGTCGGCGAGGACGCCGCGCGGGGCCGCCTTCGCGCCCGCCATCGCCGGCGCGCTCAGGGCCAGCGCGAGCCCGGCCGCGACCAGACGACGAAAGCCGGGGCGGGTCATCGGGACCCGCCCCGGCCGTGATTCAGCCCCGCGCCGCGAATCAAAAGGCGACGCTGAGCCCGATCTGCTGATTGTCGCTGAAGAACTGCCCCACCGAGGTGCCCGCATAATCGAGACGGAACGGCGTATCTCCCATCTTGAAGTTGACCCCGGCGCCATAGCTCCAGTTGTAGAGGTAGTCGTCCATTCGATTCTCTTCGCCGAACGCGAGCTGCCCCACGAAGCCCCCACGCAGGGAGAGCCACTGTCCCAGAGCGAACTCCGCCCCGAGGCGGTACTCGTCCGTCGTGTAGTTGTTCGACTGGAACGCACCCAGGAGCGTGAGCGTGCGCCCTTCCTTGAACGTCAGGTCGTACGTCGCGCCTACTTGAAGATACGCCGGCAGCTCGAACGAGGTGGACTGCAGCTGCACCACGTGCGGCTGGGCCGACGGATCGTCGCCCGGCAGGACGATCGATTCCTCCAGGCTGCCGCCCGAGAACGTCATGTTCGGGCCGATGTTCTTCATCGCGAACCCGAACCGGAGTCCCCTCCAGCCGGTGTCGTACTGCACGCCGAGGTCGACCGCGAAGCCGCGCGCGGTGAGATCGGCGACGCGCTCGTTCACGAACATGCCCGTCGCGCCGAGGAGCACGCGGTCCGTCATGCGACGGCCGTAGGTCAGTCCGACCACCGCGAAGTTGGGACTCAGGATCTCGCCCGTGCCCTCCGGGTTGTCTTCGGTCGTCACCGTGATGTCGCCAAAGTTCAGGACCTTCACCGAGACCGCCGCCATGCCGGACGAGCCCACGCCGACCGAGACGGCCCCGTAGTTCACCTTCGAATCCGCTAGATACGTGCTATGGATCGCGAGCGCCTCCGCCCGGTCCGTCGAAGCCAGGGCTGCCGGGTTGTAGTACAGGTTCGACAAGCCCCCGCCTAGAGCCACCGAGGACCCGCTGAGCGCGACCGCTTCCGCACCGACCGGAATCCGGAGCTCGAGCGCTCCCGCGGTTCCGACCCGGTCCAGCCCGCCCGCCCAAGCGACTCCCGAGGGACCCATCAGCGCCACGAGTACAACGAGGCTCCTCATCCAGGCCCTCATTCCGTTGTCCTCCATCCCTTGGATCTCCACATTCCGACTCCCATGTATGTGCAGCCGCATGTTCTGGCGCATCAGAAGTTATCCAGCCGTTCTTTCTCGATGAAGATCGCCATTCGATCCGTCTTGCTCCCCACCCCGTCCACGTCCACGCGATAGATGTAGAGGCCGCTCCCGACGGGCAGCGCCCGGTCCGTGTTGAGGTCCCAGCGGATCTCGGCCGACGCCATCTCGTCCGCGGTCGAAGGCTCGCGGCGAATGGTCCGGACGAGGTCGCCCGCCAAGTTGAAGATCCGGATCGTGACCTTCCGCGATGCCGGAATGTTCGTGAACTTGAGCGTGCGGTCGAACTGCGTCAGCTCGTAGGTCGAGTGCGCGTAGTAGGGATTCGGAACCGCGAGGATCTTCTTCACGTCGTTCTGGACCACCGTCCCCGGCGCGCTGCCGACCGGTTGCAGGCGGAATGTGAACACGTCGCCCGGACAGAGCCGCCCACCTCGGATCCGGATCCTCTCGCCCGCCGGCGGGAGCACCGTGTTGTTGGTATACGCCGTGTCGGCCGGCTCGAATCCAAAGCGTCCGAGTGTTTGATTGTCGAGATCGTTCGGATCCACGTCGCTGGACAGGAGTCCGGGCGTGGCCCAGGGAACGCTGGCGTACGGGATGTCCCGGATGTAGAGGCGGTCACCCCAGGTCCAGGAGCCGCTCCCGTCGTCGTCCCGAATCATGGCCGTCACCTCGACGTCGTCCGATGGATCTTGGAACGAGCAGACGCCGAGATCGAAGATGCGGAACGGAACCTTGAACGTCGCCACCGGGGACGGATCGCCGAAGTTGTACTCCCACGCGTTCTGAGTCGTGTCCGGAAGGGTCACGATCTCGTAGTCGTGATTGAACGCGTCATTGAAGTTGAACCCGGTGATATCGGCCCCGATCTCATTGTCGAGGAAGTAGACGCCCGCCGAATCCAGACCACCGTGGGCGAGATCGAGGGAATCGTTCTGGAGGATCTGGAAGATCGATGCCGGCTTGGTGGCGGAGATGATGCGCGGCATGAACCCGTTGATGATCGGGTAATTGAAATCTCCGCTCGTATTCGTCCCTGTCGCCAGCGTGTCGCCGGATACCGTATTGGTGATGATCCAGCTCTCGTCGGGCAGGAAGTTCACCTGGTAGAGCGTGTCGGGCGAGATCGCGTTCTGATCCAGCTGCTCCGCCACGACCTGGTGCCCAACCACGTCCCCCGAGATCTGGGTCGCGTTGACCGTGAAGATGGCGTTACTCCCCTTGGGTATCGCCTGAACCGGATTGATCGCGCTCTCCAGAACCTCCGTGACGGTCCCGAATGTGTTCTGACCGACGACGAAGGGTTCTGTGTTCAGGACGTCATAGGAGTAGGCCGTGACCGCGAAGTAATAGGGCTTGTTGTTCACGAGCTTGGACCCGGTGAAAGCGTCCTGTGTGATGTCGAGCGAGAATTGGAGCCCCGTGTCCTCGCCTGAGATCACGATCTGCCGTTCCACTCCTCCCTTCTGCGAGTTGAAGAGATCGGAGTAGATCGTCGCGACCGTGTCCTGCAGGTCGAAGGTGGCGATCACCCGCGGATTCGCCTGGGCGTTGTTCGATTGGAGCTGCCAGACGCGGTAGCCCTCGAAGTGGAAATCCTGGCCCAGCGATGCGTTCGCCGAGTTCGTCCCGACCGCCGCCTGGTCCCACACGAGCCGGATCATCCGGTCGTAGGGCTGCACGAAGACGACGGGGGCCGGCGGAGGCGCCGGGATGTCGAAGTTCAGGTCGAACACCAGCTGCGCCGCCACGTCTTTGAGCTTCATGTCCGTGATCGAGCTGAGCCGGTCGGTGCCCTGGCCGATGACGAGGGCGCAGACGACCTCTTGAGTGTCTCCCGGGGCCATGAAGAAGGGGCCCGAGGAGAGCTGCATGCGCCGGTCGTTCCCGCCCGAGTCGAGCCAGCCCGAGTTCGTCACGGGATCGCCCGGGAACTGGAACTTGGTGATCGGCTGGGAGGGATCGTCGTCGATGTGGAGCGGCGTGCCGTCCTTGTGGAGGCCCTTCATCAGGTTGTAGGCCTCCTCCGCGCTCGTCGGGTCCTCGCCGTTGATGTACTTGTTGAACGACGTCAGACCGAGCGTGTCGAGCACGCCCGGGCTCACCTGGACGGTTGGCCCCTTGAAGAAGTCGAAGCCGAGCGCCGGCACCGACGTCCCGTACACCGCGTCGGGCGGCCCAGCGTCGTTATAGACGTAGCCGAGGCTGAGCGTGGTGTCGCAGCCAACGAGGTCGTCGGACGCGTCCCCAAGGTCGGGATCGGCCCAGATCGACACGTACGCGCTGTCGAGCTGGTTCGCCCCCTTGTTGATGAGCTTGAACTTGAGAAAGATGATGTTGCCGAGCGCGCCGCCACGAGCGAAGGCGAACGTGCTCTGCTGGATCTCGAGGCCGAGCGGCGCCGTGCGTCCCGCCGTGCTGTTCGTGTGCCGGGACGCGTCGGCGTCGTTGTACGAGCTCCAGATCTCCGTGTCCCCTAGCAGGAGCGGATTTCCGAGCGAATCGAGCGGAGCGCCCTGTCCCGCCGGCGGCGGCGCGGACGGCCAGTTCAGGTAGTCCGAGCTGGCCGTGTTCCCGCGCTCCAATCTGTAGTTCTTGAAGGCCGCCTGGTCGACCTGGAACGTACCGTTCAACATGGGTCCGGGCGCGAACTCCTGCGAGTACTCCGCCACGGCCGTGCGAACCTCACCGCCGACCTTCGCTCCGACCCAGAGCCCCGCCGCGAAGAGCGCCGTCTTCGTCGTCCCCTTCGGGAAACGAAGTCCGGGCTGCGAGGTCGCGAGGTCCCAGCCGAACGATCCGTGATTGGTCACGAACATGTCGATGTTGTTCGCGTCCATCCGTCCGGCGTTGTCCAGGGTCTTGCTGGCCCGCCGGATCGACTTCTTGACGCTGGTGCCGGTGCCGCTCTTCATGGCTGCCGTGGCCTCTTGTCCCGTTGCCATCACGAGGACGAGGGCCACGGCCGCGATCCTTCCTACCCATCGCATGCGTCGATATCCTCCTTGGACGTCGAGGGCCGTGGCCACGCTAGAAGCTCAGTTTCGCGCCGAAGCGCACCTGACGTGGATTGCCGAAGAAGTCCGGATTGAGCTCGGCCGCGCGGTAGAGTTCCTGCTTCTCCGGCGTATCGAGCTGAGCTTGTCCGGCGTCTGAGTTCAGGAAGTTGGTGCTCTCCGCGCTGCCCGTGGCGGAGTAGACCGCATACACGTTCTCGCGGTTGGTGATGTTCTTGACCAGCACGTACGCCTCGAGGCTCTGGCTCCGGCCGATGCCGAACGCCTTGCTGGCCTTGAGGTCCACCGTCGCCGTCCACGGTCCGTACTGGGAGTTGATCTCCCCCGTCGGAGTCGGGAACGTCGCGCCGAGCGTGACCGCGTTATAGACCTTGGTCGGCGTGTACGGCGTGCCGCTCGCGGCGTTGAACAGCACGTTGATGCCGCTGTTCTCGAGCCACTTGGTCCCGCCCCACGTCGGCCCCTCGCCCGTTCCGAGCCGGTAGTCGAAGTTGAACGTGAAGCGGTGCCTCTGATCGAACGCGAGAGGCGTCGCGATCTTCGGAGGCTCCTGCGCCGTCCAGGCAATGGTCCGCTGCGACTGCGAGATGGAGCCCGTGCCCCGCGCCCAGGAGAGGCTGTAGGCCGCGTTCATCGAGACGTGCCCCGTCCGACGCATCGTGTAGGCGAGGTCGATTCCCTTGATGGTCGCGAAGTCCGTGTTGCGGTAGGACGAGAACGCGTTCGGGTTGGAACGGATCGTGACGATCTCGACCAGGTCCTTCACGTCCTTGTAGTAGATCGTCGCGTCGATGCGGGAGCGGTCGCTCGGGGTGTGCTGGATCCCGAGCTCGTACGCGGTCGTCAGCTCCGGCTTCAGGTTCGGATTGCCGAATCCGACGAAGTAGCCGCCCGTGTTGATCTTGTGCTCCAGGAACGCGTAGCTGACGTAGAGGTCCTGAAGATTCGGCTGCTGGAAGAACTTGCCGTAGTTCACGTGGAGCAGCGTCTGGTCGCTGATCGGGAACCCGATGCCGAGACGCGGGCTCAGCCGCTGGTAGACCTTGGAGTCTTCGAGATCCTGTGAGCTGAGTGCCGTCGGGCTGTTGGTCGAATCGGCGAACTCGGGCCCGAGCGGGAAGGACTCGCTCACGAGCGCGTGGGTGGAGGGCGTCAGGTAGTCCCAGCGAAGCCCCGCGTTCACCACGAGGCCGAGCTGCTCGTACTTGCCCTGCACGTACGCCGACGCCACCTTCGGGTGCTTCGCCACGTCGAGCGGATTGTCGTAGATCCCGTTCCCGTTCAAGTCCTGGAACGGCTCGCCGGAATCGTGACTGCCGTTTCCGTTCACGTCCGTGAAGGTGTCTCCCTCGTCGAGCTCGTTCCCGAGGGCGTCATAGCCGTAGTGGTCGACGTCCTTCACGTTGTCGGGGTTGCCGTTCTCGTCGAACGCCTGCGTCGGCGTGTAGTGATCGTAGTAACGGAGGGTGTGGCGCTGGAAATCGCCGCCCAGCTTGAGCTGCAGCTTCTGGGAGACCTGGTTCGTGTAGTTGGCCGACGCGCCCCAGTACGACGACTTCCGGTGCAGGAGATCGTTGAAGACGTGCCCCTCGTCGCCCGCGGTGGAAGGATCGTCGCCGTTCCAGAAAAGCGCCAGATCGTCGAACGACGGGTTTCCACCCGGCCTTGCGTACGCCCGCAGGTCGTCGAGGTAGACGCCGTCGCCCCGGATGCGCTCCGTGGAGAACATGTTCGCGCGAATCTCGTAGAAGCTCCGGTTGCTGAGCGTCTGGTTCCACGAGCCGAACGCCGAATAGTTCTTGTCCTCGTAGCGCGGCGCATGGGCCAGGTCGAATCGGTACGTGTTCAGGTACTGGCGCCAGTCGTCGCTGTTGTACGTACCGCCCACCCTGACCGTCTTGGTCGGGGAGAGCTTGTAGGCCATCTTGCCCGCGGTCGCCCAGGACTCGCTGTCGTTGGCCGGCAGGACGCCGTCCTCGAACAGGCCGGGCTGCTGGGGCAGGAATAGCTCCTCGGTGATCCAGCTCGGCTTGCGGTCGTCGATGTCCTGATGCTCGCCGGAGAGGAAGAAGGTCAGGTTCTTGAAGCCAGGCGTGACGGGCCCGCCGAGCGCCGCCGACACGATCGTGTGATCGCCGCGTCGGTCGAGGTAGTCCCCGAGCTGGCCTTCGAGGGAGCCGGAGTAGCGATCCCCGCCTTCCCGCGTCACCACGTTCACGATGCCCGAGTTGATGCGCCCGTACTCGGCGTTGAACCCGCCGGACTGGACCACCACCTCGTCGATCGCGTCATTCGCGATGGAGGTCGTCGAGAACCCGGTGAGGGGATCCTGCTGCGAGAACCCGTCCACGTAGTACGCGACCTCGTTGGGACGGCCGCCGCGGATGATGAGGGTGTTGCTGTTCTGGATCTCGGTCCCGGCGCTCACCTGATTCAGGTTGTTCAGGTTGAACGAGACCACGCCCGCCTGTTGGGCCACCGCCTCCTGATACCCGCGAAGCGGCTGGTTCTTGATCTCGTCGCCGCTCAGGAACCTGGTGGTGGTGGTCACGTCCTTCTGGATGAGTGGACGCTCACCCCGGACCTGGACCTCCTGGACGTCCTTGAGGACCGTGGAGGTCATGTTGAAGTCCGCTTTGGCGTTGAAGTCCGGAAACACCTCGACGCCTTCCCGGACCTGAGGAATGAATCCGAGCAAAGCGACGCGTACGGTGTACTTCGCTGGAAGAAGATTGAGGATGAAGAAGTGCCCTTGCGCGTCGGTCGTGGCTCCCCGCTTCAGCTCCGGGATGGTGACCGTCGCGAGCCCGATGGGCTCATTGGTCGCCGCATCACGGATGGTGCCCGTGATGCCGCCGGTCGTGCCGGCGCGGGCGGTACCCCAAGAAACAAAAAGGGCGCAGACCACGAGCAAAACCGTGGCTACGCCTAACGCGCGAAGTCGCGTCATGACTGGCCCTCCCCTCCAAGACTGTGGAACGCCTTCCGAAGGGTCACTCGATCCCTGAGTGTCATCCGCCATCCACACCCCTCTTCCCACGGGAACCGACCCTGCCGGTTCCATCGTCACACTATGGGTATCCCTTTAAGGCACATCCACCTGAACCGGCTTGATGAACCTCCTCGATTGCGCGTGTGTGCTCACCGGCGGCGCCGTTGGACGCCGCAACACCATGCCCTGTCAGTCAGTAGAAGTCTGCCCTCAAGCGCTGTCAACACATTTTCACAAAAAAGGGCCGCCCGGCGGAAAATCGCCGGGCGGCCTTGCTGCTCGCCGAAGCGGGTCAAACCCGCCGCGGTCGGTTCTAGAAGTGGTACGTCGCCGACGCGCGCGTGGCCGGAGTCTCCTGGTCGCCGGAGAGGATGTAACCGCCCGAAAGCGGGAACGCCTCGTTGAGCGTCAGGTCGAAGTCCAGGTTGTTCCACTTGATGCCGGCGCCCAGGTTGAAGTTGAAGTCCGACGTCTTTTCCTTGTCGGTGAAGGAGTCGGTATCGAACGCCGTCTCTTCATCCTTCGTGGTGACCATGGCCTGGGTGGCGCCCATGCGGATCTTGAGCCAGCTCGTGGCCTCGGTCTCGAGCGACGCGAAGAAGAGCGGCGCCATGGTCGTCTTGCTCTCAGCGCTACGGACCTGGCCGTTGGCCACGCCGTCGTTCTGATCGTTGCGGTCGAACGAAGCCTTCTGCATCCAGCCCGCCACACCGAAGATGAGCAGGTTGTTGTCGTTCACCCGCATGTTGTGCGAGAGGCCGAGTCCGACGTTCTTGTAGGTCTCGTCCACTTCGCGATTCTCGACGCCGGCGCCCAGACCGGACACCTCGTAGCCGAGATCGTCGTTCACGTACCAGAACGCCGGGTACCACGTCGACCGGTCACCCTGGTTCATGATGCCGCGGATGTTGACCGAGTAGGAGAGATTGCCGTTGTCCTGCCAGGACTCGCCCGCCACACCGCCGACGCTGGCGTTGCGATCCAGGCTGTACCGACGGAGCGTGACAGCCGCCTCGATCCGGTTGTCATTCGACATGTGGAGCGCGATGGCCGGGGTGACACCGAACGTGTTGAGCTCGATGCCCGTCGAGGTGATGGCGTTCTGCGCGAAGAACAGACCGAACGGATACGGATCGTCCGGCGCGAAGCCCGAGCCGTGGGCCTCGAAGTGCGTCACCACGCCGCCCGTGTTGTCGGTGTGCTCGAACGACGAGTTCGTCACATCGAGCCGGACCGCCAGGTCCATCTTCTGGAAGCCCTTGCCCCAGATCACGTCCCACTGCGAGTGGGTCAGGTTGCCGGGGAAGGTCGTGTGCAGCGACGTCTGCTTCATGTCGAAAGCAAGCGCGCCGAACGACGGGAAGTTCTTGATGAGCGTGAGGCTTTGATCATTGAATTCGACCTCGTTCACGTCACCGGTCGGATTGGCTCCGAGCTCGGCGAGGACGAGGTTGTTCTGACGAACCACCGACGTGGGGTACGGATAGATGTTCACGTAGTCATCGGTGAATTGGCTTAAGTAAGGGACCGAGCCCAAACCCATCCCCTCGACTCGCGAAAGCGAAGCCTCGCTCACGCCCGCGGAAAGCACGAGCAGAGCGACCGCACACATCACAACCATCAGCTTGCGCTGAAACATACTGGTTTGGCCTCCTTGGTGTCGGACCCTGGCCCATCCAGGGTCATCGCCCGTGCCGCGCTCACGGATGTTCGGCTTTCGGCCCGGGAAGATCCGGTGGAGCATTCCCAGCTCGCTTGGACCTTTTTCGCCACCTCCTTTCCGTTCAAGTTGACCTGCGTCGCAGGGACAAGACCAAGTCGCCCAACTCCTTCGACGGCGGACGACTGCTTGGATCACGCCGAGCGGGACACTAGGCACCCCCTTCCCACGGTGTCAAACCCTAATTTGCAAATAAAATGGTAAGTGCCTGTGTCGCTTGAACTTGGGAGGCTGGCGGTGGGAAGGCTCGGCGAGGAGAGGCTGCTAGTTCTTGCTGCTTCTTGCGTCGTCGATCACGTAGCGGCCGTAGCCGTCCTTGTCCACGAAGAAGTACGTGAGGCGAGCCCGGTAGTAGTACCAGATCTCTTCGGGGGGCCCATCGAACCGGAAGGGATTGCGCACGACCTCGTCCGGCTGGCCGAACTTGATGTAGATCTGCCCCATGTCGGTCCTCCACCCCTGGGTCCCGGCCGCCGCGAAATGCTGGTTCGCGTAGGCGACCCTCTTGTAGAACTCGTCCTGGGCCTCGTTCTGGGGGGTGCCGGGGCTCGGGTCCCGCTCCTTCCAGAAGTTCGCCCAGAAAGCCAGCCTCTCCTCCACGGTCTTGAGCTGGTTCATCTGTCGAAGCTCCACGTCCGTCGCGATGTAGCGAAGCACCTCGAGCTGGGTCTTGGGATCCAGGGCGACGGCGGCGGCGGTCTGCTCCACCACGAAGTTCTTCTCTCGACGGATCGGGACGGGCTTCTTCCCCTTGGGAGGCTTGGGGACCGGACTCACGAGATCGAGGACGACCCGGTAGTTTCCGGGGTCGAGCGGGCCGAGCAGCATGTGGATGAGGAAGGGTGTCCGTCCCCCTCGTCGGACAACCGCGGTATCCCCCTGGGCGACCGCCTTCTGCAGGTCGCTGACGACCTGGTAGTGGAGCCGGTAGGTCGAGTCCGGCACTCCGGCGGGCCGGTTGTCCACCAATTCCCCGGTAAATGCGAACCGCGAGAGGTTCTCCCCGTACGTCCGGGACGGATTGGGGTCCAGGGCGGCGGCGTGGGTCGCCGACAAGGAGTCGACGGCGAACATCCCAAGCGACAGATCGGTGAACCACAGGGGACCCGCCGGCGCGTCGGGCACCTGGAACTCGAACTCCGTGCTGGAGGTGCGCTCCGCCTTGAGGTCGGTCAGGTCCACCTGGATACGGTACTTCCCGGGCGGGACCTTGAAGGAGACGTGGTCCAGGAGATCCTCCCCGCGCTGGATCGTCTCGGCATAGCGGGTGACCTTGAGATCGCGGACGGTCTCGTCCCCGGCGATCAGCTTCTTCTTCTGATAGAAGGCGACCCGGATCTCGTACGAGGCATTGTATCCATCGGCCGAGCGCTCGAAGAGGAGCTCCGTGCGGCCCAGGCGATAGTCGATTCGCACCTCGGTCGCGCCGTTCACCCCGGGCTGGATGGTCGCGTCCGTCGAGAATCGGGGCCGCGTCATGCTGATTCCCGGCGTCGGACCGTCGGGCTGGCTGGCGGGACCCGGGTTCGGGTACTGGGCGCTGGAGGGGATCGCGGCGGCGAGGAGGACGAGGGCGGCCGCCGCGCGGACGAGCCCCCTAACGGAGCACGACGATGCGCCGCGCATCATTCAGTCCTTGTCCCTGAAGCGCCATGAAATAGACCCCGCTCGGGACGACCCGGCCGGCGCCGTCCCGCCCGTCCCACGTGACCTGGTGGATGCCCCCGGATCCGGACGAGGCAAACGTGTCGGGCATCTGGATCCGCCGCACCAGCCGTCCGCGCGCGTCATGAATGGTTACCCTCGGGCTCTCCGCCCCGTTGAAGGAGACCGTAACCATGAGATTTCCCCCCGGACGGAAGGGATTCGGGTAGGCGTTCCCCACCGAGACGGACGCGCCGATGGTGGCGCTACCCCGCGCCACCTCGACCTGGCTCCCGTCCTCGAGCACCGCCTCGAGTCGATAGCGGACCGTGGCTCCCGACGTGAGCGCGGAATCCACGACCGAGGTTGCCGCCGGGGGTAGGAGCTCCGCATTCACAACCTCTCCGACGGTGGTCGCCACTCCTCCATCTCGGTAGAGGCGGAGGCCGACAAGCCCGGGCAGCGCGACCGGATCCCACGACACGTGCACGAGCAGCCGGACGGCGTCCACCGCGATGACGAGCGCGGGCACGCTCTGCTCCGCCGGCACGACGAGGAGCCGCTCGAGCGAGTAGTCGGCCGCGACGAGCACCGTATCCCCCGACCAGAACGCGTCGCGAGCGAATCCGGGGAACCCGACGGGCCCCAGGTTCGTGGGCTGCACCGAGTTCGTGAAATCCACCATCACGGCCTGATCGTCGCCGAGCAGCGCGAGCGCGGAGGTCCCTCGGCCCTCGACGCCGTACACGCGCGGGAGAGCCACCGTGGATCGCAAGCTGAGAAGCGTCGGCGTGGTGGCATCGACGATCTGGAGTCCTCCGGTGCGCGTGGCCACGAGGAGGAAGTTGCCCGTGAGATCCACGTCCTCGGCGCCGACACCGGACGGTTCGCCGATCATCTCCGGATCAGTATGCGTGCCGACTCCGATGCTCACCAGTCCCTGCGTCGCATCGGCGACGAACGCGACCGTGTCCTTGACGGCGATCGCGCGGGGATCTTCGAGGAAGAGATGGCCGACCGCCGCAGGCGCGCTTGGAGTCGAGACGTCGACGAGGGTCACGCCCCCCAAGCCCGTCCCGCGGCCTCCGACCATGACGGTGTTCGAATCGACGATGGCGACCGTCGACGCCCTCTCCGCGAGCGTCAACGTGCCGAGCACCGCGGGCGCGGCGGGATCCGAGACGTCCACGACCTGGAGTCCGTCCGTGGAGGCCGCGAGATAGGCGCGCCTCCGCGCGGGATCGACAGCCAGATCGAGGACTCGCCCCGACGGCGTCGTGGGAAGCACGCCGACCAGGCTGGAGTCCGCGATGCCCGAGCGATACACGCGAAGTCCGCCGCTGTAGTCGGCGACGTAGGCGTAGCCGCCGGCGGCCACCACGCGGCGCACCCGCCCCGTTCCACCGGCGGGCGCCACGGCGATGGGAGTGTCGACATCGCGGAGCTCGATCGCCCCACGCCCGACCTCGTCGGGCTCGCTGGCCGAGAGCGCGTCCTGCGTCGCGATGATGGCGCGGGTTCCGGAGAGAGTGACCTGCGTCGGCTCCTGCTCGAGCGCTTCTACCGTGTACCCGCCGAGCGTGTCGCCCAGAGCGCCGCTCCGCCTCAGCTTCGCGAAACCTCCCGCCGCGACGGCCATGACGACGAGCGAGTCGTTCACGTCGAGCGCGCGCACCGCACGATTGCTTGGCAAGGAGGTCGTGCGGAACGTTCCGGTTCGGAGGTTCGCGATGACGACGCCACCGGAGCCGGCGGCCGCGAACGCGATGTCCCCCGACCACGCGAGATCGGACGGCGTCTGGAGCGGAACCTGAACCTCGCGGAGCTGCACCGGCGCGGATGCCGCCACGGGGAGCTGATAGAGCGTGAAGATGGTCCTCGGAGCCGGAGCGCCCCTCTCGCTCACGACGAGGAAGGAATCGGCCCGCGCGCGAATCGCGCGAACGAAGCGCCCGTCGCTGTACGAGATCCCGGTGAGGGGCGTGAGATCCGTCGGCGACACCCTTCGATACATCTGAATCGAAGCTCCGTCGGAGACGACGAGCCCTCCCCCTTGCGGCAAGGCGGCCCCCAGCACCGCCGAGGTCGCGTCGACCCGTGACCCCATGAGAACCGGCTGAGCCGGATTCGTGACGTCGACCATCGCGATCCCGTCCGATCCGGCGAACACGTAGACCGTGGAGCCCCCCACCGTCAGCTCGTCCATCCGCCCCGGCGCGCGCCAGACTCCGATCGGATCGGCGGCCGGCGCGGCGGCATCCCGGATCTCGAACCCGGTGCGCGTCGGAATGGCATAGAGCCCCGCGACGGACGGATCGCCTAGCGGAACCGCCCGACCGTACAGGGCGGAGATCGACGACGGGGTCTCCCTATGGGCGACGACCTTGGGGGCGGCATGGACCGCGGTGGGGGCAGCCAGACCGAACGTCAGGGCCAACAGGCTCCCGAGCCGGCAGGGCCGTCGAAACGAAGGGGGATGCATGTCTACCATGGACGCTAGCATGCGTTCGTACAACCCCTCAAGTTGTAAGTCTTTCCGCTTGTCGGCTCGAGCGCCTGTCGGGTACGGTTCCGCGCCGTGGATCATCTGCTCGACAAGATCGTAGCGCCGCTCGCGGCTTTCATTCTCGGGGTCATCTCCACCCTCGGGTACGGGGGTATCGTCCTTTGCATGACGATCGAGAGCGCCTGCGTCCCGCTCCCCAGCGAGATCATCATGCCCTTCTCGGGCTACCTCGTGACCACGGGCCGTTTCTCGCTCTGGGGCATCACCCTCGCGGGGGCGGTGGGCAACGTCTTCGGATCCTGGCTCGCCTACTGGCTGGGAATGAAGGGGGGCCGGCCGCTCGCTCAGGTGCTCGCGAGCTGGAAGATCATCCGGATCGAGGAGTACGATCGCGCGGATGGCTGGCTCAAGAAGCACGGTTTGAAGGTCGCGTTCTGGAGCCGGCTCCTTCCCATCGTGCGAACGTTCATCTCCTTCCCCGCCGGATCGGCCCGGGTCGATTTTCGGAAATTCACCCTGTATACGTTCCTGGGTTCCCTGCCTTGGTGCTTCGCCCTCGGGTATGTCGGCGTCTACTTCGGCGAGAACTGGGAGTCCATTCGCGAGTCCTGGCGGAAGTTCGATCTCGTCGTCGTGGTCGGGATCCTCGTGCTCTTCGGCTTCTGGCTCTGGCATCACTTCCGGGGCGAGAGGAAAGCCGTGGAGGAAGCGGCGGAGGATCGGCCCGCGGTTTGACCGTCCCGCGGACCGATGCTAGAATCGGCCGCTCTTTTGGGGGATCGTCCAGTGGTAGGACACGTGGCTCTGGACCACGGTACAGGGGTTCGAATCCTCTTCCCCCAGCCACATACGCAAGGGCCGCTCTCAGAGCCGGTTTTTTGGGGCGCTATCGTCTAGGGGTTAGGACGGGTGGTTCTCAGCCATCAAACCGGGGTTCGAATCCCCGTAGCGCTACCAAATACACGATGACTTGCAACGTTTCGATCCTTCCCAATCATCCAACTTGGGGTTGTTGCACCCGCGAGGGTTGCCTCGTCATTTCTCCGGAGGGCACATGCGACCGCACATAGCGCTACCATTCCGCCGCTTGGTGGCGCGTTCGCTTGCGATCGCGCTCGTCTCCGCGACACTCCTCGCGACCGCCGCTCACGCCCAGCCCCGGGAGACGTCCCACCCTCAGGCGTCCGTCGCCAAGGGGCTCCCCGCCAATGTGGAGTGGGTCGACTCCCTCGCCGGCATCACCCAGTACCGGCTCCGATCGAACGGCATGAACATCTACGTATCGCCGAACCGCGCGGCGCCGGTCGTGACGTTCCTGGTCGTCTATCACGTCGGCTCCAGGAACGAGGCTCCGGGCAATACCGGCTCCGCCCACCTCCTCGAGCACATGCTCTTCAACAAGAGCACGCGGGATTTCGGCAAGGCGAACCACAAGCCGACGTTCCAGCAGGTCCTCTACCGCGCTGGCGCCGACGCCTCCACCACGAACATGACGACCTGGAACGACCGGATGACCGGCTACTCGACCCTTCCGGCGGACAAGCTCGAGCTGGCCATGCACATCGAATCCGACCGCATCTCGCGCGCGCTCATCCTGGACTCGGAGCGGCAGCCGGAGATGTCGGTGGTGCGGAACGAGTACGAGATCGGCGAGAACGACCCCTACAACGCGCTCGACAAGGCGGTGGTCGCCGCCGCGATCGTGGCCCACCCCTACCACTGGGACACGATCGGCTACCGCTCGGACATCGAAGGCGTTTCCACCGAGAAGCTGCGCGAGCACTACCACACCTATTTCTGGCCGGACAACGCCGAGGCGATCCTCGTCGGAGACTTCGACACGATGGCCGCGCTCCGGCTCTTCGATCGCGAGTTCGGCAAGCTGCCGAAATCCAAGACGCCGATCCCGAAGGTGATCACGGTGGAGCCGCCGCAGGAAGGCGAGCGGCGGGTCATCGTCAAGCGGCCCGGCGAGGTCGGGGTGGTGCAGATCGGCTACATCCGTCCTGGGGCGCTCGATCACGACTTCATCGCGCTCGATCTCGTCCAGACGATCCTCTCGGCGGGGGTGAACTCGAAGCTCTACCAGTCGCTCGTCGAGACCAAGCTGGCGACCGATATCGACGCGAGCAACTACACGTTCCGCGACCCCTACCCATTCATGGTCCATGCCACCGTCGCGCCCGGGGTCACCCATGAGAAGGTCGAAGCGGCGTTGAAGAACGCGCTGGCCGATCTCGCGGCCAACGGGGTGACCGACGCCGAGCTGAATCGGGCCAAGAGCCAGACCGAGGTCGCGGTGGTTCGCTCCCGCGACGGTACGTACCAGCTCGCGAGCCAGCTGGGCGAGGCGGTGGCTTCCGCCAACTGGAAGTGGTTCGCCACCTACCTCGATTCCATGAATGCCGTCACGACGGCCGACATCAAGCGAGTGGCCGCGAAGTACTTCGTTCCCGAGCACGCCACCGTGGGATGGTTCGTCCCGGTCTCGAAGAACGCGCCGCGCGCGACGGCGCCGGCGGCGCCCTCGAAGGCGCCCGCGAAGACCAAGAAGGCAGGCGCTGGCGGATCGGTCGATCCGGTCGAGGCGTCGTCCCGGTTCTCGGAGCGCACGCTGCACCGCGTGCTTCCCAACGGGATCGTCCTCGACGTCGTGGCGAACCACGGAGTGCCGACCGTGGCGGTCTACGGTGTCGCGCTCGCGGGCAAGCAGGAGGCGCCCGGCAGCGCGGTGCCGCAGCTCACGGCGATGATGCTCTCGCGCGGAACGAAGTCCCACGACAAGAAGGCGCTCTCCCAGGCGCTCGAGAATGCAGGGGCCCAGCTCGCGATCAACGGAGACCTGAGCGAGGCCTCGATCGCGGGCTCCGCCCTCTCGAAGGACACGAAGCTCCTTCTCGGCATCCTGGCCGAGGAGCTTCGTGAGCCGTCCTTCCCCGCGGACGAGCTGGTCAAGGCGAAGAGTGAGCTTCGCGCGGATCTCCTCCGGGCCTACGACAACACCGGCGTCCGCGCACGCGAAGCGCTGTCACGGCTGGCCTATCCCGAGGGGCACCCGTTCCGCGCCGTGGGGCGCGAGGCGATGCTGTCGAGTCTCGACCGCGCCACCTCGGACGATCTCCGCGTCTTCCATCACGACCGGTGGGTCGGTTCCGGGCTCATCCTCTGCGTGGTGGGCGACGTGGACACGGCACAGGTCGCGAGCTGGGTGACCGATCTCTTCGGAGGGATCCCCCGCGGGACCCGCCCCACGTACAACATCCCGCGCATCGAGGCGAACGCGGCGTCTCAGACCCTCGAGCAGATGCCCGGCAAGGCCAACGTCGATGTCGTGCTCGGACACGCGAGCGGCATTCGGAGGATGGATCCCGACTGGGAGGCGGCGATCATCGCGAACGCGGCGCTCGGTGGGAGCTCCGTCGCCTCCCGAATCGCGAACCGGGTTCGCGACACGGAGGGATTGAGCTACTTCCTCTACTCGAGGCTGTTCTGGTCGGACTACCTGGACGGCGTGTGGGCCGTGGACGTCGCGGTGGCGCCCCAGAACACGGCGCACGCCATCCGATCCACGCGCGACGAGATCGCCAAGTATGCCAAGGAAGGAATCACGGACGCCGAGGTCGAGACGCAGAAGAGCTTCTTCGCCGGCAACTACCGCGTGCGCCTCAGCACGAACGCCGGCGTCGCGTTCTCACTCGCCTACGCCGAGAAATACGGCTACGGGCCGCGCTACCTGGACGAGTTTCCGGGGCGCGTGGCCGCCGTCACGCGCGACCAAGTGAACCAGGTGATCCGGGAGAAGCTGCACCCGGAGAAGCTGCACCTCGTCGTCGCCGGGGATTTCGACAAGATTCCGGAGTAACGCCCCTAGGCTCCGACGCGATCCCGCTCCACGAGCCCTTCCATCTGCTTCCAGGCTCGCGGTGAATCGCGGCGATGGCGGAAGGCCTGGAGCGCGTCCTGGATGAGCGCGTCGAGGCGCGCGCTGAAGACCGGACGGTCGAAGGTGAGGGCGTGGCGCCTGAGTGTGGCGGGGTCGAAGCGGAGGCGCTTGAGCTCGGCGAGCGCCTGCTCCAGCCCCTCGTCGGTTTCCGCGTCGAAGAGAATTCCGGTCCCGGGCGCCACCACTTCCGCGGCGCCTCCCCTGCGCAGCGCGACCGCAGGGCGGCCGCAGGCCATCGCCTCGAGCGGCGCGATGCCGAAGTCTTCCTCGTGCGCCTGGATCAAGGCGCGGCACGTTCGGTAGGCCTCCCTCAGCGCTTCCATCGAGAGCCACGAGTCGAACCGCACCGTCGGACCTGCGAGGCGGCGGAGGCGCTTCTCCTCCGGGCCGGTGCCCACGATGCGCAGCGGGAGTCCCAGGCGATTCGCCACGCGGATCGTCCGCTCCACGCCCTTGTACGGAACCAGCGCCGACACGATGAGGAGCGGCGCGTCGGCCGACGCGGGGGCGGGCGGATCCGCCGGCGTGAAGAAGCCGGCGTCCACGGGCGGATGCAGCACGAGCGCGGATCGGCGGTAATGCTTCTCGATCCGCTCCCGCACGTGGTGCGAATCCGCGACGAAGAGGTCCACGCGGTCCGCGCTCACGCGGTCCCACACGCGGAACGAGTGCCCGATCCATTCACCCGCGAAGCGTCCCAAGGCGCTGCCTCGCCCCGCGCCGAAGTACTCACGCCGTAGATCCCAGAAGTAGCGCACCGGGGTGAAGCAGTAACAGACGTGCAGCGTGTCCGCGCGCGTGACAGCCCCCTTGGCCGCACAGTGGCTGGTCGACACGACGAGGTCGTACTCGGAGAGGTCGAAGGATTCGATGGCCCGCGGATAGAGGCCGACGAACGCGCGGTAGCGGCTCCGTCCGAAGGGGAGACGCGCGATCCAGGACTCGACCACGCGGCGATTCTCGATCGTCGGGGTGACGCTGCCGCGCCGATGCACCAGCGTGTAGAGGTCCGCCTGCGGGAAGATCTCGCAGAGGACCTCGAGGCACTTCTCGCCGCCGCGCATGCCGGTCAGCCAGTCGTGGACCAGCGCGACGCGGAGCGGCTGCGACGGCATCGCGCTCAGCTCGCCGGGGCCGGCGAGGCCGTCTCGAGACGATCGGCTCCCTCGCGCAGGCGGCGAATGGTGCGCTCCTTTCCGAGGAGGAGCATCACGTCGAAGATCCCGGGGGTCACTTTCTTCCCTGTCAGCGCGATGCGCGCGGGCATGATCACCTCGCCCGCCTTCACGCCCTCCGCGGCGGCGAGCCCGCGCGTCGCCTTCTCCAGCGCGTCGTGCTCGAAGTCCACCGTCTGGAGCGCTTCCGCGAGCTTCCTCAGGCGTCCCGGCGCGCCGGGACCCTTGGCCACGAGGTCGGACCAGGCCGCGGGATCGGGATTCACCTGGTCGACGAAGAGGTACGCCGAGTAGTCGAGGAAGTGCTGCGGCCGCTTCACGCGATCCCCCGCCGCCTCGACGGCGCGCTCGAGGAACGCGCGGTCCGCAAGCGCCGCCTCCGGGAGTCCCTGCGTGGCACGCAAGTGCGCGATCACGAGATCCACGCGCTCGCCGAGCGGAAGCGCGCGGAAGTACTCCCCGTTCATCCACTCGAGCTTCTCGTAGTTGAAGATCGCCGGGTTCTTCGAGACGCGGTCGAGGCTGAAGACCTCTTCCAGCTCCTTCAGCGTGAAGATCTCGCGCTCGCCGTCGAACGCCCATCCGAGGAGCGCGAGGAAGTTCACCATCGTCTGCGGCAGGAATCCCTCGTCACGGAACATCGTCACCGACGTCGCGCCGTGGCGCTTGCTGAGCCGCGTGCCGTCGGGGCCGAGAATCATCGGGACATGCGCGAAGATCGGCGGCGTCCACCCGAGCGCGTCGTAGATCCGGATCTGGCGCGGCGTGTTCGAGATGTGGTCGTCGCCGCGGATCACGTGCGAGATCTCCATCAGGTGATCGTCGACGACGGCGGCGAAGTTGTACGTCGGATGACGGTCGGTCCGGAGGATCACGAGGTCATCGAGGACCGCGTTCTGGAACGTGACCTGGCCGCGAACGCCGTCCTCCCACGAGGTCTCGCCGTCCAGCATCTTGAAGCGCAGTGCGAAGGCCGCGCCCTTCGCGGCGCGCGCGTCCGACTCGCCCGCCGGAAGCCTGAGACACGTGCGGTCGTACTTGGGCGGCTCGCCGCGCGTCATGGCCGCCTCGCGCCGCGCCTTCAGGTCCTCGGGATCGCAGAAACAGCGGTAGGCGTGGCCCTCCTTCATCAGCCACTCCGCCCACTGGGCGTAGGTCGAAAGCCGCTCGCTCTGGTGATACGGACCGAACGCGCCGCCCACACCGGGGCCTTCGTCCCACGCAAGGCCGAGCCACGACATGGCCTCGTAGATCGCCTGCGTCGACTCTTCGGTCGACCGCTCGCGATCGGTGTCCTCGATCCGCAGCACGAATACGCCGCCATGACGCCGGGCGTAGAGATAGTTGAACAGCGCGGTGCGCGCGCCGCCGACGTGGAGGTAGCCGGTCGGGCTCGGTGCGAACCGGACCCGTACGGGGGCGGACATCCGTGCTCCTTTCGTGAGGTGGGACTTGGGCCCGCTAGCGCAGCAGGGCCATCTTCCGCGTGAACGACGTCGCGCCGATCTCGGCGCGGTAGAGATAGACGCCCGACGCCGAATCGCGTCCGTTGTCGTCCTTCCCGTCCCAGCGGGCCTCATGATAGCCGGGTTCGACCGGTCGCGAAACCAGCGTTCGGACGAGGCGGCCGGAGGCTGTGAAGATGCGGAGGGTGACGCGCTCCGGCTTCGAGCCGGGCACCGAGTAGCCGATCGTGGTCACGGGATTGAACGGATTGGGCCGGTTCTGTGCGAGCGCGGCGCGCGCGGGCGGAGGCGTCGGCTCCGGCGTGGGCGGCGGCTCGACCGCTGTGAGGACCGGAAAGGTGGCCACACCCGTGTGCCAGTTGTCGTGATGGAACATCGGCCAGGCCATGCCTGCTTCCTGGAATGATCCCGGATAGCGCCAGACGTGGAGCCCGCCGTCCCAGCCCGCGACCGCGATGTCGGTGGCTCCGTCGCCGTCGAGATCCCAGATCGCCGGCGTGCCGCGAATCTCCGCCGAGGTCTCGATCGGGAATCCGCTCACCGGCGTCCCGTCGTAGTGGAACGCGTAGAGGCGGCGATCCTCAGCGCCGATCAGCACCTCGAGCGACCCATCGCCGTCGAGATCCGCGACAGCGGGCGACGCCTCGGTGCTCGCGCCGAGCTGCACGTTCGACCAGCCCGGAAGGATGTTCCCGCTGGGCCCGTACGCGATGATCTGACCCGACGCGCTCGCGAGGATCACGCAGAGCGAGGGATCGCCGAGATGGCGCCGGAGCGCCGCGAGCACGGGCGAATTGACCCGCCCGTTGCCGGGCGTCAGCTCCAGAGGCCGTGGCCATCCCGGCGCGCGCGCACCGCTCGACGTGAGCACGTAGACGCTGTCGTTGGACGAGGCGATCGCGACCTCGAGCCCGCCGCCGGGAATCCACGTCCCCACCGCGGGCGAGCTGCTCATGAATCCCGAGGTGAGGAACGGCCAGCCCGGCATCACCACGCCATCCTTGAGCGCGTACACGCGCCCCGCCGACGTGCCGAACACGATCTCGCGATGGCCGTCGCGGGCGAGATCGGCGATGGCGGGCGAGGAGATCACGCTTCCGATCGGGGTGTAGTAGACGCCGTCGGTCGAGGGATTCGCGTCGCCGTCCTGCACTTCGGTGCCATTGGCGTGCCAGGCGTAGAGCTTCCCGGACGCGTTCGATCCGATCACGATCTCGAGCTGCCCGTCGTTGTCGATGTCGCCGATGGCCGGGACGGACCAGAACGGGGCGGCTCCCTTCTTCGGCCAACCCGCGGCCATCGTGCCGTTCGCGTGGAACACCGCCAGCGTGGAGTCGTCCCAGGAGGCCGCGATGATCTCGGGCGAGCCGTCGAAGTCCAGGTCGGCCGCCGCGGGCGACGACGCGATGTGGTGGAGCGCGGTCGAGAAGATCCCGGTCGTGATCGGGTCGTGGTCGCCGTCCATCCAGTCGGTGCCGTCGCTCCGGACGGCGTAGAGATAATCGGAGCCGGCGAGGATCTCGGGCTTGCCGTCGCCGTCGAGGTCGGCGAGGCAGACGTTGGACGACGTCGAGGCCCCCATCTGGACCGGCCAGCCCACGACCGACGGCGGCGTGGTGCTCGCGAGCAGGATGGTCGAGCGCGGCCCTTCGTTCCCGCTCGAGTCCACGGCGCTCACCTGGTAGCGGTACGAGGTCAGGTTGGCGAGCGCGTTGTCCTCGTACGATGGGATGCCGCGCACGGGGAGCGTCGTCACGGCCACCGGCGCTGAGTTGTCGTTCGGGCCGCGATAGATCCGGTAGCCGAGCAGGTCGGGCGCCGCGACCGCGTCCCAGCCGAGGACGATCCGGTTCACGGAGGACGCGCTCACGCGGAGCCCCGCAGGCGCGGCCGGCGCGGCGCGCTCCACCGCGAACGTCCAGACATGGCCGTATGCGTCCGTGAGCCGCACATCGAAGAGGC
>Ga0207703_10000387_pt1 | contig 47174 bp, 57 predicted proteins | sample KBSSwiS12_FD_184304 | JGI IMG/M metagenome (GOLD analysis project Ga0207703, IMG submission 184304) | Switchgrass rhizosphere microbial communities from Kellogg Biological Station, Michigan, USA - KBS Switchgrass S1-2 (SPAdes) (version 2) | ecosystem: Host-associated > Plants > Roots >... | reverse complement strand
GACCAGCGCCATCGCCACCGCCACGACGATCGCGCCGCCGGTCTTCTGCGCGCGGTGGCGCAGGTTGAAGACGTGGCGCACGGCGACGCCGGTCAGGCCGAGCAGCGCCAGCACCAGCCAGGGTCGCCCGGCGCCATAGGTCATCGGATAATGGTGGCTGATCATGATGAACAGCACCGGCAGCGTCATGTAATTATTGTGCAGCGAGCGCTGCTTCGCCGCCGCGCCGAGTGCCGGATCGGGCGTGCGGCCGGCGACCAGGTCAGCGACGACGATGCGCTGGTTGGGGATGATGATGAAGAAGACATTGCCGACCATCACCGAGCCGATGATCGCGCCGATATGCATGTAGGCGCCGCGGCTGTTGAACAGGCTGTCGAGCACGACCGCCATCATCAGCAGATAGACGAACCAGACGATGCCGAGCAGCAGGTTGTTCGTGCCGAGCGTCGAGCGGCACAGCAGGTCATAGACCAGCCAGCTCAGCGCGATCGAGGCCAGGCCGATGGCGATCGCCGCCGGCACGCCGAGCGCGACCTTGGCCGGGTCGATCAGGAAATTCGACGCGCCGACATAATAGACCAGGACGAGCAGCGAGAAGCCGCTCAGCCAGGTGAAATAGGCCTCCCATTTGAACCAGTGCAGCTCGGCCGGCATGGTGGCCGGCGCGACCTGGTATTTCTGGTTGTGGTAGAAACCGCCGCCATGCACCGACCACACTTCGCCCGAGGCCTCGCCTTGCGCGGGCGGCTTCAGATGCATGTCGAGCCAGACGAAATAGAAGGACGAACCGATCCAGGCGATCCCCGCCGTCAGGTGCAGCCAGCGGATCGCGAGGTTGAGCCATTCGACCAGGTCGAAAGTCATCAGCTCCCCCGATAGGTCGAGTAGGCGAAGGGCGAGACGAGCAGCGGCACGTGATAATGGCCGCCACCCGCGGCGATGCCGAAATCGACCGTCACCTCGTCGAGGAAGGGCGGGTCGGGCAGGTCGACGCCGAGCCCGCGGAAATAGGCGGCGACGGAAAAGGTCAGCGCATAACGCCCGGGCGCCAGTTCGCCGCCCACGAGGCCGGGGCAGCGGCCGTCATTGTTGGTGGCGCCTTGGGCGACCTCGCCGTGCGAGCCGGTCAGAACGAGCTTCATGCCGGCGGCGGGGCGGCCGTGCATCGTGTCGAGCACATGGGTCGAGAGGCTGTTCATGCTTGGCGCATATCCCGTTCAGGCACGTCTCGTGCTCCTGCGAAAGCAGGAGCCCAGGGTCGCAGGCGTTCCGTTCGTGGCTCTGGGTTCCTGCTTTCGCAGGAACACGATACCTTGTTTGGCGGCGATATGCGCCTTCATGCTTTCGTCACCCGCCCGATCAGCCGCAGCCGGCTGACGCCGCCATCGGGGATGATGTTGAGCCGCACGAAACGCACTGGGCCAAGATCGGCCAGGCCATCGCGGAAGACATGGATGTGATCGGCCTGGAGCTTCGCCTCGGGCAGCAGCACCGGCCAATGCTCGGCCTGGACGGCTATTTCCGCGGGCGTACCGTGCGCCTCGGGCGCGGCCTGGAGGAAGCAGCGATCGGGGTAATTGCCCTTGAAGTGCGCGGTGTCGACGATGATCTCGTCGATCACGCCGCTCGTGCCGAGTTCGAGGATCGCCCAGTCATGGCCCGGCTCGCGGCGGCGGCGGGTTTCCCAGCCATCGCCCATGTCGACGCCGCAGCCCGGCGCGGTGAGATTCTCGACCCGGCCGAAATGCTCGTCATTGGCGATGATACCGCGCCCGCCATGCTCCATCGCCAGCAGGTCGAGCCGCGCCGTGGGATCGACCGCCGACCAGTCCTTGTCGACCCGGCCCCACACGCGCAGCCGCGCCACGCCGCCATCGGGAAAGATATGCAGGCGGACATGGGTGACGGGTTGAGCGTGATCGACGGCGACATAGACACGGTCGTTGCCGTTTAGCGCGAGGCGCGGCGTGACCCTGGTCCAACCGGCATCGTCACCGGGCACCGTCTCGGCGCTGCGGCAGACCTCGATCTCGGCGCCGGGCGGGTAGTTGCCGGTGAAGTGGCGCGTGTCGATCTCGAAGCCGGCGACGATGCCCGGCGCGCCCAATCGCACCACGCACCAGTCATGGCCGGGCACGCGCTTGCGGCGGCTTTCCCAGCCGTCCATCCATTTGCCATTGTCGTCATATTTGCCGGGGATGAACACGGGCTCGCTCGGCGAGATCAGCCGCGCCTTGTCGGCGAAGAAATCGTCGGTGGCATAGACCACCTCGGCGCCCAGCCGTGGCTGGGCGAGGTCGACATATTCGCGGCGCAGGTCGTCGAACATCATGCTTCCCGGTCGAACAGATCGGCGAGGCGGAACCCTGCGATACGGTGGATTTGCGTCATGGCGGTGGCGAATTCGGCCTCCGCGTCATTGTTGAGCCGGGCGGCGAAGGCGGCGAGGATATCGCCGCGCGTGAGGCCCTTCACCGCGATGATGAAGGGATGGCCGAAGCGATCGAGATAGGCCTGGTTGAGGCGACGGAACTCTGCCAGTTCCTCGGCCGAACATTGGTCGAGTCCGGCGCCGCGCTGCTCGCGCACCGAGGCTTCGGCCATGCGACCGGCGACGGCGAGCTGGGGATGGGCGCGGATCAGCGCGAGGCGCTGCTCATATGGGGCGGTGTCCACCACGGCGCGCATCGCCTCGGCCAGCGCCTGCGGGTCATCGAGTTCGCCGCGCGCCACCGCCGGCCACACGTCTTCCGCCACCCAAAGCGAGGCCTCATAGACCGGGCCGAACGCGGCGATGAAGGCGTCATGGGAGAGGGCGCTAGGCGACACAGGGATGCTCTGCCCGCCAGTGGCGCGCGATATCGATGCGGCGGCAGAACCATACGTCCTGATGGTCGCTGGCATAACGCAGGAACTGCTCAAGCCCGGCCATCTTGCCCGGTCGCCCGGCGAGGCGGCAATGCAGGCCGACCGACATCATCTTCGGGCGATCGGCGCCCTCGGCATAAAGCACGTCGAACGTGTCGCGCAGATAGGCGAAGAATTCCTCGCCGGTCTGCATACCGGCGCCGCCGAAGCGCATGTCGTTGGTCTCGAGCGAATAGGGCACGATCAGATGCGGCTTGCCCGCGGCCTGCGTCCAGAAGGGCAGGTCGTCGGAATAATCGTCGGCATCGTAGAGGAAGCCGCCTTCCTCGGCGACGAGGCGGCGGGTGTTGGGGCTGGTGCGGCCGGTATACCAGCCGAGCGGGCGCTCCCCGGTGAGCTGGGTGTGCACCGCGATGGCGCGCGCCATGTCGGCGCGTTCCTCTTCTTCGGAGGCCCCTTGGTAATTGATCCAGCGCCAGCCATGCGAGGCGATCTCATGGCCGGCCTCGAGAAAGGCCTCGACCACCGCCGGGTTGCGCTGCATCGCCAGCGCCACGCCGAACACGGTTAGCGGCAGATCGTAGCGCGCGAACAGCCGCAACAGCCGCCACACCCCGGCGCGCGAGCCATATTCGTAGATCTGCTCCATGCTCATGTGCCGCGCGGCCAGAGCCGGCGGACTGGCCATGTCGGACAGGAAGGTCTCGCATTCCGGATCGCCGTCGAGCACGTTGCGCTCGGCGCCTTCCTCGTAATTCAAGACGCACTGGATCGCGATGCGCGCGCCGCCGGGCCAGGCGGCGTGCGGTGGGGTGCGGCCATAGCCGATAAGGTCGCGCGGATAACTTTCCTGATTCAATTCTTGCTGCCTGTTCAATCCATCTAGATGAAACGGTGCGCTGCGCTGCACAAGCCGAAATGCGGCTTCTGGTTCGCGCGGCGGAAGGAAGACGCATGCGCGACATCATCGCCGAACCGCTGACGCCCGGGGCCTTCGCGCCGTTCGGGCGGGTGATCGAGGCCAGTGACCGGGCGGTGAGGCTATCGATCAACCAGGGCCATGCGGTGCGCTATGACCGGCTCGCCGACCTCGATGTGGCGGATGAGGGCGGCGTGGGCGCGATCAGCCTGTTCCGCGCGAAGCCGCTCGCCGAACCGGTGCTGAGGATGTTCGAGCGGCATCCGCTGGGCAGCCAGAGCTTCGTGCCGCTGGGCGGGCGGCCCTATCTGGTGGCGGTGGCGCCGGCGGGGGATTTCGAGGTGTCGCGGGTGCGGGTGTTTCGCGCCGGGGCCGGGCAGGGGGTGCATTATGCCAAAGGGGTGTGGCACCATTTCCTGCTGGTGCTGGAGGAGGGCGATTTCCTGGTGGTGGACCGTGCCGGCCCCGGGGAGAATTGCGACGAGGTGACGTTGGCGGCGGAGGACCAGATCAGGGTGGGCTGAAGAAGGATTTCGATTCACGCGAAGGCGCGAAGGGGGGAAGGCGGGAAGGCGGGAAGGTAAGAAGAGATATTTGTTCGCGCGGAGGCGCGGAGGCGCGGAGGGGGTGCGGCCTAGCGCAACCGGCAGTCGTCATTGCCGGGTTCCGCGTGCAGGGTACGCGATGATATCTTTGCCCCTTCGCGCCTCCGCGTGAATCAAACTTCTCGGCCGAGGGAGGCGCATAGCGTCTGCAATGTGAAGCCGGGAGCTTTGCAGGGAGCGAAGGAGCACGCTCATACCAGGGCGCTGAGATGCTGACGCATCACGCCCTGGAAATGCTCAAGCGCCGCACGGGCTTAACCAAAGAGCGATGAGTCAATCTCATCGCTCTTTGGTATCAGTTGTCGTCCGGTTCCTCGCCCTCGTCGCGGCGCCACAATTCCCATTTGTGGAAGCCGGTCACCTCGTCGGGGACGGGCTTGCCGTTGCGGTCGCGCGTCGGGCGGTAGCGGAAGCGCTCCATGATCAGCCGGCAGGTGGTGGTGTCGAGATCGGCATTGCCGCTCGACCGGGTCACGGTGCAGCTGGTCACCCGCCCGTTCACCCCGACGATGAAGCGCAGATAGACCGTGCCGCTGGCGCCGGCCCTGTACGCCTCGTGCGGATAGTCCGAATCGCTGATATGGCCCTTGATCAGCTGGAGCGGGGTGCCGCCGTCGCCATCGCCATCGCCGCCGCCGCCATTGCCGTTGCCCTCGCCGCCGGCGCCCGTGCCGGGGCCCGGCAGCGGCGCGGCGCCGGCCGAGGGGGCGGTGCCCGGCCCGGCGATGGGTGCGGCGGCGACCGGCGGCGGGGGCGGCGGAATCGCCACCCTGGGGGCGACGATCTCGGTCGGTTTGGCGCGCAGATTGGCCGGCGCCGCCTTGCCCGACTTCTTGTGCGAGGCGCGGGGCGGCTCGGGCACCGTCTTTGGCGGCGGCGGGGGCGGGGTGACGCTGAACAGCGTGAGCGGGTCGCTGATGCTGCGCTGCATGCCGACCGCCAGCCCGGCGATCAGCACCCAGGCGAACAGCGCCTGCACGGCCGCGGCGCCGGCCGCGCTGGCGATGCGCCCGCGCGTCCAGCGGCCTTGCCCCGCGCGATAGCCGTCACTGGTCATAGCCGTGCGTTGCCGCACTCCTCCTCGAAAGCGACGCGCTTGCGCCGTGGCGGATGAACCCGCGCTGGCTGATGCATGTTCCGTCGCGCTCGCGGTCGGCCTATGGCGGCGGCGTGAGTCTCCCCGATCCCACCGCTTTCATCGTCGCCAACCTGCCGCTCGTCGCGGTGCCGGGCATTGCCGAAATCACGCTGCACAAGGCCGCGCCGTGGAGCCGGCTGGCGACGCTGGCCGCGCGCGACCCCGACTTCGCCTCGCCTTACTGGGCCTATCACTGGGCCGGCGGCCTGGCGCTGGCGCGCTTCGTGCTCGACCATCCCGAACGGGTGGCGGGGCGCCGCGTGCTCGACCTTGGCGCCGGCGGCGGGCTGGTCGCGATCGCCGCGGCGCGGGCCGGCGCGGCGCGGGTGATCGCTGCGGATGTGGACCGCTACGCGCTCGCCGCGCTGCGCCTCAACGCCGCGCATAATGGCGTGGTGGTGACGGCGATCGAGGGCGACCTGACGCAGGGGCCGCCACCGGCGGTCGATGTCGTGCTGGTCGGCGACCTGTTCTACGCGCCCGACCTCGCCGGGCGCGTGACGGCGTTCCTCGACCGCTGCCGCGCCGCCGGCATCGCGGTGCTGATCGGCGACCCGTGGCGCGCGCACCTGCCGATGGCGCGGCTGACCGAGCTGGCCAGTTACGAGGTGGCGGAAACCGGCGCCGCGACCCGGCCGAGCGCGGTGTTCGCCTTCGGCCCCTGAGCGGGTCGTTACGGCAGGGATATATTCGCCTTGCCGGCCGTTGGGTGTAACAGAAACGTCATGCCAGTTCTTCCTGACCGGGAATGACCGATGCTCGCTCGCCTCCGTCGCCGCTATCTCGACATCCTCGCCTCGGTGTACATCTATAACGAGCATCGCGGTTATAGCAGCCTCGACCGCGTGCTGGTCGCGGTACGCGCCAAGTTCCCCGACGCCGCCGGCTTCATCGCCCAGGTCGAGAAGCACCGCGCCGACGAGCGCAAGCATTATCTCATGTTCCGCCGCTATTTCGAGAATCTCGGCGCGATGCCCTATGCCGTCGACATCACCTGCGGGCATATCGACCGGCTGATCAAGCTGACCTTCGGCTGCCATATCGACGATCTCGATACCGACGCGGTGATCGCCGACGACGCGCTGTTCAACAAATTGTGCCGCATCATCATGCTCACCGAGCAACGCGGCATGCGCCAGGTCGACACGCTGCTGCGGTCGTTCCTCGTCACCTCGGACCGCGCGCTGATCAAGATCTTCCGCGTGGTCGAGCGCGACGAGCCGTCGCACTGGATGCCGTACGAGGCATGGCTTGCCGACCATCAGGGCGGCCGTCCGCGCCTCGCCGAGCGTATCGCCGACAGCTGGGTTCATGCCAGCCTGGTGCTGGCCAAGCTGCCGTTGCTGTTCCTCAACCCGTGGCTGGCGCGGCGGGCGGACTGGCAGGATGCCGGCGACGGCGCGGCGGCGCCTGCCGCGCGCCTTGCCGGCCTGCCCGCCGGCTAGCTCGGCACGCCCGCCAACGCCGCCCGGCGCGCGTGACGCGGTCGCGTTACGCCACGCCCGCGAAACTCCCGGACGCCCCGCGCGCGCCGCTCAGGCATAGAGGCACGAGACATCCCATTTCAGTCCGCGCAGCGCGACCACATGGCCGTCGATGCAGATCGGCGCGGCGACCAGCCTTATCCAGCGCCGGTCGCCCTGCATGGTGAAGATTTCGACATCGAGCGTGAAGCCGCGGCGATGTTTGATGGCATAAGCGCGCAGCCGCTCCATCGGCGCGCGCGACAAGGTGCCATAGCGCGCGACCGACTCCGCCCGCGACACCAGCGCGTCGCGCGGGATGCCGAACAGGTCATGCACCTCCGGCGACCAGGTCAGGCGGTTGTCGCTGAGGTCGCAACGCCAGTGGCCGATGCCGCGCTGCCGCAGCAGGCGCGTCTCGCGGACCGGATCGATCGTGCCCTCGCCATGCATCAGCTGCCCGAGCTCGAACCGGCATCGGTCCTCGAACAGCGGCCAGCTATGGTAGAGCGGCAAGGGCTCAGTGGGCAGCACGGGCGATCCTAACTTCGATCGCCGATGGTGCGGCCGTTCCGCTAAGAATTCCTTACCATCAGGGGTAGGAATATCCGCTGCCCGCCGCGGCAAGGCTGACGGGCCCGCTGGCGCCGTACCGTGCCAAACGAGAAGCCGTGTTCCTGCGCGCGCAGGAACCCAGAGCCACGAACGTTACGCGTGTAACCCTGGGCTCCTGCTTTCGCAGGAGCACCTCATTTGTCGGAGCGAGAGAAGCGCTATTTCTTCTTGCGCTTGCCCTTCTTGCCCCTGGTCTCGTCCTGACCCAGCGCCGAGGCGGCGATCGCCTTGATCTGGTCGATCGTCGGGATGATCCGGTCGGCCAGAATGTCCGAGGCGAGCTGGGAGATCCGCTCCGAGGTTTCCTTGAACACGGATTTGCGATCGGCCTTGCCTTTGCCCTTCGCCTTGGCCGGCGCGGCCGGCGGCGCGGCGACGGTGGCGGCGGGCGCTTTTGCCGGCCTGGCCGCGGCTGTCGCCGCCTTGGCCGGCTTCGGCGTCGTGGTGGCCGCCTTGGCGGCGCGCGGCTTGCTGGTCTTGGCCGGCGCGGGCTTGGCGGGCTTGGCCGCTTTGACCGGCTTCGGCGCGGCTGCCTTGGGTGCCGCCGGCTTGGGGGGCTTTGGCGCGGCCGCCCTGGCGGCCTTGGGTGCCGCCGGCTTGGCGGGTGTTGCAGTTGTCTTGCTGGGCGACTTGGCCATCGGTCCCTCCTGGTCGGGCGGGATCATCGCGCCCGATGCCGGGGAAGATGCACCGTGCCCGCGAAAATGTCGATGCGCTGCATGTCGTGGCGCTCAGCGCGCCGTCAGCCGCCGGCGGTTGGCGCGGACCTTGCGGCGATAGAAGCCGATCGCCTTGCGCGTGGCGCCGGCCGGCGCGGTGCCGAGCCGGCCGGTCATCGCCGCGACCTGCAGCTCGAAGGTCGCCTGCATCTTCTCGGCGAACATCAGGTTGGTCTCGGCCAGCGCATCCGACCCGCCCATCGCGATGCGCGCGGTGCGCAGCGCCATCACGGTCGATGCCTCGCTGCCCAGCGACCAGGCATCCATTCCGGCATTGAACCAGTCGCCAAAGGCCGATTTGCGCATCTTCATGATTTTCCCCGAGGCTGCCCTGTCGCGCCGGGTGACCCAACGGATCACCGGCATGATCGGGTCCGGCGCGCGCGTCAAGGATTCGAATTCGGCTGCGCCTATCCCACCAGCCAGGCGTTGAAGGTGGCGAGGTCGAGCGCCTGGAGGAAGCGGACGCCGAGCCGCCCGTCCTCGACCCACACCACCTCGGCGCTGCGCGGCGGCAGGCCGTCGATCGTCACGACGACCGGATCGCGCATGCGGAAGGCGGCGGTGTCGCCGAGGCAGGCGCCGGTCAGCGAGATGTTGAGCAGTTGCGCCGGCTGCGCCAGCTGGTCGCGTCGCACCACCGCCTCGGCGCTGCGCTCGAAGCGTGGCAGCCGCGCGCGCACGGCGATCGTCGCCTGGTCGGCATGGCCGAGCAATATCTCGACCGCCAGTTCGGCGGCGAACTCGACCCCGGCATGCGGTTCCCTGACCCAGCGCACCACGCCCTCGACGCGCCGGCCGGAGCGGAATTCGACGCTCAGCGCCTGGCCGGGACGGAGCACCTCATGCGTCTCGATGCGCATGCCGGTGCTGGAGATGTCGCGCACCTTGCACATCTGCGCGACGCCCTCGGTGACCAGCTTGGCCAGCACGAGCACGGAGACGTGACGGTTGGCGCGCCGGCGATCATCGGCGGCGGCGTCATGGACCGTGTCCTGGGGATCGGGGTCGGGCGCCGCGTCGGCCGACGCATTGCGGTCTGTCACGGGGTCGTCGCCCATTTGAACAGTTCGAAGGCGGTGGCGATGATCGCCAGCCACAACAAGGCGGCGACCGGCAGCGCCATCAGCAGGCCCAGCGCGGGGCTGTCGGCGAAACGCACGCTCCGCGTGCCATCCGCCTGGTGATCGACGCGTTGCATGAATCGTTCCTCCCAGTTCAGTATGACATCGGACGAAGCGCCGAGGAAATAGGGTAATTCTACTAACGGTACGGTAAGGCTGCGGTAACCTTTCGGTGAGGAATTCGCGTTTTGCGCGCGCGCCCTTCGCGGGCCGCGAACCGCCGGTCGAGGCGCCGTGCATTGGCCGTCAAGTAATTGTCGGCAGGCCATTATGGCGTTGCCCGCCGGGGCCGTCGCGGGATAGCATCGCGGCAAGGGCATAGGGGAAGAACATGCGTTGGACGGCTCGGGCATCTATCGTTGCGGTCGGTCTGCTGGCGGCGCCGGCCGCGCATGCGGCGGACAAGGTGACGATCGCCCCGCCGCCGCCCTGGGTCGTGCCGGTCGCCGTGCCCGCCGTGCCGCCGGCGGGCGACGACGCCACGGTCGCGGTGCTGCTGCGCGACGAGCAATATGACCTGCGCCCGGCCAGGCAGAGCCGCTATTTCGAGTCGGTCTATCGCATCAACAAGCCGGAGGGGCTGTCCGCGGGGCAGGTCGCGCTGTCGTGGAACCCGGATATCGAGGCGGTGACGGTGCACCGGCTGGTCATCCGGCGCGGCGACAAGACGATCGACGTGCTGGCGGGCGGCCAGACCTTCACCGTGGTGCGGCGCGAGACCAATCTCGAAAATGCGGTGCTCGACGGCGAGCTGACCGCGACGCTGCAGCCCGAGGGGTTGCAGGTCGGCGACGTGATCGACCTGGCGGTGACGGTGGTGCGCAGCGATCCGGCGGTCGGGCAGCATGTCGAGATGATCGCGGCGTCGTGGAACGGCGCGCCGTTCGCCCGCGCGCATCTGCGCGCGAGCTGGCCGAGCAACCTGGCGATGCGCTTGCGCAGCGCGGGCGGCCTGCCGGCGCTCAAGCCGGTCAAGGCCGGCGGCATGACCAGCGTCGAGCTGTCGATCGACGATCTCAAGCCGGAGAAGGAAATCAAGGGCGCGCCGCTGCGCTATCAATATGGCCGGCTGGTCGAGATGAGCGACCTGGCCGGGTGGCCGGGCGTCGCGGCGCTGATGCTGCCGCTTTACGACAAGGCGGCGACGCTGCCGGCGGGCGGCGCGCTGCACGCCGAGATCCAGCGCATCAAGGCCGCCTCCAGCGATCCGCGCACCCGCGCCGAGGCGGCGCTGCGGCTGGTGCAGGACCGGATACGCTATGTCTTTCTCGGCATCGACGATGGCGGGTTGATCCCAGCCGATGCCGAGACCAGCTGGGCGCGGCGCTTCGGCGACTGCAAGGGCAAGACGGCGATGCTGCTCGCGCTGCTGCACGGCCTCGACATCACCGCGGTGCCGGTGCTCGTCAATGCCGGGCTGGGCGACGGGCTCGACCAGCGGCTGCCGCTGGTGTCGCTGTTCAACCATGTGCTGGTCAAGGCGACGATCGGCGGCCGCGACTATTGGCTCGACGGCACGCGCAGCGGCGATCGCGGCCTGGACGACATCACCACGCCGCCGTTCCACTGGGGCATGCCGGTGGCGCCGGGCGCGCCGGCGCTGGTGGCGATGATGCCCAAGCCGCTGGCCGAGCCGTCCCTCGATATCCTGTTGCGGCTCGACGCGAGCGCCGGCTTGGCCCAGCCCGCCCCGGCGCATGCCGAGCGCATCCTGCGCGGCGACATGGCGATCGCCACCAACCAGCACATCGCCCAGCTGTCGGGCGAGACGCGCGACCAGGCGCTGCGCGATTACTGGAAGTCCTTTTACGACTTCATCACGCCGGCGAAGACGAGCTTCGCCTTCGACGCCGACAAGCGCCAGCTGACGCTGGTGATGGACGGCACGGCGAAGATGGAATGGAATGACGGCTTCTACCAGACCGACAGCACCGAGGTCGGCTACAAGGCCGATTTCACGCGCGAGCCCGGGACGGACAAGAGCGCGCCCTATCTCGTCAACTTTCCCTTCCATACCAGGGTGCGCGAAACGGTGACGCTGCCGCCGGGCGCGTTCAGCCTCTATCATCCCGACGATATCGACCGCACCGCCGGCGGCATCGCCTATCGCCGCCATGCCGAGATCAAGGGCAATGTGTTCACCGTCGAGGAGGTGGAGCGCAGCATCCAGCCCGAATTCCCCGCCGCCGATGCGCCGGCCGCCGAGGCGGCGTTGCGCGAGCTGTTCAAGCAGACGCTTTACATCAAGAAACCGGGCGATTACCGCCTGACCGAGGCCGAGCTGACCGCGACGCTGGCGACCACGCCGACCACCGCCGACGCCTTCGTGACGCGCGGCAACAGCCTGCTCGAGCACGAACGCTATGAGGCGGCGATCGCCGACTTCGGCAGCGCGCTGGCACTCGATCCGCGCAATGTCTCCGCGTTGGCCGATCGCGGCATCGCGCGGGCGCATCAGGGCGACACCGCCACAGCGGCGCGCGATTTCGACGCGGCGGCGGCGATCGATCCGCGCAATGCGGTGGTGTTTCGCGGGCGCGCGCTGATCGCGTCGCATGACGGTGACGTGAAGGCGGCGATCGCGGCGCTGTCCACCTCGCTGGAAATCGAGCCGACCAGCCTGTGGGCGCTGGCATTCCGCGCGCAACTCTATCACCAGACCCAGCAGGATGCGCTCGCCGCGGTCGATGCGCGCGCGGTGCTCAAGGCCAGTCCGAGCGTGGTCGATGCCTATCTGCTGCTCGCCAACATCGCCCGGGCGCGGGGCGACAAGGCCGAGGCGCTGCGCCAGGCGGCGGCGATGACCGCGGCCAACCCCGACAATGGCTATGCCCATGTCGCCGCAGCGCGGCTCTATGCGAGCTATGACGATCGCGACACGGCGCTGCACGAGCTCGATCGTGCCATCGCGATCAAGCCCGAGGCCTATATCTACCTCAATCGCAGCATGGTGCGCGCCACCACGGCGTGGGCGGCGCGGCTGGCCGACCTCGACGCGGCGTTGAAGCTCGATCCGCACTCGATCGAGGCTATGAGCGTCAAAGCGAACGTGCAGCGTGCGCAGGGCGATTTCGCCGGCGCGGTCGCCACGCTCACCGCCGCGCATGCCGTCGCGGCGCGCGACCCGATGGTGCTGGTCGCGCGCGGTATCGCCTATGTCAAACTCGGCAAGGCGGCACTGGCCGAGCAGGATTTCGCCGCCGCGCGCAGCCTCGCGACATCGGCCCCCGCGCTCAACGCGCTGTGCTGGGAGAAGGCCACCGCCAATGTCGCGCTCACCTCCGCGCTGGCGGACTGCGACGCGGCGCTGGCAAGGTCGCCAGACGACGCCGCCATTCTCGACAGCCGGGGTCTGGCGCTGTTGCGGCTGGGCCGCGACGAGGAGGCGATCGCCGCCTATGACAAGGCGCTAGCCAAACGCGGCACCGCGCCCACCTCGCTCTATGGCCGCGCGGTGGCCGAGGCGCGGCGCGGCGCGCTGGACAAGGCGCGCGCCGACCTGGCGGCGGCGCTGGCGTTCGATGCCAATGTCGGCGCCGACTTCGCCGGTTATGGCGTGGCGGTGCCGGCCGGGCTGGAGACCAAGGGAGCGCCGGCGCCGAAGACCTGAGCCGCGCAAGCGCTCCTTAACCGTGCCGCTATTATGCCGGTGCGGTGAAAGACCTGGTCGTCCTCGCGGCACCCTGCCTGATGCTGGCGATGCTCTATTGCTGCTGGCGGGCGGTGAGCCTGTTCGGCACGTGGCGCGCCGCCACCGCGACGGTGCGCGACAGCGACTATAGCGAGCGCGAGCGGCAGGACGATTTCTGGCACTTCGGCTTCACCATCGGCACGATCCGCGGCTGGAACTGGCGCGACGGCGAAAATGCCCGGCTGATCACCGACAGGGTCGCGTTCACCGACGCGGCGGGCGAGCAGCACCGCGCCACGGTCGAGCGCCGCGTGCGCCGCGGCTGGCGGCCAAGCGGTGCCTATACCGTGTGGTACGACCCTGCCGACCCGGCGCGGGTCACCGCATTCGGCCCGGGCTATTGGCTGATGATGGCGCTGGCCTTCGGCGTCGCGCTGGCTGGTCTGTTCGGGCTGTGCGTGGATCTCGCCAGGTTCTGATCGCCGCCGCCACGGACCCGTTCGTCGCGCCGGCGCGTTGGCGCAGGCAACAGGTCGAGGGTCGAACGAATGTCACATCGCGCGCGCCGCGCCGCCACCGCCTTTGCCGCAGCCGCGGTCATCGCACTGCTGCCGGCCTGCCATGGCGATGCCGATCAGCGCACCCACGAGACCAACAGCCACGGCTTCGTGCCGCCGGCACCGCTGCCGCCCAAGCCGATCGCGGGCCAGACCCCGCTGACCGCGCTCGACGCCTATCTCGGGCATGATCCGCACGAGCCGGTCGATGGCGTCTTGTTCTTCGACCGCACCGACGTGTCGAACGCGCTGGTCGCGGCGGTGAAGGACGAGCGCGTGCGCCGCGAGTTCCGCGAGGGCACCGGCCCGGCCCGGCCGATCTTCGCGCAAGGGCAGCGGATCGCCGCCTGGGGCTGCGAGGGACGGGCCTGCGCGGGCCGCAACTGGACCTTCTTCCTCGATCGCACGACCGGCAAGGGCGAGGCGTGCTTCCACGACGCGACGACGATGGGCGCGACCAGCCACTGGTATACCGGCAACCTCAAGCCGTCGGTGCGCGGTGGGGCTTGCCCGTCGGGTTAAAGCCGTCCTCTTTTCGCCAAGGGCGTGGTGTTGTTGAGAGATGGCATGCGGATAGAGCAGACGGTCGTTGCACCACCGCCGGAAAGGTTACATCCAGAAGCATGGATCGCCGCTCCTTCATCACCGGGCTCACCCGCGCAGGTGTTGCTATCGGTGCTCTCCGTCCGGTTCGAGCGGTAGCGCAGGCGATTGCGGCGCCGACCGGAAACCCGGCGGTGTGGGCGCGACGGGCCGAAGAAATGAAGGCGCAGGCACTTGCCGCCTTGCCGTTCGAGCGGGTCGAGGCGACGGGCCGCGATGCCCTCGCGACCTGGGAGAGGTTACGCGACGCCGGGCGGGGCTGGCCGGTCGTGGTCGGCGGCGACGACGAACTCGATCGCATAGCCGAGCAATTTGGCATTGCCGCCGATCAGGTCGCAATTCGCGGGATCGCAACGCCGGACATGGCTCCCGCCGCGATCCTCGCCCGCGCCGCTGCCTTGCGCCACCCACAAAGCCTGACGGCGGTGCGCGCCACAGAAGCACGCCGAGCTGAGCAATTCGAACGCGATCACCAAGGGCAGATCGACGGGCTGCTGACGCGCATGATCCAGCTCGACCCTGATGGAAAGTCGCGCGACCTTTCGCCGGCCGAGATGCGTCAGCGCGTGGCCGACGCGCGGAATGCGCCGCGCGAGCCGGCGATCGGCGATTGGCCGACTGGGGTGGCACCCGAGGGTCCGGGGCTGACTCTTGCCAACGACTTGCGCGGCAAGCCACTCGACAAGGTGCATATCCTGCTGATCCCGACCACCGAGAGCGCAGCGGTGCCGGCCTTTCTGCGCTGGGGCGGGTGGAATGCCTGCCCGGCGCCGGAATATCATGTCGCCGCGCTACGCTCCTGGCATGAGCGTTACGGCGCGGAACTTGTCGCGATCGGCGGCGACGTGCTTAACCTGCGGGTGACGCGGCGGCCGCAGAGCCGTGATGAGGCGCTGGCGCTGGCGCGCGAGATGTATCTTTATGACGAGGACATCGTGTCGCAGGGCACGGAGACCTTCGCGGCGCTTGGCGCGATGCTGATGGCGAACGATTGGTGGTTCTTCTGGTGGGATTGACGTCTTAGCGCTCACCACCGGTGATCCCGAGCGGGTCCCCGACGACGTTGCCGCTACGCTTCGCCGCGCTTAGTCTTCCCGCTGCAACTGGCAGGAAGATGATCAATGAAACGAATCACGTGGCTGGTCGGCGCGGCGCTGATGCTGAGCGGCGCGGGGGCTGTGGCGCGGGTCGACAGCGGCAAGGCGATCGCGGTCGCGCTCGCCGATCCCGCGCGCCCGGCCGAGGATATAGCGCGCGACGCGGCGCGGCATCCCGCCGAGACGATCGCCTTCGCGCGGGTCAAGCCGGGCGACCGGGTGGTCGATTTCGTCATGGGTGGCGGCTATTTCACCCGCATCCTCGCCAGGGCGGTCGGGCCCAAGGGGCAGGTCTACGGCTTCATGCCGGACGAGTTCATCAAGTTCAAACCGGAATATGGCACCGACCAGAAGGCGATCGCCGCGGCCTATGCCAATGTCGTGGCGATCAACGGATCGATGGGCGCGCCCGCCTTGCCCGACAAGGTCGACGTCGCGATCACGGTGCAGAATTATCACGATATGCACCTCGGCCTGTTCCCGGCCGATACCGCGGCCAAGGCCAATGCCGCGCTGTTCAAGGTGCTGAAGCATGGCGGCACGCTGCTGGTCGTCGACCATGCTGCGCTTGACGGGTCGGACCTGACCGTGCCGGGCAGGCTGCACCGGATCGACCCGGCGATCGTCAAGGCCGAGTTGGCGACGGCGGGTTTCCGCTATGACGGCGAGTTGACGATCCTGCGCAACCCGGCCGACCCACACACCGCCTCGGTGTTCGACCCGGCGATCCGCGGCCATACCGACCAGTTCGTCTATCGCTTCGTCAAACCCTGAGCCCGGCTGGCGTGACGCGCCGCAGTGCGCGTCACGCCGCTCGGGCGATCAGTCCCCCGGCGCCTCGGGGCCGCCCATCGGACCTGGGCCGTCATGGCCGCCATGGCCACCCATGCCGCCATGGCCGCCAGCATGATGCAGCCGCATCAGCGCCTCGAACAGCTGCCGCTGGTGCGGGTCGAGGGCCTGGTAAAAGGCCCTGGCGGCGGCGATGCGGCGCTGGCCGGCTTCGGCGCGATGCGCGAGCAGGGCCTGTTCGTGGTCGAGGCGATCGGTGAAGCTGGGCGGTGCGGACCCGGCGGGCGGCGGCGCGCCTTCCATCGGCATGTCCATCCGCTCGCTGCCGCCGGGATGCGACGCCGCGAGGAAGGCATCGAGCGCCAGGCGTTGCGCCGGCCTGAGATCGAGCAGCAGCGCCATGTCGTCGGCGTGGCGCTGTCGCATCCGCTGCATCATCTCGCGCATCATCGCGGGGTCGTGGTGCCGCATCGCCATCGGCGGCGCGCCGGGCGCGGGCGCGTTCTGCGCCGCGACGGGCATCGCGGCGGCGGCCAGCAGCACGGCCAGCAACGGTTTCAGGGTCATCACCATCTCCTCCTGTCGAACGTCATGCCGGCATGATGGCGGCGATTTGTATCAGCAATATGCCCGAATTGTTTCATGACGCGTCAAGTATCGCGCTAGCGCCGCTACGGGCGGCTAGCCGTCCTCGAGGTCGAGGAACGCGACGACATCATTCTCGGTCGCGATCCACAGCGCGGCCTGCACCTCGGCCGGCTCGCGCCGCCCGGCCTGCATCGCCTCGGCCAGCGGACCGTAGAACAGCGTCACCGCGACCGGATCGCCGTCATCGAGGAAATAGAGGCGGACGTTCGCGCTGGGAGACGGTACGCATGGCGGTGCGATGCCGCCGACCGGGCGGCAGCGCAAGCCGGTATGTGCCTCGCCGACCGAGGATGCCGCAACGCCCGCCAAACCTCACCCAAACTACGGCGCCATATGACTCTCGACCGGCTTGAACGCACCGCCATTGTCGGTCGGGCAGCCGGCGCGGCGCAGTTCGGCTTCCATCGCGTTGAGGCGCATGATTGCCTTGGCGCCGGCGCCGATCCCCTGGCTGAGATTCTCGGGGCGGTCGGCCAAGCCGTCGGCGAGATTGGCGTCGCGGAACTGCTCCATCATCTTCTCGCAGGTTTCCGGGTCGGCGCGCGGCGGGGCGGTGAGTTTGTTGAACTCGCCCTCCATCGCCATCGAGAACAACGCCAGCGTCAGCCCCTTCGAACGGAAGGCGGGCGAGACGAAATCGTCGGGCGCGTCGCCGCGCTCGACACTGGCCACGACGCGGGTCTGCTTGCCGCCGTCGATGGGGGTGAAGGTCGCGGTCATCTTCGTCGCCACCTGTTTGCCGCTCATCACATACCAGGTCATGTGGTCGTCGGCGGTCTCCAGCCGGATTTCGGGCTTCACCCCGCCGGCGGCTTCCGCGGTCGAGCCCGGCGCGCCGGGCTGGGCGGTGATGTCGAGATCGCCCAGCGCGCGCATTACCTGGGCCTGGGGCTTGCCCACCGTGCGCGAATAACCGCCGCCGCCGAACGCGCCGGCGAAATAGCCGCCGATGCCGAGCAGCATGGCAAGGAAGGCGAAGGCTTTCATGGTGGCAAGTCTCCCGGTTTGCCCGGGAGGTGTGGTCGGGGGGCGATGAAAATCGCGTTACATCAGGTGGTTAATTCCGCGACCACGTCGTCGCGCGCGGTGACGCGCTCGAAATCGCGGACGATCTCGGCGAGCGTCGACAGCGCCAGCACCTGCGGGTCGCGCGACGAGGGGATCAGGCCGATCGGGGCGTGGAGTCGGGCGATGTCGTCGGCCGGCACGCCGGCCTCGGCCAGCGTCTCGGCACGGTGCCGCTGGGTCGCGCGGCTGCCCATCGCGCCGACATAGAAAGCGCGGCCGGCCAGCGCGCGGGCGATCAGCGCGGTTTCCCAGTCATGGTCGTGGAACAGGAAGGCGATCGCGGTCCAGGGATCGGCGGTGAGGTCGACCGGCCGGTCGACGATGGCGCGGTCGGGGGTCATCGCGGTGACGCGGGCGTCGGCGGTGACGGCAAGCGCGGCGAGCGCCTCGACGCTGGCGCCGTGGCCGATCACGGTGAGCGCGAGCGGGGGGAGATGCGCGACGGTGAAATGTGCCGCGCCGCGCCGCGTGCGCCCTGGCGCGCTGCCCGGCTCGACCGCGATCGCGCCGTCGCCGACCGGCAGGGTGAGCAGGGCAGGGGTGCGATCGGCAAGCAGCGCGGCGATGCGGGCGATCGGCGCGGCATCGGCGACCGGGTTGATCAGCACATCGACCGATCCGCCACAGGGCAGGCGGATATCGAGATAGGGCGAGCCGGCGCCGAAGCGGATCTCGCGTGGGACGCCGGCGACGATCGCCTCCACCGCATCGGCGACCACCGCCGCCTCGATACAGCCGCCCGACAGCGAGCCGCGAAAGCTGCCGTCCTCAGCGACCGCGAGATGCGCGCCCGGGTTGCGCACCGAGCTGCCCGAGACGCCGGTTATCGTGACCAGCGCGGTGCGCGCGCCGGCGGCGGCCTGTTGCGCGAGGAAGGGGAAAATGCCGCTATCGTCCATGCTTGTATCTTTGGGGGGAATTTGGGGAGGTCGACCCGGGAGGAGGGACAAGCCGCTCGCCCGAGGGATCGTTGCTAGGTGTTGTGGTGCTTCCTCAACCGTCACCCAGGGGTGCAATCCGATACACGCGAACGTTTCGAAAGTGGTGTCAAGCACTCGTTCGGCAACTACGATGCAAACGACACATCCCCTAACGCGATATTAGGGCATGAGCGGCAAACAAGCGTCATGGCCGCTTCCACAGCCTCGCAACCTTTGTCCGCGCCCGACGCCGTTTCGATCCTCGAGCGGAGGACACCGGCCGAACGCCACGCCATAGCGCGTCTACTCGATACGCGTGAAGCGATAGACCTTCTCGGCTGGATCGCTGACCAACCCGACTGTGATCGCGCCACTGCCTCGATGATATTCTGGCGCATGTTGTCGATACCGGGCCGCTACGACGGACCTGAGGATTTTGCGGCGCGTAACGCCTTGCTTTCAAGGGTGCTCGGCAGATGCCGTGACGGCGGCTATCCGTCTTGTGATATTGCCTGGGACGGGCTGGAGGCATGGGAACGATCTTCGTTGATCGATGCCTCGCCCGTGACCGGTGTGCAATGTGCGACGGAAAGTCTCCCGCCAATGATGCGCGGACCTTTCGGTCATCAGGAGGCAAGGCCCGCATGGGACACGTTGCTCGACGAGGACATTGCGTGGGATGACATTTTCGATTCGATGTGGTGCCGACATCCTGACGACGCCGGGGTCGCGGACTATCTGATCCGTCAAGGCGCGGCTGTCTGGCTAGCCGCGATCGACGATCTCATCAGTGCAGATTCGAAATATCTGCTCGAGTGGATGGCGCGCCAGCCCGAATGCCCCAAATCGGCAGCCGGGCGCATAGCGCACCTTCTTGGCCAGGATTGGTCGGACTTCCGCTCCGGTGGTGAGCCGACGACGCACGGAGAAGGAGAGACCCGGCAGGCTTCTCGACCCAATGATTTCAGCTATTTTTGTCTCATCGGCTGCCGCGGCGGACTGCTGCCGCGTCCCCGCGCGGCAGCCATTGCAGAATGGCAGAAGGCAACGGCATCGGCTGGCGCTTCACGCGAATTTGTGGCGTCCGCTCAAGGCCGCCCGCTCTCCCATGCAGAGCCCGCTGCGACAGCGGTCGAACGCTTCTGCTACGGTGGTAAGTTCACGGGCGCTCAAGCGCAGATGGATCGCTGCTGGCGCCGCTTCAACATGCTGTTCCTTTGCGGTGGCGTCACGCTTCTGATTCTCATGCGAGCCGGAGCGCCGCATATCGCTTTCGCGGTCTTCCTTGCGCTCGTGGCCTTCGTCAGCGTTGCGCAATCCTCCTGGAAGATGGGCTCAAGCATTCGCCTTGTTACCTGGTGGATTCTGGTCATCGGCGTCGTTGCTGCATTTACAGGCATCTTCCGCACGATCGACTACCGCTGAACGGTGGAGTCACTGTTGAGCACGCGCCGTTAGCGCGCACGTAACCACTTGCCTGCGATAGGGGCCGGAGCGATCTCGAGGCTACCGATCATGATCTTTTCCGAGAACAACTACGGACGGCTGGCAGCGACGGGGCTCCTCCTGCTCTGGGTGGCGGTCGGTTCGGCGGCGATGATCCTGATGACGGATGGAGCCCATCTCATCGGGCACGGAATCTCCAGCCTGCTGTACGTGATCAGGCCGGTGGTCGTTGTCGCCGGCCTGCTATGGCTCCTGCCGTCGGCGCTCGGGAGCCTCCGGGACGTCAGCGAGATCGTGCGCTACGATTACACTCCGATCCCCAAGCAGCTGATCGTCACGGTCGTGCTGCTCAGCGTCGCGTTGGGCGCGATGGCGATCATCGCCAACCAGATCTACCTGCTGCCTTATTTCAAAAGGCTCGGCCCGCCATGGGCCGCGATGACGGCGCCCGTCCTGTCGATGGCGGTGCTTGTGGCCATCGCCGTCACCTATGCCGGAGCGGCAGCCTGGTTCGCGATATTTCCCGCGATTGCCTCCGATCGGAACGCCTGAGCCAAATCTGGTGTCACCTCGCGGATCTGCGTTGGAGGCTGCCAGGTCTGTATGTTGAACACGCTGCGCACGGCCAGGTCGATCCTTGATAAAAAATTATCGAAGCGATCATTATCTTAGGCCCGAGCGAGGACGGTCACGCAGGTAGTGCATGAATATGACGGCAAGCGACGAGACCTTGTCTCGCTATCACGGCCAATTCCCGCTCGATGAGGCTGTCATCCGGCAGTTGAAGGATGCTCTGCTCCAGCCGAGTTCAGCGGAACTCCGCATCTTTCTGGAAAGCGCGATCGATACCGGCACAGACCTGTTGAGCACCGACCAGATGACCCTCATGCGAAAGGTCGTCGAGCGGTCCCCACATCTGTTTTGCTCCGAGGCGATCGAGCGGGCGACGGTCGCCAAATCACTGGTCGGTCGCTTGTACCTGAAGCCGATGTGGGATCCCGAACTTCGGCAGATCCAGCAGATTTGCTCCTGGTGCAAGCATGGTTATCGCGACTTCGCCCCCGGCTTCTCGCCCGCCGATACGGATCGTCTGTTGCGGGCGCGCACGCTCGCGACGGAGGACATCAGCGCGACCAACGAGTTCCAGGAAGTCGCGCGATACCTGGGCAGCGCGTTCGATATCGAAAGTGTCTGGGACGGCGATCCGCGCCGCTTGCGCCTCTATCAAAGCCTGATCGAACGTCTCGAACGGGCGGAGGCCGCAACGCGGCAGAACGAAGCCCGGAGAGCGGAGGCCAACGTCGCGCCGCGGGAGGTGCGCGGCCAAGCCCTTTCGGCGGCGCGCGAATCGGAGCGCTTTTTCAGGGAGGATGATTACGCGCTTCTCGAGGCGCTGCGCCGCGTGACAGGTTCAAGGGAGGGGTCGGGTGCTGCTGCGGCAAGGGCCGAGCGTGACAGCGCCATCGAAGAGCGGCGCGCGCGGCTTTTCGACCGTGTCTCGCCGATCTGGCGTGAGCCATTCGCGTGGCTCCTGGATTTGCCCTACACCGCCGACGAACAAAGGAAGGCACTGCAAACAGAGCCGAAACTTACCGCCCTTGTCGGCCTGAGCGAAGTCGAACGGGGCGCAATCCTGGCGGACCTTGCCGGTTTGCGGATAGCCTATCCCGATTGGGTCAATGGCCGAACCCCGCCTTCGCTCGACAGGCTCGACGGTCTCGCACGCAAATCGGCTCGATCGGGGATCGACGACACCCCCTTTCATGCCTGGATAAAGCTCGGCGTCATTGCCTCGTTGCTCATCCCTCATCAGATGCGCCTCGACGACGAGGCGATGGCGAAGGTCATCACCACCGCCCAGAATTGGCGTGAATTCTGCGATTTCGGGTTGTTCTCATCCGCCGAGCTGACGCTTGCGTCCGGACCGGCGCCACGCACCGTCGCGGCGCTGCGTGCTCTGGCGATCCGGCCGAGTCATGCGATTGTTCCAGGAAATGCCGGGCCGGAATATGAAGGCGACGTCTGGTGGAACGGCGCGCCGAAGCGGGCGCTCGACCTTGTCGCCCGTTACGATCGGCCTTCGCCCGCCAAGGCTTTGCTCCGCTTCTTCGGCGGAAGGGGAAAATAACAGACCTCCGGTCGAGTTCTGAACAGGGTGCTGTTGCTCAAATGGGACAATCGGTTGGTCAGCCCGGCCTGCCCGATCGCCCATCATTGTTAGCCGTTCTTAAAGGCATAGGGGGACATACCCGCGCGGACGCCAGAAAATTGGGGGTGACAATGTTCGGCAGAAAGAAAGTCCAGCTCGCGCTTCGTTTCGCAAATGACCCTCGGCCATCGCATTCCGGACCAGATGGACGATCAAACCAGGGCGCCGATGCAGCGATCGCCGCGCTGTCGGAAGCTGTTGGATTGGATCTGGATTTCGGCACCGCCTACATCTTCGCACCCAGCCATTGGCGGATTCCCGAGGTCGGCGACATGCTTCGAACTGCCGGCATCGAGCCAAATATGAAGGGCAATACACTTCAGCTTCTGAAGAGCCCGGCCTCGGTCGTAAAGCTGAAGGCGATGCCTGAAGATCATCCACTCCGGGCCGCGCTGGTAGAGGTTGGGTTCGGCATAGCGCTCTACGATCCTGACGCGGAAAACGGCTATTCCGATGGTCTCGTGACGATGCAGGCGAAGACGCTCAAAGATTTTGCCAGCAAGTATGACGATCCGAAAGCGCGCCGCTATGCCGTGTACGATTTCCATTCATGGAGCGGGGATGTGATGAAGGGGAAGGTGGTAATCCAGGGCTAAGTTCAACATCGCGCTCAGCGACATTTGGCGGCGCCAGCGGCGTCAGTTTATCTCGAAATGCGGCATGCTCAGCCCGTCATATCCATTACCATCATCCAACCGGCGGCCTTCATATCGAGGCTTCATGTTCGGTGGCAGGACTTCGGCTAGCTGGGCGTCGTCCAGCTTCACGCGATGCAGGGCTTCTATCTCGCGGCTCGCGTCAAAACGGATTTCGGATCGGGCGTAAAATCCGCTTTCCATACGCTCCCTGATCTCCCGCATCATCGCGCCGACCTCGCCCATCGAAGCTTCGCGCGCGCGATGGCCGTCACCGTCCGGACCGAGACAGTGGGACGGCTGGCATCCGAAAAATATATATACTGCGGTCGCAACGTCGCAGTCAGGCTGCCTGACGATCCATAATAGCGGGGCAATGCCATAGTCCCAATTGCAGTGCATTGCCGCCATATGCCGTTCATCCGGGGTGGCGTTCTTCAGCCATGCCGCGAATTTTACGAATTCCTCCGGAGAATAATCATTCCATGGTCGGCAATGAGCAGCCCATGTGTCGATCATCGCATCATCATTGTCCGTGATCTGCTTCCAGGCGTTCGCTTCCTCCCATTGCCGTGCCTTCAATTCGGCGCGTTCCTGCCAGAAAGCGCGGCGTGCTTGCGCGATCGCCTTGTGGTGAGGCTGCGAAATCTGGATTTGCGTCAGCGAATGATCGAACAAGAGACGAAGTTCGAAGCCATCCGGGGTCGGGCCGGAAAAGGTGGTGAAACCTGCGGCTTCGCTCGCTCGATCGAGGCCAAGATGTGCGATCAACGGGGCGGCTTCCGGCAGAGCCATGCCGATCGAGAAGCCGTAAAAGCTGAGTGACGAAGGGAAGGGCGCGCGGATGCCGAGTTGCTCGACGACGTTGGAGGTATCGAGGCCGCGAGGATCGTCGTTCCCCCTTTCGCCATAGGCCACCTTCACGCCGATCGCCTCGCCCGATCGATGCTCGTGAAACGCCTCTCTGGGAAAAATGCCTTCCACGGCCGCCCTGGAAGCCAGGGGGCGGAGGCTGGCGACGCGCTCTTCGTAGGTGCTCATGGGCCCAGCCTTCTAGGCTGATGTCGATGCCAACAGGTTAATGGACGCGGATCCCGATTTACAACCAGCCCCCGAGCGCGCGCAAAACCCCGCCGCGCGAAAGGAGATGGCGAGCAATGGCAATCGCGACCAGTCGCGTGACGGTGGTGTTGCTGGCGGCGGGGCGCGGGGAGCGGTTCGGGGGCGACAAGCTTGCCGCGTCGTTTCGCGGGCGGGCACTGGGCGAGCATGCGGCGGCGATACTCGCGGGATTGCCGTTCGCGGCGCATATCGCGGTGACCGGGCCGAGCGCGGTCGATCTCGCCGCGCTCGGGTTCGATCGCGTCCGCGCGCCGGCGGATGCGCCGATGAGCGTGTCGCTCAAGCTCGGCATCGCGGCGGCGGCGGAACGCGACTGCGATGCCTGCCTGGTCGCGCTGGCCGACATGCTGCTGGTGCCGGCTGCGCATATCCGCGCGCTGCTCGCCGCGCATGACGGCGCGCTGACTGCGACGCTGTCGGGCGAGATGCGGATGGTGCCGGCGCTGGTCGCGCGCTCGGCGTTTCCGTCGATCGCCGCGCTGAGCGGCGATCAGGGTGCGCGGGCGCTGCTGCGTGACGCGCCCGGCGATGCCGCGCGGAGCAGCGACCAGCCCGGCGGGAGATAGTCGAGCGACATGTAGAAATAGAAGGCGCAGCTGCCGTCTGGCCGGTAGCTGGCGCCCTTGACCATGCCGAAGGCGGTGCCGCCGAGGAACACCGGCGCGCCGCTGTCGCCGCCCTTGCATTTCGGCCCCGCCACCGCGACCCAGGTCGGCAGGCACGGTCCGCCGCACAGATCGCCGGCGGGGGCGAAATCGGTCAGCTGGACGGTCGAGCAGCTATAGCCAGTGGTCTCGCCGCGATGGCAGACATAGTCGCCGGCGCGGGTCGCGGCACGGCTGCGCTGGGCGAGCACCGGGCGCTCCAAGGTCTTGGCGGCGTCGTCATAGAGGGTGGGCGCCGCGGGCAAGCGGCTCAGCCCGATCTGCACGTCCTGATAGCCCCAGCCCCATTGGCCGAGATAGTCGAGCGGCACCGTGCCGCCGTGCGGGTCGACATAGGTCATCTGGTCGGCGCAGTGCGCGGCGGTGGTCAGGCCGTGGCGCGTGCCGTCGGTGACCGCGAAGCCGGTGGTGCAGGTATAGCGCTTGCCGTCGCCCGGCGCGCCCCACACGCGCGCGCCGCCGGCGAGGTCGAGATCGCGGTCGACGCGTTCCACCACGCTGATGCGCACCGGGACATGGGCGATGGCGGCGATGCGATCGCGCAGCAGATCGGCGCCGCCCGCCGCCTCGGCATCGGACGCGCCGACGGTCACGACCAGTTCGCCGCTGCGCGGGTCGAGCCCCATGCCGGGGCCGCGGCGCAGCAGCGCGCGGATCGCGCCCTGGTGCCAGGTCATCGCCCATATCACCTGCTCGCGCGTCGCGCCGGCGCCGGTGCGGAAGACCACCGGCACGGTCAGGCCGCCGGCGAGGATTCGGCGCTCCGGCACCGGGTCGCTCCCGGCGAGCACGACGACGATGCGCCATGCCGGGCGGTGCTCGACGACGATGCCGGTCAGCCGGCCGGCAAACTCGGCGGCAAGCGCGTCGGTTGCGGCGACGCTGTCCTCCTGTGCGGCGAGCCGGCGCCGCGCCTCGTCGAGCGGCACCCCATAGTCGCGGGCATATTCGCCCGCGTCGCGCGCCAGCGCCTGTTCGGGGAGTTCGAGCGTGATGGCCGGCGCGGCCGGCGGTGGGGTGACGACGGGCGGCGCGATCTGCGCGGTGGCAGGGGCGGCGCACAACAGGGTGATCGCGAGCAGGAGGTTACGCACTGCGCCACGGTTATCATATCGCCGCGCGGCGCGCGATCCTTTCGTCGGCGAGCGGACAAGGCCGGCGGTGCCCGCGCCATCCGGATCGCGCCTGTGACGGGTGCGTCATTTTTCCCCTATTAATTTGGTGGGAATTGCTTCAAGAGTGGGTCCGGTACGGGTCGGGGAAGGGGTGGCGATGGGGCCGGCCCGGGGACAGGCCCGCTCGCCAAGGAGATTTTACATGAAGAAGATCGTTATCGCTTCGATGATTGCCGCCGCCTCGCTCGGCCTCGCTGCCTGCAAGAAGGACGCGCCGATCGACAATGCCGCGACCAGCAACGACATGGTCGTCGCCAACGAAACCGACGTGACGACCACCAACCTGGGCGACGCCGACGCCAACGCGACCGTCGATGCGAACGTCACGGTGACCAACGAGACCACGACGAACACCGTCGCCAAGTAAGCGCCTGGCGCGGGTTTCCCCGCGTCGCGCCTGACGGCACGAACAGGGCCGCGCGATCCATCACCGGATCGCGCGGCCTTTTTCCTGGCCGCGGGATATTGCCTCGTGGCGGATCGGCGATAGGCTGGACGGCGATGTGGCAGCGGATCGAATCGAGATGAGCGCGCTGGTACTTCGCGATGCCGTTGCCGGCGACGCGGCGGCGATCGCGGCGATCTATGCGCATCACGTGCTGCACGGCACGGCGACCTTCGATGTCGACCCGCCCGACGCGGATTTCTGGCGCGACAAGATCGCCGACATGGGCCGACGCGGCTGGCCGTTCATCGTGGCGGACGAGGGCGGCGGTGCGATCGGCTATGCCTATGCCGCGCAATTCCGCGACCGCGCGGCTTATCGCGAGGCGTGCGAGGACAGCATCTACATCGCGCCCGACGCGACCGGCCGCGGCGTGGGGCGGGCGTTGCTGGCGGCGCTGGTCGACGCGGCGACGGCGGCGGGCTTTCGCGAGATGATCGCGGTGATCGGCGGCGCCGAGCCGGCCTCGGTCGCGGTGCATGCCCGCCTCGGCTTCGTCGAGGCGGGGCGGCTGCGCGATGTCGGGATCAAGTTCGGGCGGCGGCTCGATACGCTGTACATGCAGCGCTCGCTGGGAGCGGACGAACGCTGAGGCGCGGCGGCACGCCCCGTCTCAACAGGTGACGCGGTGCGTGCCGTCGTCTTGCGCCGCGATCGCCGGGCGAGGATCAGCGCGATGATGTCCATCGCGTGCGCAGACGGTCGCTCGGCTTGACCGTGGTGCCTTGAATATCAGGGTGATAGGCGGCCCCGCAAGCGGATCGCGGCGAAGCGCGCGTCACTTGTCGCTCTGGCCGCGCGCTTCGTTGGGCATATCCTACCCCGGGGGATAGGATATGCCCACGCCTTGTGATAGCGGGCCGACATGACGTCGTTGACCAGCCTGCTGCAACAGGGCGCCGCGCATGCGTGGCTCTTCCTTCCCACCGCCATCCTGCTCGGCGCGCTGCATGGCCTGGAGCCGGGCCATTCCAAGACGATGATGGCCGCCTTCATCGTCGCCGTGCGCGGCACGGTGCGGCAGGCGGTACTGCTCGGTCTCGCCGCGACCGTCTCGCATACCTTCGTCGTCTGGCTCGTCGCGCTGGGCGGCATGTGGTTGTTCGGCGGGCTCGACCCGGAAAAGACCGAGCCCTATTTCCAGCTCGCCTCGGGCGCCGCGGTCATCCTCATCGCGGCCTGGATGCTGTGGCGGACATGGCGCGAGCAATCCCGCGCCGGCGCGCACGATCATCATCACCACGACCATCATGATCATCACGACCACGACCACGACCACGACCATCACCATCACCATGCCGGGCACGGCGCGGCGGGGCAGGGCCTCGACGTCCTGACGCGGGGCTATATGGACGCGCACGAGCGCGAGCATGTCGAGGATATCCGCCGCCGCTTCGACGGCGGCACCGTCACTACCGGCCAGATCATCCTGTTCGGCCTGACCGGCGGCCTCATCCCCTGTCCCGGCGCGATCACCGTGCTGGTGCTCTGCCTCCAGCTCAAGCGGCTCACGCTCGGCGCGGTGCTGGTGCTGGGCTTCAGCATCGGGCTGGCGATCACCATGGTCGTCTCCGGCGTCATCGCCGCGATCAGCGTCCGCCACGTCTCGAAGCGCTGGGACGGTTTCGGCGCGCTGGTGCGCAAGGCGCCTTATATTTCGGGCCTCGTCATCCTGCTGGTCGGGCTTTATGTCGCGACCCACGCCTGGTTGACGCTGCCGGGTTGAGGATCGCCCATGAGCCACGCCGCCAATCCCGATCTGCTCAACCGCCTGAAGCGGGCGCAGGGGCATCTCGCCAAGATCATCGAAATGGTCGGCGAGGGGCGCGACGGCCTGCAGATCGCGCAGCAGATGCAGGCGGTGGTCTCGGCGCTCGACAAGACCAAGACGCTGATCGTGTCCGACCATATCGAGCATCACCTCGAGGAACTGATCGGCCCGCTGCCGGGCGCGGTGCGCGGCGATCTCGCCAAGCTGGCCGATCTGGCGAAATATCTGTGATCGGCCGGGCGGGATGATTGGCCGGGCGCAATGTCGATGGCGCGCGACCCCGACCGCGTGATCGGACCCGCCGGACGCGCGACAGGCGACCATCGACATTCGGTGGCTTGACAGAATCAGGGGGCGCCCGTGTAATTGGAACATGGGGAATGCGATCTCCCCACGAGGCGGCACGCCGAAGCATCGCGTCCCAACCCTTTGAGGACGCACCATGCCTGCCATCAATTCGATCTCCGCCGACAAACTGCTGAAGCTGATCGGGACGCCCGGCGCCCCGTCGATCATCGATGTCCGCCCGCCCGAGGATTTCGCCGCCGATCCGCGCCTGGTGCCGGGCGCGCTGCGCCGGGATTTCGCCACCGTCGCCGATTGGGCGCCGGCATTTGCCGGGCAGAGGGCGGTCGTCCTTTGCCACAGGGGCCACAAGCTGAGCGAGGGCGTCGCCGCCTGGCTGCGCCACGCCGGGGTCGATGCCGAATTGCTCGATGGCGGCGCATCGGCCTGGGCGGCGGCGGGCCACCCGATGGTGCCGGAGGCGACGCTCCCGCCGCGCGACGCGCAGGGCCGCACGCTCTGGGTGACGCGCGCGCGGCCCAAGGTCGATCGCATCGCCTGCCCCTGGCTGATCCGGCGCTTCGTCGACCCGAACGCGGTGTTCCTGTTCGTCACCCCGGCAGAGGTGCCCGGCGTCGCCGAACGCTTTGGTGCCACGCCCTTCGACATCGAGGGCGTGCGCTGGAGCCATGACGGGGATCGCTGCACCTTCGACGTCATGGTCGAGGCGTTCGGCCTCGCCACATTCCCCGCGCTGGCCCATCTCGCCACCATCGTGCGCGGCGCGGATACCGCGCGGCCCGATCTGGTGCCGGAGGCAGCCGGCCTGCTCGCGCTCTCGCTCGGCCTGTCGCGCATCCATGCCGACGATCTCGCGCAACTCGACGCTGGCATGCCGATATATGATGCGCTCTATCGCTGGTGCCGCGATGCGCGCGGCGAAACGCATGACTGGACCTCGCACAAGGCACGCGGAGAGCGCGCATGACCGCCGTGGCGAGCGCCGCCGCGGGGCAACGCCCAGGCCCCGTCACGCTCGGCCAGGCCTTTCGCGTCTGGCTGCGGATCGCGGCCTTGTCGTTCGGCGGGCCGGCCGGGCAGATCGCGGTGATGCACCGCATCCTGGTCGAGGAGAAACGCTGGATCGGCGAGCAGCGCTTCCTCCATGCGCTCAACTATTGCATGCTGCTGCCCGGTCCGGAGGCGCAGCAGCTCGCCACCTATATCGGCTGGCTGCTCCACCGCACGCGCGGCGGCCTCGTCGCCGGCGGACTGTTCGTGTTGCCCGGCGCGCTGTCGATCATGGCGCTGAGCTGGGTCTATGCGCTGTACGGCAAGCTCGGCATCGTCGCCGCCTTGTTCTTCGGCCTCAAGGCGGCGGTACTGGCGATCGTGCTGCAGGCGGTGCAGCGGATCGGCAAGCGCGCGCTGCGCAACACCGCGATGCGCCTCATCGCCTTGTCGGCCTTCGTCGCGATCTTCTTCGCCGGCGTGCCCTTCCCGCTCATCGTGCTGGCGGCCGGTATGATCGGCTTCGTCGGCGGGCGGCGCGGCGCGCGCGCCTTCCAGGCCGGCGGCGGACACGGGTCGAGCGGTGGCGATGTGGTGGCCGATGCCGACACCCTGCTCGGCGAGGAACTACCCGATCACGCCAGTCCGTCGCTGCGCCAGTCGCTGCGCGTCGCGCTGGTGTGGCTGGCCTTGTGGCTGCTGCCGGTCGCCGCGCTGCTGGCGCTGCTCGGCCCGGGCAATGTGTTCAGCCAGATCGCGACCTTCTTCTCGCAGCTCGCGCTGGTCACCTTTGGCGGCGCCTATGCCGTGCTCGCCTATGTCGCGCAGCAGGCGGTGCAATCCTATCATTGGCTGACACCGGGCGAGATGCTCGACGGGCTCGGCATGGCCGAGACGACGCCCGGGCCGCTGATCATGGTGCTGCAGTTCGTCGGTTTCCTCGGTGCCTATCGCCATCCGGGCATGCTGTCGCCGCTGCTCGCCGGCACGCTTGGCGGGCTGCTCGCCACCTGGGTGACGTTCGTGCCCTGCTTCCTGTGGATCTTCCTCGGCGCCCCGTTCATCGAGCGGCTGCGCGGCAATGCCGCGCTGGCCGGCGCACTGTCGGCGATCACCGCGGCGGTGGTCGGCGTGGTGCTCAACCTCGCCCTCTGGTTCGCGCTCCACACGCTGTTCCACGCCGTTACCCCGCTCGCTGTCGGGCTGCTCCGTTTCGACCTGCCGGTGCCGTCGAGCCTCGACCCCTGGGCGCTGCTGCTGTCGGCCGGCGCGATGGTGGCGATCTTCCGCTTCCGCACCGGCGTGATCGTCACGCTGGCGGCGAGCGCGGCATGCGGCGCGGCGCTCTACGCGGCGGGGCTGGTCGGATAACGGCGGCCGCCGGCGTCGCGCCGCGAGCGAAACGATTTCTTAACGCCGGCCATGCAAGATCGCCGCGTGAAAATACTGTTCGTCTCGATCATCATCTTGATGGGTGTCGACGCCGCGTTCAACCACGCGGCGGTGACGAGGAGCGCGTTCCAGATCGTCCGCCACTCGGTCACGGGGACCGGCGCCGCCGTTTCGGACTCGGTCTTCTCGCACTGAGCCGGCGCGCGCCACGCGCCGCGGTCGCACTTCCTTAACCTTGTTTCGCTATCCTCCACCGTCATGTTCCAGTCGACGCCCGAGGAATTCGCCGCGGCGAACGCAGAGGAGGCACGCCGCGCGGCGCGCCGGCCGGTGGCGATCCGCGCGCAGCTGCGCCCGCCGGGCAGCGACCGGCTGATGGTCGAGGTGACCGACCTGTCGGAAACCGGCTTCCAGATCGAGACCGTCTATCGCCTGAAAACCGGGTCGACCGTGTGGCTGGCGATTCCCACGCTCGCGCCGCTCGAGGCGATCGTCGCGTGGAACCGCGCGCGTCACTATGGCTGCCGCTTCCAGCGCCCGCTCTACCCCGCGGTGTTCGACCATATCGTCGCCTTGGCGGCGCGCGCATAAATCTTCCGCCATTACGGGTCCGTTATCGTCGCGCGCGCGTTTGCCCTCCCATCGACCGCATGAGGAGAGCGATGATGAAACTGACGACAATCACCATGGCACTGGCTTTCGCCGCCGGCACGCTGGGCCTGGCCGGCGCGGCGAGCGCGCAGGACTATCGCGCGCCGACCGATCAGGGCGTGCGCCACGACGACCGGGCACGCCATGACGAGGTGCGCCGTGACGACATGGGCCGCGACCGCAACGTCACCGTCCATCGCGACGTGCGCCATTATGAGCGCCACGACCGTCGCGACTGGGGCCATAGCCGCCGCGCCTGGGCGCATGACCGGCAGCGTTGCCGCACCGTGTGGCGCCATCATCACCGCATCCGCCGCTGCTGGCGCTGAGCTGAACGAAGGGCGGCCGGTCTCGCGACCGGCCGCCCCTTGTTTCATCGATGTTTCATCGATCGGATTTTACCCGGTCAGCGATAGAGATCGAGATAGAGCCGCCCCGCCAGCAACAGCATGGCGGCGATGGCCATCAGGCTGAACGTCAGGCCCCATGAGAAGCCCGGGTCGCGCGGGTCGCCCGCGTGATTTTCCAGCGACATCGAACGATATTCCCCTCCACATGACCGACGCGTCGGACCGTGTGACGCCTTTCTAATCTATTGGTGCGTCACGTAAAGAGTCTCCCGGCGCGCCGGCCGGAGCCGACGCGCCATGCGGACTTCAGCGGCAGATGCGCACCAGCACGCGCTCGCGGGCATAACCGTCCCAGCGGCTTTCGACATGGCAGCGCCGGTCGTGGTAGCCGCGCCCGCGATACGCGTCGCCGCGATAGCCATTGCCGTCGTCATAATAGCCGTCGCGCGCCTCGTAGCGCCCGTCATAGCCGCCGTCATAACCGCCATCGTAGCGCTCGTCATAGCGACGGTCGCCGCGATGCTGCGAACCCGCCACGATCGCCGCGCCGATCGCCAGGCCGGCAATACCGGCGATGATCGCCGTGCCGCCGTCGTCATGGCGGCGATAGCCGCCATAACGTTGCGCCTCGGCCGGTGCCGCGACGGTCAGCGCGGTGGCGCCGAGGGCGAGCGCCAGGCTCGTCTTGGTGAAGATGCTCGTCATGTCGCCACTCCTTGCGCCGACGCCGCCCGGCCGGATGGCGCGGGTTCCTGTCAGCTTGTCGGCGGGTCTAGCGGCGGGCGGGTGAATTGCGCCGGAACGGGCCATGCAGCCGTCATTCATCGCGGCGCGGCTGGCCGTGGGCCGATCGACTGCGGGAAAAAGGGTGCCAACCGATCGGACGAAGAAAAACCAGGCCGGCAGGATGCTGTCCGAAAAACCGGCCTGGTTCTACGCCGTCCAAGGTGTGAGCCTGAAGTCGGTTAGCCGGATTGAGACGCACGAACCGCAACTAGGTTCCCGCCGCCAAACACTTTTTTACACGCGCCTTTGCGCGAGCGGCCATCGTCGCTGTCACGGGCGCTGACCAGGGGCGGTCGCGAGCAAGTGCGACAACCCCGTATTTCTCCGGAGAATCCTTCGCCGGGCCGCGTCGCTAAAGCATGCGGGCCGACCGAGACGACACGGAGTCGCCTAAGGTGGTGCCAGGGCAAGATCGGCCGGCCGGGTGGATATCCCCTTATCCGCCCGGCCGCGCCATCCCCGCCCCTTGCCAACCGCCGGAACATCGCCGAACCTCGCGCCGGGACGAGGGGAGGGGGACGTGATCATGGGCAAGGATCTGCGCTACAGGCTGGGCGGCGTGCTGGCGATCGCGGCGGCGGGCGGCTTCGGCTGGTTCTTCATCGTGAAGCCGCTCCAGGCGGCCCAGGCCCATGCGCCCGAGGTCAGATATGACGTGCGCACTTTCGTCCTCGTGCCGGCGTGCCTGGTATTCGGCCTGTTCTTCATCATCGGCGGCGCGAAATGGCCCTATCGCGACGCTGAGACCAGGCGCTTTACCCGCGCCGGCTGGGTGCTGATGGCGATCGTCGCGCTGGCCGGGGCGGCCGGCTATTACTGGTTCGACCGCCAATTCACCGCGCTGGGCTATCACGTCGGATAAAATCGCGCGGCGCGGGCGAATTTCGCTGTCATAAAATTGTAACAATCGCTAGGCGGCTCGGCGTGCGCACCGCCTTGCCCTTCGCCGTTGCCGGTGCGCTGTTCGCCGCGCCCGCCTGTGCCGACCCGGTCCAGCCCTGGCCGACCGTCTATGTCACCGCGCCGCTCGCCGGCAAATGGCTCGGTTCGGTCGAGATCGTCGGCCGCGTCTCCGACGACACGACGCGCCCCTCGCAGCTCGAATCGCGCTTCCAGCTCGGCCGCGCCCTCGACAAGCACGTCACTTTATGGGCCGGATACGTCCATGTGGTGAGCTACAACAGCGGCCGCCGCGACGGCATCGAGGACCAGGCCGTCGAGCAGCTCAACTGGAACCCGGGCCGCATCGGTCCGTTCAAATTCGGCACGCGCACGCGGCTCGAACAGCGCTTCATCACCGGCAACGATGACACCGCCTGGCGGCTGCGCGTGCAGGCGCGGCTCGCTTTGCCGATCGCGCACGGTCCGCTCTCGGCGGTGCTGTGGAGCGAGCCGTTCGTCGCGCTCAACCACACCGCCGCGACCGCGCGGACCTTCGAGCAGTTGCGCTCCTTCGCCGGCGTCTCGGTTCGCCTGTCGAAGCACACCGAGCTGGAAGTCGGCTATCTCAACCAGCGCCTCTATCGCGCCTCGGGCAATATCGTGAACCACGCCATTCCGCTGGTGCTCAACGTCCGGTTCTGACCCGGGGCCCGCCGGCGTGACCCGCAGCGGGACGCCCGATCGCACCGAATCGGTGCAACCCCGTATTTCTCCGGAGAATCCTTTTCGGCGCGCTTCGGTTAGGTGATTCGCACCGACCGAGACGACGCAAAATCGATTACGGTGGTGCCAGGCAAACGGCCGACCGGGCGGATGATCCCCTTCATCCGTCCGGTCGCGCCAAAGGCGGCTTACGCGTCCCGCGGCGACGCCAGTGCGTCGTCCCGCCGCTTCACGATCTGTTCGATCCACCAATCATTCTGCCAATCTTCATAACCCAGCAGGCAGCCTTGACGCCGCTCCCGGCTATCATTCCATCCGGATTTCTTCGCCTCATCCATCAACGTCACATAGGCGTCGATGCGCCATTCCTCGCCCGGCAGCGCGAAAAGGACGCTTCTGAATCCTTCCAAAGCTGGGCGTCGCAGCGTGCGTTGGGGCATCGGCGTATCAATGATCCGGCGAATGATCGCGCCTCGCTCGACGAACGGTTCGAACGGAGCGAGATAATCGTCAAACCATTCGGACGGGTAACCATCGGCGAATGCCGCAAATGGCTTTCGGCCTTCCAGCATCAACGGAAGCTCGAATCCTGTGTGGATCATGTAGGGAACATTATCGAATAGCTCGGAACGCCGTCCGATCGACGTATATATGTCGTCCGGCACAACAGGGGGAAGGCAAAGTTGGCCGATGCGCCGCATGTCGCGTCTTGAAATCCCATGGTACGTCCAGCGCAGGTCGCGGTCCTCATCGCAATCGGGCGCAAATATTTCTCTCAACGCGTCGATATCCGCGATCCGGACACGCCATTCGACACGCACGGTTCGCGTGGTGGGATCGAACCCCTGAAGGATGAATTCGTCGAAGCTGGGGCCCGCGCTTATCGACAATGCAACATCCGCCGCCACCATATCCGAGTATATAGGAGGATCGTCCGAAAAATCTCAATCAGGGCGATAGCCGCGCGTCACGTCAACATATCATCGTTCATCCAATCGCTCGTTACCCGCCATCGTCCACGTGCCGCCGCGACCGTCCGGTGCGACCAGACCATAGGCGACCAGCAGTTCGACCGCATCTTCCCCGGCGCACATGCACATGTGATCCAGGCCATGTCCGCTGTCGTTGAGGTACTGCTCGCACATCCCGGCCAACGCCCGCGCTCCCGATCGGTCGCGCAGGTCAACATTTGAGCAAGTCCCTTCTCACCCACTAACCGCCGTCGTCCACCCCAGCCCCGGCACGGTGATCGAGCGCCGCCCCGACAAATCGGTCCGCGTCACGATAATGTCGCGCGCCTCCATATACCCCACCACGCGCCGCGCCCGGCCCAGCGAGCTGGTGCCATAGGTGCGCGCGATCTGCTCGTCGTCGGGGCAGGGCAGGCCCTCGCGCGCGGCGCGGGCGATCAGCAGGAATACGCCGAGCAAATCGTCGGGGAGACCCTCGGCCGCCGCCAGCGCCGGCGCCCATTCGCCCTCCGGCCCGTCGAAGATCCCGGCCCGCGCCGCCGCCAGCCGCCGCGCGAAGGCCGAGCCGTCGAGCGGCGGCCGCCTGATGCCGGCCATGCGGCAGCGCACGCCGAAATCCTGGAACAACACCGCCGCCGGCCGCGTCGTGCTCTCATCGTCGGCGACGATGTCGCGCAGCACATCGGCGACCTTGCCGGCCAGTTCATCCGCGTCGACTTCCACCTCTTCCACCTCGGCCACCGGCGTCGCGGCGAGATCGCGCAGCAATTGCGCGGCCGGCGGCGGGCGGTGGACCGGCGCCGGCGGCGGCGCCGGCAACGGCTCCTCCAGCCCGGCGAGCAGGAATTGCCGCATGTCCTCGGCCGGCGCCGAGGGCAGCGGCAGGAGCGTCGGGCTCGAGCTTCTCGCGGAAGTCTCGACCGCGCCGATCCGCACCGTGATCGGCCGCCGCGAGATCGCCGGACCGAGGCCGAGGAAGCTGCCGCGCGCCAGGTCGCGGATCTGCTCCGCCTGGCGCCGCTCCATGCCGAGCAGGTCGGCGGCGCGTGCCATGTCGATGTCGAGAAAGGTGCGGCCCATCAGGAAGTTGCTCGCCTCGGCCGCGACGTTCTTGCTGAGCTTGGCGAGCCGCTGCGTGGCGATGATCCCGGCCAGCCCGCGCTTGCGCCCGCGCGACATCAGGTTGGTCATCGCCCCCAATGAGGCGCGGCGCACCTCCTCGCTGATCTCCGCCCCTGCGGCAGGCGCGAAGATCTGCGCCTCGTCGACCACCACCAAAGCGGGAAACCAGTGCTCGCGCGGCGCATCGAACAGCCCCGACAGGAACGAGGCGGCGCAGCGCATCTGCCCCTCCATCTCCAGCCCCTCGAGGCTCAGCACCACGGAGGTGCGGTGCTCGCGGCAGCGCGCGGCGAAGCGCGAAATCTCGCCCGCGGCATAATCGACCGCCTCGATCGCGACATGGCCATGTGGCCCGGCCAGCGTGACGAAATCGCCCTCGGGATCGATCACGATCTGCTGCACATGCCCCGCGCTGCGCTCGAGCAGCCGGCGCAGCAGATGCGATTTGCCCGACCCCGAATTGCCCTGGACGAGCAACCGCGTGGCGAGCAGCTCCTCCAGATCGACGCACACCGCCTTGCCGGCGCCGTCGACACCCATGTCCACCTGAAACGTCATATCGGATCGCCATGCGCGATGCGGGGCGGGCGGGGCAAGGGGGTGTCGACCCCCGTGCGACGGCGCGAAGTGGATGGCGTTGACCCGACGATGAGATATCGCGCTTATTCGCTCGTCGTGGTGGCCGGCCAGGCACGAAAAAGCCGCCGCCCCTTTCGAGGCGGCGGCCGGTTCGTAACGTCGCGGCAGATCAGGCGTAGGTGAGCGTCGTCACCGGGCGCTTGCGAGAGCGCAGACCGAAGCCGATCATGCCGAAGCCCGCGAGCAGCATCGCCCATGTCGCTGGCTCGGGAACCGAGGCCGTAATGGCGAGCGGTGAAATCGGTGCGTCGTTGCTGGCAAAGCCGCCCGGATCGAGCACGTCGTTGATCTCGAAATTGCCCCCATCAGCGTAGAAATTATAGCTGATGCCATCCAACGTGGTGTAGGAAAGGCCGCCAAAATCGGTGAACGGGAACGCGCCCGTGATCTTCTGCGTCGCGGCCGCATAGGGCGACAGGCCGGTGACCGCGATACCATTGCGGTCGCCCGAGATCGAGGTTGCGACGCCGCCGGCATAATTGCCGGTGAGATGCGCGGTAAACGCGCCGTTCGTCGCGCTCACGCCGGTATAGTCGATGAAAAACGCCGTCGCGCTGGCCTGCGTTGCCATGAGTGCTGCGGCAGTCGCCGCTGCGATTGCGAGATACTTGAGCTTCATAACTTCCACCCCAAAATAGTGCCTGCCCAGTATCAAGCAAGGCTCGTGCCAAGCCCGGAATCCTGCGAATTCCGACAGGCTATTAACAGAGGTGTAAGCGGGAGTGACAGGTCTCCGCCCAGGCGGCGCTGCGACTCGCAAGGATCAGAAACTGCCCGCCCGCCGGGGCCAAGGAAAAATGACGTCCACGGCCGCAAATGATTGCGGCGCTCTCTGGGGCGCGGATCGCCGGGAGGCCTGTCGCCTTCCTGACCTCGTCGCAAAAAGAGGCGAGATCCCGGACCCTGCGCGGCAGGCAGTCCGGCTTAGGAGCCGTTCTTTCCCTTCCGGTCGATCAGCACCGCCTGCTGCCACCGGCCGGGCGCCTTGTCGGTGCGATGGATGCACCCCGCCCAGCAGCACGGCCGTTTCTTCCCCTCGCGCAGTTCGTCGCAGGTTCGATGGATGCGGCGTTGGCGCGTCGCCGGCTGCTTCGCATCATCGACCCAGCAGATGAACTCGTTGCGGCCGAGCGGGCTCAGCTTTTCCCAGAGCGCGAAGAGCCCCGGATCCGATCGCAGCGCCGCCTGAAGATCGTCCCCTGCCTGGTGCACCGTGCCATGCGGAAAAGCGGTTGCCACGAGACCCCTGCATGCGACCCCCCGACCGGGGGCTTTATCGACGCGACTAAGAGCGACAGCTTCGGAATTTGCCCGCTCGACAATTGAATGTCCATGATGGGTCGGTTGCCGCCGGCTCGCTTTTCATGGCGATGCCGGAATTTGGGAGGGTTCATGCCCGCCCCATTTTCACGCCGATGACTTGTGCATGCGCTCCCGTTCGCGCGCTCGTCCTTCGGCATATCGATCGTGCAAAAATGATCGGATGGCCATCCGACACCGGTTGCAATACGATCCCCGCATGCGGCGGCGCATCCCGATCCCGTTCCTGGTGTTGCTCGCCGCGCTGGCGGGTTGCTCGAACCGTGTCATTTCGGACGAGCCATGGTTCCACGAGGAACCGACAGGGACCCGCCCCAGGCTTCGCGACGGCGTGTGGATATCGGTGGAGCCGCACTGCAAGGTCGACGAAACGCAACCCGCCGAACGCTGGCCGGCATGCGCGACCTGGCACTATCAGCGCGGCGACCAGAGCCTCTCCGTGCAATGGGACGAAGAGGGCGCTGGCCGCCTCCGCCGGCGAACCTATAACGACTGGTCGGTGGTCGAGGGCCTGCTCGTCTCCGGCGACCCGCTGATCGGCCAGGAAACGGATTGTTCGCGCGCGAGGGAGGACGCTCCCATCGACGATGCAGCCGCGCCCGTGGCGGATGCGGCGCCGCTGCGCGAACCGCCCGTCGCGGCGCCACCGCCCAACCCCAATTTCTGCTACGATGGCGTCCGCGCCACCGCTTTCGACGACGCCGGACGCATTATCGCGATCGAGGGGTGGCCCGTCTTCTGCGGGCCGTGGCCGCGCGAGGGCGGCAATGTCACCGACAAGCCTTGGCCCGGCCTCGTGCTGGTCGACGACAATTGCACCGCGGCGAGCGAAGCGGCGGTGCGGGATGCGGCGAAGCGGAGCCGGGCCGTCGCTCTCGCCACGCAGCTCATCGGGCGCTCGCACTGGGTACGCGACAGCTATCACTGATCGTGTGCCGCGGGGGTCGAAGGCCGGATAAGGAAATCGCCGGCGACATGCCCGTACCTGTCAGCCATACTTACAGTTGTGTTAGCGACGGCATCGAAGCGCGCGGGATTCCGCGGCTGGCGCGTATCTTGCTTTTCATTGTTCACGAGATCGAAGCCTCGATCGCAGGAAGGTTAATTTGATGAAATTGAAATCACTCGCCCTCATGGCTGCCGCGACGGCGGCCCTCACGGCCACGCAAGCAAGCGCCACGGCATTCTACATCAACTATTCCGGCATTGACGTCACCACTGCTCTTCCTTTCACCGCGAACCTGGTCGGGGATCAAACCGGAGGCTTCGCGACGACGATTTCCGGCACGCGCAATGGCATCGCGGTGACGGGTCTGTCGCCATATGCCAGCGCGACACAGGCGATCACCGGGTCGTTTCCCTACACGAACCTGGGTGGCCTTTCCTATTCGGTCGGAACGACCAGCTATAATTTCTTCACCTATTTCGACGGCAAGAACTACGAGACCAACAGCGACATCAATCCCGGCGGCGATGACAGTAATATCGCTGGTACCTTCTCCCAGATTGTTCCCGCCTCGGTAACCGCGTCGGTTCCTGAGCCCGCGACCTGGGCCATGATGCTTGCAGGCTTCGCAATGGTCGGTTTCGGCCTGCGCAGCCGGCGCAAGCAGACGGTTCGCGTTACCTACGCCTGATCTGAGGTTGAGAGATCGCCGCCGCCTCCTTGCGAGGCGGCGGCTTTTTCGTATCTCGTGCTCCGGACGCCATTTTCGCGTCCGCCACTGCGCCCTCACAAATCCGGCGCCGTCTAATCGGCTACTGGCGCGCTCCTGCCAACTTTACGCGCCTATCGGCCCGCGCCGACATTGCCAGCGAACCCGTATCGACAACCAAAAAGAGTGACGAGATGCGCCAAGCCATCAGATTCTCGACACTAATCCTCGCCGCCCCCACCCCCGATCGCCGTCGACCTGACGCCGGAGCCAATCCAGATCCAGGCGGGTGTCACCGTCACCTATGAGGCGGCGCCATGATGCGGGCAGGCTCCGGCGCTGATCCGGGTTGATCCTGTCCCGCCTCAGGCATCCAGCCTGAAGTGAAACAGCCGGCTCGGCCCATCTTCCGAGATGAGGTAGAGGTCGCGGCCCTTCAGCGTCATGCCTTCGCCGCTATAGGGCGCGGCGCGGTCGGTCGCGCCGGCGCGCAGCGTCCGCACGGGCTTCATCGACGTCGCGTCGATCCAGTCGATCGTGCCGCTCCACAGGGTCAGCGGCCCGCTCCCGACAAGCTGGCCATTGACGAACTTCATGTCCTGGAACGGCGTGGCGGAAGGGTTGGGCACGACCCTGACCGGTGCGCCGCCGCGCAGATCGAAGATGTACAGCAAGCGGCTGTCCCAATTGCCCGCGATCAGCTTGCGGTCCGATACCGCGACGCATCCCAGATGGTCCGCGACATGGATCTTGCGGCGGATTTGCAGCGTCTCGGTGTCGATCTCTTCCAGCACGGCGGAGCTGTTCGCCCTGAGTTCCGCCACGGGCACCCAGATCGAGCGTCCGTGGAGCGAAATCCCGCCCGGATGATATCGCGCCCCGTCGGTCAGTTCCACGCGCCGCAGGAACCGGCCCGTGGTGCGGTCGAATTCATGCAGATACCCCTTGTGGTTTTCGCGATCGACCGAGGTCACCCAGATACGGCGGCTGTCGAGATCGACCCCCTGGACGTGAAACAATTCGCCCGCCAGCGCGAGCGCCCCCATCAGTTTCGCATGCTCGATCGCCTCGGCGCCCGACTGCTGCGCGACCGCCGCGGTGAGGCCCAGCAGCAGCAGCGAAAGGGCAACGCCCGCGCTTCGCATCGCCTTACGGATCATCGATTTTCCCCGTCGGTGTTTTCGCAAACCGGCGGATGACGCTGCGGCCTGCGCGCCCGGTAGCATCGCTATGCGACGGGAATGTGAATGGCGGCGGGCAGGTGGCGCGGCGCGCGCGGTCATACCTGCGGCGGAACAACCCGCCTGTTCGCGCGTCCTGTTGTGGACGTCGCGCAGCGGGGGCCGTATCCGGCACGCGACGAATGGAGGAGAAGGCCATGCTCTGGACTATCGTCGTCGTTCTGCTGGTGCTGTGGGCGCTGGGTTTCGCGATCCATATCGGTGGCGGGCTGATCCACCTGCTGCTGGTCGTCGCGCTGATCGTCGTGGTCGTGCGCCTGATCCAGGGCCGCAGCGTCGTCTAGCTTCGCGCTGACCCCTACGCACTATTCCCCATATCCCCGCCAACCTGCGCGGGGCAGCTTTCCCGGGGCCGGCATTGTGCCGGCGTCGAGGGGAGTTGGTGCCATGGTCAATGAAGGTTGGCTGGACCGCGTCTTGCGTATCGTCGTCGGCCTGGTGCTGCTGTCGCTGGTCTTTGTCGGACCGCACACGCCCTGGGGCCTGATCGGCATCGTGCCACTGGCCACCGGCCTGTCGGGTTATTGCCCGGCCTATGGCCTGTTCGGCTTCCGCACCGGGCGCTGACCCGCGCGCGACGCCGCGCCGCTGTCCCGCCGTGCAATTGTCGCCAAGTGCTTCATCCGCGGGAACGAATCTGTCACCATCCTGGTTGTGGCCAGTGGCTCTAACGGGAGAAACGACATGGCCGACAAGCAGGACGCGATCGCATTGTTGAAGGCGGATCACCGCGCGGTCGAGGCGCTGTTCGAGAAGTTCGAGGGCGCCAGAGGTGACGGCGCGAAGGAGAAGATCGCGCGGCAAATCTGCCTCGAACTGACCGTCCACGCGCAGATCGAGGAAGAGATTTTCTACCCGGCCTGCGAGGGCAAGGTCGAGGAGGATTTGCTCAAGGAGGCCTATGTCGAGCATGACGGCGCCAAGGTGCTGATCGCCGAGATCGAGGCCGGCGGCCCCGATGACGATTATTTCGACGCCAAGGTCAAGGTGCTGTCCGAACAGATCGAGCATCATGTCGAGGAAGAGGAAAAGCGCATGGAAGGCGTGTTCTCGCAGGCGCGCAAGGCCGGCCTCGACATGGATGCGCTGGGCGAACAGCTCCGCACCCGCAAGGAACAGCTGATCGCCGATTACGAAAGCACCGGCCTGCCGCGCCCGACGCCGGCGACCTTTGTCGAGGCGACCGTTTGATCGGGGCGGGACAGGGCGGGGTGGCGCTTGCTGCCTCTCTCCCCCACAGCTACCGTGCTCCTGCGCACGCAGGAGCCCAGGGTTCCAGGCGTAACGTTCGTGACCCTGGGTTCCTGCGTGCGCAGGAACACCCCGGCTGTCTCGATGGGATATGCGCAGGACACGTTCAGGGTGGCGGTTGGCAGGCGCCGCAGCTTTCAATCCGCTACCATATTCCTGCTTCTGACGCCCGCCCCCTCACTTCGCCGGCGCGGCACCGGCCAGCGGCGTCAGCTCATACACATCGAGCGTGTCGGCCGCGACCGGGATCACCAGCCGCCAGCGGAAATCGCCGATCCGTTCGACCACGCCGGCCAGGTTGCGCGTCGCGTCCTTGCCATAAGCGAGGCTGCTGGTGCCGGGCCTCAGCTGCCGCGCGCCGAGGAAGATGTAGCGCGTCGTCACATCGTCGGGGTAGAGCCAGCCGCCCGGCGCATCGCTGCCGCCGGCGCGGGTGAAGCTCAGCATCTCGCCCGGGTCCCCGCCGACGAAGCACGTCGTTGCGGGCAGGTTGCGCACCCCGCCCGCACCGAGCCGGACCAGCCGGCAGCGATAGGGCCCGGGCGATGGTGCCGGATGGTCGAGCGCCGCGCCGTCGAACAGCGCGCCCTGCGCCGCAATCGCCCTGGCGGCGCGCTTGCCCGCCCGTGCCCGCGCCGCCGCCCAACGCGCCGGCATCGCGTCGATCGCCGCCGCGTCAGGCAGCTTGACCGTACCACGCCAGGTGCTGGTCGGCTGTTCGACGACACCCATCGGCCGCGGCCGCTTCTGCCCCGGCAGTGCCGCGCAGGCGGACAGCGCACCGCCCAGGGCGATGGCGAACATCAGGCGTTTCATGTGTGTTTCCCGTCGCTTGGAATTACCAAAAGGTTAACGGCGGGGCGGTTAACAAAAGGTAAAGATCGTGGTCCCCCCGGCGCGGGCCGGCCTCGGTTCGGCGACGCTGGCGCTCGCATCGTCGCGACCGTCACGTCGGCGCGAAAAGGGGAGGGCATGGCAGCCCTCCCCTCGACCCGGCCGGGCGCCGGTCAGCGGTCGCTGTTGAGGATGATCGAGGCGATCAGCCCGGTCGCCACGGCGCCGAGGATGAACTGGTCGTTCTGCTCGCGCCACTCATAGCCACGCGGCGGCTGGCGCAGGTGGTAGCGGCGATAGTCGACGCGCGAGGCGCGGTTCCAGTCGCCATACCCCATCCGCTCGCCACGGCGCCAGCGATGGCCGTGGCCGCGGTCCTGGCCCCAGCCGCGATGCTCGCCCCGCTCCCAACCGAGATGTTCGCCGCGGCCCCAGCCGCGATGCTCGCCCTGGTCGTAGCCGCGGCCGCGATCACCGCGATCACCGCGATCGCCGCGATCGCCGCGATCATCACGATCGGCATGATGGCCATTGCCGTTGCCACGGCCATGGTCCTGCGCGACGGCACTGCCGGCGCTGCCCGAGACGAGCGCGATCGCCGCGACGCAAAGTGATAGCTTCTTCATGGAATTCCTTTCGGCCGGACAGCGCCGGCGCGGCGCATCGAGACTGCGATCCGCCGCTCGCTCAACCGCTCGCCGCGCGGGATGTTCCGGCCGGGTAACATTTCGCGCGAGCGCGCCGGCCGCGCCATGCTATGCCGGGCACGGCGCGCCGGGGGCGGCGCCCGCCAGGGGGCAACACATGACGCATTTCACCGCACCTTTGCTGTCGGCGATCGACACCATCCTCGCCGTGATGTTCTATCTCTTCACCGCGGCGCGGGTCGGCAGGGAACGGGTCGCGTTCGGCATCGCCGCGCCGGCCACGGTCGGCCACCCGACCTTCGAGCGCGCCTATCGCGTGCAGATGAACACGCTGGAGCAACTCGCCGCCTTCCTGCCGCTGCTGTGGCTCACCGCATTCTATCCCATGCCGGTGACATGGATCGCGCCGCTGGTCGGGCTGGTATGGATGGTCGGCCGCATCCTTTATTGGCGCGCCTATATGCGCGACCCCAAGACGCGCGGGCCGGGCGCGATGACCACGGGGCTGGCGAGCGTCGCCCTGCTCGCGCTGGCGATCGCCGGCGTGCTGCGCGCCGGGCTGGGCTGGGCGTAGCGCGATCCCGTTTCCCGCTCGGGCCTCCCTTCTCCGCTCGAAACGAACGGGGTGGGGTTATCCTGCCGTGCCGAAACGCCGCTTCAGCTCCACCCCGTAGCGCCGCGGCCGGTTGGGCTGGCGGGCGAGGTCGACCGCGCCATTGAACACGCCGAACAGATCCTCGGGCATGCGCTCGTTGAAGATGTTCTCGCCGAACGCGGCCAGCGCCCAGGGGCCGTGCCTCATCCCGATGCGCAGGTCGACAAAGCCGTGGGTGCCGGATTTCACGTCGGGGAAATCGAGCGTGTAGCTGCGCGGGCCGGTCATGCGGTAGGCGACATGCGTGATGAGGCCGGTGCCGGTGCCGAGCGGCGTCTCCCAGTCGGCCGAGACCGCCATGGTGAAGTCCGGCACATAGGGCATCGCCGACCCGACCAAAGCGGGGTTGAAGGCGAAGGCGCGGATCGTCGAGTCGGTATAGCCGGCGGCGTAGCGCAGCGTCAGCCCCGCGGCCGGGCGCAGCGCGACCTCCAGCTCGGCACCCTGCGCGCGCACCTTGTCGATCGCGACGTTCTGCAGCGCGAAGGTGACCGGGTTGAAGGTGGTGATCTGCGCATTGCTCTGGTCGTTGCGGAACAGCGCCGCATTCATCGTCAGCAGGTCGCCGAACGCCGATGCCTTGACGCCGAGCTCATAGCTGTCGGTCGTCTCGGCGGCGAAGGCGCGCGGCACGGTGGGGGCATATTGGTTGAACCCGCCGCTGCGGAAGCCCCGGCCATAGCTGGCGTACAGCCGCACCGCCGGGGTCACCCGGTATGACAGCGACACCTTGGGCTGGAAGCGGTCGAAGGTCGCATGGGCATCGGTCGTCGCCTTGTCGCGCGGGTCGAACGAGCGGCGATAGTCGCGGTCGTAGCGCCCGGCGACCGCGATCTCGAGCGCCTCGACTGGCTTGTAGGACGCCTCGCCCGACAGCGCCCAGGTCGTGCTGGTATGGTCGTCGGCGATCTCGAACAGCTGGGCTGCGGGGTCGATATCGCGCTCGGTCAGCCGCGCCGTCCCGCTCGGGTCGTCATAGACCGCGAAGGTGCTGAACTTGTGCCGCCGCTCATAGAAGCTGCCCAGCGCCCAGCGCAACGGCCCCTCGCCGGTCGAGCGCAGCCGCGCCTCGGCGGTCCAGGCGTTCAGCCGGTCAAGCGCATATTGGTAGCTCGGGAAGAAGGCCACCCCGTCGCCGGGCAGCGCGGTCAGGTCGCCATCGGCGAGGCCGGCGTCGTTGGTGTGGAAATAGCCCCCCGCCAGCGTCAGCGTCGCGAAGCCGAGGCCCTGGTCGAGCCTGGCGCTGATCACATGGCTCTCGCGCCGGTTGATGCCGAGCACGTTCTGCGAATCCTGGCTGGCGAAATCGTCGATCGAGGCCCGGCTCGGCTCGACCGCATCATAATAGCCGATGCCGTCGCGCGCCTTGCCGAACTGGCCGCGCAGATCGAATTTTGTCACGGGTCCCAGGTCGAAGCGCAGCAGCCCGCTCAGCGACATGTCGCGGACATAATCGGCACCGGTGTGGAGGTAGACATTGTCGATCAGCCCGTCGCTGCGATTGCCATAACCGCCTAGCCGGAAAGAGATTTTGTCGCCGACCAGCGGCCCCGACACGACGCCGGCGACGCGCTCGGTATCGCCATTTTCGTACGCGCCGGAGACCCATCCCTGGATTTTGTCGGTCGGGGCCTGTGTGACAATATTCACCGTGCCGCCGACCGCGCTGCGGCCGTACAGTGCGCCCTGCGCGCCGCGCAGGATCTCGACCCGTTCGATGTCGAACAGCTGCTGGGTGGCGAACTCGGCATCGGGCGCGGTCACCCCGTCGACGACGAAGGCGAGCGGCGGGTCGCCGACCTGGGGGGTGATGATGCCGCGCAGCTGGAAGCGCTCGAGCCCCGGGCGGTAATTGTCGAGCAGCCCGAAATTGGGCGTCTGGTCGGCGATGCCGCGCAGATCGCGAATGCCGGCGCGGTCGATGTCGCCGCGGTCGAACACGGTGACCGAGGCGGGGATGTCCTTGAGATGCTCCGGTCGGCGCAGGCTGGTGACGACCACGTCGCCCCCCTGTTTCGGGGACACAATACTTAACTCGCGTGAGGGCGGAGCGTCCGTCGGCGCGGTGCGGGGAGTTAAGTATTGTGTCCCCGAAACATTCTGCGCGGCGGCGGGGGCGGCAAAACCCAGTGCGAGCAGGGTCAGGCCGGCGAGCGGGGAGGGAGCGATGGTGAACGGATTCATGGCGACAAGCTTCTTTATGAGCGGCCTGTCACCAACCGCTGTTGAGATGCGAGGCCCTTTAGCGAAGGCGGCGGGGCAATCAAGCCCCTTTTTACGGAACGCCGCGCCCTATTTCAGGGACGCAATACTTAATTCGCGCGGCGGTGGCGTGTCGGGCAAGGTCGGGCAGGGAATTAAATATTGTGTCCCCAAAATGCCGGGCAGGGAATTAAATATTGTGAAGTGCACCCTTCGATTGAGACACGGCAAAGGGTGACAGCCCTAGTTGGCCGCGATCATCGCGGGGGTTAACCCCCGCGATGATCGCGGCATGTTCTCTTCATATTCCTCCGGGCTG
>Ga0207703_10000385_pt1 | contig 47298 bp, 47 predicted proteins | sample KBSSwiS12_FD_184304 | JGI IMG/M metagenome (GOLD analysis project Ga0207703, IMG submission 184304) | Switchgrass rhizosphere microbial communities from Kellogg Biological Station, Michigan, USA - KBS Switchgrass S1-2 (SPAdes) (version 2) | ecosystem: Host-associated > Plants > Roots >... | reverse complement strand
CGAGCTGAGCGAGCGCGAAGGCAGCCGCGAGCGGGACCTCGACCTCTATCGCTACGAGCTCGCGGAGATCGAGGAGGTGGCCCCCGACCCGGCCGAGGAGGCCGAGCTGTCCGCCGAGCGCGAGCGCCTGCGCCATGCGGAGGGATTGCGCGAGGCAGCAGGCAGTGCTCTGGACGCTGCCACGGGAGCCGACGAGGATGGCGGTGGGGCGGCGAGCGTTCTGGCAGAGGCCGAGTCGCTCCTGCACGGCGTTGGCGGCGTCGATGCCGACCTCGACTCGCTGGCCGAGCGCCTCGCGGCCGTGGCCGTCGAGCTTGGCGACGTCGCCGCAGAGCTGCGTGGCTACCTCGACCGGATCGAGGCCGACCCCGGACGCCTCGCCGTGGTCGAGGAGCGCTTGGAAGCGATCGATCGCCTGCAGCGCAAGCACGGCGGCAGCGTCGGGTCGGTACTCGCCCACGCCGAGCGTTGTCGGACCGAGATCGAGCGACTCGAGGGCGCCGAGACCCGCGGCGCCGAGGCGCAGGGGGCCCTCGTCGCCGCCGAAGCGCGGCGCGAGAAGCTCGGCAAGCGGCTGAGCAAGGGGCGGGCCGCGGCCGCCGCGCCGCTCCGGGAGCGGGTCGCCGAGGAGCTCGAGCGCCTGGCGATGCCAGGCGCGAGGCTGGAGGTCGAGCTGGCGCCGCACCCCGAGGGGTTCGGGGCGAACGGCCGCGAGTCGGTCGAGTTGCTGATCTCTCCCAACCCCGGCATGGCCCCGGCGCCGCTGCGCGATGCGGCATCCGGCGGCGAGCTCTCGCGGGTGATGCTGGCCCTGAGCGGGCTCGGCGAGAGCGCCGGCGCAGGGACGCTGGTCTTCGACGAGATCGACGCCGGCGTCGGCGGCAAGACCGCCCGTATCGTCGGCGAGCGCCTGCGCGCGCTTGGCGAAGCGCGCCAGGTCCTCTGCATCACCCACCTGCCCCAGGTCGCTTCGCTGGCGCCGACCCACTTCCGGCTGGAGAAGGATCTGGGCGGCGAGCGAGCCGCCGCCACCGTGCAGCGCCTCGACGGTGAGGACGTGGTGGAGGAGATTCGTCGCATGCTGGGCGGCGAGAGCGCCGACGAGGCGGCCGACCGCCACGCGCGCGAGCTGCTTGCGGCGGCGTAGCACGGCTGTAACCTGCTCCCGTGGCTACCGCCAGTCGTCGTCGCTTCCCTGCGCTGCTATCGCGCCGCAACGGGGTGGCCGCGGAGGAGGCCATCCACGGCACCGTCCGGCTCGGACGCCGCACCAAGGACCTGGTCAAGCGGCTGCGCCCGGGGGACGTCGCCGTCATCGACCACGTCAACATCGACCGGATCGCCGCCGAGGAGCTGATCGCGACCGGCGTGGGGGCGGTCGTCAACGCCGCCGAGTCCAGCGACGGCCGCTATCCGAACGCCGGGCCGCTGCTGCTGGTTCGCGCCGGAGTTGCGCTGATCGACGTCCCCGACGCCGATCCCTTCGAGCTGCTGAACGAGGGTGCCCAGGTGACGATCGCCACCGGCGCGGTCAGCATGGACGAGGGAGAGGTCCTGCGCGGCCGGGTGCTCGGGGTCGACGAGCTGGAGGCGCGTCTCGCCGAACAGCGCGAGCGAGTCGACGAGGCGCTGGCCGATTTCGCCGAGAACACGGTCCGTCACGTGCGCCAGGAGACCGACCTGCTCACCGGCGCCGTTGAGCTCCCCGCGACCAGAACCGTCTTCCGTGACCGCCACGTCTTGATCGTCGTCCGCGGCGACCGGCACAGGCGCGACTTGAAGGCGCTGAACGCCTACATCCGCGACGTCCGCCCGCTTGTCGTCGCCGTCGACGGCGGCGCCGAGGGGTGTCTAGAAGCGGGGCTGAAACCCGACGTGATCCTCGGCGACATGGACTCGGCGGGCGACGAGGCGCTGCGCTGCGGGGCGGAGCTGATCGTCCACGCCTACCCGGACGGACGGGCACCGGGCCGCGAGCGATTGCTGGAGCTGGGGCTCGACCACACGTTGGTGCCCGCCGCCGGAACCAGCGAGGACGTGGCGATGCTGATGGCTTTCGAGAAGGGCGCCGACCTGATCGTCAGCGTCGGCGCGCACTTCAACCTGATCGAGTTCCTCGATCGCAAGCGCGGGGGCATGTCCTCGACCTTCCTGACCAGGCTGCGGATCGGCGAGAAGCTGGTCGACGCGAAGGGGGTCAGTCGGCTCTACAACCCACCCTCGACGTTTGCGCCGGTCGCACTCTTCCTCGTCGCCTTCGCGATCCTCTTGACGATCGTCGTGATCACCTCTCCGGCGCTGAACGACCTCGTCGAACTGCTCTGGTTGAAGGTCAAGATCTGGCTCGGCTTGTAGATGGTCAATCCCACAACCCCGCACGCCTGGATGACGCACGTGGCACTGCGCATCTCTGCGTCCTCGGGTTTGCCTTTGCAACCAGCAAAGGCTGCACCCTGCGTCCTTGATCTGCTTGACCACGCGCGCCCCCAGTCGCACGCGGTCGCGGAATCGACCATCTAGTGCGCTGCGCGGTGAGCGTCTAGCCTTCCCCGCCGATGGGTTACAGCGCTCGCTACCACGCCACGTCGCTGATCGCCGTCTTCCTCTCCCTCGCGATCGGGATCCTGATCGGCGCCGAGTTTGGCGGCGACACGCTCTCCAACACGCGCAAGGACCTCGAGCACAGCCTCACCGGCAATCTTCAGGACGCGCGCGAACAGGCCGACGAACTGAGCGGCGAACTGGGCCGCGCCAACGAGTTCTCCAGCCGGGTCTACCCGGTCCTCGTCCGCGACCGGCTGCGTGGGCGCCGGATCGGCCTGATCGCCTTTGGCGACCTGCCCGGCGGTGTCTACGGAGCGATCGAGTCGGCGCTGGCGCCGGCGGGCGGCCATCTGGTCGGCGTCGGCGTCGTTCGCGAGCCGGTCGACACCAGCGGCCTCGCCGCCGATCTGGCCAAGACCCGCTTCGCCGAGGTCGCCCGTGACCCCGATACCCAGACGGCGCTCGGCGTCGGCCTGGGACGGCAGATCGTTCGGGGTGGGACGCTGCTGGAACCGGTGCGCAGTCACCTCTTCTCGCGCGCCAGCGGCAACTTCGGGGCGCTCGACGCGGTGATCGTCGTCCGCAACCAGCCGCAGGACATGGGGCCGGTCCAACGCTCGGTCGTCGGCCGGATCGAGTCCGGGATGGCGAAGGGCATCACCGCGACGCACACGCCCGCCGTCGGGGTCGAGAGCAGCGAAGCCGAACCGTCGTCGGTCTCCTTCTTCGCCGGCAACGACCTCTCCAGCGTCGACGACGTCGACCTGGTCGCCGGGCGACTGGCGACCGTTTTCGCCCTGCTCGGCGCCGAGGGAAGCTTCGGCATCAAGGGCAGCGCCGACCGCCTCCTGCCCGACCTGCTGGCACCGCACGAATGACCTGGGTCGGATTCCCGGCGGCGATCGCCGTGGCGTTGCTGGTCGTCCCGGCCGGGATCCGTGGGCTGCTCGACGCCGGCCTGGTGCGGGAGAACTTCCGCGGCGCTCGCCTGGCCTTCCCGCTCGGCGCGGTGCTCGCGACCGCAGCGCTGGTCGCGCTCGCGCCGCTTGCCTTCCTCGACGACCGCGGCGACCTGGAACTGCTCGATCCCGAATTGCGTCGTTGGCTGCCCTACGTGATCGGCGTCGTCTTCCTCGGCTTTCTCGACGACTCGCTGGGCCGGGGGGAGGCGGCCGGCTCGCCGCGTGGCTGGCGAGGCCACGCCGAGGCGCTCCGCCAGGGACGGCTCTCGACCGGCGCGATCAAGGCGATCGGGGCGCTTGCCCTTGCCGCCTACGTCGTCTCCGGGCGCGGCCTCGAATCGTGGCGCTACCTCGCCGACGTGGCGCTGCTGATCCTCGCCACCAACGCCTTCAACCTGCTCGACCTGCGGCCCGGGCGGGCGGAGAAGGGCCTGTCCCTGCTCGGGGCCGGGCTCTGCCTCGGCGCCTGGACCTTCGCCCCCATCGATCTGCTCGGGATCTTCGTCGGCCCGGTGCTGGTCGGCGCTTGGTTCACCTTGCGCGAGCGGGCGATGCTGGGCGACACCGGCTCCAACCTCGTCGGGGCGATCGCCGGGGTCTGGCTGCTGACGACTTTGGGCGGGACGGGGAGGCTGATCGCCCTGGCGCTGGTCGTCGCACTGACCATTTTCGGCGAGTTGCGTTCCATATCTCGGACGGTCGACTCGGTTCCGCCCTTGCGCTGGCTAGACTCGCTCGGCAGAGAATGAGTCGGCCCAAACCAGGAGACACGCGCTTCATCTTCGTCACCGGCGGGGTTGTCTCGGCCCTCGGCAAGGGGATCGCCGCCGCCTCGATCGGCCGCCTCCTCGTCTCTCGCGGCTACCGGGTGCAGCTGCAGAAGTTCGACCCCTACATCAACGTCGACCCCGGGACGATGAGCCCCTTCCAGCACGGCGAGGTCTTCGTCACCGAGGACGGCGCCGAGACCGATCTCGACCTCGGCCACTACGAGCGCTTCACCGACGAGAACACCTCGCGCGCCTCCAACGTCACCGCCGGCTCGGTCTACAACACGGTGATCAACCGCGAGCGGCGCGGCGACTACCTCGGCGCCACGGTGCAGGTGATCCCGCACATCACCGACGAGATCAAGAACCGCATCCTGATCGTCGCCGAGTCGCAATCGGTCGACTTCGTCCTCACCGAGATCGGCGGAACCGTCGGCGACATCGAGTCGCTGCCCTTCCTCGAGTCGATCCGCCAGCTCTACACCGACCTCGGCCCGAAACGCGCCATGTTCGTCCACCTGACCCTGGTGCCCTACGTCGGCCACGCCGGGGAACTGAAGACCAAGCCGACCCAGCACTCGGTCAACGAGCTGCGCCGGATCGGGGTCCAGCCGCATGCCCTGGTCTGCCGCTCCGAGAGCCGCCTCGACCGCGAGATCCGCAGCAAGATCGCCCTCTTCGCCAGCCTCCCGGTCGACGCCGTGATCTCGGCTCACGACGTCGACAACATCTACAAGGTGCCGCTGGTTTTCCGCGCCGAAGGCGTCGACGACCTCGTGCTCGACCACTTCGGCATGGAGGCGCCGGCCTCGGACTTGAGCGAGTGGGAGGCGATGGTGCGCCGCGCCGACGCCGCCACCGGCAAGGTGCGGATCGCGCTGGTCGGCAAGTACGTGCAGCTCGCCGACGCCTACAAGTCGGTTATCGAGGCGCTCGAGCACGGCGGCTTCCACCACGGGGTGGAGGTCGAGATCGAGCTGGTCGACTCCGACGATTTCGAGCCCGAGAAGCTGGAGGACGCCGACGGTGTGCTGATTCCCGGCGGCTTCGGCGAGCGCGGCATCGAGGGCAAGGTCGAAGCGGCGCGGATCGCCCGCGAGCGCTCGATCCCCTATCTCGGCATCTGTCTGGGGATGCAGATCGCCGTGGTCGAGTTTGCCCGCACGGTGGCCGGCATGGAGGGAGCCAATTCCTCGGAGTTCGATCCCGAGACGCCTTTCCCGGTGGTCGACCTGCTGCCCGAGCAGAAGGAAGTCTCCGAGATGGGCGGCACGATGCGGCTCGGCGCCGACCCGGTGAAACTCCACGAAGGGACGCGAGCGCGCGAGATCTTCGGCGAGCAGGTCATCTACAAGCGCCACCGCCACCGCTACGAGGTCAACATCCAGCTGCGCCGCCGGCTCGAAGACGAGGGCTTGGTTTGCGGCGGGACGTCCCCGGACGAGCGCTTGGTCGAGATGATCGAGCTGCCCGATCACCCGTTCTTCGTCGCCTCCCAGTTCCACCCCGAGTTCAACTCGCGGCCCAACCGGCCCGAGCCGCTCTTCCGCGAGTTCGTCGGCGCGGCTGCTCTCCATGCGGGCGAGCGCCCGGCCGAGGGTGGCGAGATTGAGCCGAGTGATGCCCCCGTGTCAGACATGGCGCGGTCGAGGCAGCGCTAGGCAAGGACGCAGGGGGCGCCGCGTGCTCCGCACGCAAGCGACTGAGGACGCCGCATAGCGATGCCTCGACCCGCCATGCACGAGACGTTCGTTCGACTCTGCGAGATCCGCAGTCCAACCGGCGAGGAGCGCGAGGTCGCCGACACGATCGTCGCCGAGCTGCGGGCGCTGGGGCTCGAGGTCAGCGAGGACGACGCCGCCGGGCCGGCGGAAGCAGGAGCGGGCAACATCGTTGCCCGCCTGCCGGGACGCTCGGACCGTTGGGCGATGTTCTGCGCCCACATCGACACCGTGCCGCACTCCGGCCAGATCGAGGTCGTCGACGACGAAGGGGTCTTTCGCAGCCGCGGCGAGACGATCCTCGGCGCCGACAACAAGGCGGCGGTCGCGGTCTTCATCGAGCTGCTCGCCCGCCACGCGACCGAGCCGCCGCCGGTCGGTATCGAGTTGCTGCTGACCGTCGCCGAGGAGCAGGGCCTGCGCGGCGCCAAGGCATTCGACGTGAACAAGCTGCAGGCAGACTGCGGCTTCGTCCTCGACCACGCCGGCCCGGTCGGCGAGGTGATCGTGGCGACTCCCACGCAACAGAAGATCCGGGCTGATTTCGTCGGGGTCGAGGCACATGCCGGGATCGAACCCGACGACGGGAACAGTGCGATTGCCGCGGCCGCCTCCGCGATCGCGCGGATGGAGCTGGGTCGGATCGACGAGGAGACGACCGCCAACGTCGGCCTGATTTCGGGCGGCACGTCGGGCAACGTCGTGCCGGGGCACTGCGACATCGTTGCCGAGACGCGCAGCCTCGACGCCGACCGGGCCGCGGCCGTCGCCGGTGAGATCACCGAGGCCTGCGCCTGGGGCGCCAGCGAGCACGGCTGCGACGCCGACGTGCGGGTGGAAGAGCTCTTCCGCGGTTACCGGATCCCCAACGACTCGAAGGCGCTTGCGCTGGCCGAGGCCGGCCTGCGCGGTGCCGGCCACGAGCCCGTCCGCACCACGATCGGCGGCGGCAGCGACGCCAACGCGCTGCGCCTGGACGGCTTCGACTGTGTCCTGCTGGCCAACGGCCCGCAGGACGTCCACACCTCGAACGAGCGGGTCGCGGCCGCGGACTTGGACGCGATGCTCGCGGTCTGCGAGGCGATCGTGACCGCCGTCGCCGAGACCTCGCCGGAGTGAGCGGTCGGCTGAAGCTGCGCCGCGCTCTCGTCGTCGACGAGGACCCGCTGACGGTCGAGATCGACGGCGAGCGACGGGCCGCCTGGGCCGATCAAGTGCTGCTGGGTGAGATGCGCGTGGGCGACGAGGTCGTCGTCAACGTCGCCGCGCTCGACTTGGGGCTCGGCTCGGGCGGCTTCGACGTGGTTCACGTCAACCTGACGCGCGGTCTCGATGCGAGCGGAGAGGGCCCCGAGCACGTGATCAAGCTGAATTACACCTCGCTCCAGCACCCGGTCGACCCCGTGGAGCTTCCATCGCAAGCGGGCGGGCGGTCGATACCGGGCCTGGTCCTGCCGCTGCACGGCCACCTGGCGCCCGCCGCCTGGGCGGCGGGCCAAGCGGCATCGGGCTTGCGGACCGGCTACGTGCAAACGGGCGGCGGCGCTCTCCCCGGATCGCTCTCCCGTGACATCGTCCAATTGCGCGAGCGCAACCTGCTCTGCGGGCACATCACGGCCGGTCCCGCCTATGGCGGTGAGCACGAGGCGCTCTCGGTCGCCGGGGCGTTGGACGCCGCCGCCAACAGCCTCGGCTGGGACGCGGCGATCGTCGGCCCGGGCCCGGGCATCATCGGCTCAGAGACCCGCCTGGGCCACGGTGGCATGGCAGCCCTGGACAGCGCCCACGCCGCCCTTGCGCTGGGCTTCCCAACCCTCGTCTCGCCCAGGCTCTCCGAAGCCGACCCCCGAGAGCGCCACCGAGGAGTAAGCCACCACACGCTGACCGTCCTCGAACTGCTGCTGGGAGGGGTGGTGATCCCCGTGCCCCCCGCCGACTCCGCAACGGCAGCGAAGCTAACCGACGCAGCGGGCGATCGCCACCAGCTTCAGGAAGTTCAACCCGACCTGGCGGGCTACGCCGCTTCAGGCCTACCGTCCCGAGTCATGGGGAGAGACTTCGTGGAGGACCAGCTCTTCTTTTCCGCCGCACTGGCGGCAGGCCACGCATTAGGCGCTTCTTCTGCGGGTGGCGTGGGGTGAGGGGGTGTTCGGACGGGTGAGTCCGCTAACACCCCCTCACCCCACGACAGGACCCGCAGCCGTCGGCGCATAGTCCCTTGCGTCCCAAGGGTTGCCCGCAGTTGACGCGAACCACCCCGCCATGGCCACCGCAGTCGCACCCGCCCCGGCAACCGACACCCGCTTCGAGGGCCTCGTCCTCGACTTCCTCTCCTACCTCGAGCTGGAGCGGGGCCTCTCGCGCAACACGCTCAACGCCTACCGCACGGACCTCTTCCAGTACGGCGAATTCCTCGGCGCGCACGAGCTCGACGCGCTGGCGGCCCGTCCGGCCGACATCGGCGACTTCCTCGCCGACCTTGCCACCGGCAACGGTCGCCCGCCATGCTCGGCCGCCACGGTGCACCGCAAGACCGCCTGCCTGCGCTCCTTCTACAAGCACCTGCGCCGCGACGAGCTGATCGGCGACGACCCGACCGCGGCCCTCAGCGCGCCGCGCCGCGCCAAGAAGCTGCCCCAGGTCCTCAACTACGCCGAGGTCCAGAAGCTGCTTGCGGCGCCGCGCGGCAGCGAGCCGACGACGCTGCGCGACCGGGCGCTGCTCGAGGTGATGTACGCCTGCGGGCTGCGCGCCTCGGAGACGATCGGGCTGGAGATGTCGGACATCGATCTGCGCGAGGGCCTGCTGCGGGCGCGCGGCAAGGGCTCCAAGGAGCGCATCGTGCCGCTCGGCCGCAAAGCGATCGCGGCGATCTCCGCCTACCTGCGCGGCGGTCGGCCCAAGCTCGTCGGGGAACGCCACGAGGTGCGCCTGTTCGTCAACTTTCGCGGCGGCCCGCTCAGCCGCCAGGGCCTCTACAAGATCGTCCAGCGCCACGCCCGCGAGGCCGGCCTCGCCGGGCGGATGAGCCCACACACGCTGCGCCACAGCTTCGCCACCCATCTGCTGGCGGGAGGCTGCGACCTGCGTGCCGTGCAGGAGATGCTCGGCCACGCCGACATCGCGACGACGCAGATGTACACGCACCTCTCCGGCGAGCGCCTCAAGGAGGTCTACTTCGAGGCACATCCCCGGGCGACCGAGGGCTGATAGAACCGGGCGATGCCCGAGTTGCCCGAGGTCGAGACCGTCTGCCGCCAGCTCGAGCCGGAGCTGGAAGGGCGCCGGATCGAGTCGCTGGAGGTGCTCGATGCGCGCTGGTGCCGTCCGATGCCGGCGGCGGAGCTGGAGGCCGCGGTGTCGGGAAGGACGATCGAGCGGCTGGGGCGCCGCGGCAAGTACCTGCTGCTCGGCCTCGACGGCGCCCAGACGTTGGTCATGCACCTGCGGATGACCGGCAACCTGGTCCTGGTCGAAGGCGAGGACAAGCTCGACCCCTCGGAGGGGATGCGGCTCTACGAGGGTGAGCGGTCGACCTCGGAGCGGCATCTGCGCGCCCGCTTCGTCCTCGACGACGGCCGTCAGGTCTGGTTCACCGATCCGCGCCGCTTCGGGGAGGCGCTGCTGCTCGACGACGCCTCGCTCGACGCCCACTTCGCTCCTCGGCTCGGGGTCGAGCCATTCTCCGCTGAGTTCACTTCCGCGGCGCTGGGCGAGATCGCCGCCGGGCGCACCGTGCCCCTGAAGTCCTTCCTGCTCGACCAGAAGGGCATCGCCGGCGTCGGCAACATCTACGCCGACGAGGCGCTGTTCCGGGCGCGCCTGCATCCGCTCTCGCCGGCGGGCTCGATGAAGCCCGAGCACCTGGAGGCTCTGCGCGACGCGGTCGTCGCCGCGCTCGAAGCGGGCATCGACGGGGGCGGGGCCTCGATCGACGACTATCGCGACGGCCGCGGCGAGAAGGGCAGGATGCAGGACGAGTTCCTCGTCCACACCCGCGAGGGGAAGGCCTGTCCGCGCTGCGACGGGACAATCGAGCGGATCGTCGTCTCGGGGCGCTCGACTTACTTCTGCCCGGCCTGCCAGGTGCGCTTGCGGCGCAAACCCCGGCGCCGCCGTCCGGTGCCTCGTTCAACGTAGAGCGGCTATGGCTGGCAAGACGCTGAAGACGGAGGCGATCGTCCTGCGCAGCATTCGCTACGGCGAGGCCGACCGCATCCTCCACCTCTACACGGCGAAGCGGGGGCGAGTGGGGGCGATCGCCAAGGGCGCGCGGCGCCCCAAGTCGCGCTTCGGGGGCCGCCTGGAGCCCTTCTTCCGGCTCGACCTGCTGCTGCACGAAGGACGCGGCGAGCTGCTCACCGTGACCCAGGCAGCCACGGTCGACGGCTACCCGCGCCTGCGAGCCTCGGGCGCCGCGCTTACCGCCGGGGCCCGCGCCTGCGACGCGGTCCTGCGCCTGCTCGACTCGGCCGAGCCCAACCCGCCCGCTTACAACCTGCTCTGCCGCTACCTCGCTCTGCTCGACGACCCCGCGGCGCCCGAGGCCGCGTCTTTGTCGACGGCGCTGTCCTTTCGACTCAAGCTGGCCTTGGCCGCGGGCTTCTCGCCCGAGCTTGGCTCCTGTACCGGCTGCGGGGAGGCCGAGCACCTTGTCGGCTTCTCCGGCGCTGCGGGCGGCGTCGTCTGCGCTGGCTGCGAAGCTAGCTCCTTCCCCCTCTCCGAGGACGCGCACCGCTTCATGGTCGAGTCGATCGCCCGACCGCTGGCCGAGGCGCCCGATGCGGGGGAGCGCGAGTTGCGCCAAGCGGAGCGAGCGGTTGGCGAAACGCTGGAGCATCACGCTCATGTGCAGCTTCGCTCCGCGGCATAGGAGGAGACGGGGAGGGACTTGGCGGAGCAACAGCTTGGAGGCTCCGCCAAGTCCCTCCCCGTCTCCTTATGATCGATGGATGTCGCTCACTGCCACCTTCGAGGACCGCGTTGCCGCCTGGGAGGAGGAGTTCCTTGCTCCGCAGGCCACCAGGTCTTATCCAGCTAAGCGACGCATCGAGGAGGCCGACAGCCCGCTGCGGACGCCGTTCCAGCGCGACCGCGACCGGATCGTTCACTCGAAGGCGTTCCGGCGCCTCAAGCACAAGACGCAGGTCTTCATCGCGCCCGAAGGCGATCACTACCGCACCCGTCTCACCCACACTCTCGAGGCCTGTGGGATCGCCCGCACGGTTGCCCGTGCGCTCGGCCTCAACGAGGATCTGACCGAGGCGATCGGGCTCGGCCACGACCTCGGCCACCCGCCCTTCGGCCACACCGGCGAGGAGGCCCTCGACGCGGCGCTGCGCGAGCGCTGCGGGCAGGGCTTCAAGCACAACGTCCACTCGTTGCGGATGGTCGACGTGCTCGAGCGCGACGGGCAGGGCCTGAATCTGACCGAGCAGGTGCGTGACGGCATCCTCAACCACACCGGCTCGGACCGTCCGGCGACGCTGGAGGGGCGGATCGTCAAGCTGGTCGACCGGGTCGCCTACATCAACCACGACATCGACGACGCGCTGCGGGCCGGGATTCTGCAGCCCGCCGACCTGCCCGCCGCGGAGATCGAGCTGCTCGGGCCGACCGGCTCGATGCGGATCGACACTTTGGTGCGCGACATCGTCGAGCGTTCGGCCGAGGCCGGCGACATCGCGCAGAGCGAGGAGGTGGGCGGGGCGATGCTGCGGCTGCGCAAGTTCATGTTCCAACGCGTCTACCTGGGCGAGGCGGCTCGCGGCGAGCACGAACGGGCTCAACGCGCCCTGCGCGGTCTCTTCGACCACTACATGGAGCACCCGGACGAGGTGCCCGAGGGGGAGCCGGGGGCGAGCGACTGCCAGCGGGTCGCCGACTACCTGGCCGGGATGACCGATCGCTTCTGCATCGCCCGCTTCGCCGAGCTGACCGTCCCCGAGGCGGCCCGTTTCTGATGGCGCTGATCTCCGAGGAGAGCCTGGAGCGGGTCAAGCAGGCGGCCGACATCGTCGAGGTGATCTCCGCCCACACCGACCTGCGCCGCCAGGGCGCCCGCTGGGTCGGGCTCTGCCCCTTCCACGAGGAGCGCACGCCGTCCTTCTCCGTCGAGCCCCAGGAAAAGCTCTACCACTGCTTCGGCTGTGGCGTGGGCGGCGACACGATCAAGTTCGTCGAGGAGAAGGAGGGGCTTGGCTTCGCAGAGGCGGTGGAGTTGCTCGCCGACCGCTACGGAGTCGAGCTGGAGCGCGAGAAAGAGGATCCGCGGGCGGAGGCGCGACGACAACAGCGTCGCCGGTTGGGCGACCTTCTCGACCGCACGGCAGGCTTCTACATGCAGTACCTCTGGGACTCCGAGGAGGCCGCCAAGGCGCGCGCCTACCTGTCCGAGCGGGGGCTGGGGGAGGAGACGCTGCGGGCTTTCGGCGTCGGCTACGCGCCGAGCGCCTGGGACACCGTGTTGCTGCGCGGCCAGCGGGCGGGCTTCAAGGTCGAGGAGCTGCGCGGCGTCGGGCTGGCGCAGCGGGGGCGCAGCGGCGGCGAGTACGACCGCTTCCGCGAGCGGATCATGTTCCCGATCCGGGATCGCCGGGGTCGCACCCTCGGCTTCGGCGGGCGGGCGATGCGCTCCGACCAAGGGGCGAAGTACGTCAACACCGCCGAGACCGACTTCTTCCACAAGAGTCAGATGCTGTACGGGATCGACCTGGCCAAAGAGGCGATCGCGAAGAGCGCTCGAGTGGTGGTGGTCGAGGGCTACACCGACGTGCTGGCGCTGCACCAGGCGGGGATCGGCGAGGCGGTGGGCGTGATGGGAACGGCGATCACCGAGGAGCAGGTCGCGGCGCTCTCCGGGATGGTCGACGAGGTGGTGCTGGCGCTCGACGCCGACTCCGCCGGGCAAGAGGCGATGCTGCGCGCCCAGCGGGTTGCCGCGGGACGCAAAATGAGGCTGCGGGTGGCGGCGATGCCCGAGGGCGTGGACCCCGCCGAGATGATGGCGGCGGAGGGCGGGGCGGAGCGCTTCGGAGCGCTGGTCGAGGGCGCGGTCGACCTGCCCGCCTTCCAGGTCGGGTTGGTCTTGGACGGGACCGACGTCTCCTCCCCGGCCGAGCGCGACCGGGCCCTGAGCGAGGTGGCGCCGATCCTGGCCGGGATGGGGGAGACGGCGAGCCGCGACGACCTGGTGCGGCGGGTGGCCGGTCGGCTGGACCTCGAGCCTGCTCTGGTGATGGGGCGGGTTACCTCGGCGCAGCCACTGAGCGGCGGCCCGGCGGAAGCGCCACGGCGGGGTGCGCCTGCTGCTCCGCGGGAACGCAGCGGCGGCGAGCTGACCTCGCGCGAACGCCGCGAGCGAGCCCTGCTGGCGATGTGCATCGCGCTGCCCGACGAGGGCAAGGAGTACTTGAGCCGTCTCACCGACGAGCATCTCTCGGCGAGCGGCGCCCGGGTCGCAGGCTGGCTGCGCGAGCACCCGGAGGACCCGGCGTCAAACCTCCCGCACGACGACGACCAGCTCGCCGGCCTGATCGCCGAGCTCGTCATCCTCGCTCACGACGAGCCGGCATCGGCCGAGGCGATGGAGCTCAACTACCTCCTGCTGGAGCAGCGCCGCCTCGAGTCCCAGATAGCTGCCGCCGGCGAAGCGGACGACTACGAGCGCCGCGCCACCCTGAGCCGAGAGCGCGCCGCCCTGGTGGAGCGCATAGCCCGAACCGAGCGCGTCGAGGGTTAGATTTAGCCCGACGCGCGTTGCATCTTTCTGTCTGAGACATTTGGAAGTATTTACCCATGGATAAGCGGTTTTTAGAGGACTGCTTGGCGCAAGGAATGTCGCTGGAAGCGATCGGGGATCAGGTTGGCAAGCATCCTTCGACCGTCAGCTATTGGCTGAAGAAGCATGGCCTCAACGCATGCGGAGCAGCGAGACATGCTCAGCGAGGCGCGGTCTCCGCGAGCGAATTGCGAATAATGGCTAAGAGGAACGCGACCCTCGTGGAGATGGCCGACCACTTCGAGCGCAGCGTGTCGACGGTCAGATATTGGTTGTCGCGCTACGGCATTGAGACATCCGCGCGGCGGGGTCCTCGCCGTCGGTCAGCCTGTGGCGGCAAGACGGCAATCTTCGAGTGCATGCGGCATGGAGTCACCGAGTTCACTCTGGAGGGAAGAGGGCGCTACCGATGCAAGAAATGTCGGTCATCGGCAGTGACGAAGCGCCGCCGCGTCATCAAGCAGCGACTCGTTGCAGAGGCTGGGGGAGCTTGCGTCCTCTGTGGCTATTGCCGGTGGATTGGGGCTTTGCAATTCCATCACCTCGATCCCAGTCGCAAGAAGTTCAGTCTCAGCTACAACGGGCACTCACGCTCCTTGGCCCGAAGCCGTGCCGAGGCGCGCAAGTGCGCCCTCCTCTGCGCGAACTGCCATGCCGAGATCGAGGGTGGGTTCGCTACTCTGCCGGAGGATTTCCATCCAGCTCTCAGCAGAGTCGCCGACGAGCAAGATGTGTGAATTAATTTGATTATTCCGGGGTAGCTCAATTGGTAGACGCGCTCGGCTGTTAACCGAGAGGTTGTGGGTTCGAGTCCCACCCCCGGAGCTTTTACGCGAGCGCGTGCTTTTGAGCCAGCTGCTCGACCAGTTCGGCGCCGCGCTCGGCGCCATCGTGCTCCCGCGCCCAGGCGGCGAGCTCGCCGGCTCTGGCGGTGAACGACGGATCGCCGAGGATGCGTTGCGCTGCCCAGCGCAGAGGCGCGGGGCGGCAGAGGCGCCAGGGGAGTGAGAGACCCGCCTTGGTCCAGCTGACCCGCATCGCGGTCTCGCTCATGTCGCCGATGAACGGGCTGATCAACAGTGGCGTGCCCGCCGCCAGCGCCCTAGCCACGGTGCCGTGCCCGCCGTGGGAGATCACCAGCGAGGCGACGGGCATCAGCTGGCTGTAGCTGAGCCAGTCGACGAGGATCGCGTTGGCGGGCACCTCGATCGGGCTCTGTGGGACGACGCGGTTGGTCGTCGCCACGACCCGCACGGGCTCGTCGGCCAGAGCCTCGAGCGCGGTGCGCACCAGGTGGTTGCGGGAGTCGTGGGCGGTGCTCGGCGCGACCAGGACCAGGGGGTCTTCGCCGGGCGGTAGCTCGATCTCGGGATGCGGAACCTCGAAGCTCATCGGCCCCGTCACCTGCACGCCGGACGGCCACCGCCGCGGGTACTCGAGCTGCGGAAAGGTTCCGACCAGCGCCAGGTCGGCGCTGATCCCGCCATGGAAGCGCTCGGTTGGGGGCAGGCCCAGGCGCTCCCGCTGGCGGTTGAGGTCGTTGCGCCCCTGCTCGAGGCCGACGTTCAACGCTCGTTGTCCGGCGCGCCAGACGCCTCGACCCAGCGGCGTGCGCGGCGGTCGTAGGCCGACCGCGAAGAAGGGGAGCCCTGGCTCAACCACCGGATAGATGTGTGGGATCAGCGTCGCCAGGGGTACGCCCGCCACCTCGGCGGCAAGCGCCGGCGCCAGGGTGAGGATGTCGCTGACGACCACATGCGGGCGCATCTCCTCCAGCAAGGGCAAGAGCGCCCGCGCTGCCTCGGCTGCGTGGGCCCCCTCCGGCGAATCGGGATCCGGCGGGGGGAACATGCGGTATTCCTCTGCCGCGGCGAAGCCCAGGTCGGCCCCCTCGACCGCGGCCCGGCGCTCCTCCCAGGTCTCGATAGTCACCGCGTGACCGCGCCCGGCCAGGGCCCGGCCTAGGGCTATCGCGGGGAAGACGTGCCCGGGGTCACCGAAGGCTGCGACGAGAAAGCGCATTTGACGTGGTCCAGACGTTGCCAGGCAAGGACGCAGGGAGGCCGAATAGCAGCGCTATTTGGCCGACTGAGGACGCCGCATGGCGGCGCTCTGGGCCCGTCAAGGGGTGTCGAGGCCCTCGCCTGGGCGCGTGAAGACGATCTCGGGCACATGGCAATTGGGCGAGACGTGCAGCAGGAACTTCACCGCCTCGCCGATGTCCTCCGGCCGGATCATCTCCTCGCCGGGCACCTGGCCCTTCGCGAACTCGGTCATCGGCGTGTCGACGAAGCCAGGCGCCAGCGCCGTGCACTGGATGCCGCTCCCGCCGACCTCACGATGGGTCGACTGGGTGAAGTTGATCACCGCGCCCTTGGTCGCCGCGTAGATCGAGAGCCAGGCCTGTCCGGATTTGCCGGCGATCGAGGCGGTGTTGACGATCAGTGCCTTGCCGTGCTCGGCACCGGCTTCGCGCAGCATCGGCAGACCCTCGCGCGTGCCGATGATCAGCGCCCGCAGGTTGACGCCGAGCTGCATGTCGAGGTGCTTGGTCTGGATCTCCTCCATCGGCGCGCCGATTCCAACGCCGGCGTTGTTGACGAGCACGTCGAGGCGGCCGTAGGCCTCCCGGTGCTTGGCGAAGACGCCGACCACGTCCTCCTCCTCGGTCATGTTGGCGGCGACGCTCTGGACCTCGAGCCCGTCGGCGCGCAGCTCCTCGGCGGCGGCCTCGAGCTTCTCCGGCCGTCGCGCGGAGACGGTCAGCGCGTATCCCTCTTCGCCGAGCGTGCGGGCGATCGCCAGCCCGATCCCACTCGAGGCTCCCGTGATCAGTGCTGCTCGATCCGCCACGTCACTCTCCTCACGCTCGTCGTTCGTCGGCGCCAGCACCCTATACGGCGCCTGCGGCCCTTCGCCGAATAACATGACCGATCCGCATGCCTCGGCGCCTCGCCACAAGCGCTTTCCTCTGCCTGTTCGTCGCCGCTCTCATCGCGGCCGGCTGCGGCAGCTCCGACTCGTCCACCTCCGGCGGGGGGACCGCAGCGAGCAAGCCCGCACCGCCCAAGAGCGCATTCCCCAAGACGGAAGGCAGGACTCTGCGCGAAATAGTCAAAGCCGCGGATTCGCACTCCGAACTGGTCGTCTCCCCGGCCGCCCTGGCCTTCTACAAGGGCGAGAACCGCTATCCGTTCGGCGTCTTCCACGCCGATCGCAGCCAGGTGGACGACGCCAAGGTCGCCCTCTACGTGGCGAGGGTGCCCCATGTGGAGCCGAACGGCGAGGAAGCCCCCGGGAACGGCAAGAAGAAAGGAGCGGTGGCCCGCGCTCGCACCGAAGCGCTCGAACAGCCCGCCAAGGGTCCCTATCCAGCGGCGATCGAAAGCCTCGCGACCGAGCCTGCCTACCGCGCCCAGACCACGGCCAGCGATCCCAACGCGGCGACGATCGTCTACACGACTGACGTCGACTTTCCCAGCAACGGCGAGTGGCGTGTCGCGGCGCTGATCAAGCAGGGGAACGAAACCGCCGCGACGCTGCTGCCGAGCGCCTCGGTCGGCGAGTTCAAGGGAGTGCCGAAAGTGGGGGAGAAGGCGCCGACGATCCACACGCCGACCCCGGCGGACGTCGGCGGCGACCTCTCCAAAATCACCACGCGGATCCCGCCCGACACCCAGAACCGGGTCGATTACGCGGACGTCCTGGGCAAGGAACCGATCCTCCTCTTGTTTGCGACCCCCCAGTTCTGCCAGAGTCGGGTGTGCGGCCCGGTCGTCGACGTGGCCGAGCAGGTCAAAGACCAGTTCGACGACAAAGCCGCGTTCATCCATATGGAGATCTACAACGACAACGATCCGAGCAAGGGCGTGAGGCCGCAGGTGCGTGCGTTCCACCTGCCGAGCGAGCCGTGGCTGTTCGCGATCAATCGCAAAGGAGTGGTCCAGGCGGTGGTCGAGGGAGCCTTCGGCGTCGAACGCATGACGAAGATCGTGGAAAAGGTGACGGGGGAATGAGCGAGAAAACGGCACCCGATCCAGAGCTGCTCAAGTCGTTTGCCGAAGAGGCAAAGCGCCGCTGTGACGTGATCGCCGCCGGCGTCGCCACCGAGAGCGAAGACTTCGAGACCCTGCGGGCCGAGGCCCACGCGCTGAGGGGAACCGCGGGAGCGGTTGGCCTTCGCCGCCTCGCCGAGCTCGCCGGCCTGATGGAATCCGACCTCGCCGAAGCGAAGAAAACCGGCGTCCTCCGAGGCGGCCGCTCCCACCAGATCGCCGACGCCGCCAAGGCCCTCTCCGAGGGAGCCAACGCCGCGGCCGAGGGCCAAGAAGAGCCCCCGGACGTCGGCCGCTCTCTGGCCCAGCTCTTCAGCGCCTGAGCGAGCAAAGCCGGCCCATCCCGCGCTACCCTCGCCCCTCCGGGGGGCGGTAGCTCAGTTGGTTAGAGCAGCGGACTCATAATCCGTCGGTCGAAGGTTCGAGTCCTTCCCGCCCCATTTCCAGCGATCTGCCGTCCGACTCGAGTGCACGCCTTCGTAGGCTCCTGGCCTATAACGAAGGAGTACCAGCTATGCAAGACGTGGTCAGATTCGGTGGAGGTGCGGCTGTGGGTATGTCTACACGGTGCAGGTTCGCTAAGACCTACACCGTGTGACCACTAACCATTATCCGGAGGACAAGATGACGGAGGCGCAAGCAGAGTTTGTAAAACGTCTCAAGGACTGCCGCGAGAGAATCATTTCTGCCAGCGGCGCATTGGATGCGATGGAGGGTCATGGACCTGGAGGCGAAACATGCAATTGGCGCAGCCTTGTCCGCTATTGATGCTGCGATCCAGATCGAGGAGGAATACAGGCCGAAAAAGGCCTGAGCTACACGGCGCGTTCCAGTTCGTGTAGTCTCGATTCTGTGGCAGCATCGGCAAAGCGCATCAATGTCACGCTTGACGAAGAGCATGCTGGCAAGCTTGCGAAGCTTGCCGAGCGCACCCACGTCCAAGAGGGGACGTTGGCCCGCTCTCTGCTTTCAACCGCCCTGGACGATGCTGACCCAGATGCGGTGCGCATCACCGAGATCCTCGATGCGATTCCGGGCGCGTGGGAGCGGACGCGGGAGGGCCTAGCCCAAGCAGCTCGCGGCGAGGGAACGCCGCTTGACGAGCTGGCTTCCTGAGTGGCGCAGGTCATCGTCGCCCCGCGCGATCAGCGGGACCTGGACGAAGCAGTCACCACGCTTAACCTCCCCGATGACGCGTGGTCGCGAGTCGCGCGTTCGCTAAGAGTGCTCGAAACGTTCCCGCTTGCAGGCGCCGAACTTCGCGGCCGGTGGGCCCCAACTCGGTTCGTGCTGGGTCCTTGGTCTTGGATGCTCCTGCTCTATCGCTACGAGGAGTTGTCGGACCGGGTCTTCGTTGTCGCGATGCATGACGGACGATCGGCGACTTCAGTGACATCGAGCCGGTCATGAAGCTTGGTCCCGAAATTGGTCCCCGACTCCACCAAACTCAGCCGAACTCCCTGGACTCGATTCGCCCTAACGAGCCAGATTCGGCTCCTTCCCGCCCCATAGAGCGCTTGCGGACAGCTGTCCGTATCAGCTCGGTACGAGCTGAAGAATCGGGATCGTACGGCCGGCTTGGGCAGCGCGCCGGCGGTAGGTGACGCAGGGTGGGTAGAAGCGGTCGGCGAGTGCCCAGAGCCGCGTCTTGGTTGCCTCGTCCTCGACTGCTTCGGCGCGGAACGGCTGCGATTCGAAGAGCACGGCCGGGTCCGCCAGGGCGTTTTGGTACCAGAAGGGATCGTCCGGCAATCCCGCTTTGGAGGGGATGATCGTTACTCGCTCTCCGTCGTGGAAGTAAACGACCATTCGACGGTGCCGATTGCCGTTGCGGGGGTCATGCGTATCGATGACGCCGGCCGGGAAAGGGAGCAGCCGGGCGAACCGACCGCCGGTGAGACGCATCAATCTCGGCACGAGCCTCCAGGCGGTGAGCTGGAAGGGAAGCCCTCCCTCCAGGGCCACCATCGCGCGCGTGCTCATCAAGCGCAGTGCCGCTCGGCGGAGCGGTTTCTGGGGGGCTTTGGGGTCGACATAGAGAAGAGTTCGTTGAGATGGCATCTAGATCTCCGATCCGGTTGAGCGAGGGCGAAATGCAACGTATGTCGTCTTATCCCGTCTGGGAGTCTCTACCGTTGGTGTCATGCCCGACGCTCCCAAGCTCGACGGTTTCGAGTCGCTGGTAGTCGACGCGATCGATCGGCTGCCCGACGAGTTCCAAGAGGTGCTTGCGAACGTCGCTGTCGTCGTCTCCGACCTCGGAGCAGAGGAGCACGCCTATGGCCAGTACTTCGGGGACGGCGTAGCGCGGGAACGCTATGAGGACCGGATCGTCATCTATCGCGACACGTTGGAACGCGACTTCGGCCACGACCGGGACCTGTTGGCCCGGCAGGTCGAGCGGACCCTGCGCCATGAGCTCGCCCATCACCTTGGCTGGGACGAGCGAGGCGTCGGCGGCCTTGGGCTCTAGCTCGTTAGGGGCTTGCGGCGAACATATACTCGCCCCGTGGAGTCCTCCCGAGCCGAGCCGCTGAACAAGGAGGGATTTGCCGCGTTCGCGGAGCATGCCGGAGAGAGTGCGCCGGTGGTGATGCTGAACCTGCTTGCTTTCAAGTCCGACGGCGGGCGGGAGCGGTATGAGGAATACGGCGAGGCCGTGGCCCCGTCGCTCGAGAAGGTCGGCGGTCGGATCGTCTTCGCGGGTGCCCCGGCCCAGGCGCTCCTGGGTGAGGATTCTTGGGACCTCGTGGTCCTCGTCGAATATCCCACTCGCCAGGCCTTCCTCGACATGATCGGGTCCGACGAGTACCAGGCGATCGGGCATCTGCGTACCGAGGCCTTGCTGAGGGGTGAGCTGCACCCGATGGATCCGGCCGCTTAACCGTCCGGCCTCACCTCGTCGAGGACCACCTTGCCGCCGACCGCGACTCGTCCCTCGGCGAGCGGCTCGCAGAGCAGCACCGAGCCGTGGCCCTGGTGAACCGTGATCGGCCGGCCCAGCCGGGCGCAGAGGGCCATTGCGGCGGAACCCGTCGCCTCGTCCTCGGCGATCCCGGCTTGGGGGACGAAGGAGCGGGCGCGGATCGTCCCCGCCGGCTCGTCGATCCAGGCCCAGACATAGGTATTGACCGCATGCGAAGCGACGAGCAGGCCGCGCGCCTCGGCCGGTGAGTCCAGGCGGCGGTACTCGAACGGAGGTGCCCACTCGGGCCTCGCCGCGACATAGGCCATGTCATCGACATAGCGCACGTCGACCTTCCCGGCCGGAGGTCGCAATGCCTCCAACGGCGTTCCTTCCCTGGCCAGCAGCCAGGCGGCTCCTACGGTCGGGTGGCCGGCGAAGGGAAGCTCGATCTGCGGCGTGTAGATGCTGATTCGCCCCGTGGCAGGGTCGTCGACGAAGACGGTCTCGCTGAACGCCAGCTCTGCCGCGACGCTCTGCCGGTCGGGCTCCGCTACTTGCCCTCCGTCGAGAAAGACACCGAGCGGGTTGCCCCACTCGCCTTCCTCGTTGACGAAGACGCGAAGGACGTGCAGGGCGGGCACCGATCGATCTTAGGTGCGAATATCGCTTCTGCTGCGTGTCGGTTCATCAACGAGAGGAGTCGAAGTGTCGGATCAAGGTCTGAAGCAACGCTGGGGGCGGCGCGCTCCCGCGTTCCTGGTTGCCCTGTCGATCGGGGTTGCCGGTGTCGCTTGGGCGGGCTGTGGCGGCGGTGGCGGTAGCGACAGCAGCAGCACCAGTGAAGTCCAAGAACGAGTCGAAAAGGCCGCCGAAGAAGCGAAGCAGGGACTTGAAAAGGGCTCCGAAGAAGTGAAGAAGGGCTTCGAAAAGGCTGAAAAGGAAGCGAAGCAGGGCGTCAACCAGGGCGCCCAGCAAGCACAGAACGGGGTCCAGGAAGGCTCTCAGGAAGCGCAGCAGGGGATCGAAAGGGCCAAGCGGGAAGCTCAGAAGGGGATCGAAAAAGGCAAGGAAGAGGCCCAGAAGGGGATCGAAGAAGCCGAAAAGTACAGCGGCGGCTACTAGCTCTGGACGTGCGCCATGGCCGGGGCCGCCTCTTCGGCGAGATCCACGGCCAGGGCCTCGACGACGCGCGGATCGAACTGGCTGCCGGAATTACGGCGCAGCTCGGCCAGCGCTTCGCCGGGGCCCACCGGCTCCCTGTAGGGACGTCGCTCGGTCATCGCGGCAAAGGCGACAGCAGCGGCGATCACCCGGGCACCGAGCGGGATCGACTCGCCCGCCAGCCCGTCCGGGTAGCCGCTGCCGTCGAAGTACTCGGCGCTGGAACGAACCAGACGGGCAACCGAGGCAAGCCCCGGCGCTGCGGCGACGATCCGCGCGCCCTCCGCAGTGTGGCTGCGCACGATCGCGCGCTCGACTTCGTCGAGCGCTTCCTTCTCGAGCACCGACTCCGGTACGGCGAGCAGGCCAACGTCCTGGAGCTCGGCGGCAAGCGCCACGTCGTCGATTTCCTCGCGATCCATCCTCAGGCGGCGACCGAGTGAGATCGCGCGATAGGCAACGACGCGCAGATGATCGCGCAGGTCGGGCCGCCTGGCGCTCAGCGCCGCGATCAGCACCGCATGCGCCTGTCGTCGCGCCGAGCGATGCTGGCGCTGCTTGTGGGCGGCTAGCCGCTGTCCGGCGATGCGCAGCGCGAGCTCCGCGTCCTGGGCCTCCCCGGGAATGGCCACCTCGCCGTAGGTCGTTCCCAGCGACATGCCGCTGCCGTCGCCCCGCAGCGAGGCCGTCGCCGCCAACACCATCTCGCCCAGTTGGCCGTTGCCCGCCGGAGCGAAAACGGCAAAGCGCCCGCCGTCGCTACGGTAGGCCGTCCCCCCAAGCGGCGCCACCGAGGAGACGAGATTGACGGCGAAGCTGCGCAGTAGCGCGTCGCCCGCGGCGAAGCCGAAGCGGTCGTTGTAGGCCTGGAGTCCTTCGAGCTCGAACAGGACCAACACGTGGTTGCCCGCTTCGATCCCGATCTTGAATTCGATGTCCGCCTTCAGCTTCTCCCGGTTCTCCAGGCCGGTGATCTGGTCGCTGCGAGCGCTCTCCTCATGCCACTCCAACACCGTCGACTGTTTGAGCAGCGTGTCGATCGTCCGCGCGAAGATCGCCGCGATGAGTCCCAGGGTCAGCCAGAAGACGAGCGCGGGCACACGCTGGTTGAGATGGTCGTAGACGAGCAGCACGATCGCCACCACCGCAAAGAGGGTGGGCCCGACGGCCGGTCTCCAACCAAGCGCTCGCACGACGCCCGTATCGGCACACTTGGCACGAAAAGCCAGCCGTGCGGACGATTGATCGAAAGCTTGCGCGCCTAGCGGACGGTGCAATTTCGGGTCAGCGTGGTGACGATCTGCTGCCCATTCGCAAAGGAGAACGTGCCTCGGGTGAAGGAGAAGATTGCCCCGGGAAAGCCCGAAGGCGCGGCGCAGCGGGCGCTGAGGAAGCTGTAGCTCTTGCCGCGGTACTCGTACTGGCGGTCGAAGACAAGCGATACGTGGGTGACATAGCCGAGGTCGGATGCGAGGCGGGGGATCTTCGCTGACAGCACGGTCCCGAACTTCCCTTTCGCGGGGTGGCGGATCGTGAAGGCGAGCACCACGGTCACCTCGGCGGGGCTCGAGCCGTGGATGTGCAGCAGGACCGCGGGATGTCCATGCGAGCGGCCGTTGAAGGCGAGCATCTGACCGTGCACCGGGAACGGCGCGCGGTCCGGAAATTGGACGTTGGCGGCGAACTGACCGCGGCCGACCAGGGCAGGGCGGCAGCGTTCGAGGGCGACTTGGGTGTTGGTCGACTCGAGCAGGCCGACATCGCAGGCCGGCAAGCCGATGGTGGAGATCTTGCCGTAGCGGTTCACCTCGAACGAGATCCGGCGAAGCTGCGGCGGTCTTTTACCGCCTTCGGTTTTGATCGAGGTATCGAGGTTGACGGTGACCGGCACATCGCGGTCACGTGGCAGCGAGCGAGGGGCGAACCCTCCGCCGAAGCTGACGTACAGCCCATTTTCACCGGCGAGCTCCGCACGGGCAATCGCGGCGCCGAAGAGCGCCGTGGCGAGCAGCAGCCCTATAACAGCGATGCGCTTCATCCCACCTCTAAAGAGAATTCTATTCCCGGGACCTAACTCGGCCTGCGGTGCTTGGGTTAAGGGCGTCTTGTCGCAGTAGGCGGGTTACGTCCCGCGATGGAGCCGAGCGGGCGCAGGATCGAGCTGTCCGATGGGGACGAATTCGCGGGCTACCGGATCGTAGACTCGGGCGCGGTGGCATGGGCGTCCTCTACTTGGCGGTCAAGCCGGGGCTGGAGCGCCGCGTGGCGCTGAAGCTGATCGCGCCTGAAGCCGCCGCCGACGAGGTCTTCGCCCGTCGTTTCGCCGAGGAGTCGAAGATCGCCGCCTCGATCGAGTACCCCAACGTGGTGCCGATCTACGCGGCGGAGGAGGGGGTGCCGGCGATCCAGAAACGACCCCCGCCACTGCCTCGACCCCCAAGCAGGGCCAAAGAGATCATCATCGACGCTCCGGTCGGTGGAAAAAGACGTCGATCTGACATTCGGCGTCGCCAACATCGCGATCAAACGGATTCAGGGAACGCCTTTGCTGTGCGGGCCTGAAAATCCGGTCGGAGGCGCTAACTACTTGGGCCTGACGACTGAGAGCCTACGAAGACAACAACGGAAAAGAGGGCAACCAGCTTGACCTGACGGCCTAGCGCCGTCGCTCACTCCGGCGGGTGGCGAGCCTCCGGGTTCGTCACCCGTTCGGCCCGTTGGCGGACTTCTTCGACCGCCTCGCGGGTCGTGGCGACGGCCTCTTCGGTCACGGCCGCGACGCCCTCGCTGGGCTTGCCGCCGACGATGTCCCGGAAGGCGTTCTTGAAGCGCTCGGTATGGCGGTCGGGCTTGAAGCGCTCTTCGGCCTTGGCCTGCTTGCCGGGATTGCGCTCGCCGTAGCGGCGGCGTCCCCAGGGCGAGCCGGGCTTGCCGATCCGCGCGGCGCCGTAGATCGCGATCGGGAAGATGAAGAATCCGATCGAGCCGTGCAGAACCCGTTGCTTGAGGAAGCAGATCGCGACCAGGCCGAAGACAGCGGCGGCACCGAGGATGCTGACGATCGTCTCCTCGACCGAGCTGGTATCGAAGCTGAATGGGCTGAAGCCGAGCAGGATCAGCATCATCCCTGCGGCCGCGATGACGGTGGCGTCGATGGAGCTGCGTCCCTCCTCGGCCCAGTAGACGTCGTCGAGGTAGACCCAGAGGGCGAACTCGTCGATCGTCAGCCCCGCGCCGACGCCGAAGAAGAAGGAGCAGATTTCCGCGTAGGGAGTGTCGCCGAGCGCCGCCAGCCCCAGGGTGCCGGCGATCATCATCGTGACTATCCCGAAGACCAAGTGGTGGACGTGGACGCCGCCGTCGCTGACAACGCTGCCGGGCCACCAGGTGACGCGCGGGCTGCGCATCAGGCGCGTGCTCATGCGGATGAATGCGAAGGAGAGGATGAAGCCGACGAGGACCAGGAAGAGGCCCTGTTTTTCGTCGGCGAGGATCTGGTCGTTCCAGAAGTCGCTGAGGATCGTCGCGGTGGTCATCAGCTGGGCGGAGTCGAGTGTAGACGCGGCCCGACGCCCTCCTTGTCCGCGATCAGGTCGAGCGTGAGCAGTACTGCTGCAACTGCATAAAAGGGCGTCAGGACGATGTTGGTCGCGGTATCGGTCAGCCACTCCGCGACCAGCGAGTCACCCAGAAGGTTGTGGCTGAGATGGGTCGCGATGCCGGTGGCCACGTCGCTGAAGACCTCGATCGGAAGGAGGATCGCCAATACGAGCCAGAAGTGACCGCGGATGAGGCGAATGCTGCGTCCCAGTGCGGCACGCACGCCGCGATGTTCTATCTCCACGATCGGGGCGGCGAGGCCGAGGTAGACGAAGACGAGGATTCCGGGGACGAGGAAAGCGAGGGTGCCGAGGGCGACGAGGATGCCGAAGATCAGGTCGACCGCGATCAGGGTTCCATAGCGGACCGTGCCGGCTACCTCGCGCAGCGAAGGGGGCTCGCCATCGTGGGGATGGGTGAGCGCGATCGCCACCGCGCCGGTGTAGAAGATCTCGCCGAGCAGTCCGGTCGTGACCAATAGCAGCAGGGCCAAGATGGATCCGAAGATCTCGAGCCCGCTGTTGAGGTTCAGCGAAGTCGCCTCGACGTGCACCGGGATGGCGTGGACCAGGCCCAGCGGGATGAAGACGAAGCAGGCGAGTGGCAGCAGCGTCCCCGCCCAGGCGAAGTAGGTGCGCCAGATCCGCCCATAGAGGGAGAAGAGGCTCAACCGGCTGCCCATCTACCGACGACGCCGCCGTCCCGAGGGGCGGCGCCCGCGCTCTTCGAGCTTCGAGCGCGAGGACTGTGTGGCGGGGACCCGCTTGACCTCACGCAGACCCGGCACGAGCAGTTCTTCGGCGCAGCGGCGATGCCAGTGGTGGTGTTCGGTGCCGCCCAGCCGCAGCACGAACTGCACCACGGTGTGCTCGGTGCCGATCGGGATGTCGCCGTGGCAGCCCGGACAGCGATAGAGCTTCTGCCCGAAGCTGCGGATCAGCCAGACCTCGTTGCCTTCGTCGTCGTAGCCGCGCAGGCTCCAGCGCTTGCTGGGCAGCCCGGCGCCCTCGCTCATCGCTTCGAGAGCCAGGCGAAGCCGGCGGCCATCGCCACGTTGGCGACCCCGGCAAGGCGGAGGCCGAGCTTGGCCCCCGGTCGGCTCACCGCTGGCGACTCCGACCAGAGGGCGTCGGTCGCGATCTCGGTGCCGCGCAACCAGGCGAGAGCCCACCAGTCGCGCTCCTCGCCGCGGGCCGCGGCGAGCGCGTGCGCCGCGGCGAAGGTCAGCCAGATCGGTCCGCAGCGCCGGAAGAGGTGGGCGGCGTCTGGCGAGGGCTCGTCATGACCGAGCACCCGCAGGGTCGCCTCCGGCGCCGCGATGGCCGCCGATCCGAGCACCAGGTCGAAGGCGATCATGTTGCGGTTGGTGAGGCGAAGGGCCTGCTCAACGGTCATTTCACCCTCCATCCAACCAGATTGGAGGGCAAGCGGAAGGGAAAGCATCCGAATCGGCGAAATGGACGGCCGTGACCAAGACCGCAACGAAATCCCCCCAACTCAAAAGCCTTTCCGAGTACATCCAGGAGCGCTTCGACGAGTTCTCCCGCTCTCAGAAAGACGTCGCCCGCTACATCGTCGACCATCTCGACGAGGCAGCCTTCCTCACCGCCGAGGAGCTGGCCAGGAGAGCGAGCACCTCGTCATCGACGGTGGTGCGCTTCTCCCAGGCCCTCGGCTTCGAGGGCTACCCGGAGCTTCAGCAGGCGGCGATCGAGGAGTACCGAAGCGCCACCGTCGCCGGCAGCGGCGCCACGGCCGGCGGAGCGGCGCTCTTCTCCTTCGACCACTCCGAGCTGGAGGGGTCGCTCAGCGCCGACTACGCGAACCTCGAGGAAACGGCGCGCAATCTCACCCGCGAGCAGGTCGACGGCGCCGTTGCGGCGCTCGCCGAAGCACAGCGAGTGGTGATCGTCGGCGTCGACCAGATGGCCTTCTTCGCCAGCTACTTGCGCCACATCCTCAGCCTGCTCGACATCCGCGCCGAAATCGTCGCCAGCACCGGCGGCGAGTCGCTGCAGCGACTCGGGCGAATAGACGAGGAAACGCTCGTCATCGTCCTTTCCTGCGGCCGTGCCCATCCGCTGCTGTTGCGGGCGATGAAGCTCGCCGTGCACCGGCACGCACGCACGCTGGCGATCTCCGACGCCTCGATGTCCGAGGTCGGCGAGCACGCCGAACAGACCCTCTACTTCTCCTCCAACAGCCCCTCCTTCGCCCGCTCCAACACGGCGCTGATGGCGCTCGTGCAGGGGCTGGCACACGGCTTGTACGCGCGAGACGAAGCCGCGCACAAAGACCGCATTCGCGCTTACAAACTCAAGTAGACGGACGGCTTCCGGCCGCGGGTCCTGTCACGACGGGAGGGGGTGTTAGCGGACTCACCCGTCCGAACACCCCCTCCCGTCGCCCCACCCGCGGATGGGAGCGTGGCGGTCCACGTAATATCCGGTCCGATGACTGAGAGAGCGACTTTTAGAGTCAAGACCGGCCTCGCCGAGATGCTGAAGGGCGGGGTGATCATGGACGTGGTCACCCCCGAGCAGGCACGGATCGCCGAGGCGGCCGGGGCCTGCGCGGTGATGGCTCTGGAGCGCGTCCCCGCCGACATCCGTCGCGACGGCGGCGTCGCCCGCATGTCCGACCCGGCGATGATCAAGGGGATCCAGGAGGCGGTGACGATTCCGGTGATGGCCAAGGCACGGATCGGTCACTTCGCCGAGGCCCAAGTCCTGCAGGCGCTCGAGGTCGACTACATCGACGAGTCCGAGGTGCTGACCCCTGCCGACGAGCGCCACCACATCGACAAGCTCGCCTTCGAGGTGCCCTTCGTCTGCGGCGCGACCAACCTCGGCGAGGCGCTGCGGCGAATCGGCGAGGGCGCGGCGATGATCCGCTCCAAGGGCGAGGCCGGCACCGGCAACGTCGTCGAGGCGGTTCGCCACATGCGCGAGATCGTCGGCGGGATCAAGCAACTGGCGCAGCTCGGGCCCGAGGAGCTTGCTGGCGCCGCCAAGGAGCATCAGGCGCCGCTCGAAGTGGTCCACGAGGTCGCCGCGCGCGGCCGCCTGCCGGTGCCGATGTTCTGCGCCGGCGGCATCGCCACGCCAGCCGATGCGGCGCTGATGATGCAGCTCGGCGCCGAGGGGAACTTCGTCGGCTCGGGGATCTTCAAGAGCGCCGACCCCGAGCGCCGCGCCCGCGCGATCGTCGAGGCGACCACCCACTTCAACGACCCCGAGCGAGTCACGGCGGCGTCGATCGGTCTCGGCGAGGCGATGCCCGGCCTGGAGATCTCCGAGCTGGCCGCGGCCGACGCGCTTCTGCAAGATCGCGGTGCCTGAGCACCTTCAGCCCGCGGGTCCTGTCACGACGGGAGGGGGTGTTAGCGGACTCACCCGTCCGAACACCCCCTCCCGTCGCGCCACCCGCGGGAGAAATGTGGGTGAGGCATGTTGATCGGTGTCCTTGCCATTCAGGGTGGGTTCGAAGCGCATATGGAGATGCTCCTTGGGCTTGGAGCTGAGGTGAGGGATGTGAGGCTTCCTGGTGACGTGGAGGGGCTTGACGGGCTGGTGATTCCCGGTGGGGAGAGCACCACGATCGTCAAGGGAATCGAATCGGCCGGATTGGAGGGGGCAATTCGTGGGCACCACGAGGCGGGCAAGCCGGTCTTCGGCACCTGTGCCGGGATGATCGTCTGCGACGAGGATCACCTCGGCCTGCTCGACGTGACCGCGCGGCGCAACGCCTTCGGTCGCCAGATGCAGAGCTTCGAGGTGGATCTGTCCGTGGAGGGGATCGGCGAGGAGCCGCTGCGCGGGGTCTTCATCCGTGCTCCCTGGGTCGAGCGCTACGGTCCCGGGGTCGACGTGCTCGCCTCATATGAGGGGCACCCGGTTGCGGTGCGCGAAGGGGGCGTTCTGGCCTGTGCCTTCCACCCCGAGCTGACCGACGATTCGAGGCTGCATGCACTGTTCATGGCGATAACCACCAAGGCGCGCAGCGACGCGCGGGAGAGGGCGGAGACGTGAGAGACCCGAGAGCGGAACGGCTGGCAAAGATCCTGGTCGGCTACTCGACCGAGGTGAAGGAGGGCGAGGTCGTCTCGATCGACGGCGAGAGCGCCGCGGCGCCGCTGCTCCTCGCGATCTACGAGGAGGTGCTGAAGGCCGGCGCCAACCCGGTCATGAACGTCTCCCTCGAGGGCCAGAGCGCCGCGTACTACAAGCACGCCTCCGACGCTCAGCTGGAGTGGATCTCTCCGACCTCGGAATGGCTGCTCGACAACGTCGACGTGCGAATCGCGGTCGGCGCCTCGACCAACACCCGCGAGCTCTCCGGAGTGCCGCCGCAGCGTCAGTCGCGCCGCCAGATCGCCACCGGCGAGTTGCTCGGGCGGGCGATGGAGCGCAGCGCCAAGGGCGAGTTCCGTTGGTGCTACACGCTCTTCCCGACCAATGCCTATGCCGCGGAGGCGGAGATGAGCCTGGCCGACTACGAGGACTTCTACTACGGCGCCTGCCTCGCCGACGACGAGGACCCGCTGACCGCCTGGCAACGCGCCTCGGCCGAGACGGTGCGGCTGGCCGAGTGGATCCAAGGACACGAGGAGGTGCGGGTCACGGCGCCCGGCACCGACGTCAAGCTGGGGATCGCCGGCCGCACGTTCATCCCCTGCGACGGGCGCCACAACATGCCCGACGGCGAGTTCTTCACCGGGCCGGTCGAGGACTCGGTCGAGGGGGAGGTGGCCTTCCACCTGCCGGCGACGATCGGCGGTCGCGAGGTCGCCGGCGTGCGGCTGCGCTTCGAGGCGGGCAAGGTCGTCGACGCGAGCGCCGAGCGCGGCGAGGAGTTCCTGATCGAGCTGCTCGACACGACGACGGCGCCCGCCGCCTCGGCGAGCTCGGGATCGGCACCAACTACGCGATCGACCGCGGCACCCGCGAGGTGCTGCTCGACGAGAAGCTCGGCGGCACCGTCCACATGGCGGTCGGCAAGAGCTACCCCGAGTCGGGCGGCGTCAACGAGTCGGCGGTGCACACCGACCTGGTCTGCGACCTGCGCCTCGGCGGCAAGCTCGAAGTCGACGGCACGGTGATGCAGGAAGACGGCAAATTCGTCGTCTAGACAGGTCCGCTTACTGATTGGGGATCGGGGACCCCGCCAGCAGGAAGAACCAGCCGACGAAGACGACGCCGGCCAAGAGCACCGAGCCCATCATCACCGCCTCGACGACGGTGGTCGTTCCCGCGGCACCGCCGCTGTCGCGCATGCTCTTCAGCCAGCTCGGCCGCATCGGCGCCAACCGGTTGGTGCCGGTGATCCGCATGTAGAGGGCGTTGAGGCAACCGATCAGCCAGGCATCGAGCACGATCGTCAGGATGATCCCGATCCCGACGACGGCGTAGGGGCCCGCGGCCGGGAACTGGGTCGTGGCGACCTTCGAGCCGATCCAGATCCAGCCCACCGGGATCGCCGTCCACAGGGCCAGCGCGGTGAGCAGCATGACGAGGAAGACGAAGCTCGCTGCCAGCCCGTTGGCTGCTCCGGTTACCCGTGGATGAGCTGCAGTCTCTGAACTCATTCTCCAGTCCATAGAATGGCAAACGATGTCTGGGCATTCGAAGTGGTCGTCGATCAAACACAAGAAGGGCGCGGCTGACGCCAAACGCGGCAAGCTCTTCACCAAGCTGGCGCGGGCGATCACGGTCGCGGCCCGCGACGGTGGCGGCGACCCCGACAACAGCCCGGCGCTGGCGACGGCGATCCAGAAGGCGCGGGACGCCTCGATGCCAAAGGACAACATCCAGCGGGCGATCGACCGCGGTACCGGCGAGGGCAGCGATGCCACCGCCATCGAGAGCGTCGTCTTCGAGGGGTACGGACCGGGCGGCGCCGCGATTCTGGTCGAGGCTCTGACCGACAACCGCAACCGCACCAGCGCCGAAGTGCGCCACGCCTTCAGCAAGCACAACGGCAGCCTCGGCGAGCCGGGCTCGGTCGCCTGGATCTTCGAGAAACGCGGCGTGCTCGCGGTCGACGGCGCGCGCTACGGCGAGGACGATCTGATCGCGGCGATCGACGCCGGCGCCGAGGACGTGCGCGAGGAGGGCGATCTGCTGCGGGTGCTCTGCGAGCCGGCCAGCCTCAGTGCGGTCCGCGAGGCATTGGAGGCCGGCGGGGTCGAGATCCAGTCGGCGGACGTGACGATGGAGCCGAAGAGCACGGTCGAGGTCAAGGGCAACGAGGCAAAGTCGCTGCTGGGCCTGATCGAAGACCTCGAAGACGACGACGACGTCAACGAGGTCCACGCCAACTTCGACATTCCGGACGAGGTGCTGCAGCAGCTCGCGGCGTAAAGGCATCCGGGGCTCCTCCCAGAATCACTCCCTATGCAAGTAGTGATGGGGATCGACCCCGGCGCAGCCAACCTCGGCTTCGGCATCGTTCGGGTCGAGGGAAATCGTATGGTCGCTCTCGACGGCGGCGTCGTCGAGACGACGGCCGAGCTGCCGATGGAGCGCCGCCTGGAGCGGATCCACGGCTCCCTCGTCGAGCTGATCGCCTGGCACGAGCCGAAGGCGATGGCCGTCGAGGACGTCTTCTTCGGCAAGAACGTGCAGACGGCGATGACCGTCGGCCGCGCCAGCGGAGTGGCGATGCTCGCTGCCGCGCAGGCCGGCATCGCCTGCTTCACCTACACGCCGCAGGCGATCAAGATGGCCGTCTGCGGCAGCGGCGGCGCCGGCAAGAAGCAGGTCCAGAGGATGGTCGGGACCCTGCTTGGCCTGCCCGATCTGCCAACCCCCGACCACGCCGCAGACGCTCTCGCCGTGGCGATCTGCCACGGCGGTGGCAGCGGTCGCCGCGCCGCTGTCGAGATGGCGGAGGGAGTTGCGCGGTGATCGCGGCGGTGCGCGGCGAGGTGATGGTGCGGCGGCCCGACCACGTCGTGATCGACGCCGGCGGGGTCGGCTACCGGCTCACGGTCTCGGCCGAGACGCTGAAAGCGGTGCCGGCGACCGGCCGCGAGGCCTTCCTGCACGCCGAGCTGGTCTCGCGCGAGGACTCGCTGGCGCTGTTCGGCTTTGCCTCCGAGGAGGAGCGCGACCTCTTCGGGCAGCTCGTCTCGGTCAGCGGCGTCGGGCCGAAAGTCGCGATCTCGGTGCTCTCCGGCGGCCCGGCGCGAGAGCTGCTGCGCGCGATCGCCGCCGGCGACGCGAAACGATTTCAAGCCGCACCGGGGATCGGCAAGCGGACTTCGGAGCGGATCATCGTCGAGCTGCGCGAGAAGGTCGCCGGAGCGCTGGAGGAAGAGGTGACCCTGGCCGCCGGCGACGACGACCCGCGCGCGCTCGCCCGCGACGGCCTCGTCAGCCTCGGCTACGCGCCGCTGGAAGCCGAGCAACTGCTCGACGGGATAGACGGCGGGGACGCCGAGGAGCTGCTCGCCAGTGCCCTGCGCAGGGCGGGCACCGGGAGGAAGGCGGCGTGAACGAGAAGCGGATCCGCACCCCCGGCATCGACGGCGACGTCGGCGAGCCCGAGGTTCGCATCCACGATGCGCGTGCCGACGTCCCCGACGAAGACCTCGACCGCTCGCTGCGGCCGCCGAGCCTCGCCGACTTCGTCAACCAAGCGCAGGTGACCGAGCAGCTGGCGATCTTCATCGAGGCGGCGAAGCGGCGCGGCGAGCCGCTCGACCACGTCCTGCTCGCCGGCCCACCCGGGCTCGGCAAGACCTCGCTGGCCCACATCGTCGCGGCCGAGATGGGAGTGCCGCTCGTCCAGACTGCCGGCCCGGCGCTGGAGCGCAAGGCCGACGTCGCCTCCTTCCTCACCTCGCTCGAGCCGGGCAGCGTCTTCTTCGTCGACGAGATCCACCGGCTCGGCCGCGCGGTCGAGGAGACGCTCTACCCGGCGATGGAGGACGGCGAGCTTCCGGTCGTGCTCGGCCAAGGCGCCGGCGCCCGCACCGTGACCCTGCCGCTGCCGCCGTTCACCCTGGTCGGCGCGACCACCCGGGCCGGCCTGCTGACGACGCCGCTGCGCGACCGCTTCGGAGTCAGCCACAGGCTCGAGCACTACGACCCCACTCACTTGGCCGAGATCATCGAGCGCTCCGCCGGCATCCTCGAAGTCGAGATCGATGCCGAGGGCGCGCGGATCATCGCCGGCCGCTCGCGCGGCACGCCGCGGGTCGCCAACCGGCTGCTGAAGCGGGTACGCGACTTTGCCGAGGTCAAGGGAACCGGCAGCGTTGACGGCGAGGTGGCGGCCGCCGGGCTGGAGATGCTCGAGGTCGACGCCGGTGGACTCGACCGCAGCGACCGCAGCCTGCTCGACACGGTGGCGACCAAGTTCGCCGGCGGTCCGGTCGGCCTCTCGACCCTCGCGGTCGCGATCGGGGAGGAGCAGGACACGATCGAGGACGTGCTCGAGCCCTACCTGCTCCAACAGGGCTTGTTGAAGCGGACTCCACGGGGCAGAGTGCTGACCGAGCGGGCCTACGAGCACCTCGGGATTCCGATGCCGGACCGAGCGCGCAGTCTGTTCTGAGCGGACTCTCAGTAGCCTGTGGTGGGATGCCTTTCTTCATCTGCCCTAACTGCGGGAACAGGGAGCTGAGCGCCGACCGGACAGCCGGTTTCAGCACCCGCCCAAAGGGCTGCTCCAAATGCGGCTTCGGCTTCGTCTTCGAGCTGCTCGACGACTATTACCCGGCGCCGAACGCGGCCTTCTTCGTCTGCGATCAACAGGCGCGGGTCATCGACGCAGGGCGCGGCAGCTTCGAGCTCACCGGCCTGACCGACGAGGACGTGATCGGTCGTCCGGTGAAAGAGGTTCTCGGCCTGCAGTGGGAAGCCGAGGACAACGGCGACCCGATCGAGACCTCGCTCGAGTGGGGGGTTCGCTCGCTTGGCAAAAAGGTCTCGGTGAATGCCGAGGGCGATCTTCCCGCCGAAGCCGTCGCCGACGTCTTTCCCGCCTACGACGACGACGGCGGCCTGCTGATCGTCCTGACGCCGGAGAGCTGAGGCGATGAGACGGCGCCGAAACCTCTTCGTGCTGCTCTTCGTCCTGGGGCTGGTCGCCGCCTCTGCGCTGGTCATCGCCAGCAAGCCGACCAAGCTCGGGCTCGATCTGAAGGGCGGTGTCCAGCTCGTCCTGCAGGGGCGGCCGACCCCCCAGCAGCCCACCATCGACAACGCCTCGATGGAAAGGGCGGTGGACATCATCCGCTCGGGCTGCGATCAGCTCGGCGTCTCGGAGATCGAAGTCGCCCGCGTGGGCAACGATCAGATCCAGGTGGGTATCCCGGGGGCGACCAGCGTCGGCAAGGCGACCGAATGCGCCACCAAGCCGGCCCGTCTCTACTTCTTCGACTGGGAACCGAATCTGATCGGGCGCTCCAAGGCGATCGGCGGGGTGCCCGGTCGCGAACCGCCAAAAGGGGCGATCGAAGAAGCCAGCGAAGAATGGAAAGCCGCGGGACGCAATCCCTCCAAAGCGGAAAACGGGCAGCTGGTCGCGGCAGGCGCCTTTGCATCGGAGTACAACGCGGCAAAGATCGCCTCCGAACAGAAGCCGGTTCCCGACTGCGAAAGCTGCAGTCAGTCGACCACCTACTACCTCTTCTCCAAGCTGCCGCCGCACAAGCTGATCGACGGCCCGGAGTTCACCCGGGAAGACCTCTACGTCGATCCCAACGGCAAAAAACGCCCCCAGAACGCGGGCATCGTGGTCAAGGTCCCGCAGGGGACGATCCTGATCTCCGAAAAACCGAGCGACAGCGAAGGGCAGACGATCGAAGACGCCGAACCGGGCTGGTACCCGTTCAAAGACGATCCCGCGCTCTCGGGCACGGAAATCACCAACCCGAAGGCGGAACAAGGGGAAACCTCTGGTCCCGCGGTCACCTTCCAGTTCAGCGGACATGGTCGCGATGCCTTCCAGGAAGTCACCCGCCAGATCGCCCAGAGGGGGCAGGCACGGGCGATCGGGCCGGCTGCCGGCGAACAGGCCGCGGCGCTCTCTGGTCATTTCGCCGCAATTCTCGACAACGAAGTCAAGACGCGGCCGATCATCAACTTCTCCGAAAACCCCGACGGAATCGACGGCCGCACCGGTGCCCAGATCTCAGGCGGCTTCAACAGCCTCACCGATGCGCAGGATCTGGCCACCTTCCTCCAGCGCGGCGCGCTGCCGATCAACCTCAACCTGATCAGCCAGTCTCAGGTGTCGGCGACGCTGGGGAGCGAAGCCCTGCACCAGGGCATCAAGGCGGGCATCATCGGCCTCGCCCTCGTCGTCATCTTCCTGCTCTTCTTCTACCGCTTCCTCGGGCTGATCGCGGCGCTCGCCCTGGGTGCCTATGGGGTGATCTTCTTTGCCCTGATCAAACTGATCCCGATCACCCTGACGCTGCCGGGTATCGCGGGTCTGATCCTGACGATCGGGGTCGCGGCCGACTCCAACATCGTCATCTTCGAGCGAATCAAGGAGGAGGTGCGCGCGGGGAGACCGATGGCGGCCGCGATCGCCGCCGGTTACCGCCGCGGCATCGCGACGATCGTCGACGCCAACGTCGTCACCCTGCTCACGGCCTTCGTTCTCTTCGTCTTGGCAACGGCCGGGGTCAAGGGCTTCGCCTTCACGCTCGGCGTCGGCACGATCGTCTCTCTCCTTACCGCCGTCGTCTTCACCCAGGCGCTGCTGCTCAGCATGAGCCGCTCGCGACTGTTGCGCTCGCCGAGCGTGCTCGGCGCTTCGGGCGGACAACGCCTGCGTTGGCACTTCGACTTCATGGGCGCGAGCCGCTGGTTCTTCACCCTCTCGGGATGCATCCTGATCGTCGGCGCGCTCGCGCTGGCGACCAAGCAGCTCAACCTCGGGATCGATTTCGAGTCCGGCACGCGGGTCGAGGTGGCGTTGACCAAGCCGACGGACGAAGAAGGCGTGCGCCAAGCGCTCAACAAGGCCGGGGTCTCCGGTGCCGAGGTGCAGCGTGAGAGCAATCCCGGCCTGGGCGACAATGTCTTCCTGATCCAGTCGAGCACGTTGAAGCCGAGCCAGATCAACTCCTTGCAGCGTGAGCTCGAACGTGAATACGGGATCGTGGCGGACGGGTTCGACAGCACCAGTGTCGGTCCGACCTTCGGCGCCACGGTCGCCAACAGCGCTCGCAACGCGCTGATCTTCTCGCTGTTGGTGATCTGCGCCTATATAGCCTTCCGTTTCGACCCGAAATTCGCGGTCCCAGTGCTGATCGCGCTCTTCCACGACATCCTGATCACCGCGGGTGTCTACGCGCTCACCGGCCGGGAGGTGACGAGCGGGACGGTCGCCGCTTTCCTGACCATTTTGGGCTACTCGCTCTACGACACGATCATCGTCTTCGACCGAATACGCGAGAACATGCCGCGCATGCCTCGGGCTGCCTTCTCGCAGATAGTCAACCGCTCGATGAGCGAGGTGTTGACCCGTTCGCTGGCGACCAGTTTCACCACCCTGCTGGCGGTCGTGTCCCTGCTGATCTTCGGCGGCGCCACCCTGCAGGACTTCGCCTTCGCGATGATGGTCGGGATCATCTCGGGTACCTACTCGTCGATCTTCATCGCCTCGCCCGTGCTGACCGCCTGGAAGGAACGCGAGCCTGGTTATGCGCGGCGACGGTTGCGGATTGCCGAGGTCGACGGAACCGTCCCCGCCTATGCCGACGACGTCGCGCTGGCGAAATTGAGCGACGACAGCGAGTCCGAAGCCGAGATCGAGGAGGAGCTTGCCGCGGTCGCCGTGGCCGATCCGCCTCTGGTCGACGGTGGCGACCCTTCATCGAATGGTGAGACCACCGCTCCGGTCGAACCGGTCGACCCGGAGACCGCGGCACGGCAGGAGCGCAACGCGCAGCGGCGCGAACGTCGCAAACAACGCCGCAAGCACGGGAGGAAGCGCTAGGTCATGGCCCTACTTGTCTGGTTCACGATGGGGATCGCCCTCTGGCACTTCACGGTCTTCCTGCCTGATCGCTTCTGGCAGGGCATCGTCGGTGCCTTCCTTGGCGCGGTTCTCGGCGCGATCATCTTCGGTGCGATCGTCGAGGTGATCTCCGGTCGTGGCCTGGGCACGACCGACGTGGCAACCGCGCTGACCGCGATTCCCGGCGTGGCGATCGGGCTCGCGGTGGTCTGGGCGATCGGCGTTCGCTCGGAACAAGCGGCCTGATTCGCGCCGAAATCCGTCCCAGGCGCTTCCTAGCCTGGCTGCGTGTCGGAAACCATCCAGGCCTACAAGGCCGAGCCCTACGACTACGCCGAGGTGCGGGAGCTTGCCGACGAGCTTGGCCTGAGCGAGCCGGTCGCCGTGACCCTGGTGCGGCGGGGCTACCGGACGCCTGAGGCCGCGCGCGCGTTCCTCGCTGCCGACGAGTCCTACCCGCCCGACGCCTTCAAATCGATGTCCGCAGTGGTCGACCTCGTCTTGGCGGCAATTCGCGAGGACAAGCGGGTCACCGTCCACGGCGACTTCGATGTCGACGGTGTCTGCGCGACGACGATCCTGGTCGCCACCCTGCGCGAGCTCGGCGCCGAGTGCGATTGGCTGATCCCTGACCGGATCGCCGACGGCTATGGGCTCAGCGCCGAGAACATGGAGAAACTGGCCGACCGGGGCACCGAACTGCTGATCACCGTGGATTGTGGGATCACGGCTGTCGCGGAGGTGGCGCTGGCCCGGTCCCTCGGCATGGAGGTCGTGGTCACCGATCACCACCAGCCTGGGCCGGAGCTGCCCGATTGCCCGATCCTGCATCCGGGGGTTGACGGGTATCCGTTTGAGGAGCTTTGTGGGACTGCGGTCGCTTGGAAGTTGAGCTGTGCGTTGAGGGAGGTGGAGGGATCGGGTGCCCCTCCCCCGGAGACCGTTGCGCAGCCGATCGCGGACCTGGGCTCAAGCGTGGTTCCTGCAGCCTCCGGGGGAGGGGCACCCGATCCCTCCCGCTCGGACGCGGATCTTGATCTGGTTGCTCTTGCCACCGTGGCTGATGTGGTGCCGCTGGTGGGGGAGAATCGCTCGCTGGTGCGGCGGGGGCTGGCTGAGGTTCGGCGGGCTCGCAGGCCGGGGATGCGTGCATTGCTGGAAGCTTCCAAATGCGAGCCAACTCAGCTTGACGAGGGCGACTTGGCGTTTCGGCTGGCGCCGCGGATCAATGCCGCGGGACGCTTGTATCGGGCGGATGCGGGAGTCGAGCTGTTCCTCACCGAGGATGAGGGGCGGGCGGCTGAGATTGCTGCGGAGCTGAGTCGGGCCAACGGCGAGCGAAGGTCGACCGAGCGCGAGGTCGATGCGGCTGCCGAGGCGGCGCGGCGGGAGCTGTCCGAGGAGCTTCGCGATGGGATGGGTCTGGTTCTTGCGGGCGAGGGATGGCATCCCGGCGTGATTGGGATCGTCGCTTCGCGGCTGGTCGAGCGGCATCACCGGCCCGTTGTCGTCATCTCCCTTGATGGTGAGGGGGGAGGGCGGGGGTCGGGTCGCAGCATTCCGGGGTTCGATTTGCTTGCTGCGCTCGAGGCTTGCGGGGAGCATTTGGAGAGCTTTGGGGGGCACCGGGCGGCTGCCGGGCTGCAGCTGCGGGCGGAGAATCTGGAGGCTTTTCGTACTGCTTTTGCCGCTCACGCGGCTTCGGTGCTTGGCCCAGAAGACCTGCGACGCACGGAGCGGGTCGATGCGATGGTCGGTGGGGCCGGGTTGGGGCTCGAGCTGGCGGAGGAGCTGCAGCGGCTCGCCCCGTTTGGGATGGGCAACCCCGGTGTGCGCCTGTTGGTCCCTTCGGCGCGGGTCCGGGACGTGCGCGCGATGGGGAAGGAGGGCACGCACGCTCGCTTCAGCCTGCACAGCGGCGCGCATCGTGCGCTTGGGGTCGCATTCGGTCGTTCGAAGCTGGGCGTGGGGGAGGACGATCCCGTCGACGCCACGGTGCGCTTGGAGGTCAACCGCTGGAACGGCTCGGTCGAGCCGCGAGTGGTGCTGCGCGAGCTCTATCCCCGCGAGGTACTGGAAGACGAGGCACGCGCCGAGGAGCAGTGGTGGCAGCGCTTCGAGGCCGAGCTCGCGGGGGACCCCGCCGACTGGCCGCCGACGAGCCCGGAGCGCGCCCATACGGACGGAAACCGGCCCGGCGGCAGAGAGGAGGTTCGACCGCGGAGCTCGCCGGTGGCCGTGGTGCGGGAGCTGGTTTCGTCCGGGTCGGGCGAGGTGCTTGCTTTGGTTGCGGATCGCGATCGGCGTGTGGGGCTGGGTGGCGATGACGTGGTGCTTGCCGACGGCGCGGCGCTCGAGGCCGATCCCGACCTCGCTTCCGGCTTCGAGCACGTCGTGCTCGTCGACCCGCCCGCCTTCGCCCACCACGAGGATCTGGCGACGCTGCCTACGGCCGCCGGTGGCTATGCCCACCTAGCCTGGGGCGAGGCCGAGCATCGCTTCGCGCTCGCCATGCTCGACGAGCAACTGGCCCGGCGGGCCGTCCTGATCGCCATGTTCAGGGACCTGCGCGAGGCCGGTGAGTCGAGTGGGTCCGAGTTGCTGGCGGCCCTGCAAGGAAGCGGCCCGCACCCCCGCAGCGCGGAGACGGCGGCCCGCTGCCTGCGGGTCCTGAGCGAGCTGAGTCTGGTGCAGGGATCGACCGCGGGAGGTGGCGGCAGCGTCGGCGTCGTATCCTCAGAAGAGACAGAACTGGAGCGCTCGGCTGCGTTTCGCGCCTACGGCGCTCGCCACCAGGAGGGTCTGCAATACCTCAAACGACGCAAACAGCCCTAGAGCAGCGAGAGCTCCTCGCCGATCTTTTCGCTGTGGTCGAGGAGTTCGATTCGGCGCCTGTAGGCGACGCCGGGTCGAACGGTGGCGCCGCCGTCGCGGTGGCGACGATCGACCGCGCCGCCCTGACCCGCGCTTTCGATTTCGCCTGCGACCGCCACGCCGACCAGATGCGCCGCTCCGGCGACGAGTTCATCACCCATCCCGTCGGCGTCGCTCAGATCTGCGCCGGAATGCGGCTCGACACCGAGACCCTCTGCGCGGCGCTGCTGCACGACACGGTTGAGGACACGAGCGCCAGCCTGGAGGAGATCCGGGCCGAGTTCGGCGAGGAAATTGCCCAGCTCGTCGACGGCGTCACCAAGCTGACCGGGATGACCTTCGAGAGCCGCGACGAGCGGCAGGCGGAGAACTACCGCAAGATGATGGTGGCGATGGCCACCGACGTCAGGGTGATCCTGATCAAGCTGGCCGACCGCCTCCACAACATGCGCACGCTCGGCGCGCTGCCGAAGCAGAAGCAGATGGCGAAGTCGCGCGAGACGCTGGAGATCTACGCCCCGCTCGCCCACCGCCTGGGGATCCACGCGATCAAATGGGAGCTCGAGGATCTCTCCTTCGCCACTCTGCACCCGCGCAAGTACAAGGAGATCAAACAGCTCGTCGCCCAACAGCGCGACGAGCGTGAGGTCTACGTCAACCAGGCCGGCACGTTCCTCGGCGAGGAGCTGGAGGCCGTCGGCATCGAGGCCGAGATCTCCGGCCGCGCCAAGCACTTCTACTCGATCTACACGAAGATGACCAAGAAGGGTCGCGAGTTCAACGAGATCTTCGACCTGACCGCGATGCGCGTGATCGTCGGCTCGGTCAAGGACTGCTATGGGGCGATCGGGGTCATCCACTCACTCTGGAAGCCGCTGCCCGGGCGCTTCAAGGACTTCGTCGCTATGCCGAAGGCCAACATGTACCAAGCGCTGCACACGACGGTGATCGGGCCCGAGGGCAAGCCACTCGAGATCCAGATCCGCACCGGCGAGATGCACAGCCTGGCCGAGTACGGGATCGCCGCCCACGTCGCCTACAAAGAGGGCGGCAGCGACGACCCCAAGCGCGAGAAGATGACCTGGCTGCGCCAGCTGGTCGAGGCCGAGGGCGATCAGGACCCGGCCGAGTTCCTCGAGTCGCTGAAGGTCGACCTGTTCGAGGACGAGGTCTTCGTCTTCACCCCCAGGGGGGAGGTGAAGAACCTCTCGGCTGGCTCGACTCCGCTCGACTTCGCCTACGCGGTCCACACCGACGTCGGCCACCGCTGCGTCGGCGCCAAGGTCAACGGCTCGATCGTGCCGCTGCACTACCAGCTGCGCTCGGGCGACATCGTTGAGGTGCTGACCGCGAAACAGAACCGCGGCCCCTCGCGCGACTGGCTGAAGCTGGTGCGGACCAGCCGCGCCCGCAACAAGATCCGCGCCTTCTTCAAACAGGAACGGCGCGAGGACGCCGAGAAAAAGGGCCGCGAGGCGCTCGAGGAGTCGCTGCGCAAGCGCGGCCTGCCGATGCAGAAGCTGGTCATGTCGCCGCTGCTCGCCCAGGTGATCCGCGAGATGGGCTTCCACAAGGCGACCGAGTTCTACATCGCCCTCGGCCAGGGCAAGATCTCGACCAAGGCCGTCGCCAACAAGCTGATGCAGCGGCTCAAAGAGGGCGAGGCCGTCGAGGACGAGCAGCCGATCGGCTTCGAGGGCGCGCGTGAGGACAAGGCACGGCGGACCAAGGACGCCTCCAACTACGGGATCCGGGTCAAGGGCGCCGACAACGTCGCGGTGCGCCTCGCCAAGTGCTGCCGGCCGGTGCCGGGCGACACGATCGCCGGCTACGTCTCGCTCGGTCGTGGGATCACGATCCACCGCGCCGACTGCAAGAACGTCAAGGCGCTGATGAAGTCGCCGGAACGCTTCGTCGAGGTCGCCTGGGAGGGGGAGAACGAGTCCTCCTACCGGGTCGAACTCCAGATCGACGCCTACGATCGCACTCGTCTGCTCGAGGACCTCTCACGGACCTTCTCCGAGGCCGGGATCAACATCCTCGGCGCCAGCTGCATGACCAAGCACCCGATGGTGAAAAACCGCTTCGTCGTCGAGGTCGGCGACACCGAGCAGATCAAGCAGTGCATCTCCCGTCTGCGCAACGTCGAGAGTGTCTTCGACGCGTACCGGATTACGCCGGCCAGCTGACGTAGGAGGGACCAGCCTAGGAGACGATCGTGAGCGCGCCCGGCACGACCCCCAGGTCGATGCGCGTGCGCTCGCCGATGTAGTCGCCGTCGACCTGGATCGGGAAGGGCCGGGCGATCCCGTCCTTGGTCTCGGAGATCGAGGCGATGCTCGCTCTCTTGACACCTTCGAAGTGCTCGATCTGCCGGTGTCGCGCGGCCGGCCGCTTCTCGCTGAAGAGCTTCGGGATCAGCGTCGGCATGTCCCGCTGCGCGGCCCGCTTGAGCACCCCCAGCGAAAGGGTGCCGTCGTCGATCTCGACCCCCTCGCAGACGCGGATCGGGCTACTGGCGAAGTAGGTGAAGGGGTCGGAGTTCTGCGCCAGGGCGGTGACCCCCTCGCTCGTCTGCGTGCCGTCGATCTCGACCCGCAGCCGAACCGGTTTGACCATGTAGCTGCGGTAGAAGGCCGAGATCGCCGCCCAGCTGTAGTAGTAGGGGCCGGCACGCGACTTGAGGCGGGGATGGGCGTCGACCCGCTTGACCACGGTGGCGTCGATGCCGACGCCGCAGGAGAAGACGAAGTGACGTTGGTCGACCGTGCCGAGGTCGATCTTGCGCGGCGCCCACTCGTCGACCAAGGCGAGCAGGTGCTCGGTTGCGTCGACGACGTCGTTGGGGATGCCGAGGGTGCGGCAGACGACGTTGGTCGACCCGCCCGGCAGGACCGAGACCGGCACGTCGGTTCCGACGAGGCCGTTGGCGACCTCGTTCAGGGTGCCGTCGCCGCCGAAGGCGACGACGATGTCGTAGCCGTGGTCGCGCACCTCGCGACCTATCTCCGTGGCATGGTTCTGCGCCTCGGTAGCGACCACCTCGACCTCGTAGCGGCCTTGCAGCGCGTAGACGACCAGGTTCTTGAGCCTGTCGGAGACCGTCGTCGCGTAGGGGTTGACGATCAGCAGCATCCGCTTCTTGGCGGACCTGCGTGCTTTTCCGGAGCCGAGCCTGACCATCGAGCGCTGCAATCTATGCGGCCTGGGTATCGTGCGGGTGATCGCCGCCCCCTCGACACGCATCCTTGCCGTCGGGACGCTGCTCTCCATGATCGCGCTCTGTTGGTCGGTCCCCGGCGTCGTGGCGAAGCCGGCCGGCCCGCGGGCCGAATCCACGACGCTTGGCTACAACCGGGCGCATGGCTTCTTCTACGGGACGGCCAAGATGCCCGCGAAGACCGACGCCTCCGGCGGGTTTGCCTGCCTCACCGGAAATTGCCACTTCCGCGACGGCCCGCGCCTCCTGCGGGATCTACCGCGTCCTGCCAGGGCCCGTCCGCTCGTCCGCGACCCTGTTGCCGCAGCCTCGGCGCTCTAGGTAATCGCCTCGTAGCGGACGACCTCTCCGTCCTCGACTTCGCGCACGCGGCCTTCGTTGAACAGCAGGTCGGCGTGCCCGATCACCTCGGAGAGGGTGAGAAAGGCCTGGGTCACGGCGACGTCGCCCCAGATCGCCTGGGCGATCTCGTAGCCCGTGCGGGGCCGCTCGGCGATCAGGTCGTAGATCTTCTCCTTGCGCCGGTCGTGCTTGGCCAGGCGCTCGTCGATCAGCGCCACGTGGTCGACGATCGGCTCGCCGTGGCCCGAGAGGACGATCTCGGCAGGCATTTCGCGGGTCTTCTTCATCGACTCGATGTAGGTGACGAGTGCCTGGGTGCGCTGCGAGGAGCCGTCGAGCGGCCGGGTGATCAACGGGTTGGAGGAGATGTGGGCGATCAGGTGGTCGGCGGCGATCAGGATCTTGCGTTGCTCGTCCCAGAAGACCGTGTCGGAGGGGCTATGGCCGGGACGGTGCAGCGTCTGCAGGGCCCGGTCGCGGAACTGCACCGGCTGCCCGTCCTCGAGCGGCTGCGTCACCTCAGCCTTCGAGCCCCAGCCACGGAAGCTGCGCGAGACGCCCTGCAGGGCAAAGGCGACCTCCTGCGGGATCCCGTTGCGCAGCATCAGCTCGACCGCGAACTCGTCCTCGCGTTCTGCGTCCTCGCCGAAGTTGGCGAGGCGCTCGGCGGCGAGCCCGAGCGCGGCGACCTCGGCCCCCGAGTGCTCGACGATGATCTCGACCAGGCCAAGGTGGTCGATGTGCTGGTGGGTGAGGATGACGAGCTCGAGGTCGTCGATCGAGTGGCCCCGCTCGGCCAGCTGGCCCTGCAACTCGTCGAGGGCCTTGCCGGAGTTGGGCCCGGTGTCGATCAGGGTCAGTGGCTCGTCCTCGAGCAGGTAGCAGTTGACCCGCCCGACCGCGAAGGGGGTCGGTATCTGAAGCCGGTGGATGCCCGCCAGCGCCGCCTGCTCGAGCGCCTCCTCCGGCGTCAGCGTCACGCCCGGATCAGTCCCAGCAGCTCGTCCCGTTTGGCCTCCATGTCCTCGCGCGAGACGAGCGACTCGAGGTTGAGGCGGAGCAGCGGCTCGGTGTTCGACGGGCGCACGTTGAAGTGCCAGTCGGGGTAGTCGATCGAGATCCCGTCGAGGCGAGTGAGCTCGCCGTCGGCATAGCGCTCCGCGATCTCCTCCATTTTCGCCTCTTGGCCGGCGACCTCGGAGTTGATCTCGCCGGAGATGAAGTAGCGCGAGCGGAACTCGGCCATCAGCTCCGCCAGCGAGCGCCCGTCGCGCGAGAGCAGCTCGAGCACCAGCAGGGCGGGGATCGTGCCGGAGTCGGCGCACCAGAAGTCGCGGAAGTAGTAATGGCCGGAGACCTCGCCGCCGAAGACGGCGTTCTCCTCGCGCATGCGGATCTTGAAGAAGGCGTGGCCGACGCGGGAGAGGTCGGAGCGACCGCCCTCGGCGGCGACCAAATCCGGCACCGCGCGGCTGGAGCGAGGGTCGTAGAGGATCGTCGCGCCGGGGTTGCGGCTCAACGCCGCGCGGGCGAGCAGGGCGCAGATGAAGTCGCCGTCGCAGAAGGAGCCCTCGCCGTCGATGAAGAAGCAACGGTCAGCGTCGCCGTCCCAGGCGATGCCCAGATCGGCGCCGGCGGAGCGCACCCGGTCTTCGATCAGCTTGCGGTTCTCGGGCAGCAACGGGTTCGGCTCGTGGTCGGGGAACTCCCCGTCGGGCTCGAAGTACATCTCGTCGAGATCCAGTCCGAGGCCGCGCAGGGTGGGGCCGACCATCGGCCCCGCCATGCCGTTGCCGCCGTCGACGACGACCACCATCGGCTTGACTGACCGTGGTTCGATGAAGGAGAGCGCGTGCTTCCTGTATTCGTCCCAGACGTCGACCTCTTCGAAGGAGCCGCCGCCCGGCGCGGAACCGAGCCCGGCTTCGATCTCGCGCTGGACGTCGCCGATGCCGGCTTCGCCGGAGAGCGCCAGCGCCCCCTCGCGGACGAGCTTGACGCCGGTGTAGGCCTTCGGGTTGTGGGAGGCGGTCACCATCGCCCCGCCGTCCAGCTCGCGCGAGCCGACCAGGTGGTAGAGCATCTCGGTCGCGACCATGCCGGCGTCGAGCACCGTCGCGCCCTCGAAGATCAGCCCGTCGCGGAGTTCCGCCGCCATCGCGGGCGCGGTCAGTCGCATGTCGCGGCCAAGCCCGACCCGCAGCTCGCTCGGTTGCTTGCCGCGCAGCCGCGCCAGCACGCGAGCGAACGCGCGGCCGACCGCAAGCGCCGTCGTCTCGTCCATTTCCTCGCCGTAGAGGCCGCGTATGTCGTAGGCCTTGAAGATCTGACTTGGGGCCAGGGGGGCGACCTCGGTCATCTCAAAACGCTCCTTTCAGCGCCTCGAAGCTCTGCTCGAGCGTCTGCGGCATCACTTTGGTGTCGGCGATAACCGGCATGAAATTGGTGTCGCCGCCCCAGCGGGGGACGACGTGGAGGTGGATGTGGTGCTCGACTCCGGCGCCGGCGACGCGGCCCTGGTTGAAGCCGACGTTGTAGCCGTGGGGGTCGTAGACCTCCTCGAGGCGGCTCATCGCCCGCTGCGCCAGCGACATCATCTCCACCACCGTCTCACCCGGCAGGTCCTGGATGCGGCCGATGTGCTCGTACGGCGCCACCATCAGGTGCCCGTTGGTGTACGGGAAGAGGTTGAGGATCACGAAGCAGCTTTGCCCCCGATGGACGATCAGGTTCGCCGCGTCGTCATCCGCCGCCGGCTTGGCGCAGAAGATGCACTCCTCCTCGTTGTCCTTGGACGCGTCCTTCACGTAGGCGAGGCGCCAGGGCGCCCAGATGCGGAAATTTGCCACGGGTATCTCATCCTATGGAAGGTGGTCGGCTCAGAGCCAGCGCTGGCGACGGAAGTAGAGGACGAGCCCGATCAGGATCGCCGCCATGACCACGAGGACAAGGAAGAAGCCGCTCTCGTTGTGTTCGAACGGCACCCAGGAGTTCATTCCCATGATGCTCGCGATCAGGGTGAGGGGAAGGATCACGACGCTGATCGAGGTCAGCACGCGGAGGATGTCGTTGAGCCGGTGCGAGATCACCGACTCGTTGGTCTCGGCCAGCGAGTCGACCACCTCCTTGTAGTTCTCCAACATGTCCCAGATCCGCTCGTGGGCGTCGACGATGTCGTCGAAGTAGATCTCCAGGTCTAGATCGGTTGCCAGGTAGCGCTGCTTGACCTTCTCCAGGTCGCGCAGCACCGGTCGCTGCGGCCGGATCACCTTGCGGAAGTTGATGATCTCCTGCTTGACGTTGGAGATGTCGCGCACGACCTCCTCCGAGCGGCCCTCGAAGATGTCGTCCTCGAGCGCGTCGAGCTTGTTGCCGATCT